>Ga0316604_10003408_pt1 | contig 11195 bp, 7 predicted proteins | sample OWC_soil_day20_C_FD_207650 | JGI IMG/M metagenome (GOLD analysis project Ga0316604, IMG submission 207650) | Wetland soil microbial communities from Old Woman Creek delta, Ohio, United States - OWC_soil_day20_CT | ecosystem: Environmental > Terrestrial > Soil > Wetlands | place: USA: Ohio... | reverse complement strand
ACGGCTGAAGTAGCTGGTAAGATTCCGGTTACTAAAGTGTCAATTGACTATGACAAAGCTCCAAAGCAGTTTGCTTATATCAACGATATCTTAAAGAACGTAACCGGTACATTAGGTTTTTATAATGAATCACTGGCAAGCGTAGAAGCAGGAGATACTTTTGATGCAGCCATGGTAGATGTATTCCTTGGTAATGCTGAACCACAGCAGGCACTTCAGAAAGTACAGGATTTCTATAATAAAAACGTCTGGAAAAAATAATTGACAGAATGATGAGGGTATGCGAAGCATAAACGCCTTTGCATACCCTCATTATAGAAAGAGAGGCAGCCATATGAACAGGCTATTGGAGGATAGAAAAGCGGCTTTTATTTTTATTGCGCCGGCATTCCTTTTATTTACTCTGATTTTATTTGTTCCGATTATTCAGGTTATTTACTATTCTCTGTGTAATTATACGGGACTGACGAAACCGGATTTTGTCGGATTGAAAAATTACATCGATTTATTCACCAGTGATGAGACCATGAAAATCGCTTTGAAAAACTCCATATTTTTTATGCTTTTCTCTGGTGTGACCCAGCAGATCGTGGGTTTATTTCTGGCGGTTCTGCTGACAAATATTAAGGCAGGCAGGAACTTATTTAAAAATATTTACTACCTTCCCTGTGTACTTTCATCAGCTGCGCTTGGTCTTTTATGGGCGTTTCTTTTTAATCCTAAAATAGGTATTAATAATCTTTTAAGTACATTTGGTATCCAGGGACCTAACTGGCTTTTTAACACCAAGGGATTCATTCCTCTTCCCATGTGGGTGATTGGCTGTGTTGCCTTGTGGCAGTATGTCGGTCAGAATATGATGCTTTATATGGCTCAGATCAGTGGGATATCCAGAGATATCTATGAAGCTTCCTATATTGATGGGGCTTCCAAAGGACAGTCGTTCCGTTTTATTACATTACCGTTAATCAAGCCTATGCTGATTACAACTCTTTCTTTGAACTGTATTGGTTCTCTTAAATTTTTCGACCTGATTTATAATATGACTCAGGGAGGACCAAACCATCGTACGGATGTGCTGGCAACCCATTTATATACACAGGGATTCAAATATTATAAATACGGTTATGCCAGTGCGATTTCTATGGTCCTGCTTATTTTATGCCTTTTTGCCACATTCCTCATTAATAAATGCATAAAAGTTGAAACGTACGAGTCTTAGAGGAGGAAAATAATGAGAATAGAAGATAACCAGAAAAAAAAGAAAAAGATCACTGTATCCGGTGTGCTTTTATATGCATTGCTAATTGCCCTTGCTCTTGTTTATTTACTTCCTCTGGTCTGGATGCTGAGTGTATCTTTAAAATCCAACAGGGAAGTACTGACTTCGCCATTTACACCTCCCAGTGTTCTGCAGCTGGGCAACTACATATTTGCATGGATCAACGGGCAGTTAGGAGTGGCAACTTTAAACTCCGTAATTGTGTGTACGACCGCATTGGTAATCAGCTTACTGATCGGAGCTATGGCGGCATTTGCCATCGCCAGAATGAGACTGGGCTTTCTTAAGTATATGATGCAGTATTTTCTGATTGGAATGATGATACCGGTACATTGTGTTCTGATACCGCTTTTCGTCCGCTTTTCCAACTGGCATTTGACCAATCAGCTCATTGGACTGATTATTCCATATATTACGTTTTCTCTTCCAATGACCATATTTTTAATGACAGGATTCTTTAAAAGCATGCCAGGTGAGATTTTTGAAGCAGCGTGTATTGACGGCTGTTCCATCTATGGCTGCTTTATCAGAATCGCATTACCTCTCTCCAGAGTAGGGATGTTTGTGGCAGGTATTATGACATTTGTCGGCAACTGGAATGAGCTGCTGCTGGCGATGGTATTTATATCTGACGTAGCTAAAAAAACACTTCCCGTTACGCTTACTTATTTCGTAGGTCCCTATGCAACAAACTATGTGCAGATGTTTGCAGCAATTATTATAGCAATTGCACCCACAATTATAGTTTACAGCATTTTCAGTAACCAGATTGTAGACGGACTTACGACTGGAGCAGTAAAGGGATAAGACATCATTTTTCAGGAGGAAAGACAAGTGAATCGGAAAGAAGCGCGAAAAAGAGCGGAACAGTTAGTAGCAAATATGACATTAGAAGAGAAGGCAAGTCAGTTGAGATATGATGCACCGCCTATACGCAGACTTAATATACCAGCTTATAACTGGTGGAATGAAGCGCTTCATGGTGTAGCAAGAGCCGGGACAGCAACCAGTTTTCCTCAGGCCATTGGATTGGCTGCTGCTTTTGATGAAGAACTGGTGCATGAAATTGCAGAGGTCATTGCAGAAGAAGGAAGAGCCAAATACAATGCATTTACAAAACAGGATGACAGGGATATCTATAAAGGACTGACATTCTGGTCACCAAACGTGAATATATTCCGGGACCCCAGATGGGGCAGAGGGCAGGAAACCTACGGGGAAGACCCCTATTTAAGCAGCAGGCTGGGCGTTTCCTATATTAAAGGACTTCAGGGTGAGAAAGAGACCATGAAGGCAGCTGCCTGTGTGAAGCATTTTGCTGTTCACTCCGGTCCGGAAGCTCTGCGTCATGAATTTAATGCAGAAGTTTCCCGAAAGGATTTAAGAGAGACCTATCTGCCTGCATTTGAAGCTGCAGTAAAAGAAGGAAAATCGGAAGCGGTTATGGGTGCTTATAACCGGACCAATGGAGAACCCTGCTGTGCCAGCAAAACTCTGATGCAGGATATTCTAAGAGGGGAATGGGGATTTGAAGGCCATTATGTTTCTGACTGTTGGGCTATCCGTGATTTTCATGAACGCCATTTAATCAGTCCTGATGCAAAAACATCTGCAGCCATGGCAATCAATGCAGGCTGTGATTTAAACTGCGGTAATACCTATCTTCATATATTAAACGCTTATGAACACGGTCTGGTAAGTGAGGAGACAATTACAGAATCCTGTACACGTCTGTTTACAACCAGATACTTGCTGGGATTGTTTGATGACAATGAATTTGATTCCATTCCTTATGAGAAAGTGGAGTGTAAGAAGCATCTGGAGCTTTCAGAACGGGCTGCCAGGGAAAGTATGGTTCTGTTAAAGAACAACGGGATTCTGCCTCTGGATAAAGAAGCGGTGAAAACAATCGGAGTGATTGGTCCTAACGCAAACAGCAGGGCTGCTCTTATTGGTAATTATCATGGTACTTCCTCAGAATACATTACAATTCTGGAAGGAATAAAAGCGTTTGCGAAAGATGAGATCAGGGTTCTCTATTCAGATGGCTGCAATATCAGCAGTCCTAAGACGGAAACTCTGGCATTTGATCATGACCGTATCTCAGAGGCTTTAATTGTAGCTGAAAATAGCGATGTGGTTGTTCTCTGTCTGGGATTAAATGAATTCCTGGAAGGAGAAGAAGGCGATCAGGGCAATCAGTATGCTTCCGGAGATAAGGAGTCATTGCTGCTTCCTGAGTCTCAGAGAAAATTAATGGAGGCATTGTCTCATACCGGTACTCCGGTTGTGCTGTGTATGATGGCAGGAAGTGATATTGATTTAAGCATTGCAAAAGAGAATTATGACGCTATTATACAGGCATGGTATCCGGGAGCAAGAGGAGGAAAGGCGTTTGCAGAGCTTTTATTCGGCCTTTATTCTCCGTCGGGAAAATTATGCGTGACGTTCTATGATCCGGAATCCGATCTGCCTGAATTTACAGATTATTCCATGAAGAACAGAACCTACCGTTATTTGGAAAGCAAGCCACAGTATCCTTTTGGGTATGGTCTGACTTACGGACGAGCCAAAGTGTGTGATGCTCATTTAACCATGGAAGAAATGGAAATTGAGGCTGTCGTTGAGAATATCGGTGACAGAGCAGTTGAAGAGGTTATTCAGATTTATGTAAAAGTTATGGATTCAGAATATGCACCCCTGCATCCCAGACTTTGCGGATTTAAAAGGGTGGTACTGAATTGCGGGGAGAAAAAGAGTGTAAAAATAAAGTTGGATCAGCGGGCTTTTATGGTTGTAAATGAAAATGGGGAGTATATTAAAGACGGAAACCACGTTGAATTATATGCAGGCTTTAGCCAACCAGATGAAACAAGCATGCAGCTTATGGGATGTAAGCCAGTGAAGTTGACAGCAGAGATCTAGATGCTGAGAATGTAAACGGGTTAGTTACAAAAAAATGAATTTTACAGATACAATCTGCTGCCAGATTCCCAGATAAACCGGTTTCTGGCAGTAGATTTTTTGTATTAAAATCAGAACGAAAGATAAAACTGTTTGAAAAGAATCGTGACAAGTGGTTGAGAACATGGTAAAATACGTCTGTGCTGCATGGTAAAGTATGGCAGAATAATAAAACAGCAAAGGGTGAAGGCTTATGGAGACCGACATGACGAGAGGCAATCCGCTTCCCATCATTTTAAAATTTACACTTCCGCTATTAATCGGAAATATTTTTCAGCAGTTTTATAATATGGTGGATACAATTATCGTAGGGCGTTTCGTAGGACCAGATGCATTGGCGGCAGTGGGATCGACAGGTACCATTATGTTCCTTGTAATTGGTTTTTCCCAGGGAATGAGTACGGGCTTTACAGTTCTTACCAGTCAGAGGTTTGGAGCAGGGGATGAAAATGGTACAAGAAGATCTGTTGCAAATGGAATTATACTATCTCTATTTGTAATTGGATTTATGACAGTGGTCAGCCTGACTTTCATGAGGACTTTGTTAAAAATTATGAATACTCCCGCAAATATAATGGAAGATGCATATACCTACATTTCTATCATTTGTTTGGGCATTGTTACAAATGTATTTTACAACCTGTTTTCTTCCTTTCTCCGTTCTGTAGGTAACAGCCGGATACCACTAATATTTTTGGTGTTTTCCGCTTGCTTAAATATCGTGCTGGATTTGATTTTTGTCATTAATTTAAAAATGGGAGTTGCAGGTGCTGCGTGGGCGACCAATGTATCTCAGGGATTATCTGCTTTTTTATGTATTATATATATTACAAAAAAAATGCCTGTTCTTACTCCTGAAAAGCACCACTGGAAGCTGCATGGCTACGATACGAAAATCCAGCTGTCTGTGGGGATTCCCATGGCTCTTCAGTTTGGAATCACCGCTTCGGGAACGATGATTATGCAGTCTGCAGTAAATTTATTCGGATCCGTAGCAGTTGCATCCAATACAGCAGCCAATAAATTTCAAAGTATGGTAATTCAGGGGATGGTGGCAATGGGACAAACCATGGCTACTTATGCGGGACAAAACTATGGGAAGGGCGATATGGGAAGAATCAAACGGGGAGTCCGCCTTGCACTTACAACAGAAGTAATCTATGCAGTTACATGCTCCGTTATTGTGATTTTGGGGCTTCCTTTTGCACTAAGACTATTTTTCTCAGGTAATGTAGATCTGGCAGAGATTCTTCCATGGGCAAAAACCTACAGTTATCTTTGTGCCTCTTTTTATATTCCTCTGGGAACTATCTTTATATTTCGAAATACTATGCAGGGGTGCGGATATGGATTACTTCCCATGCTGGGCGGCGTAGTGGAACTGGCAGCCAGATTAATAACGGCTACGCTTGCTATAAGGCTTGTAAGCTTTCCGCTTGCCTGTGCCTGTGACCCGGCAGCATGGCTGAGTGCTGCATTGTTCACTGGAATATCTTATCTTTACGTTATAAAAAAGGTTGAGAAAAAGCTGGCAAGCTAAGGCTGTTTTTTCTGCTTTTAAATTTCTAAATTTATTATTGATTTATAGTATAATATTTAGTATATTATGTAATAGATTATCTTAGGAAACACTTGAAAGGGGAATCATGATGATAAAAGTAGCTGTGGATGCCATGGGCGGTGACTATGCACCAGTACAGACGGTAGCAGGTGCCGTAGAGGCGGTAAACGCGAATAAAGAGATCCGGGTTCTCTTAGTAGGGCAGGAACAGATGATATCTGAAGAACTTGCAAAATATACATTTAATAAGGATCAGATACAGATTGTGAATGCGACAGAGATAATCGAGACGGAAGAACCTCCGGTTAACGCCATACGTAAGAAGAAAGATTCTTCCATCGTTGTGGGAATGAATCTGGTAAAACAAAAAGAGGCGGATGCATTTGTATCGGCCGGTAGCTCAGGCGCCATACTGGTTGGCGGACAGGTGATAGTCGGACGGATCAAGGGTGTAGAAAGACCACCGCTTGCACCCCTTATTCCAACAGAAAAAGGTGTTTCCCTGCTGATAGACTGCGGCGCTAATGTGGATGCCAGACCCTCTCATCTGGTACAGTTTGCTCAAATGGGCTCCTTATATATGGAGCATGTTGTAGGCATTAAGAATCCGACAGTTGCCATTGTCAATATCGGCGCAGAGGAAGAAAAGGGAAATGCGCTAGTGAAAGAGACATTTCCGCTGTTAAAGGATTGTAAGGATATTCATTTTACCGGAAGCATTGAGGCCAGAGAGATTCCGCATGGCGGTGCAGATGTCATAGTATGTGAGGCATTTGTGGGCAATGTAATCCTGAAGTTGTATGAAGGAGTGGGCGCGACCTTGATTAACAAGGTAAAGAGTGGTATGATGGGTAGCTTCAGGAGCAAAATCGGTGCTCTGCTTGTAAAACCTGCTTTAAAAGAGACTTTAAAATCATTTGATTCATCCCGGTATGGCGGCGCTCCGCTTTTAGGGCTGAATGGTCTGGTAGTAAAAACTCATGGTAACTCAAAAGCAGCAGAAATAAAAAACTCCATACTTCAATGCGTAACCTTCAAAGAACAGGGAATTAATGATAAGATAAGAGAAAGTCTTAAAATGAAAGAAGAAAATCAAGAATAGGAGAGAGGAAGGAAAACAAATGGAATTTGAAAAATTACAGAAAATTATTGCAGAGGTATTAAATATTGAGCCGGAGGAAGTTACTATGAACTCCACATTCGTGGATGACCTGGGTGCTGACTCCCTTGATGTGTTCCAGATCGTTATGGGCATTGAAGAGGAATTTGATATTGAGATTCCAACTGAAGTGGCAGAGAACATTGTAAGTGTCAGTGACGCAGTAGAACAGGTCAAGAATGCATTAAATTAATAGATGTGGGTGCTGCTAGGATCGTTTGGTCTGACCGCAGCACCTTCTTTCATAATAGGGGGTAAACGGGTACCCCTTTATGTCCAAATTACGTGGACAATAATAAGGAACACCCTGCGGGTACCCCTTTATGTCCAAAATACGTGGACAATAATAAGGAAAGAGGAATGAGATGAACAGAAATATGAAAGAACTGGAAGAACGGATCGGTTATCGTTTTTCGGACAAGCATCTTATGACACAGGCCATGACCCACAGCTCCTATGCCAATGAACACCGATTGAATAAAACAGAATGCAATGAGAGACTTGAGTTTTTAGGTGATTCGGTACTGGAAGTGGTATCCAGTGATTGTCTGTATCATAAATATCCACAAAAGCCAGAAGGGGATTTAACAAAAATTCGTGCCAGCATTGTTTGTGAACCCACCCTTGCTTATTGTGCAGAAGTGATAAAGCTTGGGGAATATCTCCTTTTAGGCCGGGGAGAGGAAGCAACAGGGGGAAGAGGGAGAGCTTCAATTGTTTCGGATGCAATGGAAGCGCTGATAGGAGCCATTTATCTGGATGGTGGTTTTGCTAATGCAAAAGAGTTTATCCTTCGTTTCATCATGAATGATCTGGAACATAAGCAGCTCTTTTTTGATAGCAAGACTATCTTGCAGGAGATTGTACAAAGCCAGACGGAAGAGGCGTTAACGTATGAGCTCTTAAAAGAGGAAGGCCCGGATCATAATAAGATATTTGAGACGCAGGTGAAAATTGGGGATACAATTATCGGGCAGGGAACTGGAAGAACAAAGAAAGCTGCGGAACAGGTGGCAGCTTATCATGGAATATTAAAGCTGCGTGATCAATAAACGGACATCCCTCTATGTCCAAAGAACATGGACAATAATAAGGTAACACCCTTCGGGTATCCCTTTATGTCCAAAGAACGTGGACAATAATATGGAAAAGAAAGGGCAGCTGGTGATGGCTGTCAGCGTGGAGTATGTATTTAAAAAGTATAGAGATTCAGGGGTTTAAATCTTTTGCCAACAAAATAGTATTCGAGTTCCACAATGGAATTACAGGCATTGTAGGCCCCAACGGAAGCGGTAAGAGCAATGTTGCTGATGCGGTACGCTGGGTACTGGGTGAACAAAAAGTGAAGCAGTTAAGAAGTTCCAGTATGCAGGATGTTATTTTTTCAGGAACGGAAATGAGAAAGCCCCAGGGATTTGCCTATGTAGCCATAACGCTTGACAATTCGGATCACCACTTATCCATTGACTATGATCAGGTGACAGTATCAAGAAGAGTTTACCGGTCTGGCGAGAGCGAATATATGATCAATGGAAGTGCCTGCAGGTTAAAGGATATTAATGAGCTTTTTTATGATACCGGAATCGGCAAGGAAGGTTATTCCATCATCGGACAGGGTCAGATTGATAAAATCCTAAGCGGCAAACCGGAAGAACGCAGAGAACTTTTTGATGAAGCTGCGGGAATTGTTAAATTTAAACGCCGTAAAGCCATTGCCCAGAAAAAACTGGAGGATGAAAAGCAGAACCTGGTTCGTGTCAGTGATATTCTTTCTGAACTGGAAAAACAGGTTGGTCCTTTGGCAAAACAGTCTGAGGCAGCAAAAGAATATTTAAGATTAAAGGAAGAACTGAAAAAGTATGATGTAAATCAGTTCCTGATGGAAACAGAAGGACTGCGCTTCCAGATGAAAGAAGTGGGTGAGAAAGAAGTAATCGTCAGCCGTGATCTGGAAGAAGCTAAAAATACATCAGAAGGCATCAGAGAGCAGTATGAGACTCTTGATACATATTTATCCCAGTTGGATGAATCTATTTTAGTAAGCCGCAATGAAAAAAACAGCTCTGATATAGAGACAGGAAATTTGCAGGGACGCATCAATGTTTTAAAAGAGCAGATCAATACAGAACAGATGAATGCGGAGCACATTGCAGGCAGGGTGAGGTCCATTCACTCCGAGATAGATATGAAAAAGTCCCAGGCGTCCTCCTATGAGGAGGAACGTTCTGTCATTGCAGAATCAGTAAAGACTGCAATGGAGCAGTTAAAGCAGGGTGAAACGGTACTTGCCACAGAAGACGAAAAAATTCACCTTCTGGAACAAAGGATTGAATCTGGTAAGGGAAGCATTATTGAGCTTCTCAATGAAAAAGCCACCTTAAATGCCAAACAGCAGCGTTATGAGACCATGCTTGAGCAAGTGAATGTGCGAAGGTCTGAAGTGCTCCAAAAGCTTCTCAAATATAAAAGTGATGAATCGGAACAGGATCAACAGCTGCTGGTTCTTCAAAAAGAAGCGGATGAAATTGATGCTGCTATTCTTAAGTACAATGAACTTCAGGAACAAAGCGAATGCAGAGCCGGAGAACTGGAGCATGAAGTTAAACGTCTTGGGAAGAATTTAAACGACAGACAGCAGGAGTATCACACCAACTCTACCAAGCTGGAATCTCTTCGAAATCTTGCCGAACGGTATGAAGGATATGGGGGCAGCATACGCCGGGTCATGGAAGTAAAGGACCGGGTGCATGGAATTCACGGTGTTGTGGCGGATTTAATTACTGTTTCTAAAAAGTATGAAGTCGCCATTGAAACAGCGCTGGGAGGAAGCATCCAAAATGTTGTTACCGACTCAGACCAGACAGCAAAGCAGCTGATTGAGTATTTAAAGAAAAACAAATACGGAAGAGCTACCTTTCTTCCTCTTACCAGTATTGGGAATAAAAACGGTTTCAATCAGGAAAAAGCCCTTAGTGAACCAGGAGTTTTAGGACTTGCAAATTCTCTGGTGGAAGCGGATCCTCAGTACGAGGGTCTCTTAAACTATCTTCTTGGCAGAGTGGTTGTAGTGGATACCATTGACCATGCAATCGCACTTGCTAAGAAATTCCAGTATTCTTTAAGAATTGTTACGTTAGAAGGAGAATTGTTAAGTGCTGGCGGTTCCATGACTGGTGGTGCTTTCAAAAACACCAGCAATTTACTGGGACGAAAGCGCGAAATGGAGGAACTGGAAGCAGCCTGTGAAAAGGCGTTGAAAGAAACCGGTCTGATTGAAACAGAGCTGGTTATGAACGAAGGGCTTTTAAGTGAATGCAGAGAAGAGCTTGAAACCATCCGAAGTGAGAAGCAGAAGCTTTATTTAAGACAGAATACGGTTAAAATAAATCTGCACAGGATTGAAGATAAAAAAGCAGAGATTGTAGAATCCTACGGTGATCTAGAACTGGAAAATACCCAGCTTGAAGTACAGAAAAAAGAGATTGGCGAAAACAGACAGGATTTAATCCTTGGAGTGGAAAAACTGGCAGTGCGAAGCCAGGATATAGACGGTGAGCTGGAGGGTCTGAATGCTGATCTGGAAAAAGCAAAAGCCGACAGGGAGAAATTCTCCAAAGAATTGTCAGAAGCCCAGCTGGCTGCCTCCAGTCTGAAACAAAAGGATGATTTTGAACTGGAAAATATCCGTCGGGTAAAAGATGAGATTAGCAGATTGGAAGAGGAACTGTTAAAGCTGTCTCAGGGATCTAGCGGATCTGGCCAGATTATTGAAGAAAAACAAAATGAAATAGAAACTATCAAAGCCAGAATTGCAGAGATTAGTTCAGCCAGAGAAACACTGGATGAGGCAATTAATGAGAAACTGGCTAAAAAAGAGATGAAATCAAAAGAGCAGAAAGAACTGTTCCAAAAACGAGAAGAACTCACCCAGCGTATCAGTCTGCTGGATAAGGAACTGTTCCGCCTTCAGAGCCAGAAAGAGAAAATGGAAGAGCGTATGGATGACCACGTAAACTATATGTGGAATGAATACGAACTGACATTTTCAAAAGCGGAAGCTTTAAGAAATGAAGAATGGACATCTCTGCCGGACATTAAGAAAATGATCGGTTCCTTAAAAGAAGAGATACGCAAACTTGGCAATGTCAATGTAAATGCAATCGAAGATTATAAAGAAGTTTCAGAGCGGTATGAATTTATGAAGACACAGCATGATGATCTGATTACTG
>Ga0316604_10003407_pt1 | contig 11196 bp, 8 predicted proteins | sample OWC_soil_day20_C_FD_207650 | JGI IMG/M metagenome (GOLD analysis project Ga0316604, IMG submission 207650) | Wetland soil microbial communities from Old Woman Creek delta, Ohio, United States - OWC_soil_day20_CT | ecosystem: Environmental > Terrestrial > Soil > Wetlands | place: USA: Ohio... | reverse complement strand
TCCAAAAATTCACTATAAAGTCGGTTGCGCATCATTTTGGCAGAAATACTGCTGTGCCAGCCAGCGACAACAGCGGTTAAGATTTGTTCCCGATGAGTGAGCCCGAATAAACGTGCATTTTCAACCAAGTAGGCACTGTGGCGGGTATGATCATAATAATTGATACTGATGCCAATATCATGCAACAGGGATGCGGACTGAAGCAGCATGCGATCCCGATCGTCCAGGTGATGCAGAGATGTCCAGCCATCAAATAGTTGCAGGGTCATGTCGGTAACATGTAGAGCGTGCTGCTCGTTAACTTTGTAAAACCGCAACATATTCATGGCGCTGTGTTCCAATATGTCGGGAATGACGTCAGGTAAATCTTCGCGACTAAGATAGTGGCGAAAAAATAATCCTTCACGGACGCCGCACCCGCTGATGATTAAGTGACTGGCGTGAATTCGGTCAAACAAACGTTTTACAACCGAGAGGCCTGCGACGATAAGGTCACCCCGCTCGCTGCTCAGACCATTCATCCGGCGACGTTGTACCAGATTGGCGCTGGTGACCAGACGAAACAAATCTTCGAGGGCGATCGGTCCCATTCTGTAGTTATGCACCTTGGAAAATGGATAATTTTTGCGTGACTGATCCATTTTTGCGATATTACGAGCAGTTCCGCCAACGCCGACCAACGGTAAGGACATGGCTTCCAACCAGGGGGCTTTTTTTAACTGTCGATCAATAAACCCACACAAATGGGCTAATTGGGTCTTGGTAACTTTATCATGAGTTTTGAATTCGTCACTGAGGTTGACGGCGCCGATGGGAAGGCTTATACTATCTATCATCCTGCGATTTTTGACTAAAGAAATTTCTGTGCTGCCCCCCCCGAGGTCGAATAGGACCGCATCTTGGACGTTTATGGTGTTGATAGTGCCCAAAAAACCCAGTCTTGCTTCGGATTCCCCACTGATTGCCTGAAGGGGAAGCCCTGTTTCTTTTTCAACCATGTCCAGGAACTCGGGCCCGTTACGGGCGTTACGGACGGCTGCAGTTGCAACGGCCAGGATAGTATCGACTTTCATGATACTGCACATTTGAGCGCAATTTCGCAATGCGGCTAAAGCTCTTTCTATCGCTGCCGGTTGGAGCAGTTGGTCTCGTCCCATACCTTCGCCAAGCCGAAGGCTTTCTTTTTGATGATATACTAAGTTATAGGCACCATTGGTATAAATGTGCATAATGATCAAGCGCGCCGAATTTGACCCGAGATCGATGACGGCAATTCTTTCAGACATGGGTTCACTCCTCCGATTGTTGATGCGGGATTGCGGAAAATGTCGTTACTCAAACAATTCTGCTTGACGCGCCCTTCTCCTGCTTGTTACAATAAAAAGCAAACCAAATTCTTCGATTGTCGCGAAAGAATCGCAAGGTCGAGTCGAGGTGTAACAAAAAATGGGTGATCCTATCTTCAAAGTTGTGATCCATTTTGCTGCTGAATACGGGCAAGTGGAGTTTGACGCGGTGAACAAAACTGTTCGCGTTACACTCAGCGATGCCGTAAAAAAAATGGCGGTGGAGAAGTATCTGTCCGAACCACATGTGATCCAAAATGCGGACGGAAATGATCTTTACACGTTCCACGCAAAATCGCTGGTTCCAACGGAAAGTATTGAAAGTTTCAAGTTGGCGCTGACTCGTCTTTGGCATCATACCGGAATTTATGTGGACTGGAGCAGACCAACTGTATAAATTTAAGGTTTGATTTGACTTTCCAGTCGGTATATGATACTATTCCTTTTGGATTCTCTGCCCGTAGCTCAGCTGGATAGAGCGCTTGACTACGAATCAAGAGGTCGCAAGTTCGAATCTTGCCGGGCAGGCCATTTTAAGACGAGACGCTGCATGTATTTGCAGCGTTTTCTTTTTTTTGGTCAGTTGCATGTCAAGAGGTCAATTGACTACCGCTTTGACTACCATCGATTTTTCGACAATTTCAGAAATTCCTTTCATGTCGTTGCCACACATATGGGTATAACACTGTAATGTCATCTCTGCTCGGGAGTGGCCAAGAAGGTATTGGGTACGGCGCGTCGAAGCCGTGCGGTAAACGCTCTTTAATGCAAGATCTTAGATAAAGGCATGCGGGGGCTAACTGGCGGCAAATACTCTGAAACATAACCAAGTCGCAGGATAAACTGTACAGGGCCTGAACGTCCGAGCGAATCAGCCAGCATTTTGCGCGGCGTTGCCTCTTCCAAGGCCTGGGTCATGGGGTGGATGGCGATATTGTTTTCTTTGGCGCGCAGCCAGATCGACTGCAGATTCCGACCCGTCGCAACGAGATCGGCGATTGTCGAGCCGGAAGCGAAAAGTATCAACCAACCGGCTCCTTGCCGCACCTGCTGTTCCGCCATTTTTAAGGTTTGCTCGCGAAAGCTCGCACCCAGAACGTCTTCTCGGCTAATAAAATGTTGGGCATACCAGCGAAGCCAGTCTGGCATTTCCATTCCGGCGGGCGTCAATCCATTTTGATGTTGTGCAGCATCCTGGCGAGTCCAACGAATCCAGTCCGCCAGTTCGCCTTGCGCATCATCGCGCTGAACTTGCAACCTGTTTGCTTCAAGCGTTATTTCACTCAAAAATTTTCCGGTAGTCGATTCCATGGGAAAATAATCGCACCCTGTTGCCTGGTTGCCCAGCAATTGAGACAAGTCCTTAGTGGATAGGGCGCGGGAACGAAAATTCTTTTTTAACGTGCGTCGTTGCTCGATCTTTTCCAGGGGGAAAGGTTTCTTGGTCGTACTTTTCAGTATAACGTCCACCGTTGCAGAGGCGCTGGAAGGATTCATTTCGGCGTCATAACCCAAATCATTCGCTGCCAGAGTCAGGTTTTCCAAGAAAGCGCCGACCGACAACCAACTTTCACGCTGGTCCGGATCGACAACGGGCAGGAGACGGTCTGGCGTGAGCGTTACCGTCCAATTAGCGGGCTGGTTGATCTTGAGTCTCCAGGGCTGGGTATTGTGACCGCTTGGCGCTAGGGAAGCCAGTTCGATGATTTGGCTTTGGTCACTGTTTAGCTCGGCAATCGTATCGAATTCTTTTTTTCTACGCAGTTCGTTGATCGGTCCCAACTGCAGGTAACTATAGCCGGTCAGTGCGGCACCGGCGATCAGGGATGAAGCGGCCATCTTTCCAAGAAACTCTTTTCGATTCAAAAAACTCCCCCCAAAAACTAAGCTTGCTTTTATCATATCAGAAGGGGCGGAAAATGCTAACCTTGCTGCTTTCCATATTTATTAAGAATCTGTAAAGCCGATTGACGAGGTGCAGTGGTTACGTCAATAATAAAAACGTGACGCAACCAATTATTGTTGAATCGGCTAATGTGATTAAGCAGTGAGGTGTTATTCGTTGAATCTTCGTAACCGCATGATCCTGTATATTTCGGTTCCAGTTATTCTGGTGCTTGTTGCTCTTGCCTTGTTTACCTATTACCAGGCGTCGGCTGCATTGGACCAGCAAATCAGGCGCACGGCGGCTTTCCAGGCCGAAAGCTACAGCAACGACATCCAGAAAAGATTGGCGGAAAAAGAAGCGATTGTTAGTATCTTGGCAAAGGAACTGAGCGTTCGCATGCCGGCGGATGTTGATTTGAAAACGACGCTGGAAACAATTGCAAAGAACACTCCCGGCGTGCAGGATGTATATGTGGGCAAGGAGGACCGGCGGTTTATTGATGGATCAGGCTGGGTAGCGCCGGCTGACTATGACCCACGGGCGCGGTCGTGGTACAAACAGGCGCTGGAGGCGCAAAGTGCGATTTATTCCGACGTATATATCGACTCCATAACCAAGAAGCCGGTAATTAGCGTAGCTCACGCTATTCGGGTCGGCGGACAGGTCTTGGGCGTGGTTGGATTGGATTTGGCGCTCGATGAAATCCGCGATGTAGCAAAGACCATTAAAATAGGTAAGACCGGCAGCGCATTCGTTTTGAACCGGCAGGGCGGTTATGTTTATCATGAGTCATTAAAACTGGAAGATAATATATTCAAAATGCAAGAGGGCGCTTTTGCTGCGCCAGGCAAAGAATTTTTGTCCGGCAAGCCGGTTTTCCAGGAGTTTTCGTTTAATGGAGTGAAAAAGATTTATGCTTCAACCCCGGTAGGAAATACCGGCTGGGCAATCGTTGTATCTGCGCCGCAAAGCGAGCTGTTTGAAGCTATCGGCGTCATGGGAATGTTTTCGGCGGTGGGGAGCGCAATCGGCGTGCTGCTGATTGTTTTGATGCTCTTCATCATTGCCCGCAATATTTCAGGACCGGTCAAGGCTCTGGCCGGCGTTGCCGGACAGGTGGCAACCGGCAATCTTACCGCCGAGGTTCGCCATCCGGGGACCCACGACGAAATTGGCGTGTTGGCGGACAGTTTTATCCACATGCTAAAGAATTTGCGCCTGCTGGTGCGTCACACCAGCCAGTCGGCGGAGCAACTTGCCGCTTCGGCCGAACAACTGACGGCGAGTGCAGGCCAATCAGCGGAGGCTTCGAACAATGTTGCCCAATCCATCGTAGCGGTGGCGGCTGGTTCCGAAAAACAGACGCGCACTGTGGAAGAGACCGCGACTGCCATCCACACGATTGCGCAGAGCATACATCGTCTCTCCGAAAAATCGCACAATGTTTCCGGTTTGGCCGGGCAGGCTGCATCGGCGGGCAAACATGGACAGCAAGCCATTGACCGTGTGGGCAGCCAGATGGATCAGATCGACCATAGTGCACAAGCGGTGCAAAAAGCGGTGGATGAGCTTTCCACCAGTTCAATGAAAATACAGGAAATCGTGGCGCTGATTACAGGGATCGCCGGGCAGACCAATCTGCTGGCGCTGAACGCGGCCATCGAAGCGGCGCGGGCCGGAGAGCAGGGGCGCGGGTTTGCCGTGGTGGCGGACGAGGTCCGCAAGCTTGCTGAGCAATCCGGCGCGGCTGCGAGGCAAATTGCTGCGATGATCCAGGGCAATGTAGCCAGTATTGACGGCGCTGTAAGCGCGATGCAAGCTACGGGGCAAAATGTGCAAACCGGCATGCAGGTAATGCAGGAAGCCGGGCAGTCTTTTGCCAAGATTGCCGAACTCATCGAGAACGTCAATTCTGAAGTGGAAGCAATGTCCAGCGCGATTGTTGAAGTAACCGCAGCCAGTCAAAGCGTCGAAAAAGCCGTGCAAGAAATCGAACAAATTTCTAAAGATACGACAGGGCAAATTCAGTCGGTGTCGGCTGCAACGGAGGAACAATCCGCTTCGGCGCAGGAAATTGCCTCCACGAGCCATACGCTTGCCGCTTTGGCGCAGGAACTGCAGGAAAATACCCGTAAGTTTCGCGTGTAACACTCAGCAGAACAGTCTAAATCGTAAAAATGGCTATAGCTAAACAGTCAAAGGCCCATGCTTTGTAAGATCAAGCATGGGCCTTTGGCATAGTGCGCCTGCGTCACGACCCTTGACTAGGAAATCGCGGCGGTCAAACCGAACCACAGCCAACGAAACCTGGGAAAAAAAGCGGTGAGCAGCATGGCCATGGCAAGAGCACGACTAGGTTGTGGGTAGTTTATTTCATCATATAGTTTGTGGCCGCTGAAAATGTTAAGGAAATGCAAAAAATAAGTTATATTTTACGTTCTTTTTATCTCCTGTTAACACAAGGATAATTCTTTTGTGACATAGTAAAGCTAAAGAAGACATAGCGAAGGGCGATTTCTGCATGTAAAACCTCAATAAAGCGTAAGGGGTATGGGGAAGGAGACGATAAACGAATGGAAATTCGCGAAGGAAAGTACAGCTTGAAACTGGCGCAAAGCCCTGCCGATAAACAACAGACTTTTTGCCTGCGGCATCGCATTTTTTGCGATGAACTTAATTTTTCCGGGAACAGAGGGGAATTTCAGGCGGATGCCGGCGAATTCGACGATTATGATAAACTGTGCGATCATTTGCTGGTTCGTGATGAAAGCTGGAATTGCTGCGTGGCGACATTGCGGTTTTTGCCGGGAGGGCGGCTGCCAGTTGGTAGCGGGTTTTATTCCGAACAATGGTTTGATATCGGCCAATTGAGTGAAAAGCGCAGTCAGGTCCTGGAACTGGGGCGGGCCTGCATCGATGCTACTTACAGGAACACGGTCGTGTTTCGGTTGCTTTTTGCGGGGGTAGGCGCTTATCTGCGGATGATGCCGCACGACTATTTGATTGGGCTTACCACACTGCCGGCGGAAGCTCGGGCGAATCTGCCCGGAATATCTGCCTACCTGCGAGGGAATGATGCGATTTACAGCAATTTCGGCATTCAGCCGAAGAAAAAGCGCGATTGGCAGTCGGGGGAATTGGACGCGACTGACATTAGTGAAATTGGTCAACGTCATATCCTCAAGAAGATGTCGACTTTGATGTTGGCTTACTATAAATATGGGGCGAAATTTGTCGGCGAACCCAGCGTGGACGTGGGTTTTGACCCGCCTGTGTTTGACTACTTCACGATTTTTGATGCCCATCAGTTTCCCGCCTGGGTCTTGCCGGGAGAACATACGGCTTGAAAGCTGCACTCCAGATTTTGGCGGCGCGGCTGATCGTGTTTTGGATCGACCGGGACCGGCGATATATTCATATTGACCGTAGCGCCATGAACGGTATAAAACCGCCCTATATTGTGCTTGCCAATCATAGCTCGAATTTTGATCCGGCGCTAGTGCAAGTCGCCATTGGTAACGATGTTTGCCGCTTTATGACGTCAAACTATTATTTTCGTTTGCCGCTGATCGGTTATATTTTACGTAAGTGGGGCGCCATTCCCAAAATACAATTTTCACCGGATTTGCGGGCCTTGCGCGGCGCGCTGAACGTCCTGTCTCACGGCGGCGTTGTCGGGATTTTTCCCGAAGGCCGCCGCTCGATTGACGGCAAGCTGTGCGGTTTATCGGTTTCACTCGCCCGGTTTTTGCAAAAGGCGCAAGTTGCAGTTGTGGTAGTGAACATCGACGGAGGCTACTTTTTGTGGCCGCGTTGGGCAGAAAAATGGCGACCGGCGAGAGTGGACGTTTCAGTGCGCCCGTTATTTACACCAGCAGAGCTGCAAACCGGCAGTGTTGCGGAAATTTATGACCAGATCAAACGGGAACTGGCATATGACGACTATCGCTGGCTAAACAGCGCCGGGGCCAAACTGATTTCACCGCCGTCAACGGAAGGATTGCATAAAATTTTGCACCATTGCCCCCGTTGTTTGGCGCAACGCGTTATGCAAAGCAAAAAAGACAAGCTGTTTTGCACAGCCTGTCAAAATTCTGCGCGGCAAAATGAGTACGGGGTGCTGGAGCCGCAAGACAAAAATTGTATTGTCTTTGCCGATCCGGTGCAGTGGAATGCGTGGCAGCGCGCGCAGCAATCTAAGCAAATTCAGCGGGGGCGGGCGGATTTTCACGCGACGGTCAGCGAACTGCGCGTTGCGAATAAGTATCGCGGTGGATACCGGCGCTGCGGGCGTGGTGAGCTGACGCTGCGGCAGGCAGGGCTGACATTTTGCGGTGAGATCGATGGCCAGGCCGCCGAGTTGTTTTTTCCGCTTGCTCACGTTCCGGCTATTTCTACCGAATTTGGCTTTGATTTTGAAATTTGCGATGCCACGCACGCCTGGTGGTTTTTCCTGCAGGAAGCGCAGCAGACCATTGTTTTGGATACGCTGATTTCGCTATATCACGAAAAATGCACAGCCGCTTTGTGAAATCAAAGAAGGTTAATTCATTTTTGATGGATCAGGCAGATTTTCAATTTCGGTCGGGAAAATCATTTCGGGGGCTATTGCGGGCTCGCTCGATGGGGGCTCGGCAGGTTTCGGGTTGGGTTCCTCGTGTTTGGATTCGGTGACGAAATTGTTGATTGCGTCCGCTGCCCCGCTCCGCATGGACGGCATACTTAAATGAATCTGATTCTATTGTTGTATAAGATCGATGCCATCGCCTGAGCCATGTTTCTGACTGTCATGGCTGGCAATCCGCTGATCGCCCTGCTGGCGAAGGAGACTCTGCATATTGAAATCAGTTGGGGTCTGTGGGCGATTGCCGCGATAGTTCCCGGCATTGTTTCTTTAGTGCTTACTCCGTATGTATTGTATAAGATTTATCCGCCTGAAATTACCAAGACGCCGGAAGCTAAGGAGATGGCTTTTCAAGAACTGGCAAAAATGGGGCCGATGAGCCGGGCCGAGAAAATCATGTGTGGCGTATTTCTCGGAGCATTGACCCTGTGGGTGACCGCCCAGTACAATAATCTGGATGATCTCAAAGTCAATTACAAGTTATCGGGTGATTGCATTCGGTGAGTTGGGGCCGGAGGCTTTATCCAGGATTACTGTAAAAGATTTTCCGGCAATCGTGGTGATTGGCAGGGAAGGAAATAATTTCTACATGAAAGAGAAATAAAGTCGGTCCGGATCTTAACAACTAGAGAGTCCGCGCAGCGCTGCGTGGACTCTCTAGTTGTTTTTTCAGCCAGTATTGTCATAGAGAACGAAAAAGTGCTGGCGCTCTCCGGCATGGGGGATGTGGTGGCGGCGTTGGCGGCTAAACTGGGCAAATAAAAACGGCCCGGGTGGTCCGGGCCGTACGAGGATGTATATCGTTTGGGTGGATTACAGCATCAATGCCAATTCGCTGGAGTTAATAACTGCGCAGTATTCGCCCGCCATATTGGCTAACGACATGGCATGCACTTCTTCGGCGGTGTGGATTTTCCCAGTATAGTCCGGTTTGGCAAAAGTGAAAGAAGCATCTCCGACTAAATAGACCGTAAACCCCAAATTAGCCGCCATTCTTACGGTTGCCTCAACCGAATTGTTGGTAATGACGCCGAATACCACTAGCTGAGAAATACCCGAATCGTGCAGGCAAGACTCAAGATTCGTTCCGATAAAGGCACTGTGAACATTTTTGACGATAATCGTTTCGCCAGGCGCAGGAGCTACGCATTTTTTAAACTCGGCGCCCCTTTGTCCGGGGCGATACGTGGAATTGGGTTCCCGTGATTCATGTTTGATGTGAATCACTCTTCTGCCGGACTGTCGCCATAAGCATAAGCTGGACGCCATATGATCTTCGGCTTGTGGATTGTTTCTTTCGCCGAAAGTGCGCCAGCTTGGTTCATCGATGGCATACTGCACGTCAATAATCAGCAGGGCGGCAGCGTTAGATAATTTGTTGTTCATTAAGACCGAACGCTCCTTTGATTGGGTTTTCGAGAAGTACCTGTGTTTCTCTTAGAATTTTCGTCTGCCAAACGGAAAGTCCTGCTCCCCTCCCGCTGATCCGGTGGGAGGGGCCGGGGGTAGGTCCGCGACCGGAGCCGGACGAGACGCGTACCGAAGAGTGAACGGGCATAGGGGCGCGAAGCGAACAATGGAGATCAATGGGCATCAATGAACTGCTGCACTTCGTTGTGCCAGGCATCCGGCTCCCAAGTTCCTATGCCGGTTTTTTCGCCAAACAATAGGTCTACAAGGTAGCGGGGCTGTTTGCCTCCGATGTGCAGAGCTTTGATACAAGAAACGCAGTACACCACCACATCTTCGCAAGGCATTTCGGCAGCCCGCTTTTTCATTTGGTCTTTTACCTGTTCCACAGGCAAAGATCCATAAAAACTGTCCCCGCAGCAAGTCGCCTGCATACGGGTATTTTCGGGTTCTACAACGACAATATTCATTCGGGCCAGAAGTTGTCGGACGGCAACATGCACCCGTTCCTGGTTACGGGTTGGGCAGGCATCATGCACGGTCATTTTCTTCCACTGATAGTCCGGGAAAGGGAAAGTCGAGCTTTGGGCCAACACTTCCCATAGTGACGTAGTAGAGATCCCGGCATAAAGTTCCCGGTACCGTCGATCGCAGCCTGCGCAAACATTGATAATTTGGACGCCATGTTCGAGGCGGGGTTCGTGCCGACAACAAATCAGGTGTTCCGGAATATCACCTGAATCTACATTCAAAAACTCCCATACTTTTTTGGTAAGATCCGGCTTGTAAATCATCAAGGCGCAGCCTGGGGCGAAAACTTGTTTCATGCGGGGTCCCTCCACAAATTAATCTACGCAACCTATTCTACAGAAAAAAACAGATCTAGTCTTCCAGAATTATATCATGCAATTTTGCGTGAACAAGTGTAAATCCTTCGCGGCTGAACCCATAAAACAGAGCTGCTATAGGAATAGATGTAAATGATGTAAAAATTGAAGGGAGGTTTTATTGTGAATTCAATCGAGCAAGTTTTCCACTATCAAAACAGGCGGGTCCGCGTGGTGCAGATTGACGGGGAGCGTTGGTTCGTGGCGGCGGATGTCTGCCGGGTGTTGGGGCTTGGCAATTCGAGCTAAGCCGTTTCCACTCTGGACGAAGACGAACGATGCCTCATTACTAATGAGGCATGGCGAAACAACGGCGACATGCAGGCGGTGAGCGAACCTGGTCTCTATTCCCTCGTACTTCGTAGCCGCAGGCCGGAGGCCAAATCCTTCCGGCGCTGCGAAGTGCCGGCAGCTATTCCCTACCGGTTCCAGCCGCCACCGGCAAGTTGCTGCAATTCATTCGCTGCGATCTTTTGAATCTGGCAATTGAGGCCGAAGCCGAATGCGACGAGTTGCGCGAGGTGGTGGCTGATCTGACGCCCAAGGCTGAATTCTATGACCGGGTGGCGGACACCAGCGCGTCCTTTTCACTGGGAGAGACCGCCAAGATGTCAACGCCAGTCTAATTTTGCATTTTATCATTGCCGTTGACAGGCACAAATGGCGCAAAAATCTTGACAAATCCTGATACATATTGCATATATTTTTTTTGATGATATAATAAATAACGCTGACGAAAGAAATAAATCGTGATCAGATGAATTCCGCCTTCTCACGTTTTATTTTATACCCAGACAGACACCCAGACGCGTTTTCCTAATGGTTCCTAAATGAGGATGTTTCCAAAAAGGTAAAAACTCGAAAGCCCAGTATTTTCAGCAGGTCGCAAGTTTGAATCTTGCCGGGCAGGCCATTTTATTTGCATAGAGCGCCCGTAGCTCAGGTGGATAGAGCAGCGGTTTCCTAAACCGCGTGCCGGTGGTTCGAGTCCTCCCGGGCGCACCAAAAAATTCGCTAAAGTGGTGACCGGGCCGTGAATGA
>Ga0316604_10003402_pt1 | contig 11207 bp, 5 predicted proteins | sample OWC_soil_day20_C_FD_207650 | JGI IMG/M metagenome (GOLD analysis project Ga0316604, IMG submission 207650) | Wetland soil microbial communities from Old Woman Creek delta, Ohio, United States - OWC_soil_day20_CT | ecosystem: Environmental > Terrestrial > Soil > Wetlands | place: USA: Ohio... | reverse complement strand
GTCCTTGAAGCTGTAGAAGGTCACGCCACCTTCGCGGATGTCGCCGTTGGCATCAAACGCGATGTTGCCGGTGATGCCTTTGAACTTCAGCGTCTTCAGTGCCGGCAGGTACTTGGCCGGTTCCACCGAGTTGGCGGCCTTCATGGCTTCGATGAGCGCGGTCGCTGCGTCATAGTTGTACGGTGCGTAGAGCTGTACTTCGCCCTTGAAACGCTGTTCGAAACGTTCGCGGAATTTTGCACCGCCGGGCATCTTGTCCATCGGGATGCCAGCCTGGGTGCAGAACACGCGGTTGTCCATCACTGCGGCGGAGAGCTTGAGCATCTCGGCAGTACACAAACCATCGCCGGAGAGGAAGGCGGCCTTGATGCCGAGCTGGCGGACCTGGCGCAGCATCGGGCTGCCCTGGGCGTCCATGCCGCCGTAGAAGATGGCATCAGGGTTCAGACCCTTGATCTTGGTGAGGATGGCGGTGAAGTCGCTGGCCTTGTCATTGGTGAATTCGCGCGCCACGATCTGGGCGCCGTCCTTGCGCATGCTGTCGGACAGTGCATCGGCAAGACCCTGACCGTAGGCGGTACGGTCGTCAATGACGGCGACCTTCTTGATGCCGAGTTTCTTGGTGGCGTACTTCGCCATCGCTTCACCTTGCTGGAGGTCGTTGGCAATGACCCGGTACGTGACCTTGAAACCCTGGCGGGTGAGCAGCGGGCTGGTCGAGGACGGGGTGATCACCGGGAGGCCGGCCTGTTCGTACACGCGGGAAGCCGGGATGGACGCACCGGAGGTGACGTGACCGATCACGCCCTTGACACCGGCATCGACCAGACGCTGGGCCACCGTGGTGGCGGTGCGCGGGTCGGCCTGGTCGTCTTCGCTGACCAGTTCGAATTTCACCTTCTGACCACCGATGGTAACGCCCTTGGCGTTGGCATCTTCAATGGCCAAGCGGATGCCGTTTTCGCCATCCTTGCCGATGTGCGAGATCGGGCCGGTGAGTGGGCCGGCTGCGCCCAGTTTCACGGTAATGTCGGCATAGGCGGCCGAGGTCAGGCCCAGCAGGGCGAGGGCTAGAACGGTACGTTGCATGATCAGTGGGTTCTCCAGTCAATGGGCTAGGATGCGGGTTGCCTGCGCGGAGGCAACCGGACGTTACAGGATACGGCAGGTATAACGCTGGGCAGATTATGAACCTGTCCAGCCAAACGCAAAACCCGTTCCACGCAGTTTCTGCGGGGCTGCAGGGAGCTTACAGCACAATGACTTTCCCGGCGGCGGCTTGCGCTTCGACGATCATCAGCATGTTGCCGATTTCTTCGCCCGGCAGCTGCGCCATCAATCCGTAGTGGTCCAGGCAGGTGCGGCAGGCGATGATCTGTGTACCGGCAGCGCGGAGCTGGGTGAGTTCGGCCCGACAGGGTGAGGTCGCCGCCGCCATCTTCACCCCGGCGGCATAGAGCAGGATGGATTGCGGTGGCCGATCCAGCTCGATCAGGGTGCGCAGGTAATTGCTCAGGAGACGATGGCGCAGACCTTCGTCGCCATGGCCCATGCCGTCGGTGTTGATCACGATGGCACTTGAGGAAAAGTCTGTATCCATCTTTGTCTCCATAAAGGGTAGGCTTGCAGCTTGCAGAGCATAGCGTTTGATTCAGGGAGGCAGGATGACTTCAGGCAAACAGGTGATCCGGGTCGGCGTGATCGGCGCAGGCGCCAACACACGGGCACGGCATATTCCCGGATTACGGGCACAGCCGGGGGTTGAAATCGTCAGCGTGGTGAATCGTTCGCAGGCCTCTTCAGAGCAGGCTGCGCGGGAGCTGGGGATTGCCCGGGTGGCGGGGTCCTGGCGCGAGATGCTGGCCGATTCGGGAATTGATGCGGTGATGATCGGCACCTGGCCCTATCTGCATTGTCCTGTGACCCTGGCGGCGCTGGCCGCAGGCAAGCATGTGCTGACCGAGGCACGGCTGGCCATGAATCTGGCCGAGGCTCGTCAGATGCGTGATGCCGCGCGGATGCGTCCGGATCTGGTCACGCAAGTGGTGCCGGCGCCCTTCACGCTGGGGGGGGACCGCACGGTACAGCGCCTGCTGCGCGACGGATTTCTGGGCCGTTTGCTGACAATCGAGGTGCGCGTTGCCGATGGCCAGTTCCTGGATCCTGCTGCGCCCTTGAGCTGGCGCCAGGACGCCGATCTCTCGGGCTTGAACGTGATGAGTCTGGGGATCTGGTATGAATGCGTGATGCGCTGGGTGGGGGAGGCGAGTGCGGTGATGGCCAAAGGCCGCACCTTCGTGACCCAGCGAGTGGATGCCGCCGGTGTGCTACGCGCGGTGCGCGTGCCTGAATACGTGGCGGTGCTGGCGGACATGGCGTGTGGGGCGCAGGCGAGCTTCACGGTGTCGGCCGTCAGTGGCCTCCTCAAGACCGGCGAGATCGTGCTGTGCGGCACGGAGGGGACGCTGCGGTTTGCCGATGGCGTGCTGACTGGCGCGCGGCGCGGCGACGAGGCCTTGCTGCCCGTGCCGATCCCGGCCGATGAGGTAGGGGGCTGGCGTGTGGAAGAAGAGTTCATCAATGCCATCCGTGGTCTGGAACCGGTGACGCACACCACGTTTGCGGCGGGCGTGAAGTACATGGCATTTACCGAGGCGGTTGCGCTGAGCATGGCTGAAGGTCGGAACATTCCCCTCCTGCCGGGCTGATCCAGCCGCTGCATTTGCAAGCATGTGGCGCGTTGCAGGCTGTGACGCGTGAGTCATTCACCGGCTTCTTTTTCGGGCAAGGAGCGAGGGTTGATGCTGAACGAATCCGCCGCAAAACGGCATTTGATGATTCCGCTGCATGTGCTGGCTGCGGCGGGCTCCACTTTCCTGCTCCTGATGGTGGCCTTCGTGCTGGCCTGGAACTCCTATCGCAGCACCCGCGAGGTCATCTCTTCCGCGGTTGACGAATCCATCAGGCATATCTCCCGTTCCCTCGAGGACAAGATCCGCGGCATTCTGCTGCCTGCCCAGAATCAGCTCGAACTCCTCGCGTATCACCAGATCACCCGTGCCGGCAGCTTGTCCGAGCGGCTGCAGGCGGTGCCGATGGCGGCGGCTGCGCTGGCTTCCAACCCGTTGATGGATGCCTGGTATGTGGGCTATGGCAACGGGGATTTCGTGCTGTTCCGGCCTTTGCGCGACATGGCCTTGCGCAAGGTTTACCGGGCGCCCGAAGCTGCCAGCCTGATGGTGCAGTCGCAGAGCCTGCAGGGCGATGGCGCGCGTTTCGGCGAGTTCCTGTTCTATGACAAGGCCGGGCAGTTGCTGCGGCGCGAGCACCGCCCCGCCTACCAGTTCGATCCGCGGGAACGTCCCTGGTACCAGGCGGCCTCGAAACGCGCGGGAGCCGTCATCACCGAGCCCTATCTGTTCTATACGACGCGCCAGGTCGGGGCGACCCTGGCACGGCGGGCGACGCTGGGTGATGCCGTGGTCGGTGCGGATGCCACCCTGCAGGATCTGGGGCGCGAGATTGCCGATCTGAAGATCACCAGCGGTTCGCTGGTGGCAATCGTGAATGCAACAGGCCGGGTGGTGGCACTCGAAGACCCGGCCAGGACGCAGATCCTGGATGCCAGCGGGGAACCGCATCTGGCCATGCTCAATGATCTCGCCATGCCGGCATTGGAGGCTGCCGCCGGATTGCCGGCGGATAAGGTGCAGCGCCAGCACATGGTGGTCGGGACGCATGAATGGGAGATGATCTCGGTGCCCCTGGCACTGCATGCCGACGGGCAGGCCTTGCGGGTACTGATGGCGGTGCCCGACGGCGAACTGTTTGGTGAAGCACGCAAACTGCTGCAACGGCAATTGCTGATCACGCTGGGGTTGATCATCCTGTCCGTGCCGGCGGGTTTCTGGCTGACCCAGCGCATCGTTCATCCACTGCGCTTGCTGGCGGAGGAGGCGAACTCCGCGGCGAGTTTCGATTTCAGTCCGACGACGCGTTTGCGACGTTCGCGGATCGCCGAAGTGGATCTGCTGACCAATGCCACCACGCATATGCGTTCGACCATTTCGCGCTTCCTGAATGTGAGTGCGGCACTCAACTCCGAGATGCGTCTGGAGCGCTTGCTCGATGTGGTGCTCGACGATGTGGCACTGGCTACCCAGGCACGCTCCGGCGCGCTCTATCTGTACGATCCGGAAACGCGCAGCCTGAAGCGTTCGCAGGTTCGCGGCAGCAAGGAAAGCCTGACTGATTATGCCAAAGTGCTGAGATGTGAGAAGGATGTCGATCATCCTGTGGTACAGGTCGCGATCCAGCGCTGCAGTATCGCCGGGAAAATCGATGCGAGCGGGGCCGAGCTGTTTGCGGTGGCGCTGGAAACCCTGGAAAAGGAATTCGTCGGGGTGCTGGTGCTGGAGCTGACGCGGCCGGTCGAGCCCAGCCGCAAAGGGCGGCGCGATCCGCTGGTGGCTTTCATCGAAGCCTTGTCCTCGACAGCGGCCGTGGCGATCGAGACGCGGCGGCTGGTCGATAGCCAGAAGGCCTTGCTCGAAGCCATGATCCAGTTGCTCGCCGGGGCCATTGACGCGAAAAGTCCCTATACCGGCGGGCATTGCCAGCGCGTACCGGTGCTCACCCGGATGCTTGCGGATGCTGCCGACGCGGCCCGCGATGGCCCGTTCCGCGATTTCAAGCTCAGTGAAGAGGATCGCGAAGCCGTGCACATCGGAGCCTGGCTGCATGACTGCGGCAAGATCACCACGCCTGAGTACGTGGTCGACAAGGCCACCAAGCTGGAATCGATCTACAACCGGATCCACGAGGTGCGGATGCGCTTCGAGGTCCTCAAGCGCGATGCCGAGCTGGCGGTCTGGAAAGCGCATGCAGGGGGCACGCCCGAGCCGGCGGCCATGGAGGGCTTGCGCGCGGTGTGGCATACATTGGATCAGGAATTCGCGTTTGTCGCCGAGTGCAACAAGGGCGGCGAGCATCTTGACGACGACAAGATCGAGCGCCTGCGCATGATTGCGCAACGCTCCTGGAAGCGGACCCTGGATGACCGCCTGGGCCTGTCGCGTGAAGAGGAACGCCAGTTGATCGGGGTGCCGGTGGAAGCCTTGCCGGCCTGCGAATACCTGCTGGCTGACAAGCCCGAGCACATCGTGCCGCGGCCGCCCGGCGAGATCATTCCGGCAGACAATCCCTGGGGCTTCCATCTTGAAGTCCCGCTGCATAAATTCAATCGTGGCGAGATCTACAACCTGTCGGTGTCGCGCGGCACCCTGACCGACGAGGAGCGTTACCTCATCAATGACCACATCGTGCAGACCATCATGATGCTGGGGCGTCTGCCCTTCCCGCGGCATCTGCGCACGGTGCCGGAGATTGCTGGCGGGCACCATGAGCGCATGGACGGGCATGGTTATCCGAAACAGCTGACCGGTATGCAGATGAGCATTCCGGCCCGGATCATGGCGATTGCCGATGTGTTCGAGGCGCTGACGGCGGCCGACCGTCCCTACAAACCGCCCAAGACCTTGTCCGAATCGCTCCAGATCATGGCCCGGATGGCACGCGAGCAGCATCTGGATGCCGAGCTGTTTGCGCTGTTTCTGCGCTCGGGGGTGTATCGTGATTATGCCAAACGGTTTCTTCTGGCAGAGCAGATAGATGCGGTAGATATTGAAGCGCTGATGGCTGTGGCCTGAGCCCTTGCGGGATCAGGGCGTGCTGGTTCCGCTGTTGAGGCGCGCCCACAGCCACTCGCCGAGTTCTGCGGCCGGCAGCGGTTTACAGACGAAATAGCCCTGGATCGAACGGCAACGGCGAGCGAGCAGGTAATCGTGCTGGGCCGCGTTTTCGACCCCTTCGGCCACCACGTCCATGCCCAGATCGCGCGCCATCGACAAGGTGGCTGAGGCAATGGCGGCATCTTCCGCGTCGCCGGGCAGATCCTTGACGAAGGAGCGGTCGATCTTCAGGCGTTCGATGGGCAGACGCTTGAGATAGGCCAGGCAGGAGTAGCCGGTGCCGAAATCATCCAGCGCCAGCGTGACACCGAGGGCGCGTACGCGTTCCAGGCGTTCGACCAGATCCTCGGTCGAATCCAGCAAGGCACTCTCGGTGATTTCCAGTTCGATCCGGTGCGGATCGGCACCGGTTTCGGCGATGATCCGGCCGACTCTCTGCGGGAAGTCCGCTTGCTGGAATTGCAGTGCCGAAATGTTGATGGCCATCGTCAGTGGAATGCCGGCCGCTGCCCAGCGGGCTTGCTGCGCGCAGGCTTCGCGCATGACCCAGTCGCCCAGGGGCAGGATCAGGCCGGTTTCTTCTGCCAGCGGAATGAACTGGACCGGCGGCACCATGCCTTGCTCGGGATGCTGCCAGCGTACCAGTGCCTCGACTCCTTCGATGTGGCCGTCGGCCAGTACCATCTGGGGCTGGTAATGCAGGATCAGCTCGCCGCGTTCGATGCCGCGACGCAAGGCGGACTCCATCTTCAGGCGCAGCATCGCGCGCTGGTTCATTTCCGGCACGAAGAACTGGAAGTTGTTGCGGCCAGTCTGCTTGGCGCTGTACATCGCGACATCGGCATGCTTGAGCAGCGTGTCGATGTCGTCGCCATCGCCGGGGAAATACGCGATGCCGACGCTGACGGATATCGACAGCTCATGCTTTTCCAGTTTGATCGGCTCGGCCAGGCTCTTCACCAGCTTGCTGGCAACGGCACTGACTTCTTCGAAATGCTGCAGGCGCGGCAACAGCAGCACGAACTCATCGCCCCCCTGACGGGCGAGGACATCTTCACCGCGCAGACATTGCTTGAGCCGGCTGGCCACACAGGCCAGCAATTCGTCGCCCACCGTGTGGCCGAGGGAATCGTTGATGGTCTTGAAATGGTCCAGATCCAGAAAAAGGACGGCGGCCTGATCGTGGTGGCGCCGCGCGGTCCCCAGTGCAGTGTGGGCCAGTTCCTGCCAGTAGGTGCGGTTGGGGAGGCCGGTCAGCGTATCGAAGCGAGCCAGATGCTGGATGTGGGCGGCGGCTTCGCGGATGTCGGTGACATTCTGGGCGGTGCCATGCACGCGCAGCAGGCGCCCCATCATCCATTCGCTTTCGATCTGGAAGTGAAGGATCTGTGTGCGCTCATCGTCGTCCGGAATGTGGCAGTCCAGCGCAAAACTTTCCGGGCCGCGACAGGCTGCCTTGATGGCTTCGTTCAGATGATCATGGTCATTCAGACTCAGGCGTGTCAGCACGTCGCTCAGCAGGATCCGGCCGGAGGCGGGCAGATGGAGCAGGCGCCGGAATTCGTCTGAGCACTGCAGATGGCTGGTGCCGCTGGCTATTTCCCAACTGCCCATGCGCGCGATCCGCTGAGCCTGGGCGAGGGAGGCCTTCTGGTCTCGCAATTGTGCTGTGGCACTGGCCAGTTCCGCTGTGCGTTGCGTGACCTGGACTTCGATCCGCCGGGTGCGTCCGGTGATCAGCAGCAGGAAACCACTGAGCATGGCCGAGAAGCACAAGGCCGTCAGCAGGGCGGCACTGGAGGCCCAACTGCGCGCAGAGGTCGAGTAGGAATCCCGCGCGCGCAGCAGAAACTGCCATTCACGGTCGGCAAAACCGACTTGATGGGTCTGGAACAGGTGGCCCTTCAGCCAGTCCGGCTGGCTGCAGCCCACCGCGCCATAGATGCGCTGGCGTTCCGGCGCATTGCTGCGGTCCGCGATGCAGAGTTCCAGTCCATCGTTCTGCAGGCGCTCACGTGCAAAGCGCACGATGTTGTCCATCTGCATGGCCATCGAGGTAACGCCGCGCAAGGGCGAAGTCGGATCCCCGTCACGTTCGAATATCGCTTGATATACCACCACGCTCTGCGGTGAGTCCGGTGTCTGGACCAGGCGAATGGCTTCGGTGGCCGCAGCCCGCCCGGTTTCCCGCGATAACCGGATGGCCTGGGCCGAAGGGGCGAGCGACAGGACATCAACGCCGAGGGCTTTTTCATTGCCGGCCAGAGGTTCGACAAAGGTGATCGGCAGGTGTTCTGCGGTATCTTCAGCCGGCAGGAGGTTGCCGGCCACGTCCCGGTAGCGGATGCGGAAGTCGGGCTGACCATCAGCGCGTTGATGGCTTTCAAAAGCAGCCCGGCTGGCGCGTGTGACGAGCGGGTTCCAGGTCAGGTTTTTCGTGCCGGGATAGCGTTCCAGCCAGGGCGAGGCAATGGACTTCCAGTCTTCGCGTGTAAGTGCGCGAGACACGGATACGAAATGTTCCATCGTCATCAGCATGTCGGTTTGCGCTGCCAGCCGGGTTTCCAGGGAACTGGCCAGATGTTCGGCATCGCGCTGGAAGTCTGTGGCGATCCGGGTCTCTTCGCGTTGGCGTACGAAGGTGAGGGCGATCCCCAGTACCAGTGTGCTGATCAGCAACGGAAACGCCACGCTGCGGCGGCGGCCCCGCCATTCCTGTATCGGCAGGCCGATCAAGGCCAGGCTGATCGGGGCGAACAACAGGATGCCCAGCGTATCTCCCGCCCACCAGCTACTCCAGCTCGAAGCTGTCAGCGCAAAATCCGACGCGTGCTCAGCCAAGGGGGCCAGGCCGGCGGCGGTCGGGCTGATCAGACAGCTGAGCGGCGTGGCGATCCCGACAAACAGAACGACGCTGCGGACGCTGTCCAGGCCTCCCGGCCAGACCTTCAGCCGGCGCAACAACCAGGCACCGAACAGGGCCTGGAGCGGCGGTCCCAGTGCGCTGAGCGCAACCGTCACCGGGCTGATGAGGTCGGAAATCCCCGTGTGCAGGTAGGACAGGACATGGACCAGACAGGTGCCCACATAGATGCTTGCGCTCATGCGCCAGCCATACACCAGTACCGCAGCCAGGGCGATGCCGGCGGGGGGGTACAAGGGCGAGACATAGCCCGGTGGCAGGGCGACGAGCAATGCCAATGCGCCACCTGCCGCATAGGCAATGGTCAGCATGAGATGACGACGGAGGGTTTGGCTCAGATCGGCAGACATGATTCCGGTTGTATTGGGGCAGGGCACCCGTGAGGCATACGGGCAATGGAGCCTTTCAAAGGCCCCAAGCTTTCTACGGCGGATTTTCGCGAAACTTGTATGAAAATCGCGATGCGTTACCGCTCACCTGACCGGAATGGCCGGCGGGCAAACCTTAGCGGGCCGGCAGGGCCGCCCACAACTGTTCCAGCGCACTGGCCGCGCCGCAACGCCAGGTCACATCCGCGAAACGGCTGACATTGGTACTGGCCGGATTGATTTCGACGGCGAGGGCACCGAATTGCGCAGCCGCCACGAAGGGCTGGGCGATGTAGGGAAAGACACTGGTGGTGCCAATCGAGAACACCAGGTCATAGCCTTCGGTGAGGACTTCTTCCAGCCGCTTTACCGCAGGCCTGGGCAGGGCCTCGCCGAACAGCACCACAGCGGGCCGCAGATGCCCCAGACAGTGCGGGCAAGGGGGAGGCAGTTCTTTCAGACCGCTGTAATCGCTGCGGTTTTCGTGATGGCCGCAATGCTCGCAATACAGCTCGAACAGGTCGCCATGGATTTCGATCAGATCGTGACTGCCGGCCTTGCGGTGAAAGCCGTCGATGTTCTGCGTCAGCACCGTCGTGGGCAGGCGGTCTTGCAGCGCGGCGATGATGCGATGCGCCGCATTGGGATGTGCGCCGCGACAGGTTGCCTCGATCTGGGCCAGATGCTTCCAGGTGATTTCGGGCTGGCTGGCCATGACTTCGCCGGAGAGGGCAACTTCGATGGGCAAGCCGTCATCGGTGTGCTGATCGTTGTACAGACCGCCGATGCCGCGATAGGTTGGCAGGCCGGAATCCGCCGAAATCCCCGCGCCGGTGATGAACAACACCCGGCGTGCCGTGGCGAGTCGTTCAACGACCCGATCCCTATCCGCTAAGTCACTCATGTCCGATCCTGTACTGGTTTTGAGAGAGGATGTCTGCGCAGTGTCGCGCACAGCAGACCTGTAAAGAGTACTGCTGCGAGGCTGGATGACGCTACCCCGGCTTGCCAGAAACCGGCGAGTCCCTGCGGTGCGATGCCCAGACTGCCCAGCCCGCGATAGCACAAATACCACCCGCCCGCGAGGCCGACACCCCAGAAACTGACGATATGGACAAGCATCGGCCAGGTGGTGATTTTCAGCCCGCGCAGGGCCTGTGCGGCGATGGTCTGCGCCGCATCGGCAAGCTGGTACAGCGCGATCAGGCCGACCAGCCCGAACGCCACCTTACGCACGCCCGGGTCCGGTACGCTGGCTTCGATCAGTGGCACGTGCAGCAGCCACAGGGTGAGTCCGACCAGCATCGCGATCCCGCAGCCGAGCAGCATGCCGGCCAGTGCGGTGTGGCGCACGCGTGCCCAGTCTTGCGCACCCGCGGCTTGTCCGACCAGCGCCAGGGTGGCGATCGAAATCGACAGCGGCAGCATGTAGCAGGTACCGGCGAAATTGCCGAGCAGGCGGTTGGCGCCCACGGCTTCCGTGCCGAGGCCGGCGACGAGCAGGCCGATCAGTGCAAAGCTGCTCATCTCGACAAACGTGGACAAGCCGATCGGTACGCCCAGCTTGAGGTGTTCTGCCAGCAACTTCACGCGCGGACCTTGCCAGTGGCGCAACAGGCCAAGCTCGCGACTGACTGCCGAGCGGGCCAGATAGACGAGGCTGATCACGGCCAGCAGGCTGGTGTTGATCGCCACCGAGGCGGCGCAGCCGACGGCACCCAGCGCAGGCAGGCCGAGCCAGCCGAAGGCCAGGGCAGGGGCGAGCAGGACGTGGCTGAACGCATTGCCGAGGCCGAGAAACATCAGCATGCGCGGCCGCCCCAGCGCGTTGAGCATGCCGCCGCTGGTGCGATAGACCAGGGTGCCGGGTAGCGCCAGGGCGAGTACGGCGAGATAGTCGCGGGTGCGTGCCGCGACTTCCGGGCCGACGTGGCTGATCCGCAACAGCCAGTCCGGCATGGCCAGGATCAGGCTTCCCAGGATGGCCAGGATCAGGCACAGCCAGAGGCCTTGCTGGAAAGTCGCCGGCAAGGCCTGGAAACGTCTGGCGCCGACATGATGGGCGGCTATCGGGGTGAGCCCTTGCACGACCCCCGCGCCGGCCAGCATCACCGACATATAGAGCCCGGCACCGATGCCCACGGCGGCCAGATCCACCGGACTGAC
>Ga0316604_10003400_pt1 | contig 11210 bp, 14 predicted proteins | sample OWC_soil_day20_C_FD_207650 | JGI IMG/M metagenome (GOLD analysis project Ga0316604, IMG submission 207650) | Wetland soil microbial communities from Old Woman Creek delta, Ohio, United States - OWC_soil_day20_CT | ecosystem: Environmental > Terrestrial > Soil > Wetlands | place: USA: Ohio... | reverse complement strand
TTACAAAACAAACAATGGATACAGCAGTTACAGCGAAGAAAAAATGGTGGTCCGGGGGACATTCTCCTTTTAATGTGAGTTACGGAAAGTTGATGATGTGGTACTTCCTGTTGTCAGATGCCTTCACCTTTGGAGCATTGTTGATATCATATGGAACGATCCGCTTCATGAGTACTTCATGGCCTGACCCTAACGAGGTGTTCCGTTCGTTCCCAGGTTTGGGACATGCAAATGTTCCAATGGGATTTGTGAGCTTGATGACATTCATTCTGATCATGAGTTCTGTAACCATGGTATTGGCTGTACATGCCGGTCACCAGCGTCGTCAGCAGGATGTAGCTAAGTGGCTCGTCTGGACGATCATCGGTGGTATCGCGTTCCTGAGCTGTCAGGCATGGGAGTGGACACACCTGTGGCACGAAGGTGCATGGTGGGGTCGTAATCCTTTTGCAAATGCTGATGGTACTGCTGGTTCTCCTAACTTTACTAACTTTTTCTTTACTATCACCGGTTTCCACGGTTTGCACGTAACTTCTGGTGTAATATTGAACATCCTTATCCTGGCGAACGTACTGAAAGGTACTTACGAAGACAGAGGTCACTATGAAATGGTTGAGAAAGTAGGTCTGTACTGGCACTTTGTGGATCTGGTTTGGGTATTCGTATTCACCTGTTTCTACCTGCTCTAATCGGAATTGGGAATTTAGTAAATTGGAATTTTAAAAAGAGAACACATGTCAAATACAACATATACAGACGCGGGTCACGATGTTCATGTAGCTGATAGCTCTACCAAGAGCATCTGGAAAACGTTTTGGATTTTATTAGCGATTACAGTTGTTGAAATCGCGCTGGCTTTGGTTCACCTGAACACAGGTTTTCCTCCTAAGCTGCTGGTAAACTCTATCTTCATTGGTCTGACCATTGTGAAGGCATTCTTTATCGTAGCTGAGTTCATGCACCTTGGTCACGAGATCAAGAATCTGATCATGACGATCCTCATGCCGCTGCTCCTGTTTGTCTGGTTTATCATCGCCTTCCTGGCTGATGGTGATTCATGGAAGAACATGCGTAAGAACCTGGCTCCTGGTACTCCAAAACCAGTTGAGAAAGTACAGGTTATCGAAGGCGGAGAGGGACACCACGAATAATTCATTACTTTTATACTGTTACGCTTTACATTGTCCCCAGCGATGCGGATATTGTAAAGCGTAATTTTTTGTTCACAATTAATACCATACGCCATCACACAGAAAGGACTTTTAGGATTAGTACTCGCCGTGCTGTTGCCATTGGTGGGCTACCTGATAGTAGATCACTATCGGGAGGATGCAGTACCACTCCCCCGCCATTATATTGCGGAGCGTGTAGATACTGTGATGAAAGATGGGAAGCAAACGTATGATACGGTGTACCATACGGTAAAGGATTTTACATTTACCAACCAGATGGGCCAGCAGGTATCCTTACATGACCTGCCAAACAAAATGGTGCTGGTAAATTTCTTTTTTACTTCCTGTCCCAGCATTTGCCCAAAGATGATGGCAAATCTGGAAAAGCTACAAAAAGCGTATATTAAGAGTGATACTTTACTGCAACTGCTGTCGCTGACAGTAGATCCGGAAAGAGATTCATCTGAGACTTTACGCCAATATGGGTTAAAACGCAATATTAATCCTGATAACTGGTGGTTGCTAACCGGTAGTAAGAAGGATATTTATGATCTGGCCCGACATGAGTTTTTTGTAAGTGTGACAGAGGGAGATGGCGGACCGGATGATTTTATCCATACAGAGAAACTGATCTTACTGGACAAGGATCGCCAGATCAGGGGGTATTATGATGGAACAGACAGCAATGTAATTCGTCAGGTCGCAAATGATATCGCTGTATTGCACCTGGAGAAGGCAAAGCATCGTCCTCCTTTCCTGCAAAGGATTCTGAATCCAGGTACTGAATAAGAAAATTAAATAAATGAAAAGTAAGCATAAAAGTGAAATGTGTAGACGCTAAGGTGTAGCGTTTCCGTTTCACTTTTTGCTTTAAATATCCTGATATGAGTCTTACAAACAAAAATCTAAACCTGCCTATTACGATTGTATCCGTAGCGATACCGGTAGTCGTGGCGCTCCTGATGTTTTTGCCGCGCCAGCACATGGAAGCGGGGTTTAATGTTTCGGTATTGCCGTTGTTTCATGCGGCGCTGAATTCAGCTACGGCAGTGATGTTGTTGGCAAGTCTGTATTTTATCAAGATGAAGCAGATTAAAGCACACAAGGTGGCGAACCTGATTGCGGTGGCGCTGTCAGCTATATTCCTGGTATCGTATGTAACGTATCACTTCTTTGTAAAGTCTACTATGTATGGTGATGTAGATCATAACTATATTGTAACAGAAGCAGAGAAAGCAGCGGCAGGTGGATTGAGGTATGTATATTTCTTTATCCTGATCACGCATATTATCCTGGCTGGAATTATAGTTCCGCTGGTGTTGTTTACATTGCTGCGTGGGTTCCAGAATGACTTTGAGAAGCACAAGAAGATTGCGAGAATTACATGGCCGATCTGGTTTTATGTAGCGGTAACCGGGGTGATTGTGTATGTAATGATCGCGCCTTATTATTGATAATGGGAATGGACGAAAATTGATTAAATCTTCGCTGAAGAAATCAATTCTCTATATCTTATGCCAAAGGCAGATGCAATTAAAATTCGTAAATTTGAGGTATGAAAAAGATTGGACAAATAGCATTGATACTCCTTGCCCTGAGCACACAAACCATGGCACAGTGTTCTCTTTGTACCAAGACGGCACAGCAACTGGGAGAAGGACCTGCGAAAGGATTGAATGCGGGTATTTTGATGCTGGCAGTAACGCCACTCATTATTATTGCATTTCTGGGCTTCCGTTATTACAGGAATAACAGACAACAGGCATAAACTATTACAAATCATTATTAGCAAAGGGCTGATCAGCGATGGTCAGCCCTTTGTATTTAAAGATTTTACCTGCAACCTTCCAGTTCGTAAATATGATAACCTTGCTGCTGGATATTCTTTTCCCATGAAGGAACTGTTTCCTGCATATGGCAGAACCTGCAATCACGGGAGGAAATCACTGGCGCAGTCAATGAGCGGGATTTGAGGTAAGCATTACCAAATGTGAGGACGCTTTCGTAATTAGTATCAACGGAGACGATAATGTCAAAATGCATATAGCCTCCTTCACGGCGTTTCACATAGGTGTCGAAAATAGCAACTTCCATGGATATGTGGTTAATTATCAATTTATCAATAACAGTAATCTAGGTTGACACAAATGTATGTAGGGGGGGATACGGCGTGAAATTTTTAACATGCTATTGACGAACGATTACTCACAAAAATGAATTAGTGATTATCAGGTTAATAATTTTATTATTAGATTGTAATAAATGAGGAATTAAATTGATTTCAAAGAAACACTCTTTTCTGTTAACGAGTCATTAACATAACTGGAAGTTAAGAATATGAAAAACATTGGGCTAGCTGTGTTGACTGCTGTAATTGCCGCTTTGGTGTTTGAAAGCCTCGCGCGGCTGATAAACTTCATCACCTGGGTCTGCTTTTTAGGAGCATTCAAAACGGATATACCTGATATTACTAATTCCGGATTAGGTGGGTGGATCATCCTTATTCCAATAGCAGGTGCTGTAGCTGGTGCCCTGATTGCAAAGTTCGGAAAGAAAATGCTGGTTCCTCTCGGTGCGCTGTTGATGACCGGCACAGGTTTTCCATTTGGTGTGGAAGGTACTTTTGTAAGTGGATTATTTGTATTGGGTGAAAAGAAGTTGCTCAAAGCAGCGGCGCTTGCAGGTGCATTGGCATATATGATGCATGCACCGCTGGCAGCGACAGTATTAGTCTTTGAACTGGGTTTTATCGAGTTTACCTTATTGAATGTTGTCGCCATGTTATTGTCGGCTGCAACAGGTGCGTTGTGTTGTTTTTTGTTTCATGGCTGGGGAGCTGTTTTTCCCATACATGAATTAGGCGCTACTACGATTTCAGGATTAACTGTATACTTTATAACGGGTATAGTCGTATCGCTATTTGGCATTTTACTAACGGGGTTGATAAAGGTGATGGAAAAGATCACTTACAAACGGGAATGGTTGCCGGTCGTTGCTGCTGTGATCATTGGTTATTTAGGTTGGCTACGACCTGAAGGATTGGGCACGGGGAATAACTTTTTAGAAGTGCTGTATAACGGTCAGATGAATCTGCAGATCTGCCTGGGATTATCATTGGTACGTTTTGCAATGCTTGCTTTGGCTGCAGGTTCAGGTGCACCTGGCAGTGCGTTGATGATTACACCTTTGGTGCTCATAGGTGGTGCACTGGGAACAGGCTGTATATTGCTGTTTTCGATGTTGTTTGGTGTGCATGATACGACATTTGGAGTGGCTGCCATAGTGGGTGTCGCAGCATTGCTCACGGGAAGACTCCCCATCATACTGGCAGCAATTATACTATCCATAGAAATTACACATCAATGGATGGTCATTCTACCTGTGATAGTAGCTGTAATGCCTGCTTTTATACTCCGTAAACTGATTGTAAAAAACGGTACAAATTAAAGTCTCCTTTTTCAAGTGCTGCTTTTATTTGCTGAAACAATTCCTGCCTGTTAAAGGGACGCATACGTTGGCGTTGTATGAGTTGCCAGGCTTTCTCGGTGAGTAATTGTGCGTGTTTTTCCGGATGTTGGGTCAGTTGTTGTTGATGATGGTCAATGGCTGCTATCAATGCAGTTAAGCCTTCGTTGGTAGTAGCGACTGTTTTTAAAACGGCTGTTTCCTGTATACGGCTATGGGCCAGTATGCGCAGGTTTTTTACAAATGCATCTGCATTATCTCTATCTGCTTTATTCACCACAAAGATATCTGCGATCTCCATCAACCCTGCTTTCATGGTTTGTATTTCATCGCCCGCTTCCGGTACGACCACTACTACTGTGGTGGTAGCAATTCCGGCTATTTCCACTTCACTCTGCCCCACTCCTACTGTTTCTATAAAGAGATAGTCAAAACCAGCGGCTTTCATCAGGTCGCTTACTTCAATGATCCTTGGGCTTAATCCTCCCAATGCCCCTCTGCTCGCCATAGAGCGGATAAAAACATGGTCGTTGTTAAAATGCTGGGCCATACGTACCCGATCTCCCAGTAATGCGCCGTAATTAAAGGGAGAACTGGGGTCAACGGCAATGATGCCTACCTTTTTCCCTTGTTTCAGCAGCAGTTCAATTAAGCCATTCACGAGCGTACTTTTGCCAGCACCGGGAGGGCCGGTAATGCCGATCACCCGGGTATGGTTATTGGCAGGAAGGTCTGCCAACAGTCCTTCGTACCCACTGGCTTCATTTTCCACCAGGGTAATACATCGGGCCAATGCCCTGGGTGAGCCCTGTAAGAGGTCTGTCAATAGAGAACGCATCTTCTAAATTACGAATAACGGATTATCTTCGCAGCCAATATAACTATTATATGAAAGTAGCCGGATTCACTTTTGTTCGCAATGCCGTTAAATATGACTATCCTGTATTGGCATCTATCAGGTCAATCCTGCCACTGTGCGATGAGGTGATTGTCAGTGTAGGTGATTCTGACGATGGAACATTGGAACTCATTCAGTCAATCGATTCTCCTAAAATTAAGATTACACATTCTGTATGGGACGATTCGCTGAAAGAAGGAGGACGTATTCTGGCTGTAGAAACAGACAAGGCATTTGCACATGTAAGTCCCGATGCAGACTGGTGTTTTTATATCCAGGCAGATGAGGTGGTGCATGAAAGAGATTATGCGGCGATAAGGGCTGCAATGGAGAAATATAAAGATGATCCTAAAGTAGAAGGTTTGTTGTTTGAATACATGCACTTTTTTGGTAGCTACGATTATATTGGTGATTCAAGAGTGTGGTATAAGAATGAGATAAGAGTGATCAGAAATGATAAGAAGATCTCTTCTTACCGCGATGCACAGGGTTTCAGAAAAGAAGGAGAGAAATTGCATGTAAAACAGATCGATGCCAACATCTATCATTATGGATGGGTAAAGGATCCGGAAGCACAGGCACGGAAGCTGAATAATTCATACCAGTTGTACCATGGCGGGAATGATGAGAAGATGAAGAAGAGGGTGAATATCCAGGAGTTTGATTATGGAGTGGTAGATAGTCTGGAACTGTTCAAGGGTACACATCCATCTGTGATGCAGTCAAGGATTGATGAGAAAGGCTGGAAGTTTGAGCACGATATCAGCAGGAAGAAATTTGGTTTCAAGGATAGCATCCTGTATTGGATAGAGAAAAGGACCGGGAAGCGTTTGTTCGATTACCGGAACTATATAAAAATTTAGAAACAAAAAGAGCTTCTGCCGCTGGCAAAAGCTCTTTTTGTTTGGAGCGGGCGGGCCTGTGGCCGGCTTTAAAAGAGGCTCCTATATAATTCAAAATATGCGCTTGCATTAGCATCCCAGCTAAATTGCAGGGCATGTTTTTTTATAGCATCTGCACGATCATTGCCGGCAAAGTGTTCCAGCCCTTTCGCAAAAACTTCCTGCATAGCATCGGGTGCAAAATCACGGAAGTAATAAGCGACGGCCCCTCCTACTTCGGGTAAGCTCGTTTTGTCAGACAAAAACACCGGTTTGCCAAAGTGCATGGCTTCTACCACAGGTGCGCCAAAGCCTTCTGCCAGTGAAGGAAACAGGAATGCCAGACACTGACTATAATACCAGTATTTCTCTTCGTCTGTAATACCTCCTACCAGTTTCAACCTGTTGCTCACACCTAATTCTGCCGCTGTTGCTTCAATCTTTTTGATGTAGTCACCCTGTTGTCTGCCGGCGATGATCAGCTCATAATCATTCCCTATCAGCAATGAAGGCAGCACATGGAAATTCTTCTTTGGCGTCAGCATGCCGATAGAAAACAGGAAAGGCTTTTGTGGTTTATAAGATGGAGCATCGAACCCCGGAAACTGTTTTACTTCAGAGCCCTGATATACGATATGACATTTACTTTCCGGCACATTGATATGTTCCCTGATCACACTCAATGTAAACTTGGAGATAGAAACAACTATATCCGTTTCATCTACCTGTTTCTGCAACTGGCGCAGGTGATGCTGTTTCTGCCAGTTCCTGAGCCGTTGATCAAACAGGAAGTTCAGATCATGAATAGTGACCAGTGCTTTTTTCGCCTGCCTTCTGGGCCAGACATTCCCTGTCTGGTGCACAGCATGAAATACGTCCATCTTTTCAGGATAGAAGGCATATCTGTCATACCATTTATAAGGAATGGTTTCAAATCTGCCATCGAATTCAGTGAAGGATTCGGGCATATAATACAGCAGTTGTTCATCCTGCCGCTGCAGGTTCAATAGTCGTTGTCCTAATTGTAAACAGAAGGTGTAAAGACCGTTGTGTGGATACTTTAATTTTTCGAAATCCAGACCGATGCGGTGCATAAAAATGAAAGTTGCGTTTAATAAAGGCTGCGATATATACTCAGATAGTTTTTGGCCGTATTATCATAGCTTAGCTGTGCTGCATATGCCTTTATAGCTTCGGAAGGATTATTTTTCAGGTAATCCTGTATGCCATTCCTGAAAACTTCCTGCATAGTGGTTGGTTCAAAATCGTGAAAATAGTAACTAAGAGGTCCTCCTATTTCAGGTAAACTTGTTTTGTCAGAAAGAAAGCATGGCTTACCCAGGTTCATAGCTTCTATGACGGGAAGACCAAAACCTTCAGCAATAGAAGGAAATAGAAAACCGACACAATGGCGAAGATACCAGTATTTATCGGGATAGGATATGGCACCTATTATTTTTACCCTGCTGGCAACACCATGTGCCTGTGCTGTCATCAGGATATGCTGCTTATAATTGTCATCGAAAATAGGCCCTGCTATGATCAATTCATAATCATTACCAACCAGTAACGCTGGCAATACATGAAAATTCTTTTTGGCATTGACGCCTCCAATGGTAAAGAGAAATGGTTTAGTAGGATGATAAGCCGGTGCATTAAAGTCAGGATATTCTTCTAAGTGGCATCCATTCAGCACTACACTTGCAGATTTGTCTTTCAAATGCAAGTGTGTTTTCACATCATTCATGACGAATTGAGAAATAGTTACAACATGATCTGCCCGGTTAATGTTTTCCTGGATAGCCTTTAAGGTTCTTTTTATTTGTTTTGGATGGATCTTTTCATGAATGCAATTCAGGTCATGGATAGTCAATACTTTTTTAGTTCTACCTGTTGATGGCATGTATCTTGACGTCTGAAAAGTGGTATGCCATATGGTTGGTTTAAAGTAGGTCGGCATCCAGTGCTTATGGAGGGAATTCTTTTTGATATAAGTCGCATTCTCTCCAAAATAACCGGTATACTGTGCCGGAACATAATAGACCATTTCCTCATCTGCCATTTTATTATTAAGTAGAGCCAATCCCAGTTGTTTGCAGAATTCAAAGAGTCCTGTATTGGGGTATTTCATTTTCTCACAGTCGAATAATAGTTGTGGCATATAAGTTAAGCAGTTGCTAATAATTTGGGGTTAAAGATATATTCTATAATTTAGAAACCATGACGAATTTCATTCCAATATTTCCGCTTGGTATTGTGGTTTATCCTGAAGAGCAGCTAAACCTGCATATATTTGAGCCGAGATATAAACAGCTTATCCGGGAATGTATAGCCGAGCAGAAACCTTTTGGAATTCCAGCAGTGATTAACCATAAGATAGTAGAGTACGGTACATTGGTAGAGGTAGTACGAGTGGAAAAGTCTTACGAGAGTGGGGAGCTGGATGTCGTAACCAGGGGCACAAAGGTGTTTCGCGTACTGGAAGTGATCAAATCCATTCCTGACAAGCTATACTCAGGCGCTATAGTCAACTACCCGGAAAATCAATTTAACTCAAGCGAGCGCTTACAAAAACAGGTATTGCAGGCTGTAAGAGAGCTGCACAACCTGCTGCAGGTGAATAAGAGCTTTAAAAAGGAAGATGCTGACCTGCTTTCATACGACCTGGCCCATCATGCGGGATTGTCACTGCATGAGGAGTATGAGTTGCTTCACCTGTTCCAGGAAATGCAGCGGCTGGAATACCTGAAGCGACACCTGCTAAAGGTCGTGCCTGTCATGGCGGAAATGGAACGGTTGAAGGACCGGGTGAATTTGAATGGGCATTTTCGAAACCTATCAGCAGGTGATATTTAGGAATTGCATAATTTTGCTGCCCGAAGCACATATATGAAGAAAATCATTACGCGTTTAGCGTTCCTGTGGGTCCTGATAGCTACCGTATCGTGCGAAAACGATATGGAGGCTGTGATGAACCTCGATAAAAAAGCCGCTGCTGTAGAGGAAGGGAAGAATATTAACTCCCTGTACAGTCAGGATGGGCACGTAAAAGCCAATCTGACAGCCCCCACTATGCTGCGCCACCTGGCGGTACCTATCTATGTGGAGTTCAATAACGGACTGAAGGTGTTGTTTTACAACGATACCCTGAGCGTAGAGAGCACCCTGACAGCCCGCTATGGCAAATACTTTGAGAATGACGCCAATGTCTTTCTCAAAGACCACGTGGTGGTTATCAACAAGAAAGGAGAAAGGCTGGACTGCGAGGAGCTGAACTGGGATTCTAAAAAGCAACAGTTTATTTCCAATACGCCGGTGAGGATAAGTACGGAAACAGATACCTTATATGGTACCGGGCTGATTTCCAATCAGGACTTTACAAACTACACCATCCTGCATCCTACCGGTCCGTTTGTGGTACAGGATACCACCATGCTGGACTAAAGATATTCACTCAACGAGAACGGCCCATCATTGCGTATGCAATGATGGGCCGTTTCGCTTTAACCTATTTTTTAACCTAAAATTTTGTACTTATAAAACGCAAGAACCATGCCATTAAGTATGTGCATGTAGCCATCTATTTTATAATATAATGATACTCTGGCATATGTTCGAATAATCACTAAATCGTGCATTCACCGGGAAAATTATAACATTCACTAAATGGCAGGTTTTTCTACAAAACGGTCAGTATATATTTACAATAGGTTTTTCATAGGATATGGTTAAATTATTAGGCGGTACTCTTACCGCCTTTTTTTTCTGAAAATGGTTTTCATCCCCCATTGGTGAATTCCCTCTTTCATGAATGTTTTTATTATCTTAATACCTCAATATCATAACATTATGGAACAGATTACGTGGCAGGATTTTGAAAAGGTAGCCATTCGGGTAGGAACCATTATAGAAGTAGCCGATTTTCCCAAGGCAAAGAACCCTGCTTACCAGTTATTAATTGACTTTGGTCCCGAGCTGGGCATTAAGCGTTCATCTGCTCAGATCACCAAATTATATAGTGAAGAGACGTTAATCGGCAAACAGGTGGTTGCTGTAGTGAACTTTCCAGTGAAGCAGGTGGCTAATTTTTTCTCTGAGTGTCTGGTACTTGGTGTAGTGGGCGCGGATAAAGAAGTAGTGTTGTTACAACCAGACAGGGCGGTCCAGAATGGCCTGCAAGTAGGATGATAATGGTGTATTGACTAGTAATTAAGAATATTTACAATTTAAAAATTAATTAATATTATCTTATTTGATATATATCAGCTGACCTCTTCATTCTTACTGTTTTACGAACTATTTTATAACGTTCACGGAAATAGGAAGATAACTCATTTTTGTAGACTATATCTTTGACTCAGGTTTTTCATAGGATATGGTTAAAATTATTACAAGGGCGGTATTCTTACCGCCCTTCTATATTTTAGGCAGGTATAACCATTAACGGCTCATCTGTTACGTTCACCCCTCAAAAACTGATTTTCCCCTTCAAAAGCCGGTACGTTTAACTTCCTTTTTATTACGTTCCCAAACAAAAATATAGCATTCACCAGAATGGGTTTTGCGTGTATTCAAAATACGTGCACCTTTGGTATAGGTTTTTCAATAAAGATATGGTTAAAATTTTTCGGGGCTGTAGTCTTGCAGCCCCGTTTCTTTTTTTATAGCTCTGCCGGAAACGGCTCTTCCAGTAAATAGCGATAGATAAACCGGTACATCTCCATATCACTATGCTTCATCTTGATACTGGTTCTCCACCCATGACGCTCTCCCGGAACTAACATAAATTCAAAA
>Ga0316604_10003399_pt1 | contig 11211 bp, 8 predicted proteins | sample OWC_soil_day20_C_FD_207650 | JGI IMG/M metagenome (GOLD analysis project Ga0316604, IMG submission 207650) | Wetland soil microbial communities from Old Woman Creek delta, Ohio, United States - OWC_soil_day20_CT | ecosystem: Environmental > Terrestrial > Soil > Wetlands | place: USA: Ohio... | reverse complement strand
TACCGACAGGTAGTCTTTTAAAAAAATTCAGCCTCAGATAGACACTTCTACTACTTTAGGTTTCCTACGAATGGGGGTACTTTGTCATTATCAAGTTGTACCACTTCCCATTACTAACTGTATTTTTTCGGCGACTGCAACATCCGCGGGAGCAAAATCGTACTGGTTCAATTCATGAATATCTACCCAAGCAAACATGTCGTGATCAGTCAATACTGGTTCTCCTTCGACCCACTCCGCCCAATAAAACAGCAAGTGTATCGGACCCCGTGAGTGTTGATGACAAACAGACATAAAGTGGTCTCTCGTGCATACTTGCATATTTAATTCCTCAAATATCTCTCGTTCAAGGCCTTGTTGAGGAGTTTCATTTTTTTCGATTTTACCGCCTGGAAACTCCCATTTACCATTTAACTCTGATGGAAACGTTCGTCTTGCAATTAAAAGTTTGTTATTTCTTGTTATTAAACCTGCAACTACTTCTTTCATGGATGTAATCTCCTAAAAATCAAATCCGGACCAGGTGATAGGTTTAGAGCGATCGCAGCAACAAAGAACACCGCCCAGTAAGCATAATCCATGTTACCATCCATTTCCTATGAACTACATACTTCTAAATAAACCAATTACTTTACCAGCAATAGAAACGTTTTCGGCATAGATAGGTTCCATTGAATTGTTTTCCGGCTGAAGCCGAATTCGTCCGTTTTCCTTGAAGAACCGTTTTACAGTAGCTTCTTCGTTATCAATTAAAGCTACCACAATATCTCCATTGCTAGCATTATTTTGCTGCCGGACAAGCAAGTAGTCTCCATCCAAGATACCTGCATTAATCATACTTTCGCCCTTAACAGATAGCATAAACACGTTATCTTCGCTACCTATCAACTCAGCAGGCAGCGGATAGGTTTCTTCTACATTTTCAATAGCAAGAATCGGCTGACCGGCAGTAACTAGGCCAACGAGAGGAACTGGAATAACCGTCTTTTGTCGCCACGACGCTTCGTCGAGTACGTCAATTGCGCGAGGTTTGGTTGGATCACGTTTTATATAACCCAAAGATTCCAGTTTAGTCAGATATGAATGTACTGTAGAACTGCTGCTAAGTCCGACTGCTTCTCCTATTTCCCGAACAGACGGAGGATACCCCTTAGCCCGAAGGTTTTCTCTTATATAATCCAATATTTGTTTTTGCCTTTTATTTAGAGAACTATCGGTCATTTTCATCACCCCGATGCTAATCATACCATAAATCGGCAGAAAAAAGAACACTGGTTCGACAATTTTATCGAACATACTTACGGGGAACATATGTACTATGATATGATAAATACAAGAAAAGCACGGCATTTTGCGATAATGGCCGTGGTTTAATCTATTTCGACCGCAGTATATATTTATATAGACCCTTAGCGAGAGGTACTCAAATCAGGATAATTTGTTTGAAACCTTCCTATCGGGAGCATAAGCCAGAATCCGATTTTACTCCTTGGACAGAAACCTTTTTGTGAAGTGTAGTATATAGACCGTTGATTTGGTCTGTAACCATGAGGATATTGTACTTTGCTTGAATATGGTGATAGGCTTGAATACCAATCTCCTGAATTTTTTGTTGATTGCATAATAGCGACACCGCCGCTTTGCTCAACGCAGTGCTATCTCCGCTGGCAAAAAGAATGCCAGTTTTATCCGGTTGGATCAGTTCATTACAGCCTCCTATGTCGGAGGCAATACAAGCAACACCGCAGGCCATGGCTTCAAGCAGGGCATTAGGTAAGCCTTCTTTACGCGAAGGAAAAATAAATACGTCTGAACATTGTAAATAAGGAGCAGTATCTTGTACTTCGCCAGCATATATTATGCTATCTTCTCCTGTTTTTTTCAACTTTTTCAATTTTTCCACCTCAGTCAGTGAACCGCCGCCTACGACTACCAAGCAAGCTTCCGGACAGTTGGCATGGATAAGCGGCCATGCCGCTATTAGCAAATCAACCCCTTTTCGATACATCAGGCGGCTGGCGTAGAGTAGTATTTGTTTATCAGTAGGTAAGCCGAGTTGCTCCCGCAGTAGTCTTTGTTCACTAGAAGCCACAGGGTGAAACCGCCCCATATTTACACCATTGGGTATCAAGTGGATGCGTTCTGGTAAGAAGCCTATTTGGGGCATTTGTTCGCTGATTTCCTTGCTGATAGCCAAATAAGCGGACGCTTTTTGGGAAACATAATTGAGCAGCCGCCTAAGCGGTCGCCATTTGCGCGGGAATATTCGGTCGGCTGAAAGCCGGACAAAGAACCGCCCGGCTATGGTAATTTTCAGCACTGATGGAATTCCGAGTAATCTGCATAGCCCAATGGCGGCCACACTGAATAAGTGCTGACCATGAATATGTACAATGTCGCATTTATTTCTAGCTAGAAAAAGTAATGATAAAGTTTCTAAAGTTCTTAGACTGGGAGGCCACACCCTGAACACTTCAACTCCGTCAATTACTTCATAAAATTTACTTTTAAAGGTACGCTTCTTCGAGATAATTGTAATTTTATGACCTTTTGCTTTTAGCTGTCTTAATTGCGTTTCAGCTTGGAGTTCAGCCCCAGTGTTGGCATAGCCTTTCTCCTGATACGCTGAAACCAACATAAATATATGCATTTTAACCTCCAAAAATATTCCATTAACTGCCATTAGTTGGCTTAAGAGATCATTTTTTCTTTCTTTTTCGATCTTTTTCGATAGAGTATATATTTAAAGTATATATTGGCATTATGAAATTAGAATGAAAAATTGAGATTAGTATTGACGTATGTTACGATATTTTTGTTATATTATGACATAATTATTTCTTTTACAGATTATCGTTTTATTAACTTCGTGTTAATATTACACTGTTAATCACGCGTTTTTTTGCATTTGAATACTAAGTAATGCTATGTCAAACTATTTACTCCGATATAATTATAAAGACCCTGCGCTACGTAAATAAACGTCGCGCAGAGTCTAATTTTCCAGCAATAATAGAAGGTTGCTTCGTCTGAAAAAGTTCCACTATATAATTATTTTCATGAATATCAATTTCATTCGCAGAACCCTTATCCCTGCCTTACCGTTTCCGGCGTTCCATTAGAATATCAAAAAACATCTTTTTTTCAGTAATTGCTTTCATTATGCCAGGCTTATCTTCTTCCATGGCTATTTGCAACTGTTCTTCTAACCTAGCGATTTCTTTACGTAATTCCATTTCTGGAGGAAGCGCTCCCGAGTTTCTTAATGCCAAAAATGCCGCCCGTTCCTCCGGGGGAATAAATCGCAGGTCGACAAGTCGTTGAGCTTTTCCCTTACCGGGTAAGTCATCAAAAGCCCCCTGGTCAATTGCCTTTTTAATGTTTCGCTCTATTATCCGGTTTATCCCGTCCATCGTTCCTATTGCCTCCTTGAGCTTAATCTAAAAGCCACCACGCCACATAGCATTCCTAGCGTTATTGAAGAATTATCCGGCCTTCATCGCCATCAACGGTAACGATTTGGCCATCTTGAATAGCCTTCATAACACCTGGTACGTTAATTACTGTTGGAATCCCATATTCTCTAGCAATAATTGCTCCATGCGAAATATATCCTCCGGTTTCCATTATCACAGCACAAGCTTTCAAAAACAGAGGAGTCCACCCCGGATCGGTAGAAGGGGCCACCAGGACATCGCCCGACCGCAGCTTATTTCCCTCGCCAGGATGATTGATTAATCGGGCTATACCAGTGGCTTTACCGGCTGCCGCTCCCACGCCCTGCAAGTAATTGCCTGAGGGAATGATGATAGCAGGCTGCGAGTACGTTATATTATCACCCTGGATAATGTCCGGAGGAATGAGCAACTCATTGGCTTTATGAGTTGCTATGCGATCTTGCACCAGGCTTTTAAGCCCAATCGCATTCCATTCCCCGCGTAATATAGAGAATATCTCGGGCCAGGTACAGAAGAAAATATCGGATGGTTCATCGATAAGGTCCCGTCTGGCAAAACGGTCGCCCAACTCTAGCGCCATTGAACGGTAGGGCTGCAAAGCCATGACCAAAACCGATTTGGCCATTTCCCGTAATCCGGCTCCCTGCTGAGCATCTATTATCATTTTGCGAATTCCCTCCAGTTTGTCAGCAGGAAGTAAGGCGGTGATTTCCGCCCAGGCCTGGTTAAACTTTTCCTTTTGACGAGATCGCAAGTCGTCCAGATTGGCAGTGGCCATCGTTGTCCTTATAATATCCAAAAGGTAGGAAGGATCTTCCTGCCAGCGAGGATTGATGATGTCCAATTCATAGATAGCTCTATGACCATATTTTTTTATGAATTTATGGAAAGCTTGTTTGAACGGCGAATTTTCCGGGAGCTGTTGTTCCCAGAAAAGAGGGGCAAAAGGACGGTTGTTAAAGTATCGGACTGCATAATCGTCCTGGCGGGCCTGTTCGGCCAATTCAACCAGACGATACCCATGATCGGCGCTGGTTATTGACGCATCTCCTCCCGCCATCAAGCCATTTATAACCATGGGGGTCTTGGGGCCTAAAACCCCAAACAGGTTTTGCATTAGAATTCCTAGTGGTAGCCCCCCGGCTCCACTTAACCAGGTGTATTTTCCACTATAGGATTTAACTATTTTGCCCAAATCCTCAAATTTATCTATCAATGCATGGTCCGGTAAAGATTCAAATCCTTCCCCAGCCAGGTCGTTAGCAGCGGCAGCCACTCCAGAAAGAATGTCACTTGCATTGGCAGTGGTCTCAGCAATTAGGGCCATGCTCCGCATAGCTGTTTTTTGCCTCCGCACGCCTGCTTCCCCTTCGAAAGGGCTCTGATCGTCGATTTCAATTTCCGGCTGATGCCCTCCCCAGAAAAAAGTTAGATCTCGGGGTAATGTTCCATTACAATCGTAGTGAGCCCAATATACTGCCGACATATTACAGTATAAGCGACCATTAAAGAACCGGGAAAATACAATTCCATCTGGTACCGTGTAGCCGGGATTGGAAAAGGCGGTAATCCAAATAGTGTCAATGATATCTTTCAGTATTTGTCTATGCAGAGGGGATAAAACGATGGGAATCGCATCCCGGTAATTGGCATTAGACCACACCGTAGACTGATTTTTAATAGCCTCGAAAGTACAATCTGGCAAAGTGGTAACCGGGCGGGCCTGAAGCAGGGCAAAGTCATTGCCGTCAAAAGCCCATTCTATGTCTTGCGGTTCTTCGCCGTTTCCCAAAGAGTCGAAAACACGGGTTATCAATATGCCTAATCTTTTAATATCTTCATCATGTAAAGCCTGCTCTGACCTTCGGTCATCGTAAGGAGCTAGATATATTCCGCCGTTTTCGTTGGTTCTGGTCACGCCTAGCTTGGAACCTAATTTTTTCGCTTTAATTTCTGGCAGAAAGGTATAGACAGGAGGAGCGAGAAAGTAGGTATCAGGCTCTATGGCTCCACTTACAACGGATTCTCCCAAACCGAAGTTGGCATTGATCACATAGACATCTCGACGACCACTCTGAGGATCACAGCTAAAAGCCACCCCGGCCGACCGGGCCTCAACCATCTCCATAATAACAACAGCAGACAATAATTCGAGGTCATCTATGTTCTGTTTGCGACGATAGGCTACGGCCCGGGGCGTCCACAGGGATGCATAGCAGCCCTTGATCGCTTCCATGATGTTTTCCAAACCTCTAACGTTTAGGAAGGTATCATGAATGCCGGCGAAAGATGCCTGTCGCGAATCCTCCGCTGAAGCCGAAGATCTAACTGCTACTGCTTTATTGTCTAATCCCTCGGCAACTAGCCTTGCCTGTATGGCTTCAACAACTATAGGCGGTATTGTTGCATTTATTATTTCTTCTCTTAAACGGCAAAGGACGTCGTCGGCCTCGCCCAGATTCTCACTATTTATTTGGAGGGAGGTTAATTTTAAAGTCTCGCTAAGCTGGTTATAGTCAATAAATTCTTGAAAAGCTGAAGTTGTAAGCACAGAGCCACACGGAATTTTAAAGCCATATCGGTCCAATCTGGACAGATTCCAAGCCTTTCCCCCAACCACATTGATGCCGAGTGGAAAAGCTTCTCCCCAGGAGACTACATAAGTATTCGCTCCCTTTTGCATATGATCTCTCCTCCTTAGTGAATGATTATTCCGTTTTTGGGGGTTGATGACTGAAAGCCCCGTATAGTACCAGATCCACCATTCGAACGGTTTCCTCCCGAAGATTTACCCGGGTATTATCTTTTAGCCAATCTAGTACCATTACAGTACGCATGTAATCAATAAAGCCAAATATTCTTTCTATAGAGATGTCCGAGTTGATTTCTCCCATTTTTTGACTTGTATATAAAATATCCATAATAAGATTCTGAGTGCCACTCGGCTCAAACTTGTGATTAGGTTCCTGCAACATAATCTTTATACGGTACATTAAAGCAATACCGCAAATCTCCGGGTTCAACTCCAGCCAATCATAGCGTTTATTAATGGCTGCTATCAATCGGGATCTTGTGTCAGGTAGGCAAGAAAGTGTTTCCAGCGTCTCCTGGGCAGTATCTTTGGATATGCTCCGAACATATTCATCTGCAATGGCTTCTTTGAATGGAAAATAATTATATAAAGTTTTCCTAGCTACAACAGCTTTGGCTGCAATTTGATCCATAGTCGTGTTTTCAAAGCCCTGCTGATTAAACAACTCACCTGCCACGGCAATGATCCTGTCGCGAATCTCCTTTTTCTTTCTTTCAACCAGACCGTCCATTGGTCACTCCCCCAAAACGATTAATTTGCGTGATATACACTCAGTGCATATTTACACTGAGTGTATATATTATCCCTCCTCTTGCTTTAATTGTCAACAACTGTTACTACTACTGGTTCGTATTCTGAACAGACGGGTAATGAACTCTTTTAACTAAAAGCTGAAATTTTCCAGGAAAGTCATCAGTCTTTTTGCAATTTCAAACAAATTTAACGCATCTCGCCACTAAAATTAGCACCGTTTCGCGGATACATTGCATCTATTTGCATCATACTAAAACAGGGTAATATAAGTGCTAAAAACAGTGACAGCAATATTTGTGTTGCTATTTTTACTTACTGCAAGCGCTTGCGGAACGATCAATGCTCCACAGTCAAAACCGGAAACAACTACACCGCCTAGCCAGTCACCATCTCAGCCAGATTGGAATAGACAGCTTCATGATAGACTAAATCAGTTTGATGGTAAAACCGGCTTATATGCTAAGAATTTAAAGACTGGGCAAACCTTCAGTTTCAACCAAGATTCCATTTTCCCTACTGCATCAACCCATAAGCTGTTGGTTTCACTTGCTGTTTACAAATACTTGTATTCTGAAGCTTCGATCACTGATAAAAAGCGTTATGATAACAACATAAAAAAAATGCTGGTAATCAGTGACACTCCTGCCTTTTATGAACTATTAGACGATATTGCACAAAAAAGGCCTGATGCCCTTACTCGCGTATTAGCAGATCTTAAGCTTGTCCATACGCGAATACATAGTCGCGAAGCATTTACTAAATATGGTTACCATAGCGTCACAACACCCGCTGAAATGGCAGTTGTCTTTGAAACAATTTATAACGAAGCCTATCTCGGCAAAGAATTTTCGTCAATTCTAAAAGAAGAATTATCTAAAACAATTTTCAAGGAAGAAATCCCTCGTTTTATGCAAAATATCAAAGTACTTCATAAAGTAGGCGAATTACCTGAGGTACTATGTGATGTTGGTATTATCGATGACGGGCGTGATCAGATACTAATTAGTTCCTACACATCCACTCGACGCCCTACGCCGTATGCCAGTAACTTTATTGCCAATATCTCGGCAAAAGCTTATAACTTGCTTCGCACTAAATAATTTTCTATAGACAATCACATAATAGTTATTTTCTCTACGAGCACGAATGCAGATCTATGTCAAATTTCGTCTAACATTCACATTTGAGTCCTGCACTTTACAAATTTTTCATAAATACATATAATAATAAGTAGTACTATACCATATTTAAGATAATGATAGCGAGATTAGTTCCTCTTAAACGTTGCAAAGGGCCGGAGGTTGGTGCGATTCCGGTACTATTAGAGAATGTCCCCGAATATTCCTCTTGAGCTGCAGGCCGAAATTTATGTAGGTACTGACGATTCTCCCCCGTTATCGGGAACGCCTATGTCGGTATGTCGTATCGGGTGGTATAGCGAAGAAAAGCTCTTCGCCTCGGTTATGAGGCAAAGAGCTTTTTGTTTTTCCTAAGCACCTCTGACAAATACACAGAGATGATCATATAACACTTTTTCCCAGACTGTCTTAGCTCATAGTGACTAAAGATAAATTCAAATAATATTGTAAGAGCAAATAACTATAACTATATCTCTACCGCAAATATAGCTTTTGACTTACAACCAAGTCCAAAGTACGAAACGAAAATAAGGTTTAATGCTAATTCATTGAGGAGGAACCATGAACCAACAGGAACAGCAATTTGAAATGGCACGACTCGCCGAAACGCTCCGGCACGTACAAGAACAAATACGAAAAAACAAGGAAGTTTCCAGATGCCATCAGCATGCCCTCAATAATTCTCTCCAGGATTACTGGAATGGTGGCGGCGGTAGTTCTATAGATGAAGCGCAACATATTGAGACCATGAATCGCCAGCGCGCGCTTTCCAAACATTCACAGGGAACTACCCGTCATCTAATCAAAATGCTGAAGTCCCCCTACTTTGGCCGGATTGACTTTTCTGAAGCTCATTATAATGATACGGAGAAAATCTATATTGGAATTGGCAGCTTGGCTACTGAAGACGGTGATTTTCTCGTCTACGATTGGCGCGCTCCGGTATCAAGCATGTTCTATGATTACGGCCTTGGTGATGCAGCTTACACCTGCCCGGCAGGCGTAAGCGAGGGGACTATCAACCTCAAGCGCCAATACAAGATTACCGATGGGCACATCCAGTATATGTTTGATTCTGACCTGACAATTGATGACGATATCCTCAAAGAACTACTAGCTAAAAGTGTCGATGAAAAGATGCATACTATTGTTAATAGCATCCAGCGGGATCAAAATCAGATTATCCGCGATGAGCAGCATAAGGTATTGTTTTTGGAGGGGCCGGCCGGCAGTGGCAAGACATCGGTAGCCTTGCACCGCATAGCTTTTTTGCTTTATCAGAACCGGGAAAAACTAACCTCCCAGAATGTATTAATCCTATCTCCTAACTATATTTTTAGTGACTATATTTCTAACGTCTTGCCGGAAATAGGCGAAGCAAACGTTGTGCAAATGACTTTTCAGGACTACACCGCCAGGTCTGCCGCCCATATTCCCTTGCGCCTTGAAACCCGTACAGATTACTTTGAGCACATGCTGGTTTCTAATGCCAACAAACAACGGGCAGCTACTATCACCTTTAAATCATCACAACTCTTTAATGAGGTTTTAACCAACTATCTTAATTGGCTGTCAACAGATCGGATCAATGAACACCCGTCTATCACAGCGCGGGGTGAAATACTGTTTGGCCAAAACGAATGGCAACACTACTATCAAAATAGCTTTAGCATGATGCCGCCGGCAATCCGTCTCGAAAAAATCAGAACAATTATCCAAAAACGAATGCATGATCTCATCCACGAGGTTCGGCGTGAAAAGATCGCACAAATCACTGAAGCCGGTGAAGAAGTCAATGAAAAGGTGATCAGGGCACTGGCCAGAATCCAGGCAAGAAGCGAGCTAAAACCCATTACCGATTGTGTAGAAAAACTGACAACACTGGATGCCTTAGCAGAATATGCAGCCCTGTTTTCTGATGACAGATTATTCACAGTTACCGGCACGCCTATTCCCGGCAATTGGGGCGCGATAAAATCACAGACACGTAAGCTTCTTAACAGGGGTATCCTTCCCTATGAAGACATTTCACCTTTTTTGTACTTCCAGGGTATTGTACAGGGTTTTCCTGTCAAACAAGATATTAAGCATGTTGTAATTGACGAGGCACAAGATTATTCGGCTTTTCAATACAAAATTCTGGCTCAGCTATTCCCCAACAGTTCCTGGACAATTGTCGGGGATCCCGCACAGTCAATCCAGCCTTTTGTTAACACAGCAAGTTTTACTGAAGCCAGTAACATCCTGGGCCAAGAGCAAATCTTGCATTTTCGTTTAACCAAAAGCTACCGTTCAACCCAAGCCATTCAGGCTTTTTGCCAGGCAATATTACCAAGTGCCGGCGAGAGTCTTTCAATCAATCGTCCTGGCCCGAAACCTACAGTTGTTCAAATAAGTAATTATGAAGATGTAGCTGCTACTCTTCTTAGCATTATCCAAACAGTACAGAGTGAGGGTTTGAAGTCTATTGGAATTATTACTAAAAATGCAACTCAAGCTCTCGGGATTTATCCTAGGTTAAAAAAATCTACCCCAGCTACCCTAATAATTAACGAGGACGACAAATTCCCTACCGGAATTGTTGTCATCCCCTCCTATCTGGCCAAAGGCTTAGAGTTTGATGCTGTACTTGTAGTTAACACAGATGCTACTAATTATAGCCAAGAGCAGGATGGTAATATTCTATATACAATCTGTACTCGGGCTTTGCATCGTTTGTATCTGTTTTATACGGGAAATCAGTCTCCCTATTTGCGGCAGGTTAACAGGAAATTATATACTACCATTACTGATTGAACGATGGAACCCCCTGTAACGTCAAAATGTTATAGGGGGTTCCATTTGAATGTAATTCCATAAACTTGATTTTTTTATTCGGGGCCTAACGTGAAAACAGTTTCCGCAAACGTTTATCGCTGTACATCGCATCATCGGCTCTTTTCAGAGCCTCTTTCACTTCCTCCCCGGTCATAGCAAGGGCTGCGCCAAGGGAAATTTCCACATTTGGACCCGTTTGCTTCTGGTTAAACCGCTCCGCTTTCGCGCGGATTTTTGCTACCACCGCAGAAAACGCTGCCGCCTCGATCTCATAAAGGATCACGACATATTCGTCGCCGCCAGTACGAGCAACCACATCTTCAGCACGACAAGCTTTTTCAATAATTTCGCCTGCACTTTTTATAAGCCAATCTCCTGCAGCATGTCCCAGAGTATCATTCACTGACTTCAAATTATCCAGATCTCCGACAATAATGCCAATAGGAAAGCG
>Ga0316604_10003398_pt1 | contig 11213 bp, 9 predicted proteins | sample OWC_soil_day20_C_FD_207650 | JGI IMG/M metagenome (GOLD analysis project Ga0316604, IMG submission 207650) | Wetland soil microbial communities from Old Woman Creek delta, Ohio, United States - OWC_soil_day20_CT | ecosystem: Environmental > Terrestrial > Soil > Wetlands | place: USA: Ohio... | reverse complement strand
CAGAATTATTATTCAAAGTCATTGCTGACAGAGCCGAACGTCGCAGCGTTATTGTATCCACAAATTTAAAATTCTCGGATTGGATTACGATGTTTGAGAATACAACAATGGTGACAGCCTTAATTGATCGTTTGACATTTAGATCCCATGTATTAAACATGAACTCTGACCATTCTTACAGAGCAGATTATTCTAATCAAGGAAATGAAAATTAACTCTAGGGGAAATACTGCATCATCAGTGTTTCCCTATATGTAGGGGCAAAGTGGTAAACTTTTTCACTGTCAAAACTACATAGGTGGTAAACTTTTTCGATATCACTACTGGTAAACTAATTCAGTATCAAGTGGTAAAGAAATTCATTGACATTCACACGGTGTTCATCCAAAAAAGAATTTGAGGTAATTCGTTGATTGGTGGCCTGTAAAATTGACGATATAACTTGGCACGAATTCACAAAAAGCACCTCGCATTAAAAATAGTAATCAATGCGAGGCTCCATTTTTTTGATATCTTGTCAAGTGCTTTTATGAATTTTATTTCTTTTTTCTTAGGTTGACGACATTGCCCGCATAGCGGGCAATGTCGTCAACTTAAGGATGCTTGTCTAAAGATACTGCTTATTAAAAGGGATTTTTAGGATAAAAGAAAAAAGAATTTCAACATAAACAAGGCTATCTCAATTATGAAAAATAAAATAGCCCTAATCTTTTTAAGATTAAAGAGAAAAAGTCAAATGCAACTTTTCATGTGTATATAGTACCTTCTTCGAGTGTTTTTCCGGTATCTGCCAAATTTCCTGTTTGGTCGAACAATTGCTCGTACACGGACAGCCTCTTCTAGTAATTGAGAAATGATTTTTCCTCGTGTAGAATTGGCTGTCCTGAGAAGAAAGACGATGTTAAATTTCATTCGGTTTAGAATATAACTTCGGCTAGATTGATACACATGCTTGTTGTCTGAGGTTTTAGGAATCAGATAGTCTGCTGCCTGTTTCAAAATCGCTGTCAGGTTGGAAAGAAACATAGCTGCAAAAAACTCCTGTCGTATGCCGATAGGTTTTATACAGTTAAAGGATTCTATTTCCAACCGATTTTTCAGTTCTCTGTATTTACTTTCGATCCCCCATCTCATTTGGTACAAATCAGAGAACTGGGAAGCTTCCAATTGCTCTGGCATCAAATTAGTTACTAGATATTCCGTACTCCCATCTTCCAAGGCAAAATGAAGACTTCTTAGGGTAAGTTCTTCTTTTGATTCAAACTCGGGATAGGTGAATAAAATATCGTCTTGCTCAAAGATCGCCTTTTTGAAAGTTTTTGGCAAGCGCATAAGAAATAAAATGCCTTGGGAATGTAGGAAGCGGAATAGTTCTTCGGAAGGATAGCCACGATCAAACAGTATGATCGAATTAGAAAAATTAGGAAGAAATTGTATATGTTCTTTTGCTGACATACGCTCATTATAACGATATGCGTTTAGAGTAACGTCTACTAGTATGTCATTCATAACATCATAGAGGACAGAGACCGAAGCAAGTGGTGACAATCTTCCTGTTTTATTGGGGTTTCCTCCAAAGCTCTCAACATTTTCTATGGAGTCTGGGATTTGTATAGTACTTCCGTCTACCGCATAGAGATGAAAACCGTTCCATAAACGCAAGTCCTTAAAATGTTTGTAGTATTGTTCTACAGAAATTCGCAATAATGCAAGAAATGCTTTATGTGAAATTCCTTGTCTTGCTTTAGAAAGAGCCTGCTTTGATACTAATGGCAGAGTAGTCGCTGGTGAAAAAGCGGCTCGCAGTTGCGCATAATTAATAGAAAGCGATTTGTGTGTAGCTTGCAGGATAAAATAAATTAATCCGGAAAAAGAAAGCTTGCCAGAGCGAGTAAAGGCATTGCCAATACGGTGTTCATCCAAAAAAGAATTTGAGGTAATTCGTTGATTGGTGGCCTGTAAAATTGACGATATAACTTGGCACGAATTCATAAAAAGCACCTCGCATTAAAAATAGTAATCAATGCGAGGCTCCATTTTTTTGATATCTTGTCAAGTGCTTTTATGAATTTTATTTCTTTTTTCTTAGTTTGACGACATTGCATGCTATGCATGTGGTTCCAAAAAGCTTACAGCTATGCCTCGAAAAAACAGCCTCCTTTGTTAGAATAAATGCAGGTTTGCCGACCGCATAACTCTGAACAAAGGAGGCGCATCCAAATGGATTTTCGGTTCACCCGAAGCTATATATGCTTTTGCTGCTAATGTGTGATAGAAATTAGTGTCAAACTGGTTTTTAAATAGAAAATTAACTGTTCTTATTATCCAAAAATAGTTAAAATCAAAATTAGGCCAAGAGCGGGTTGGGGAAGGTGAAAAATGAATAGGATTTCTCCTAACGAATACACCCCTTTTACAACAAACTTAGAAAGAATACGCTATTTAACTAATGCACAATTTCGAAAGGAATCTATTGAACTTAACTCTTTTTACTATAAACAACCTAAATCAACAGATGTTTTTTTTGTCAGGGTTGTCGGACATTTGAAGCGATGGAAAGTAATTATTCAGTTTGAGGATGGAATACTCCATACTATTTCTCAGTACGACTTTAAAAAAATGCAGATCGTGGAATTAGATATAATTGAAGATCGTAGACGAACAGGTATTGCAGATTTTCGCCAACGACGTCTTAAAAAATCAACTAGGGAATTCACACTGCAAGGAGTTCTAGCTCCTGCATATCGAGTTTATGATGCGGTTATTGATACCAGTGCCGATGGTGAACCATTTCTTATACCTTCAAAATTTATTAAATTGTAATCGTCAAACTGGCAACTCAAGGAGGTATTAAAAATTATGTGTGAGGATTGTAAAAAACTTATTAATGCATCACGTAGGACCAAACCCCATGCTAATCTTGTGGAAACAGGAAGTAAAGAGTTTAAAGCACCTATGGGTTCCGCTGATGAGACTTATTATACATGAAAAGTCTGCGGTCAAGAATGGACGCATGAAACAGGTAATTGCTTTTTCTAGTTATTTAAGTGTGTATACACTGAAAATAACTAGGTGACCAAGGCATTTTAACAGGCAAAAATAGGGCAATTTTTCTCAGCATTTGCCTAGAAAAACCTGCTGGACGCTTGAACTGTTCCTATGCGGTTTTATTCCCCATCAGTAAGCGTGTGAGTAGAGCATCAGAGGTACTCAATGAAAGGAGCGTTTATGAGTAGTGGTTATGAGCAAATTTATGAAAACCTAATACCTAAATTGAGTAGATGCGATTTATCAGAGATTGCCGAACGGCTTGGGCTATCCCTTCGGTCGGATGGTGCCGTTTCTGTCAATTTTCTTGGCCGGGAATACGAGATCAGTTCCCGCGGTGTTAATCCGACGGACGGTAAGCCGGTTAATGTCAACAACCGCAGTGTGCTGGCTTATTACACATTGTCCCAAGGCATGGGTGAACCTGAATTTTCGTATGTGCCGATTTCTTATCATACCGGTTCGAGAATAATACTCACAAATACAAAATGGATGACTGACCCCCTAGGTAAAGCATTCAATGGAAACTATGAAGCATTCAGCGAAACCATGTACAGATTAGGTGGAATTTTTAATGGCAAGCTGAAATCGGATGCCTATTCATGGTTTCTGAAAATATTGCCGAAAATCCCCCTGCAAATTATTTATTATGATGGTGATGCTGAATTCCCCTGTGAAGTTCGGATTTTGTTTGACAAAAATGCTTCGCTCTTTTTGGAGTTTGAATGTCTGGCTTTTTTAGAGGGATGCCTTATAAGAGCCATGATTATGACTGCCCAAACGGGAGACACAACGGGATGGGTATAATACTAAAAAGAAAGTGCGTAAATTTTCAATCTATGAAAGATTTATGCCTCCATGAGATAGTGCTCATACAAGCAGGGGGGGTACCAGCAAAACGCACGTAAGCAATTTTTGTAGGAGAAAAGCCATTCCAGTCTCGCATAATGCCGTACTCACCACGTGCAAGGTGGGCACCCCTAACATGCATTCGCTTCGTTTAGAACGTCTATGACAATATAAAAACCTTTACTTTTCAATCTGAACACATAAGTACACTCAGAAAGGTCAAAAGCCCTTCTTTTAACACTAGTTTAATTACAAATTATATTTTCCTATTCACCGGCTGGAGTTTTTTGACTTTTCTGGGATGCCGCTATGAGCCCGTCAATCAGCAACTCTATTGATTTATCCAGCATTGCTCCTTTAATAGGTATTAAATGCGGCGGAATAACAGCCTGATTGACAATTAGGCTAGCGCTCCCCTGTGTGTGTGCCCAAATGCTGAAAGCAAGCAAATCAGGCTCGCAATTTGTTATCCCCTGATCTTTCATAACCGATGTAACAAGCTGAACCACCGTATTCCAGCACTCTATACCTGCCTCGTAGAGTTCCGGATATTCCCTGTAATCGGGTGCTGAAGGGCCAAAAATCAGGCGAAACAGTTCAACTTCCCGTTGAGCAAAACCCACATAGGTTCTCACTAACCGAATCAGTTGTTCTTTGGAGTCCTGGTGAATTTTGACTACGTCAAGCAATTCTTTTGACAAGATACGGAATCCTTCTGCCGCAACCGAGGCAACGAGGGCGGTCTTATCTTTAAAATGATGGGCAGGCGCGGCATGAGATACGCCTGCTGCCTTGGCTACTTTTCTCAGGGTCAAACCGACAACTCCGTCAACAGCAAGAATTTGCAAAGCGGTTTGAATGAGTGCCTCCCGCAAATTCCCATGATGATAATGTGACTGGTCTCTTGGTGTCACCCTAATTCCAGGATGCTTACTGTCCATTGTATCTCCTTTCAATATTTCAGGCAACGACTATCTTGACACTGTCAAGATAGTCGTTGTATTATATAGGCATATATTGTATTGTATCACGCTTAGTTAAAACTAGGAAAAAAGCTACAAAAAAATCACTATGTGGGAGGTGGAAAAATGCTTACTACTATTATTCAAGGAATCCCAGTCGCGACAGATCCATCGCTGCTACCGGAACAAATTAATCTGATTATAGCAGAGCTGAAGCAGGACTGGGCTTGGGAAGGCCGGCAGGTCGGAAGAGTAGAGGTCGTTTGTTCTGGATAAATGATTCATATTGTGTCATACGAAAAACCGGTTTTTCAGTGCATACCTTTAGACTTTTACGAAACAAAAGGAGCATGATTGACGTTTCAGCTTTAGGATAGCCAAGGTCGCCTCTCTTTGTTATGCATAACCGTCTTTATGATGCGAATACAAAATAATACTTTTCCTATCGTTCTCGATATATTACAATTAGTATTAGCGGGAGGGAAAGTAATGGGACGAAGCAAAGAATTTGAGGAAAGTATAGTTCTCCAGAAAGCTATGGAATTATTTTGGAAACAAGGCTATGAAAATACATCTTTGAGCGACCTAGTAGAGCATATGGGAATCCATCGTAGGAGTTTATATGATACCTTCGGTGATAAGCATACATTGTTTTTAAAAGCAATAGATTGTTTCGGCGAATTTATAAAAGCCAGACTAAAATCTGAAATTTCACGCGCAGAAACGGCAAAACAAGCTATACAGTGCATCTTTGATTTTATGATTGAAGAAAGCGGGGATAGAGCATTGGGTTGCCTATTTGTAAACTCAGCAACTGAGATGGCACCCAGAGATAAAGAGGTAGAAGAAAAGGCGAAAGAAGCATTTATGCAATTAGAGCATCTTCTTGCGGATCTTATTCGCAAAGGACAGCAAACAGGCGAATTCCCCTGTGAATATGATGCTGAAGTTTTAGCAGAAAACTTGCATAATACTTTGATTGGGATTCGGGTACTTGCAAGAACCTCAGCTAGTAAAGAAAAATTACGTCGTATAGCGGAGTTTTCCTTAGCAATTTTGAACGAATGAATTTTTTTATTCAAATTAGAATGAACGTTCTCAAAAGCATGCTTACACTCTTTGAAAATCTTGTTGCACAATAAGCAAGTATATTCACTATATAATCATTTATATTGTGGGATTGATTTTTATGAAAATGGATTCCACATTCTAGTAACGGGAGGACATCTAGGATTGGATTCGAGCTTGCTACTCAACTCCCTCAGCTTGGGAACATGATAATTATTACTGGGCGGGATCAATCCAAACTGGACGCAGCCAAAAAGAAACTGCCGAATGCTCACACGTTTTAAAGATGGTATAAGCGACTGCCTCACTCATAACTATCGTGAGCTGATAGGCGGATTCTCAGACTGGGTTGAAAATATCGTCGACAGTAAGAACTCTATCGAATACCGGTCCAGAATAAGCGATACTGAAACCGTTTTACTGTGGCAGAGCTTGGCGTACGGACCATGCTACAAATTAGTGTAGTGTATAGCAGTCTGCCCGGCGGGCGACGAAGTGATCCCGCAGTATCTTTGCGCTTACGCCGGAGAACATTCTGGAAATAGGGGAAGTATTTTACCGGGAGAAGATTCATCCGAAGCATTTATTTATATCCAGATAAACTTGGAAATGGAAAGTTAATGCATTGAATTTTATGCACATTACTATCAGGAGAAGTATAAGCCTTATATTTTGGCTGCTTGTGAGAGTGAAAATGAGAAGATCCGTGCGCTGGGTGCAATTGATTGCGCCAATTACTAATAATCCGGTTGATGATGTGATTTACTCAATTGCGCACATATATATGGAATTTTGATTTGGGAGAGGATAAGGAATGAGTAATGATTCTAGTGTAGGTTTTAGACAATGGAAGCGATTTATTCCAGTACGTCCGGGCTGCTACCCAAATGAAACCGGCCGCCGCTTTGCTTTGTTTGCCGTTATTGGTCTGTTGTCGTTTATATTGACTGCATGCAGCGGGACGGTACAGACGGATCCGCGTACACAGGCACCGTTGGTCAGGGTCGCAACTGTTCAAAACGCCGTATCGGCGCCCCGGTCTTTTACAGGAATTGTCGCTGCCCGGGTGCAGAGCGACTTGGGTTTTCGCGTCTCGGGCAAAGTGTTAGAGCGTCTTGTTGATACAGGTCAGACGGTCAGGCGCGGGCAACCGCTTATACGAATCGATCCGACTGATCTGGGGCTGGCGGTGCAGGCGCAGGAAGAGGGGGTCGCGGCCAAACGGGCGCGGGCGCGGCAGACGGCCGAAGATGAAGTCCGGTATCGCGCTTTACTGGCCACCGGAGCGGTGCCGACCTCGATCTACGATCAGATGAAAGCGGCGGCGGATGAGGCTAAGGCGCAGCTCAGTGGTGCCACGGCTCAGGCCGAGTTAGCGAGAAACGCATCCGACTACGCGGTATTGTCCGCCGATGCTGATGGCGTCGTGGTGGAAACACTGGCCGAGCCTGGTCAAGTGGTGAGCGCCGGCCAGGTGGTGGTGCGCGTGGCGCATGCTGGACAAAGGGAAGCCGTCATTCGGCTGCCGGAAACACTGCGTCCCGCAATGGGTTCCGTAGGCCGCGCAGTGCTCTACGGTAAGGAAGAGCTGATCGTCCCGGTAAGACTCAGGCAGCTTTCGAACGCGGCGGATCAACTGACCCGTACGTTCGAAGCGCGGTACGTTCTGGAAGACGCGCTGGCTGATGCTCCTCTTGGCGCGACTGTCACCATTCAACTTGCTCAAGATCATGCTTTGCCGCAAACTGACCTGCAGGTGCCAGCAGGCGCGCTGTTTGATCCGGGCGAAGGCCCGGGTGTCTGGGTGCTTGACGGCAATCCTGCTCACGTCAACTGGCGCCCGGTGAAGATCCGGAGTTTGGATAATGAGACCGTGCGTGTTACGGGTGATCTCGATGCTGGTGACCGCGTCGTCGCACTCGGTGCTCATCTCCTGCGCGAAGGCGACTTGGTGCGGGTGGCTGAGATTAATCCGGCCCCCAGAAGTGGGGGGCAGCTATGAGCGGCTTGAATTTGTCAGCCCTGGCCGTCCGTGAACGCTCTGTGACGCTGTTCCTGATCATCCTCATTTCCCTGGCCGGCATTATTGCTTTTTTCGAGCTGGGGCGTGCTGAAGATCCTGCCTTTACGATCAAGTCGATGACTGTTATCACGGCTTGGCCGGGAGCCACCGCCCAGGAAATGCAGGATCAGGTGGCAGAAAAACTGGAAAAACGCATGCAGGAACTGCGCTGGTACAATCGGACCGAGACCTATACCAGGCCAGGACTGGCGTTCACTACGGTGCACCTGCTTGACAGCACGCCGCCTTCCGAGGTGCAGGAAGAGTTTTACCAGGCGCGCAAAAAGATAAGCGATGAGGTAGGCAACCTTCCTGCCGGCATCATCGGTCCACTGGTGAATGACGAGTACTCGGACGTGACCTTCGCGCTGTTCGCCCTGAAGGCTAAAGGGGAACCCCAGCGTCTGCTCGTGCGGGAAGCCGAAACGTTGCGGCAGCGTCTGCTGCACGTATCGGGAGTAAAGAAAGTGAATATCGTTGGCGAACAGAACGAACGCATCTTTGTATCATTTTCCCATGAGCGGCTGGCGACGCTTGGGATTTCTCCGCAAGATATCTTTACCGCCCTCAACAATCAGAACGCCATTACGCCCGCTGGCTCCATTGAGACGGCGGGGTCGCAGGTTTTTATCCGCCTCGACGGGGCCTTCGACAAATTGCAGAAAATCCGCGACACGCCGGTGGTAGCTCAGGGCCGGACTATAAAGCTGTCAGATATTGCCTCGGTCGAACGCGGCTACGAGGACCCGGCGACCTTCCTTATCCGCAGCAACGGCGAGTCGGCACTATTGCTGGGCATCGTGATGCGCGAGGGCTGGAACGGTCTTGACCTGGGCAAGTCACTGGATGAGGAGGTTGCGTCGATCAATACCGGGCTGCCGCTGGGGATGAGCCTGACCAAGGTGACGGATCAGGCCGTCAACATTCGTTCGGCAGTCGACGAATTCATGATCAAGTTCTTTGTCGCTCTCGGTGTTGTGATGCTGGTGTGTTTTTTGAGCATGGGCTGGCGTGTGGGCATTGTGGTCGCAGCGGCAGTGCCGCTGACGCTGGCTACCGTATTCATCGTCATGGCTGCCACCGGCAAAAATTTCGACCGCATCACGCTCGGATCGCTAATTTTGGCGCTGGGGCTTTTGGTGGATGATGCCATCATTGCCATTGAGATGATGGTGGTGAAGATGGAGCAAGGCTATGACCGCATCACCGCATCTGCCTATGCCTGGAGCCATACTGCTGCCCCCATGCTGTCCGGTACCCTGGTGACCGCAATCGGTTTCATGCCGAATGGCTTTGCCCGGTCTACAGCCGGTGAATACACTAGCAACATGTTTTGGATTGTGGGCACTGCGCTGATCGCGTCCTGGGTAGTTGCCGTTGTGTTCACTCCTTACCTGGGCGTCAAACTGCTGCCGGAGATTAAGAAAGTTGAAGGTGGCCATGCCGCCATCTATGACACTCCGCGATACAACCGCTTCCGCCGCCTGCTGGGGAGTGTCATCCGGCGCAAGTGGCTCGTTGCCGGGGCCGTGGTTGTTGCCTTTGTGTTCGCTATACTTGGCATGGGTCCAGTGAAGAAGCAATTCTTCCCGACCTCCGACCGTCCCGAGGTTCTGGTTGAGGTGCAGATGCCCTATGGCAGTTCCATTGAACGGACCAGCACCGCTGCGACCAAAATTGAAGCCTGGCTGGCCCAGCAAGCTGAGGCGAAGATCGTGACTGCTTACGTGGGTCAGGGAGCGCCGCGCTTCTACCTGGCCATGGCGCCCGAGATGCCCGACCCCTCCTTTGCCAAAATCGTGGTGCGTACGGATAACCAGGATGAGCGCGAGACACTGAAATTCAGGCTGCGCCAGGCCGTTGCTGATGGGTTGGCGCCGGAAGCGCGCGTCCGTGTTACCCAACTCGTTTTTGGTCCGTACTCGCCCTTCCCGGTAGCCTTTCGCGTTATGGGCCCGGACGCGGATACGCTGCGCGCCATTGCGGCCGAGATGCGGCAGGTGATGGATGCCAGCCCGCTGATGCGTACAGTCAACACCGACTGGGGATCGCGCACGCCTGTCCTGCACTTTACGCTTCAGCAGGACAGGCTGCAGGGTGTCGGCCTGACATCGAGCGGGGTCGCCCAGCAGCTCCAGTTCCTAATTAGCGGCGTACAGGTTACTCCAGTGCGTGAGGACATTCGCACGGTGCAGGTCGTTGCCCGCGCGGCGGGCGATATACGGTTTGATCCGGAAAAAATTGCTGGCTTCACGCTGGCCGGGGCCGGCGGGCAGCGCATTTCGCTGCAGCAGGTGGGGAGCATCGACGTGCGTATGGAAGATCCGATCCTACGCCGACGTGATCGCACACCGACGATTACCGTGAGCGGTGATGTTGCCGAGGGGCTGCAGCCACCGGATGTATCTACCGCCGTACTGAAGGATTTGCAACCGATCATTGAGAATCTGCCGCCCGGCTACCGGATTGAGCAGGCGGGCTCCATCGAAGAGTCGGGCAAAGCCACCAAGGCGATGTTCCCGCTGTTCCCGATTATGATAATGTTGACGCTGCTGACTATTATCCTGCAGGTGCGCTCTATATCGGCCATGATCATGGTATTTGCGACTAGTCCGCTGGGATTGATCGGCGTGGTGCCGACCCTGATGCTGTTTCAGCAGCCGTTTGGTATCAATGCCCTGGTGGGACTGATTGCGTTGTCGGGAATCCTGATGCGCAACACGCTAATCCTGATCGGACAGATCCACACGAACGAAAAGGAAGGACTGGGGCTTTTCGAAGCCGTGGTCGAGGCGACGGTGCAGCGTTCCCGTCCGGTAATCCTGACGGCCCTGGCCGCGATTCTGGCCTTCATTCCGCTCACCCATTCGGTATTCTGGGGGACACTGGCCTACACTCTGATTGGCGGAACCTTTGCCGGCACGGTGCTGACATTGATCTTCCTGCCTGCGATGTACGCCATCTGGTTTAAGATTAAGCCGAACATTGCAACGGATTCCGGAAAATTTCACTAGACAAACGATTGTCCTGTCAATGGGAATCAAAAAAAGGAGGAAAAAACAATAGGTGCAACCTTTATAATTATCAATAAATTACATGATTAAAATCAGAAATAATAATTAAAAACGTTAAATCTAAGAAATAGGATAATAATAGAGCCGTTACCCCTTAGCGTATGGGGAAACGGCTTTCCTCCTATAAAAAATTGCTTAGCATACGACATC
>Ga0316604_10003397_pt1 | contig 11214 bp, 15 predicted proteins | sample OWC_soil_day20_C_FD_207650 | JGI IMG/M metagenome (GOLD analysis project Ga0316604, IMG submission 207650) | Wetland soil microbial communities from Old Woman Creek delta, Ohio, United States - OWC_soil_day20_CT | ecosystem: Environmental > Terrestrial > Soil > Wetlands | place: USA: Ohio... | reverse complement strand
CCTATATGCTTGTGTTGTCTCAGCACAAGATTCCTCGCTTTCTATCGAATGGTCTCCGCGTCGCAGCCAGCTGACGGCAAACCGTCAGGCTGGATGCACCTCGATGCGATATGGAACTGTCTTTGCCTGCTTGTTGGTTGAATATGTATCAGGCATCGACCTCTGAAATCTTGACGGACAGTCCAGAGTAAAAAAATACCTGTATTTGATTATTTTCAGGTTGGCGGGGGCTGCTGGTTTTATGCTGAAGCGTTGCATGCAGCTAACGCCGCACTTTCTCCGCTTCCACCCTTCTGCGAGAATCGCCGTTTTTCAGTCTTCCGCCCAACCATGATCCAAGGCCAATACCGTTCCGTCATCTTGCAGGTGCCTGCCGAAGTGACGCCGCTCAAGTTCCGTGGTTACCTGCGCAAGGAGATTGAGGCGGTGCAGGCGACGGCGCAGAGCGAAGAGGACATCATCATCGTTCGTCTGTTCGTGCTGGAAAAGGTGCTGTTCGGTCTGGGCGCGAAGAAGGTCGATAGCATTCTGCTCGGCGTTGTCGAGAAGTGCCCGAACATTCTGCGTATCGAGCTGGATGGCCTGGCCCGGCCTTTGACGCAGGAAGAAATGCAGGAAGCCGCCGACGAGGCCCAGGCAACGCTGCAAGCGCAGCGCGATCAGGTCATCGCTTCGGGTGGCACGCTCGGGGCCAAGCGCGGCGCCAATTAATCGGCTGGCAGCCCGAAAATGCCTGATTCCTGCGGTCGACCGCAGGAATCGGGCAAAAACCATATTCAGGGCTGGCTCTCATGCGGCTTGATTGAACGCTTCGGACGATGCGCGCCAAGTTAGCGAGCGGCGCCCGAAGCACGTATCCTTGTCGCCCGCTTCTGCCACGATTCCGTTTCCCCATTCATGACCACCGCGCTTGATCCCCGTGCCGAACGTTTCTTCCTGCTGACGCTGGCCGGCATTCAGTTCAGCCATGTGCTGGATTTCATGATCATGATGCCGCTCGGACCGATCCTGATGTCGGCCTTTGGCATCGGGACGCACGAGTTCGGCTTGCTGGTGGCGTCCTACAGTTTCAGCGCGGCGGTGTCCGGGATTCTGGCGGCAACCTTTGTCGATCTGTTCGAGCGCAAGCGCCTGCTGCTGATCAGTTTTGCCTTGTTCGGGCTGGCGACGCTGGCCTGCGGGCTGGCGCCGAGTTATTCGATGCTGATGCTGGCGCGCGGTCTGGCCGGGGTGTTCGGCGGCATCATGGGGGCGCTGATTCACACCATGGTCGGCGATGCCATTCCTTTTTCCCGGCGGGCACGCGCCAGCGGCATTATTTCCAGTGCCTTCTCGGTGTCGACGATTGCCGGCGTGCCCTTGTCGCTGTGGCTGGCCAATCATTTCGGCTGGCGCTCGCCGTTCATTCTGATCGCGGCGCTGAGCGTGGTCTTTCTCGCCATCGGCCTGCGTTTCCTGCCCGAACTGCGCCATCATCTGAGCGAGGAGAAGCGCGCCCATCTGCTATCGGCCACCTTCAGTGTGCTGGGCGACAGCAACCATCTGCGCGCCTTGCTGTTTTCGGCGCTGATCATTTTTTCCGGCTTCACGGTGATTCCCTACATCACCGTCTATGCGGTGAACAACGTTGGCATCGCCCAGCTCGACGTTCCCATCGTCTATCTGGTCGGCGGTTTCGCCACCTTCATCAGCGCCCGGCTGATCGGCCATTGGGCTGACAAGCACGGCAAGGTCGAGGTCTATCGCTGGGTGGCGCTGCTCGCCGTGCTGCCCTTGATGGCGGTGACCCACGTCGGAGCCTTGCCGCTGTGGGCCTGGCTAATCTGTACTACCGCCTTTTTCGTGCTGACCTCGGGGCGGATGATCCCGGCCATGGCGATCATCGCCTCGGCCGCCCAGCCCAAGCTGCGCGGCACCTTCATGTCGCTGAACGGCACCATGCAGTCGCTGGCCATGGGCCTGGCGACAACGCTGGCCGGTTTTCTCACTTCGCTCGACGACAGCGGCCGGATCGTCGGTTATCCGCTGGTCGGCTATGTCGCCGTCGCCGCCAATCTGCTGGCGATCTGGTTTGTCGCCCGCATCGTCATGCACGGGCGTAATCTTTAGGTTTGCCGCATTCGGCTTCAGGAGCTCCGATGAACAACGCAAGTTACTGGATTCTGCGCTGCGAACACCGTTTGCTGACCTTGGCCGGCGGTGCGCCCGAACGCATTTTTCCGTCCGGCCCGGCCTCGGATTTCGGACATCCCGAGCACGCGCTGCGCATCGGCCAATTGCACGGCTTTCCCTGCTACGCGGCCGATGTCGCGCAGTTGCCGGAAATTCCCGGGGCCGAGGCAACGCCGCTGCGCGCCATCTTCCAGCTGGCCGGGGCCGAAACTTTTGCGCTGGCCGGGCGGGCGACGCAGTTGCTGGACTGGCAGAACAACCATCGTTTCTGCGGCCAGTGCGGCACGCCGACGGCGATGAAAGCCGGCGAGACGGCGATGCAGTGCCCGGCTTGCGGGCTGCTCGCCTATCCGCGGATTTCGCCGGCGGTAATGGTGCTGGTGCGCGATGGCGACAAGTTGCTGCTGGGGCGCAGTCCGCATTTCAAGCCGGGCGTGTTCAGTGCCTTGGCCGGCTTTGTCGAACCCGGTGAAACGCTGGAAGAGTGCGCCGCCCGCGAGGTGCGGGAGGAGGTCGGTATCGAGATCGCCAACCTGCGCTACTTCCACAGCCAGCCCTGGCCGTTTCCCAACTCCCTGATGGTTGCCTTTTTTGCCGACTACGCCGGCGGCACGATCACGCCGGACCCGCAGGAAATCGAAGCGGCCGACTGGTTCCCGCTCGATGCGCTGCCGCTGCTGCCGGACCCGGTCAGTATTTCGCGGCGGCTGATCGACGCGGCGCGGCAGGGGTAATTCGGGGGCTGTTTTCCGGTCCAACCTTAGTCCTGCGGTCGACGTCGGAAAAATGCCAAAAACCAACGCTCACTTGCGTTTGCGTTGCGTCCAGTACTGGAACTCTTCTTCGTGGATCTCGATGTCGAGTTCCATCACCCGCGCCTGCAGGCGGCTCTGGGCATCGGCCACGGCCTGGTTGTAAATGGCGGGGCCGATTTCCTTCAGGAAAAAGCCGAGCAGCGCCCCGGCTTCCAGGTTGCCGATTTCATCGTCCATGTTCTCGGCGAAATAGCGCTGGATCGAGGCAGTCGCCGTTTTCTGTGCTTCCTTGGAAATTTCGATGGCCATGAATATGCGGAGCGGTGAGCGGGCGAGCAGTGTAGCGGCTGCCGGCGAAAACGACACCGGCTCGCTCAGGGCGCACCGAAGCTGGCTTTGGGTAAAACGGGTTAACTCAGCCGGCCGTTGAGTTCGTCGATGACGCCGGCCCAGTCGGCATCCTCGATGATCTCTTCCTTGAGGAAAGCGCGTTGCGCGGCGGTCCAGAACGGCGCGCGGTAGAGCGCGATGTCGCTGTCCAGCGGGCGGTGGGCGGCGATGAAGGCTTCGATGGCGGCCTGATCGGCGGGCAAGCCGAGTTGGGCAAACAGGTTGCTCATGGTGTGCTGACTGGCATTCATGACGAACTCCTTTTTGCGGCTGACATTCTTTCGATGGGCGGTGGCGGGAACAGTTCCGCTGGTCGCCGCTGGCGGGTGATCTCAGCTGGCCGAACCGGTTTCTGCATTGACCGGCGAGCAAAACCACAGCTTGTTGCCTTCGCAGTCGAGAAAGCTGCCGACGTAGAAGTCGCCGTACACCTTCACCTCGTCGGCGATCACGATGTCGCGGGCGCGCAGGGCTTGCTGGGTGGCCGGGGCATGCTCGGTGGCCAGCGTGATGCGCGGATTCGGGTGCTCGGTCGGCATCGCCCAGTCCGGCTTGAGCATCAGGATCACCTGGCCGAGCCACCAGCCGACTTGTTCGGTGCCTTCGAAGGCCGGTTCGAGGCCCAGTGTTTCCTTGTAGAAGCGATTGGCCCGCGCCAGATCGATGACGGCGAGGGCGACGACCTTGACGCGCTGGATGCCGAGGGGCGGCAGTGTCTGGTTCATGGTTTTCCTCCTGACGGCTATTGGGGAGCGGCAATCACCATCCAGGCGACGCCGAAGCGGTCGGTGAGCATGCCGAAGCTGCTGGCGAAGAAGGTCTTGCCGAGCGGCATGGTGATCCGCCCGCCCTCGGCCAGCGGGCTAAAGCAGCGTTCGGCCTCGGTGGCGTCGGCCACCCCGAGCGACAGTTGAAAGCCCTGGAAGCTGACCGCCTGACCGGTGCAGTCGTCGGAAGCCATGACGACGCTGTCGCCGATGCGAAAGCTGGCGTGCATCACCTTGTCGTCCATGCCCGGCGGAACCATGCCGGGCGGTGGCGGCTCTGGGCTTTCCCGGTAACGCATCAGCATTTCGATTTTGGCGCCGAGCGCCTGGCTGTAGAAGGTGAGTGCTTCTTCGCAATTGCCGTTGAAGTGCAGATAGGGCTGGATGTGCATGGCGTTCTCCTGCGTTGAAGGTTCAAGGCATGTCGGAGTCTGGCGAGAAGTTCGCCGGTCATTGGCCATGGGTCAATCAAGCGGCCGAGTCGAATTTGACAGCAAGCCGGCGCCTGGAGTTTCCGGTTGCAGAGGTGTGCCAAGTGGCGCCGGGTGGCCGGCGGGCGATTGCTGCGGTCGACCCGGTCAAAATGGCAAAAACCGGGGCGGCCGGGGCGTTTCAGATCAGAGCAGTTCGAGCACGCGTTCCGGTGGCCGCCCGATGACGGCACGCTCGCCGTGAATGAAGATCGGCCGCTCGATCAGGCGCGGGTGGGCGGCCAGCGCGGCGATCAGCGCTTCCTGCGGCAGCGCCGGGTTGTCGAGGCCGAGTTCCTTGTATTCCGCTTCGCCTTGGCGCATCAAGGCGCGGGCGTCGGTCAGGCCGAGTTGGCGGAGCAGGGTGCCCAGTTCGGCAATCGATGGCGGCAGCTCGAGGTAGGCGACGAGTTGCGGCTCGACCCCGCGGGCCTGGAGCAGGGCGAGGGCGGCGCGGGATTTCGAGCAGCGCGGGTTGTGGAAATAGGTGGTGGTCATTGGCAAGGCTTCCGGCAAAAGGGTGGTAGCGGATTTTAACCAATCGACGCTTGCCTCAGGCCGGCCGCCTTGTGACCAGGACGACGCCGCTGCCGGCGATGGCGATGCCCAGCCATTGCGTCGGGGCGATGCCTTGCCCGAACAGCAGGTAGGCGGCGAGGGCGGCCGAAACCGGCACCAGATAGAAGAGGCCGGCCACCCGGCTGACTTCGCCATGGCGGATCAAGATGACCAGAATGCTGACGGCGCCGACCGAAACGACGACCGCCATCCAGACCAGGGCGACGATGAATTCGCCGGCCCAATGCACTGTGCCGCTTTCGCCGAGCAAGGCGCCGCCGGCGCAGGCCAGGGCGCAGGCCGCACACTGGATGGTGCCGCCGGACAAGGGATGCATATCGGCACAGCGGGCTTTCTGATAGAGATTGCCGGCCGACATGCCGAGCAGCCCGATGAAGCTGTAGAACACGGGCCAGCCGAGCATCGGCTCGTTGGTCAGGCCGTGCTGCAGGACCAGGAAGACGCCGGCCAGGCCGAGCAGCAGGCCGACCCATTGCCGGGGCGAGACCCGTTCGCCGAGCAGCAGCGGGGCGGCGATGGCGATCAGGATCGGGTGCAGCGCGATGATCAGCGCCGAGACGGCCGGTGTCACGCCGCCGGCAATGCTGTAGAAAACACCGGCCGAAAAGAGACCGACCGTCAGCAAGCCGGCGCCAGCAATGTGCATGCCTTGCGGTCGCCCCGGCCAGGGGGCACGAAAGGCCAGCGCCAGCCCGCCGAGAAGGAGGGCGGCCAGCGCGAAACGCAGGCTGAGAAAGGTCAGCGGTTCGGCATGCGGCAGGCCAAGCCGGGCGCCGACAAAGCCGGCGCCCGACAGGGTGACGAAGCCGACGGCGAGCAGCCGGTGGTCGCGCGGCATCGGCATCCGGCCCGCGCTCATAAGACGCTGGCCGCTTGCCGGCGGGCGGCCTGGGTCAGTCCGGCGTAGCCCCAGTCGCTGGCCGGAATTTCATGGATGACGATGTAGCTGGCCTCGGGCACGGCGCCCAGCGTCTCGCCGAGCAGGCGGTGCAGGGCGGCGATCATCGCGGCTTTTTCCGCCGCCGTGTTGGTGCCGGCAGTGATGTAGATGTCGCTGTGCGTTGGCGTCAGGGCGGCGGCGACCGGCTCGCCGGCGATGCACCAGGTCTCGGCCGGAGCGCTGTCGACCTGGACGGCGGTGACTTCGGCCCGCTTGTGCAGCAGCTCGGCGATCAGTGCAGTGGCCTGGTGGGCGATGGCCTGTTTTTGCGCCGGGCTGGCGGCGCGGCCGAGGGTGATGCGAATGAAAGGCATGGTGTGCTCCTTGAGGTTGGCTTGCTTCAAGGGCACTGTAGCGGCTAGGATTAAATTAAAAAAATTGATTAATATAAGTTCAAAATATGGATTCAATATGATGCCGCGTCGCCATCTCGATATCGAAGCCCTCCGTGCCCTGGCCTGCATCGTCGATAGCGCCAGCTTTTCGGCGGCGGCCCAGCAACTGGGGCGGACCCAGTCGGCGATCAGCCTGCAGATCAAGCGCCTGGAGCAGACGGTCGGGCAAACCCTGCTCCGTCGGGTGCAGGGGCGGGTCGATGGGCCAACGGCCGAGGGGGCGAGCCTGCTGGCGTATGCCCGGCAGATCCTGCGCCTGAACGACGAGGCCTATGCGACGGTCGCCCAGGATGCGGCGCTCGGCACGCTGCGCGTCGGCCTGCCCGAGGAACTGATGGAGAGCGTCTTCCCGGCCGTGATGCCGCAGTTCCGGGCGCTTTATCCGCGCCTGCGCCTGTTCGTGCAGGCCGATACGGCGGCCGCCGTGCGCCAGTCGCTGGCGGCCGGCGGGCTCGATGTCGCGCTCTACAAGCATTGCGGCGAGGCGATGCCCGGCAGCGGCGAGGTGCTCTGGCAGGAGCCCTTGCGCTGGATGGCCGGCGTGGCCTATCGCGACAGTCCGCCGGCCATGCTCGACGGCGTCTTGCCGCTTGCGCTGTTCGGCGAGAACTGCGTCTTCCGGCTGGCCGTGACGGCGGCGCTGGCCCGGGCCGAATTGCCGTGGGCGCTGCAGTATTCCGGCAGCAGTACGACGGGGCTGTGCCACGCCGTGCGCTGCGGCCTCGGGCTGACCGTCTTGCCGGGTAGCCTGCTCGCCGCCGGTATGGCCGAGGTGACGCAGTTCGACGGACAGCGCCTGCCTGACCTGCCGGCCGCCTGCCTGCTGGCCGAACATGCGCCGGGCACGGTGACGGCTGCGGCACGGCGTTTCGTGGCGATGGTCGGCGAGATCAAGGCAGCCCGGCTGGCGAGCTGATCGCCGGTTTGGCCGCGTTCCTGCGGTCGACCGGCCGAAACAGGCAAAAACAAAAATGCCGGGTTGCCCCGGCAGTTTTGCTACGCCGCGCCGTCAATGCCTTAAACGCGGAGCAGGGCCTTGATCAGGCGCTCGGAAAGCTGGTCTTCGGTGAATTGCGGCTCGTTGGGCGGGTAGAGCGAATTTTCCTCGATGGTGAAGCCGTTCTCCTGGGCCAGGGCGCGCAGTTCCTTGATCTTCTGGCAGGCGAGGAGTTGCTCTTTGAGCGCCGGGTCGGCTTTGGCTTTATCGGAAAAGGCCTTGATGGGGACAATCGACATCTGTTTCTCCTGGGTACGGTTGTTGTGAAAATGGGAAAGGGCTTCAGGCGGGGTAATCGATGACGGCCGGTTCGTCGCTGCCGTCGTCGATCATTGCCTGGGCGAGACGGCCATCCGGGTGGTAGCGGTAGTCGTGGCGGAATTCCGCCTCGCCGTAGACGATCTTTTCGCAACTGAGCATTTGCCCGGCGGCGTCGAAGCTGCCGCGGAAATAGGTGTTGCGATTGCGCATGTCGCCCGCCGCAAGTTCGCCGACGAGCTTGAGGGGCAGCTTGGCGCCGCTGTAGCTGGTGAAGTAACGGGCGACGGTGGTGTTTTCCGGCATGGCGTTCTCATGGGGTGAATGGTTGGCCGGAAAACCTGGGTTCGCACTGTCGTCTTTCCGACAAAAATGCGGCATTTTTCCGGCCTGCCGGGGTGGTAAGCAATTACGAGGCCAAACAGCGCGCGCCGCTTGGGGCAAAATAGCTGCAAGGAGGTGTGTCATGGTTGCGAAAGGTCTGGTGGACAAGTTGCGTTCGATGATCGGTGCGGGCGCCGAACGGGTGGCGCTGACGGCCCGTGGTCTGGAATCCTTGCGGGTGCAATTGCGCGAATGCGCCGACGGGCAGGGCGGCGAAGTGTCGGCCCGGGGGCGGGCGGCGCGGCTGGCAGAGACTTATCTGAGCCTGAACGACGAAGGCCGGCATCGTTTCCTGAAGCTGATCGCGCTCGAGTTCGGACCGAATCCGGACAAGGTGGCGACGGCCCATGCCGCCTATCAGAAGGCGGTCGGCACGGCCGAGCAATGGAAGACCGAGGCCGCGCTGCGCGGTGCCATGCGCTCGTCGCGCATCCGCATCCTGACCCAGTTCAACGCCATCCCGCAGGGCGTCAAATTCCTCGTCGATCTGCGCGCCGACCTGCTGCGCTATCTGGAGCAGGACCGCGAACTGGCGGTGCTCGATCGCGAACTGGAATCCCGGTTGTCGGCCTGGTTCGATGTCGGTTTTCTCGAACTGCAGCGCATCACCTGGAACTCGCCGGCCGCGCTGCTCGAAAAACTGATCGAATACGAAGCGGTGCACGAGATCCGTTCCTGGACTGACCTGAAGAACCGGCTCGACTCGGACCGCCGGCTCTATGCCTTTTTCCACCCGCGCATGCCGGCCGAACCGTTGATCTTCGTCGAGGTGGCGCTGACCGATCATCTGGCCGACAACGTGCAGGCCCTGCTCGACGAACACGCCCCGGTCTTCGACCACCGCAAGGCCGATACCGCCATCTTCTATTCCATTTCGAACACCCAGGTCGGCTTGCGCGGCGTCTCCTTCGGCAATTTCCTGCTCAAGCGGGTGATCGACGACCTCAAGCGCGACTTCCCGAAGCTGACCAACTTCGCCACGCTGTCGCCGATGCCGGGCCTGGCCGCCTGGGTGCGCAAGCATCCGCAGGCGCTGCTCGAGGCAGAGGTGTCCTTGCCGCTCGACGAACTGAGCACCGGCACCTGGGCCGCCGACCGCAAGATGGTGCGCGCCTTGAGCGCCCCGCTCAACCGGCTGGCGGCGACCTATCTGGCCAGCGCCAAGCAGGGGGGCGGCGACAGCGGGGCGCCTTTCGATCCGGTGTCGCGCTTCCATCTCGGCAATGGGGCGCGGGTCGAGCGTCTCAATTTTCTGGCCGACAATTCGGCCAAGGGTTTCCGCCAATCGTTCGGCATGATGGTGAATTATCTGTACAACCTCGACGATATCGAGATTAATCTGGAGGCCTTCGCCAGCAGCGGCAATATCGCGATGTCGGCCAGCGTGCGGCGGCTGGCGCGGAAAAAGTAAATATTTTTAGGCGTCTGCGTCGGGATGGGGAAGGTGAACCATTTTTTCGTTGGCCGGTTATAAAGATGTATCGCTTGTGTTCACTGGTTAAATGTTGATAATGCTTCATCGATTGAGCTTTTATCATTTATACCAAAAACGATGATTTTTCAGCGTCTCCTGGCTGGCTGCTTGGCCCTGCTCCTGAGTTTTGGGGCGGCTTCAGCCATGGCTGGGCCGCTGATGCTCAAGGTGGCGGTCCTCGATGATTCGCCGCCACTGGGTTACCGCGACGGCAACGGCCAACTGACCGGTTTCAGCATCTCGGTGATGCGGGCCTTGTGCGCCGAAATGGCGATGCACTGCGATTTCGAGACCCGGCGCCTGGAGCATCTGATCGACGATCTGGCCGCCGGCCATTTCGATGTGGCCGCCATCGGCCTGCTCAATACGCCGGAACGGCGCCAGCGCATTCTCTTTACCAAGCCGGTCTACCGCTCGCTGACCCTGCTTTTTGCCCGGCCCGGCGTCAAACCCGGGCAGCCCGGCGTGCGCCTGTCCACCTTTAAGGGCTCGGCCCAGGAGCGCTATATCAAGGCGCAAGGCTGGGACTTTGTCGGAGCGCAGACCGATGTCGAAATCATCGAGCAATTGCGGGCCGGCATCACCCAGGCCTGCATCGTGCCGCTGATGACCAGCCTGAACCTGCAGCGCAGCCCGAAATTCCTGCAACTCGACTTTGAAATGAGCGTGCTGAACCTGCCCGACCTGGATACCAATGCCTCGTTCGGTATCTCCCCCAAGCGTCCCGAACTCAAGGCGCCGCTCGACAGGGCGCTGGAGCGGATCAAGCTGAACGGCACCTACGACCGCATCAATTCGCAGTTCCTGCCTTTCCGCGTCGATTGAGCCGGGCCGCCGGCGCAGCGGCGCACGGCGAACTCGTCGGCGAGAGGTGCATCTGTTAAGATTCGCCCTGATTTTTCAGGCTTTCTTCCTTGTCTTCCCTTCCCGAAATATTTTCCCCCGACGGGCCGCTGGCCCGCGCCATTGGCGGCTATCGCGTCCGCGATCAGCAGGTCGACATGGCCGAGCGCATTGCCGCAGCCATCAACAGTCAGTCGGTCTTCATCGCCGAGGCCGGCACCGGCACGGGCAAGACCTTCGCCTACCTAGTGCCGGCGCTGAAATCCGGCGGCAAGGTGATCGTCTCGACCGGTACCAAGACCCTGCAGGATCAGTTGTTCAACAAGGACCTGCCGATGGTGCGCGACGCGCTGAAGGCGCCGGTCAAGATCGCGCTGTTGAAGGGACGGGCCAACTACGTCTGTCCCTACCATCTCGAGCGGGCCATCGTCGACGGCCGTTTCCTGACCCGCGAAGATGCCGCCGACGCGCGCCGCATCTCGGTCTTCGCCAAGGTGACGCACACCGGCGACAAGGCGGAGTGCCTGGAAGTCTCGGAATCGTCGCCGGTCTGGAATCACGCCACTTCGACGCGGGAAAACTGTCTCGGCCAGGACTGTCCGGACTACAAGGAATGTTTCGTCATGCAGGCCCGCCGCGAGGCGATGGCGGCCGATCTGGTGGTGGTCAATCACCACCTGTTCTTTGCCGACGTCATGCTGCGCGACGAAGGCATGGCCGAACTGCTGCCGGCCTGCAATACGGTGATCTTCGACGAAGCCCACCAGTTGCCGGAAGTGGCGACGCTGTT
>Ga0316604_10003396_pt1 | contig 11214 bp, 7 predicted proteins | sample OWC_soil_day20_C_FD_207650 | JGI IMG/M metagenome (GOLD analysis project Ga0316604, IMG submission 207650) | Wetland soil microbial communities from Old Woman Creek delta, Ohio, United States - OWC_soil_day20_CT | ecosystem: Environmental > Terrestrial > Soil > Wetlands | place: USA: Ohio... | reverse complement strand
AGCTGGTAGGGTGGCTTATTTAAGACAAGCAAATAGGCATCTTCATAAAGAATTTCAATAATACCTGGTTCAGGCTGAACGCCATAAGATTCATCTTCCAAAACCAGGACACGTAAGCTGTCATTTGCCTTAAGTTGTCTTTGCAGAAAAACAGGTTTGCCATTTAGAAAGATGCCTTTTTGACGAGTTAATTTTTGTATTTTTCTCCCAGATAGATGGAGGATTTGCTTAAGATAGTTTTCGACAGTTAGCCCAGCTTGTTCAGAGGGGATTTTATAGGTCTGAAAAGATTTCATAAAGGCAACCTTCTTTCCTGATTGGTCTCATTTATGAACTTAATATAAATGAAAAATATCTATTTGGCAAATTTTGCGAGGGCGTGAGGCTTCGATTATGGATTATAATTAAATGAAATAATTTTAGTTGTTTAATAAATAATTGTTTCTAAAGAGGAAAGGAAGAACAATATGACATTAGCGGCGCAATTGCTGAATTGGTATTGCCAAAGCGCCAGAGAGTTGCCTTGGCGTAAAGATAAAGATGCTTATAAGATATGGGTTTCAGAAATTATGCTTCAGCAAACACGGGTTGAGGCGGTAAAGGATTACTATACGCGGTGGATAAAACGGTTTCCTACCACGGCGGTTTTGGCGGAGGCTTCAGAACAAGAAGTGCTTAACTATTGGCAGGGGTTAGGCTATTATAGTCGGGCTCGTAACTTGCTAGCTGGTGTTAGAGAGGTATGTGCGGCTTATGGAGGAAAAGTACCAGATGACCAAGCTGCAATACAGAGTTTGCCGGGCGTGGGTGAATATACGGCAGGCGCGATTGCTAGTATTGCTTATAACCGCCCGGTGCCGGCTATTGATGGTAATGTCCTGCGGATTTTCAGCCGTCTGTTTTGCTTGGCGGGAGACATTACCAAGCAGGCAACCAAACAGGAGGTAAAGCGACTGGTATGTACGCACATGCCTATTCAATATCCAGGCGACTTTAATCAGGCATTAATGGATTTAGGAGCCATGGTGTGCATTCCCGGACGGCCTCGGTGTGAGATCTGTCCGGTAGCCAATCTGTGTGAAGCGTATGTGCGCGAGGTACAAGATACCTTGCCAGTGCGGCCAACTAAAAAGGTACCACTTCTGGTCAGACTTGCGGCAGGATTAGTATGTAAGGAGGGTAGCTACTTGGTGCATCAGCGGCCAGCAACAGGGATGTTGGCCAGGATGTGGGAGTTTCCTACGGTGGAATTGGCTGAGGATGAAGGTGCTGTTGAACGTTTGCAGGCCGGGTTAGCGCAAGACTTCAGGCAGGATGTACGTGTTGGAGAAAGTGCATTTCATTATATTCATACTTTTAGTCATCGTAAATGGGATATTTCCTTTTATCAGTGTGAGTGGCTAGCCGGTGATAAGTTACCAACGGCTGCTTGCTGGATGAGTTCATTAGAATTATCGAGTGTGCCTTGGGCGGGGCCGCATCATAAGGTTGTTCTGGCCCACAAAAGTACTCCCAACCTGTGAGGTTGGGAGTACTTTTAGTAGGTTATATTTGAATGTATAAATAAGATTATGATTATGGGTATTGTGGCTTGAGCTTCTTGTAAAAGGTTGAGCGTCTTTGTCTTTGTAAATTTTGCACCAGAATCAAATTTTCCGGACAGTTGGCTCATCACCTTCCGGAATAGTGACTCTGTCGCACTGGTGTACTCAGTCTCGCACCGATAGGCTAAATTTGCCTGACTGGATATCGCTCCTGGAAACTGCATAAGTCCTGTAAAATATAAAAAATATAGAGAAACACAAAAAATACATAAAAATACAAAAAAATATAAAATTATAAAGGGAATTAAATAAATATGTCGTATAATAGCAGCAAATAAGACTAAAGATCTAGTTCAAATATTGGGAGAAGTTAAACTTTCGCAACTATTTACTTACGGGAATTCTTTCTTAGCATATATCATCAGTGAAGCAAAAGAAATGCTTGACGACGTAATGGAGATATAAGAGCATGCGGAATTGATTTGCGGTGGGTGAGCATAAAGAACTTAGAATGTTTTTAGTGGAAGCAGTGAGAATTTTACAAAGTTTAGAAGATCAGATCTTACGTCTATCAACTGCTGATACTGCCCAAACCTATGTAATGATTGATAAAATGATTTGCTTTTTACATACTCTTAAGAGACAAGCGTTGTTTTTTGGATTCATGGAAATGGCGATGCTAATTCGCCAGGCTGTATTTATGCTGCAAGCCATTGTTTACGAATCAATATCGGTTCATGGAGAAAATATTGATTTGCTATTAGATATAAAAAATACCTTAAAGGCAATGGTTCGCGAATTATGTGGAATTCGCGAAAATATCAGAGTCGGTGAAAGAGTAGAATTTCATTAGCCTGTTCACATGAGGTGGACTGGCTAATTGATTTTATCCATCATTTTTTGCAAAAAAGACCAAGTATTGTAATTAAAGCAGTTCCGAAGGTACTCATACAAGAGCATCTCTTAAACAATAAAGGGGGATATGTAATTATGGAAAAGAAATTAGCAAAACCCAATGGAACTTCAAGTAATTCTATGACGACCAAAGCTGGTGCAAGTTCTCCTCAAAACTCTGCTGAACAAATGAATATGAAACGAGATTTAGCTAAACGCCGAGCTCTGGATAAGGTCCGTGCTAGAACGGTAGCGAAGCAGCAGCAGTTAGCTGAGCGTATTGCTACGGCCACAGAGCAGATGTCTGCAGGTGTTGAGCAAGCAAGTAATGCTGCCGTAGAACTTGCTGCTACCATGGAACAGATCGCTTCTGGTGCGGAAGAAGCGTCATCTGCCGCGGAAGAGTCTAGGGCAGCGGTCAACCAGATTGAAAAGGCGGCTATTGTAGCGGATGATCGATCCCGGGCATCCCTTGACCGGGTGATTGTTGCTCAGACACTAGTAAGGACAACAAGTAATGATATTGATCAGTTAATTGAAGGTATTAAAAATACCGCTGATACCAATGTAGAATCTGGGAAATTAGTTGCTCAACTAGAGAATCAAGCAGTGGAAGTGGGTAATATTGTAGAAGCGGTAGTACGTATTGCCGATCAAACGAATTTACTTGCTTTAAATGCTGCCATTGAGGCAGCGAGAGCTGGTGAACATGGTCGTGGTTTTGCGGTCGTTGCTGATGAAGTGCGTAATCTGGCGGAAATATCAGAAAAATCAGCTCGTAATATTCGAACACTCGTAGGTGAGATTCAGGATAATGTCAAAGTGGTCGTAAAAGATGTTGAAGATGCAGGTAATGCTGCTAATAATGAAGTGGAAAAAGCAAAAAAGATTACAGCAGATCTTGCAAAAATAGAAAAAGATGCCAGTATCGTGCAAAAAGGTGTAACTGAAGTGACGCAAAATGCAAAAATTGCCGCTGAAGGCACTAAGGAATTCTTGGCCTTAAGTCAACAAACAGCGACTGCTAGTGAAGAACAAGGCGCCGCCACTGAAGAGATTACTTCGACTATTACAGAGCAAAATAAAGCCTTCAATGAAATGAGTACAGCGGCTAATGAACTTGCTGAGCTTGCTGAACAACTAAAGGTTTCTACAGATGCTCAGAAATCTTCGGAAGAATTGGCCTCAGCTGCAGAAGAATTATCCGCTAATGTGGAGGAAACTAGCACAGCATCTGAACAAATAATGAAGACGATGGATCAATTAGCTGAAGGAGCTAAACTTCAGTCTGAATTGACGGCTAAATGCGCTAAGGTTTCGGAGCATTTAGCGGGAGCTGCTGTGCAGATGAAAGTTCGTGCCGAAGAATCAGAAATGAAAGTAAATGAGCTACAATCTTTATTAGTTGCTAATAAAGAGGAAGTTGACGCTATTATTATAGGTGTTTCGAATGCGGCTGATGCCAGCTTTAAGTCAGCGCAAAACATTAAAAAACTAGAAGATACTACACGGAGAATTGATAAAATTGTCGATGCCATTGTAAATGTTACTATTCAGACTAATATGTTGGCAGTTAATGGCTCCATTGAAGCCGCGCGGGCTGGTGAGTTTGGCCGGGGCTTTTCCGTCGTAGCTAGTGATATTCGTACTCTGGCTAACGAATCTGCAGATAATGCGGATAAGATAAAAGATTTGGTGCGCAACATTCAAAATCAAATTCGCCAGGTAACGGCCGATATTGAACTATCAGCAAAAACGGCTACGCAAGAGGTGGAAAATGCAAAAAAAACCACTAAAAATCTTGAAGGCATAGAAGAAGCTATCGTACAAATCTTAAGTGATGTTAAAGAAATCGCGAACGGTGCAGAAGAATCACTAACAGCGTTAGATCAGGCGAAACGGGGAATAGAACAGATAGCGTCAGTGGCTCAGGAAGCTGATAAAGCCAATGTAGAGGCGATGCAAGCGGCTCAGGAACAGGCGAAGAGTATGCAGGAACTTGCCGAAGCCATTGAAGAAATTTCTGGATTGGCTGATGAACTGCAAACTATGTAATTTAGTTATCTAAGCGAGAAAGGAGGAAAAATTATGGATGGAGTCCTTGAAATACAGCAAGATGATTTGTCGGAACGACAGCTAGTTACTTTTTATCTCAATAATGATGAGTTTGGCGTAGATATTATGCACGTGCGAGAAATTATTCGTCTGACAGATGTAACTCACATACCGCATGCTCCTAGCTATGTAGAAGGGGTGTGTAACTTGCGGGGCAATATTTTGCCAATTATTGATGGACGGGATCGTTTAGGGATGCCGCGTCGCCAGCGCGATGAAAGCACTCGGGTGTTAGTCATTGATGTGGGCGGTAAGGCGACCGGTATTGTGGTGGATAAGGTTTCTGAGGTGCTTAGAGTAAGTCTGGCTGATATTGAAATACCACCTGCGGTTATCCAAAATGTGGATATTGAGTTATTAGATGGCATGGTAAAACTAAATGGTGGATCACGCATTATCATGGTCATTAATCTCAGTAGTATCATTACTGTTGAGCAAATAGAGGAATTTAAACAAGATGCATTGAAGGCTGCGGCGATGAGAAATGATAGTATAGTCAAAACTGAAAATGAAGAAGATCAGTTGGTGACCTTCTTGTTAGAAAATGAAGAATATGCCTTTGACATTATGCATGTTAAGGAGATTATTCGAGTGCAGCAGATTACAGTGGTTCCTAATGTTCCTAATTACATTGAGGGTGTTGTATCCATTAGAAATCAGCTCTTGCCGATTGTTAACATGCGCATGTTTTTTGGCCTTAAAAATATTGATGCAAGTGATCAATCTAGAATCATCATTGTAGATTTAGGACAAACGTCTGTTGGGTTCCGTGTCGATAAGGTATCAGAAGTTGCCTCCATACCTCGTAACGTTATTGAGCCGCCGCCATTAATTTTTAGTGATGAAGAGAATGGCCAGATTCGTGGTGTTGCAAAGCTTAATGATGGCAAACGCCTGCTCATGTGCCTTAATGCTACTAAGTTGCTCCCCACAGAGGTAGTAAAGAATTTATCAGGGGAAAAGGTTGCGGCGGAGCAGATGAATGAGATGCAGCATACTATCATTGAAGAGGAACAGTTAGTTGCTTTTAAACTGGGCGAGGAAGAATTTGCTATAAAAATTACAGATGTACAAGAAATCAATCGCATGACGGACATAACCCATATGCCGAATGCACCAGTATATATTGATGGATTGGTAAATCTTAGGGGTAACATTATTCCAGCCCTTAATCTGAGACGACGCTTTGGTTTAGCCGAGAAGCAGCGTGATGATGCTACGAGGATTATCATTGTTGATGTAGACAACTGCAAGACGGGTGTTGTAGTTGATGCTGTTTCTGAGGTTTTACGCTTTGAACGCAGTTTGGTGGAAGAAGCGCCGCAAATCATAGCAGAAACTCTCGATAGCAAATATATTAGCGGGGTTGGTAAATTAAATGGTGGCAAGCGGATGGTTATGATCATCGATCTTGCGCAGGTTCTGCATATTAGTGCTTAATAGGAAATAACAGCGTCTAGGAGCGCAGGTATCTAACCTGCACTCCTAGACTTATAAATAATATACCACTAATAGAAGGTGAGTTATGAAGCCGATCAAAGTTTTAATCGTAGATGACTCAGCCATGATGAGAAAGACGATTAAGAGAATTTTGGAAACAGATGTTGATATTGAAGTAGTTGGTGCAGCTCGTGACGGCGAGGATGCGTTGCATAAAGCTGCTGAACTATGTCCTGATGTAGTCACCATGGATATCAACATGCCTGTAATGGATGGCATAACCTGTATGCTCCATCTGCTTGAGCAACAGCCTGACGTCAGAATTATTATGCTTAGCTCCTTGACTCAAGAGGGCGCGTTGACAACATTTGAAGCCTTAGAGCTTGGTGCTTTTGATTACATTGCAAAACCTTCGGGTACAGTATCAGCTAACTTACATATTGTCGGCAAAGAGTTAATTGCAAAGATTAAATTAGCAGTAGCCCAGAAAAAACGCCGTCGTTTGGCATTTAGCAAGTCTTCACAAATTCAAAACGAACCTGCCAGAGTGGCGTCCGGAATAGTAGGACAAAGTACGCAAAAAGTAGTAGTCATTGGAGTTTCCACCGGTGGACCGGGTACGTTGATGGAAATTTTACCTTTTATCCCTCAGAATATAGATGCTGCTATTGTAGTGGTGCAGCATATGCCAGCCATATTTACAGCATCTTTTGCCAAGCGATTAGATGAGCATTGCAAAATTTCTTTTAAAGAAGCTCAAAATGGTGACCTTCTGCTTACAAGTCAAGGTATGCTAGCGCCAGGCGGGGTACACATGCTCGTGAGGAAAAGTATACACCGTGGTGAATACATGATCAGATTGACAACACAGCCAGAAGAAAGTCTTTTTAGGCCCTCTGTAGATGTGACGATGCAGTCTATCTTGGATATTTTTGGTAAGAATACTGTGGGTGTATTACTAACAGGCATGGGTTCAGATGGAGCCGATTCTATGGCAGCTATTCGCAAAGCGGGCGGTATTACCATAGCCGAAGCAGAATCTACCGCCATAGTTTTTGGCATGCCTCATGAGGCTATCCGGCGTGGCGGAGCTGAAATTATTGCACCGTCTTATAATATTGCGAAAGAAATTGTTAAGGCAGTGAATAGGCTGTAAGGGAGCTGGAAGATAATGGAAGAATCGCAATTAAATCAGAGGTTGTCGGAGATTTTCTTTATTGAATCAGCAGAAATGCTAGAAGAGGCTTCCTTGGCATTACTTGCGGCAGAAGCGGCAGACAGTTTTGACGAGGCTATTAATAAGGTTTTTCGAGCCATTCATAGTATAAAAGGGGGAGCTCAGTCGTTGAGCTTTGAAGAGTTAGCTGAAGTGGCTCATGGCATGGAAGATTTTATGGTACCATTTCGGCAGGGTGAATATGCTGTCGATAGTCAGACTGTTAGTTTGATCTTAGAGTCTATTGATGTAATAGACGGTCAGCTGAAAGTCTACCAAGCAGGAGAAGTGCCTGCTAAGTCTACGAATTTTCTAGCAAAGCTGGCAGAGGTTACAGTGCTAGCTTCAGGTAATACGAAGGATATCGCAAATGACAGTGCTATACGTAGCCCGGAAGAAGCAAGAAGTAATAAGTCGCGGCTTTTGTATTTAACTTTTGTCGTTGATCAGGCGGCAGCTATGCCCGGTATTACAGCATTTACATTATTAGAACGCCTGCGGCAGTCTGGGCGGCTCCTATATAGCCAACCTGATATTGATAGTCCATCCATGACGCCAGCAGGCGAAGTTCTTATACAGGCTGCAATTGTTGAGACCGATATGAGCAATGATGCCTTGAAACAAGAGGCTTACAGTGTCGGTGACATAGGAGATATGAAAATATCAGTAATAGAAAATACAATAAATTCGAATGCCGATAAACCTACCAGAGAAGAAATCAATGATTTTAACTGTTTAGTAGTCATGATGTGGAAAGAATTGCGTAATAAAAATAGCAATAAAGACTGTATAAATAATCTGGTGATGCAAATAGTGTCATGGGGCGCAGCTAGTCGTGGGGCAGCAGGGTGGCTTCCTGGTGGACTTCCTGCATGGACGCGGTTAACCTCATTATTGGCAGATACCTTGTCAATAAAAGAGCTGGCTAAGCTGACTAGCAACAACCAATATATTGCACTTAGAATACTACGGGTGTTGTGGGAAACCGTTTATCATGCACTGTGTGGCCAGACATATTTTTATATGTTTGCTGCTAGTGATATTCTAGTTGGCAATGGGCTTCAAGTTATCACTCAGCTTGAAGCAAAGGCTGTCGACATAGGGATTATTATCATTGACTTAAGTTCATGGGAAATATTAGAGGCCACTCATCTTAAGACGTTAGCGCAAATCAGCCGTAAAATAGGGGAAAACGGATGGGATTTGTGGCTTATTTCAGAGGGCGAGTATACGCGGCGTCATGTTAATGTGCTGGAAATTTCGGAAAGTATTATTGGTCAGTTAGCTTTTTATACTAGCCTTTATAGTGCAGTCCTTAGAGAAAGCGTGATTAGGGTTAAAGGAGGGAACAACAACGTGTATCCTCAGATTAGTGTGTTGATTGTCGATGACCAGCAGGCGGCAGCCGTGATTTTAGAAGAGTTTTTAACAAAAGAAGGTTATGATGTTCATTCAATAACTTCGCCAATGATCGCCTTAGACATGATAAAAAAACAAAAATACCATATTATTCTAGCTGATGTTTCAATGGCGAAAATGAATGACATAGAGTTTTTGATGCAAGTGAAAAAATATGATGCTCTAGTGCAAGTCATTATGATGGCAAGTCATTCGACTATGAAAAATACAATGCAATGCCTCGAGGCAGGGGCGAATGATTATATTATGAAGCCTGTAGACAATTTACCACAAGTGCTGGAACTGATTAAAATATCAGAGGACAAGCTTAACCGATGGTGGGACAACATGCGCAGTAATTTTTGAAAACGAGTGAAACCGGTATCATAAAAATCGTAGTACATTTGCTGGAAATGCCTCATGTTCTCTAGTGGTAGACAGTCTAGGGAAACTACGCGGTAGTATAGTATTTGTATCGAAGTGTTAGGGAATAGGCGGGATTTTCAGCATATAGTTGTTTTATGTATCGCAGTAAAAGGCAATATAGTGTTATCTGTAAATCTGATTAATGTTCAAAATGACACATTATCTAAGGGGACAGCTAAGAAGCTGGGAATGGGGGTCAGATGATGACACTTACGGTGGAGTTGTATCAACAATTTGTTGAGTTGATATATAAAAGAACTGGCATTTGGTTTGAATCCAACAAACGGTATTATGTGGATAAACGGTTAGATGAACGCATTGCAGAACTGGGGCTGGAAAATCACCGGGAGTATTATCAATTATTAAAGTTCTCTAATAATTTACGAGAGATGCAGCTGCTTATTAACCGGCTAACCGTCAACGAAACTTATTTTTTTCGGGATTTTCCACAATTACAGGGTTTTGCTGAAGAAGTACTGCTACAGGTGGTCAAGGCTAAGGTGGCAAGTGGCAATAGAAATATCAAGGTGTGGAGTGCCGGCTGTTCAACTGGCGAAGAACCTTATACTTTGGCGATTATCTTGCTGGAAATGCTGCCTGAACCTGAAAAGTGGACTATTGAAATCTTAGCCACGGACATTAATACCAAGGTGCTTGAAACTGCGCGTAAAGGATATTACACCAGCCGTTCCATAAAAGACGTCCCGCTTGAGTATTTGGAAAGGTATTTTATTGAAAGACAAGATATGTATCTGTTAAATAAGCAGATCAGAAATATGGTTGATTTTAAAGTTCTTAATTTAGTGGAGCAACAAGAAATGGAGAAGCAGTTCGAATATGATTTTATTTTTTGTCGCAATGTATTGATTTATTTTGATACGATATCGCGGCTTAAAGTGCTAGATAGCTTTTATCAATCATTAAAGAGCGGTGGGTTTATTTATTTAGGACATTCGGAGTCGGTTTCACGGATTACTAATTCCTTCAAGATGAAACGCATCGGTAGCAATATGGCTTATTATAAACGTTGATTGCCAGAATGGGGGATATGCCATGGGATACCAATTCATGAAAGAGTCTATTAAAATGCTTAAGGCATTTGTTAAAGAAAGTACAGAACATTTGCAAAAAATAGAAGATGATATACTAAAATTAGAGAGTAGTAGTGATCTTAGTAAATGTTTTGACGATATTTTTTGTCAAATACATATAATTAAGGGCTTATCCTCTTTTTTTGGTTTATCGGAGATAACTAGGCTCAGTCATCAGGCGGAACTGCTGCTTGAAGTAATCCGTAAAGACGGCAACTGCGGTTCAGATGGGCAAATCGTTAAGTACCTGTCAGCCACAAAAGATGCTTTAGGTGAGATGATTATTCAACTAGGTGAAGCCTGTGATAATGCTCAATCAGGAACTGTACGCGAAGTAAATTTTACTTATGATGTACATACGCTGGTGCATGATATGGAGATGCTGGTACAGCAGTATAACGAGCTTGTTGATGGCGGGCTGGCAGAAAAATTTCAGTCAGAGGAACTAAAGGCCGCTAATGAAGAGGTTAGCATGGTAAGCAATGTACACCAAGCAGAATCTGAACTAATTACCTTCTCGTTAGATGGTTTAGCGATAGATCTAGTTGAGGACTTTTTGTTAGAAGTTGGCGAACATAGTACGATCATTGCAGATACTTTGCTCATAAAACTAGACATTAACCCTGAGGACACAGAAACATCAGGTGATTTGTTTCGCAGGGTACATACGATCAAAGGAAATTTAGGTTTAGTATTAAGTGTACCCCTTGATGAAGCGCTGCGGAGCGTTTTTCAAGATTTACTAGAAGTCTTGCAAAATATGGAGTCGCTATTAGCTTACGTGCGCGATGTCAAGCTGCCTATTTCTAGCCAAATTATTGATGTATGCTTTGAAACCCTTGATATATTGGCGGGTATTGTTACCATGCTACGTAGCGGTGTCATCGCGATTACTGATGGTAATCTTAAAAAATTAGCTGTTAAGATGCTAGCCTTAAGCGATGATCTAAAGCGGTCTACATTTCAGATGCCAGCTGACAACGCAGGTACGGCGACACCGTTAGATAACATGAAGGCGACAGCAAATAAACCAGTAACTAAGAGTGTTGATGGTTCAGGAGTTTCTGCTAGTCATTCTATAAGGGTGAGT
>Ga0316604_10003394_pt1 | contig 11220 bp, 11 predicted proteins | sample OWC_soil_day20_C_FD_207650 | JGI IMG/M metagenome (GOLD analysis project Ga0316604, IMG submission 207650) | Wetland soil microbial communities from Old Woman Creek delta, Ohio, United States - OWC_soil_day20_CT | ecosystem: Environmental > Terrestrial > Soil > Wetlands | place: USA: Ohio... | reverse complement strand
AGCTGAAAGCTCCGGGGACATTTTCCCAGCACATATATCGAGGTCGAACAGCGTCAGCTGACCTTCCGTTTGCTTTGTCATAGGCTCTCATCTCCTTAATTACCCGAACCTGCTCCATGAACAGACCAGAGCGCTCTCCCTGCAAACCGGCGCCAGAATATCGGCTGGTTGAACCGCTTCTCCATCCTTTTCTGCCGCCCATACAATGTCATATCCATAGAGGGCTTCCAAAGAGTAGGCAAGCGTAACGGATTTGTCTGTATGAGTCGTTTCAGGCAGGGCAAAAGTCAGGTCAATCGTCGGATAAATGGTCACTGTTTTAGCGAGCAGAGTTTCTTTTCCTCTGACATTTTTCGCAGCTGCGGTCAGGGTGTATTTCCCTGGTTCTTTAAACTGGAGCGTTCCTCCCTCCAGACCGAGAGTGTCTATACCTACAAGCTCCATTTGCTGTTCGGAGCCATCCGCAGCAGTTTTCGTCAATGACCAGGAAAAGCTCTCCATGTATTTCCATACCGGCATGATTTTAATTTCAGTATCGGTATAAGCGGTGACGGGAAACTCAAAGCGCACCTGCGTATCTGGATAGGAATAGGAGCCACCGCCGGAATCACCGTGGTCATCCGAATGCCGTCCGGGTTTTGGTGTAGGTGTAGGCTTCTCTGGCGTAGGCGTAGGCTCCACCGGCATTGGCGTTGGCTCCACTGGAACAGGCGTAGTGGGCTCTGGGTTTGGTTTGGGTATTTCAGAGGTTAAAATAGGCCGCGGCTTTGTCTTATCAATCATTTTCTCTGCTTCGCCCTTGGTGATTGGTTTATTCGGCTTCAATTTGCCGCCATCCTCATCTCCAATAATGTCATCCTCTCTGCCGATGATGACGTAGCCCTTGTCACTATTTTTGATATCCTTGTCATCGTCATATCCACTGTGGCCTTTGGTATTCTTGGCTTCCTCATCCCTTCCGCTGATACGCACCAGCATCTTGATAATCTCTGCACGGGTAATTGGTTCATCTGGTTTAAAGCCATCTGGATAATCAGCAGGATCAATGATCCCCGCATTGATGAGTGCCTCAATATACTTCTCCGACCAGTGACCGCGGGTATCCGGGAAGCTGGCCGTATCCTTTTTTGCATCCGCCGTATCCAGCGGAATGTCCCGTACTAAAATTGCGGCAAATTCACCGCGGGTAATGATTTCATCCTTCGGTATAAACAATTCCGGACGCTCCTGGGTATAAATAAAAAAACCGCCGCCAAGCAGCAGGAATAGAAGGAGGATGGCAAGCACACCGACCCTCTTCTTTTTTTTATCTGTCATGAGAGTACCTTCCTTTCATTTTTTTGATAAAAGCAATTAAAGTATGTAATCTTCATAGCTTAAACTCCATACCGCCATTTTGCTCCTGTTCCTTTTGATGTGCTTCCAGCATTTCCTGCGTCGGATAAAGGAGCTTTCCCTCCTGCATCTCAAATACGCAGAAGTCATTCCGGTCACAGATCATAATCCTATGCTGGTAATCCATCTGCATTTCTATAAATTCCTGCATTTCCTTTTGGCTGCAAAGCCATACGCCGGAGGTGTAGCGGCCATCTGGCAGAAAACAATAGCCGCTGTATTGCGGATGATGACTTTTTAAATCCAGCGCTCCTGCTGGGCGTATCTGACTAAGCTGGAGCCTGGCATGGTCTGTTAGGATTTCCGGCTTTGCAATACCCATGATATCGCTGCGGTTCCAGCGTGTTTGCTCCCCGTTTTCCAGAGACACGGCAAAAACCGCACGTCCGCTGGGATTGGGCTTGCTGCCGAAGCCTCCGGTACAAAAATACAGCTGATTCTCCGCACTTCTATCATTTTCAGGCAGAGAGGAGGCGCAAAGAATGACAACCTTGCCGGCAATAGAAAAGTCATATCCAATCTGCCGGCAATCCAGAGGGGTAAAAAGCATATTTTCTTCCAAGACTTATTCCTCCTTTCGTTGCTTCAGTAGTTCCGTCAATTCACCGATCAATCCAAGACGTGTGCCGTCCGGCATTTGCTTAATGGCTGCACGGACGAAGGCTTCCACCGCTTCCGGGGACTGGTCTCCCACCTCGATGAGCTCCACCTTTTGAATACTGACTGCACCCTGTCGGACATTCATCTTTACGATATCGCCATAGTCCAATCCAGACGCGGAGCGCATCTCCTTTGGAATCAGTACACGACCCTTGCAGTCAATAATTCGGTATGTTTTTTTTGAATTCATAAATAGTATCCCTCCTTCCTCATTACCTCCCGAATAGTATCAGGGTGAATGCCAAGCTCCTGAAAGAGCCTAGCTAGTTCCTCCGGCAGACGGTTCAAAATATCCGAGGCTAAAATAACAATCGCACCATTGCCGCAGATGATTTCCAAATCACAGTCTGCAGAAATCCCCGCCCCCTCCAGCACCTCTCCGGGAAGATTCAGACCGTCCTCATCCTCTGGTCCAGCCATCTCAACCAACGTATCCTCCTCTGACAGATCGCACAGTGGTATGGCAACTTCAATCCCTGCCTGCGTAAGTAAAAGAAGTTTAGCTGCTTCATCTCCCCTGAATGCAAGCACCACATCAACCTGTTCACCAGGGGTAAGTCCGGCAGGAATCACAGGAATAATCAGAAGCCCGTGGTGGTCGACTACCGCTTTTGTTTTCATAATTTTCAAAATAAGTTCCTCCTTCATATTTTTTTCCGGTTAAGACTCACTGAAAAATAGTTCAGGATCAAAAAGATTCATTTGTATTGGCCTATCCCTCAGCCGTTCCCCGGTGTCATAGTTGGAGATGAATACCTCCGCGTATTCACTTCCGTTGTCATATCTCTGTGCCAGGTTGTTAAGACGGCTGACTGCTTCTATATGAAATTCCTGGTACAGTTCCCGTATAAATTCGCAGTCATTGTAGCTAACCAAAAACTTACCCTTGCAGACTGTCAGCGTATCCCTCAAGCGATAATGATCTTCCTTTCTGAACTCTACCGCATAATGTCCTTCTGTCTGGTAGTAAGGAGGGTCACAGTAAATGAAGGCATTCTCCCGGTCGTACTGCCGGATGAGATCTTCAAAGTCCTTGTTTTCAATGACTGTGTCCCTTAAACGAATGTTGGCCTGCCATAGCAGATGGAAGGTCTTTCGAATATCAAACGGCTGACAGCCAAAGCTGGTACAGCCGCTCCCATAGCTGTAGCGAATGAGCTTAAAAAAGGCAGCGGCACGCTTGACGTCATTCATTACCGCTTGCTCCGTTAGAATCTGCTGTATGTCCTCATAATCAGGTGGAGGTAGGTGACGCTCAGCAAGATCCAGCTCCTTTGAAAGATACTCGCTGGTGAATTCCTTCTTTGAGAGATACCTGCGCAGTACACTAAATTCATCCCGGCTGTTCAGCGGCAAAAAGTTCAGCTCCCGAACCAGGTCAAGAGTCTGCTCCTTTGCACACTTGAATAAATTTGCCAGGTCGGAGTTAAAATCGTTATACACCTCCATGGCAGTATCCATGGGACGCCCAAACAGCACCCAGCCACCACCGCCGAAAACCTCAATGTAACGTCCGAACTCTTTGGGCATTCGCTGATAAATCAACTCTCTCAACGCCTTCTTTCCGCCCACCCAGCTGATGATGCTGTTCATTTATTCACCTGCCCTTGCTGCGGCGGTTGATCGCATCAACATCCGTTTTCATACAGGTTCCATCCGGACTCCAGCAGATGAAACCGACTTGGGGATATGGGCAGCCATCACAGCGTGAGAGATCCTGTGGCAGTGAGACACCATAGCGTTTGGGTGAACTGGTTGCTCCCGCACCTTTTCTTTCTGTTGTCTTTGTATTTTGATTCATGCTTTGCACTCCTTTCGCTGAAAATAAAAAAGGCACCAGCCTTTTTTCAAAGACAGCGCCCATTTTTATGTTATTATTAGGTGGTAAAAAAAAGAACGTCCCTCAGTTTCCATTGAAACCAAAGAACGCAAATTAGACTATTATGACTATGTGATGGTTATCCAAACTGCATAGCACCCATCTTCTGCCCTTGTTCCAGTTCTTCCTGCGTAAGTTTAATCGGCCTCTGCTCCTAGTCCTCTCCAAAACCATCAGCAGCATGACCAATGATTGCCTCCTTAAGCAGGTCAAGCTCCACTGCGGTCAACTCACCATGTACTCAGTACACAACTACCCCCATCAATTTTATTGCACATTCTTCAACTGCTTTTGGATCACATTTTTTTACTACTTTTAGGAATTCCATTTATCGTGCAAACATATCGCCACCATCAAAACTCTTGCTCCGAACCATTTTTCTTCCCTCACTTGAATTCTCTTTTGTCTTACTTCAAGTGGTGTTTGAACCCAAAAGCAATATCAATACAAGTAAGAATTTCATCACTCCACTTCAATGTAACTTCAGAAATAAAAAAATGGGATAAGTATTTATATTCACCATAATTACAGTTTGTACTTCACGCTTTGTTCTAGGATTAGAAAAAGGTAGCTTGTCTAAATGCTCTGTATCAATTACACTGTTATTTCTAAAGCATATTTTCTTGATTCTCTGTGCTCAGGAAAATAGTAATCTTCCACATCCATTTCAAAATAACCTATTTGTTTTGCTAACGCATGAGTTAGAGTCGATTTCCCCCCTCCATTCAGCCCGAAAATAGAAATTCCTTGAATCATCCTTTATACCCAACATATTCTAATTTGTAGAAGCACTAATATTGTATAATGATGATACATTTTTGACTGTCAAAGGATAGATTGTATATTCCCATGGCATCAATTTAAGCAAATATGGAATATTTACTAACCTTATTATTTCAAAGTCATCTCGATATACGAAAATTACATACTTAATTTCATTTTTATATTTATAAATAAAATCAAGCAATACCTTATCTCTTGTTAACCGATAACAACAAAATTTTTCTTGCCCCCTCATATCTCCTTGTGACATGCCATCAATCCAGCCTTCATATACATTCTCTACCATGCTAAGAGCATAATCCGAATATTCAATTAAAAATATCCCAACATCTTTTTTACCTTTATATTTATACAGGCTATTTATATGATTTTTCCAGTTATCTTCAAATGACTTTATAAGATATGTATGACTATGTTCTGGATTATCCATTATCCACTGTTTTGAACGGACTTCATCATAACTAGGTATTTCATTCCATTTTTGTTTTAAAATTTCTGTCTCCTTATTTACGTTGGAAACAAAGCAATTCATTTTCTTTATATGTTCCGCACCTTTATGTGTTGTTTTAGATGATGATACTTGAAAATGTTCTATAAAACCATAATTAAATGTAAAATCTGGAAATTCACTTTTTTTAACATTAGGTTTCGCAAAGCGTAATATCTGTTCTATTTCGTTTCTGTCTTGTTCTAATAACCCAAAATAACTTTTATGACATTTACTGTTAATAAACCATATTTGCTCCTTTGCAAATACATTATCGTCAACTTCAGTATATGTTTTCCCCGTAAATGGGTGGAGTATCGGTGTACCATTATTTGTAAATATTTCTTGTTTTATCAAATCTAAACAATCCTGCTCTTTGTCGCCTCTCATTTCTAATCCCCTCCCTCTTTTTCAACTATGATTTTATCTATCTCTGCTGTAAATGTTTTTGTAATTATTATATCAGGTTGGCAAATTACTCAATTTTAGGACCATAGTTAATAAAATCTATAATCCTCAATGCTTTTCGTGCTGCAGTATATGCTACTGATAATTCTGGAACCTTAAGAATAGCTAAAAGCCCTTGACTATCTTCTATTTCTGATGCTGTCTCGCATAATACGCGCGCCCAATAATTTTTACTACTCTCACATATAAATGTGTATTCATTTTCAGCCAATCTGATTAGCATTTTACCAACAGGTTCTTCCTCATCATGCACATGTTCCAAATCCGCTCTAGCATCAGCGCATAAGGCTTTCTCTTTACTTTCATATTTATCACTCAACTCTAAAAGAGACTCTCGCTTATTTCCTGTTTGCTCATATGCTTTTAACAATCCACTTACATATTTCTCATTTTTAGATAAAGGTTTTCCCTTCCTTATCGCATCAAAACTAGGCTTAAATTCTTTATATCCTGTCTGAAGTGTTTGCCCCCCATATTTAACAGCTCTATTTATGTAATTTTCCATCTGGCCTAAATCAGAGGTTTTTCTAACAAAATACCAATACGGTCCTAACGTACCTGGATAGGCTAAACTTGCTGCCACAAGCGGCCATGTATCTGCGGCAGTAAGTAATTCTTCCTCACTGTTTGTAATTTCCAATACATGGAACTGAAGTGCAAACATCTCATATACAGACTCAATAGGTGGCGGATCAAATTGTCCCTGATCCAACCTTCCATTTGCTGTTCCTCTGTCTGCGTACCAACGATCTCGAATATCTGAAAAAGATTTTTTCAAATACTGTGGCTCGATAGGAAGTGCCACGGGGTTTCCTTTTTGAACGGTAACAGGTATAGTAGTGGTTGATTTTGCTACTTTAACAAGAGAAGCATATTTTGATCTTTGAAGTGTGTCAATTAAAAAGGCAATATCATTGCTTTTAGGTGTAACCAGAACTCTATCAAATGCTTGAAGCCATTCTGGTTCTTCTTTTGGTAATTCAGGAATAACTAGATAGACTGATGCAAGCGCACTTGCTTTATCAAAGTTAGAGACAGATTTATCTAGCTTTCCAATTAAGTCATCAATAATTAACTCATAACTTTTTGGCATTGTAATAATACGGGGAACTGTTTCAGTATACGGCTTGATTCTAGAGGACTCTCCAATAAGGTTTATAAAATTGATAACATTATTGACACAAGCTATACACACATCCCTAGATGGACCTTTTCCAGCATGCAACCCTCCTGCCCGAAATTTTGTAAGTAATTTAAATTGCGATGAAAGTTCAATAATTGTAGTAATATGCTCTGTCGGATTCTTAATACCTTGCGTTAAAAAAAGCATTTTCGGAACCTGTGAGGTAATGAGTGCTCTAAAATCATCTACTATATGTGTTCCTGTTTTATAGTAACCAGATGGAAGACACAGTGCTTGTTCGCCTTGCGCTTGTACAATAATTGAACTCATAGCAAGTTCTACCGAAACACCTGCCAATCCAATCGCAATCGAATTTTCGGAGTCACTTTCACGAAAATCATACCTCTGAGGTAGCCCTAGTGATGTGACCGCCATGCTGATTGCACTCACACTAGCTTCTAATAGACGAATTGTATCTCTTTTTAAATACATAGGCATTATATATTACTCCTCATTATCAATATTTTATATACTTCTTGGCAAAAATAAAAATATCTTTGATGTAACAACCTTCCCATTGGTATTATACATCTCTCACCATCAACAAATGGACTGAACCGTTTAAACATAATTTGCCATAAAAATAATAGCAGAATTATTTAAACAAAACTTTTATTTCATCAGGATGGTAAGGTTCTTTGCGTCTATGTATCATTGAGTGGCAGTTGGAACAAAGTGGGATTAAATCATTGAAAGGATCTGTTCCCTCATATCCTTCGGCATTAGATAGTTTTCCTATCGGTGTAATATGGTGAACTTCAATGAAATCTTTGCCCATCTCACCGTAATGCTTTTCAAAATCAAACCCACAGATATTGCAATAGCATCCTCTCAAACGAATGCACTCAGCTTTTGCAGCTTGGCTTCTATAAATCTGCGTTGTTGATGTTGTATAAGATTTATTCTCATTGTGTAGATGGTATTTAAATTCATCATTTGTGTTGAACTTATTTATTATCGATTCAACATAATCAAGCAAATCGTTTTTAAGGGCTTGGCGATCCGGTTTATCCACATACCATACAGACTTTTGACCATGCCCAATACCATTATTGCGTAATGAGTGGGGTAACAGTTTCATTCGGTCATTTCGATTAATTAGAAATGCTTCATCGGCATCACAGACAATGTTGTATTCAACAAAAATCGTTTTTTCACCAATGTCAATTTTACGAGTTTTTCTTTTATCATTAACAGGTTCGGCATATATACGAGCGTTTTGGTAAAAACCACAGATGATTCGGCCAGACGATGCACGAGAACAAGTAAACACAACAAATACATCATCAATGTATTCACCTAGTACGTCGTTATTGATTTCGGTAGATATTCTTGATAGGTTTATTTTTGACCACGGTGGTGCATAACCATAACATTTACCATTGTCATTTCGGAAATTAAAAATTTCATGTCCGTATCCGTTTTGTTCGACAAAGCCACCACCACCCTTAAGATAATCTTCAGGCCCGTCATATTTATCCATTTCTGTAAGATTAATAAATACTACCTTTTCACGGTTAATTTTTATTTCTTGCATTAAATTCTCCTTAGTAAATTTAAATATTCTTATTTATTGTTTAATCTTTCATCAATTTTATTCCCAGCTCAATTATATTAAATATAATGGAAAGCTTTGCCCGGATTTCGATTTTACTAATACGGTCTTGCAGCCATAATAGTTTGAACATATAACTTGTTGGATTAAAGCCATACAGCTCAATCACCATATTCACTTGTTCCAATTCATAATGTAGTTTGCCCTAAGTATTCAGTTGTTTAAATGCATCACTCATACCTAACTATTAAATATTTCTGTGAAGAATATATCACGAATTCAGTAATGAGAACCGCTCCATATTTTTTATTTTATCAGTTGACCTAGAACTTCGCGCTGTGAACTCTTGGCTAATAATCATTGAGTTTTCCACTCTAAACGAATTGCTTAATTACAATTATTCACTCATGTTGTAAGTAAAAACATTCAATTAAATCCATGACTAAATCTGCTGGATCTTCTCCGCGTTCCTTAATGTATATCATTTCTTCTAATTCTTTTTTTGTTATAAATAATATTATTTTTCCCTCTTCGCTAAAGATAGAGTTCCTTTTTATATGTGCTGATTCATTTGGTAACTTGTCACAAACTATGATCGCGAGTTTTCCCATTGGCTCCGTAAGATAATTTCTTGTTTGATTTACTTCATCTTTTCCTATGTCAATTTTATCGTAATTTTTAAATTCTATTAATATCATACGAGCTTTCAATTCATTATAAAGGTTTCCCCATATGCAAGTGTTTTCAAAGTTTCTATTGGGAAAAACTGCATCTCTTCTGTCAATTTCAGAATATGTTCTAGGTTGTATTTTGGGCATGGATAATGGCGGCACAAATACATGTATTAATATTTCTGTGCATATTTGCTCAAAATCTGACCACCCCTCTTTACCAGCTGGGCAAGCTTTTAATTTCTTGATTAAGTCAGTTATTTTAGCATCCATTTATTTTACTCACCCCCTAAAACGAAATATTTATTTATGAGGGTGTTATTATTAAGAAGTAATCGTTTCAATTCCGATCCTTCTATTACTCTAATATCTATTTTCTCTTTGCTTTTTATTAAGTCTAAAGCCTGCTTTGATGCTGATGTTAAGTATCCATTGGTTACTATAAGTGCTTTATTATAGTTTATATTACTTAGCAATTGACTCTTTATTTGTTGAATCGAACTTATATCTAAACGAGAGTTACTGTATAGCTTAACTTCAACAATCCATGTTTCAAGTTGTATACTCCCAAAAGGATCTGCATATTTATAATCGCCTATTATGTCAATGTTTGCGTCGCCTGAAGTTATATTTCTTTTTATATTAATAAATCCAATTTCTTGAAGTAAATCAGCTACTAGATTTTCAAATTGATAGCCGTTAAGCATTGAGAAATCAATTTTACTCGTGTTTTGTATTTGATTAATTAAAACATTCAGTCCAATATCAATATTTTCAGTTAAGTCAATATATAGAAATGTGTTAAGTATATCAGGTACAACCACTTTATCCAGTAATACTGGAATTATTGTTATATCCCGTCTTGACAAATATTTTTCTAGCCCAATATATGTTTCATATTCCTGCCATTTTGAGTAATTAGATGAAATAAAGATAACTATGTAATCACTACTTGAGATACTATTCACCAATTCTGATGATAATTCTTCCTCAGAATTGGTATTACTGGCTATATTACTTATCTCAATATTATTCTTTAATAATCTATCAATGATTTTATTTACCATGTAGTTATCTTTGTACGCATAGCTCAGAAATACTTTTTTTTTATTATTAACCATTGAATAACCTCCTATAGTTTCTATACTTTAAAATAATACTTGTTAAGTTACACGATCTCCAAATCATTCACCAAATATGATCCAATCTAGTTTCGCATTCTATACATTACATGCAGGTGGGCTGAACTTCTTAATGCTATAACAAACTCTGTTTTCTTTTTCTTCATCCAAGAGCCCCTTTTCATATATTCTAAAGTTCTAGATAATTTTTTTCTAAATTCAAATATTTCTAAATACAACTACCTTATATGTCGTTCCAGCCCCGTAGTTTTTGCATTATCTGCGACACTGAGTTTTCAACCATATCACTCTCATCAAATATATTTTTTTCTAGCGTCTTGAAATAAATAACTTCAATACTTTATTTCATTTTATGACAAATTGTAAAATTATTCAATTAAATAATCGTAATTCATTATTCTATTATCAGATTCTTCTCCATAATGTAAATCGAGATATTTATTACCTCAAATATCTTTATCCTCATTATCTCGTATTACAGCTATTTGCAAAATATAATGTCAAATTGTCATCTTTACATATCTTCAATAATACACAATCAGCCATGAAAACGACAAATAAAATAAGGCACATCTCACCACTGAAAACATGCCTTTTAATTTCTATCTCTGATTTACCAAGTGTCCCATCCTATAAGTGAAAATAATAGCCACAAGCAGTCATGTCTGTAGCTTATATTTTAAGCGGAAGTGGACCTCTTGAACGCCATTTAAGCGTTCACCTTTTAGAGGAATATCCCATCCTTTTCCCTATCTATAAAAGCACTCTGGACAGATTTTTCCTTCAACTATCCTATGTCATCCGTGGAAGAGCCAAAAAAACGGGGCTAAAAATCGCATTTTTTAGCCCCGTTTTTTGCTCATATTTCAGTCAAAAACCAGTCGAGGTAGACGCGCCCATTACTAGACGCACCCCTCACAGAACCGTACGTGCGGCTTTTCCGCATACGGCTCTTTACAAGTCTAATTGTTCAACAGTTATCCATAAACACTGACAC
>Ga0316604_10003393_pt1 | contig 11230 bp, 10 predicted proteins | sample OWC_soil_day20_C_FD_207650 | JGI IMG/M metagenome (GOLD analysis project Ga0316604, IMG submission 207650) | Wetland soil microbial communities from Old Woman Creek delta, Ohio, United States - OWC_soil_day20_CT | ecosystem: Environmental > Terrestrial > Soil > Wetlands | place: USA: Ohio... | reverse complement strand
CTTACAACCTCCTGTTTTTTATGATTTTTGTGCGTTTGCGAGGCACACATAAATCATATCAGGGGGGTTTTTATTTTTCAACGTTCATTTCACGCATTACAGGAATGCTTGACACCATTGGGTCAGCCAATAAAACTAATACCACCCAGAACTCGTAACACGGACTCTGGGTGGTATTAGTTTATCAGGAGCTAGCAGTATGGATATTCTTTTGTCTGACTGGTATCGCAGCGTTCAGGCGCTATTACATAATTATATTTACGGGCATAATATTGCCGCTGAGTGGCGATATGTGACAATAGGTTCAAAAAAACATCAATTTCCTGCATGGTATTATATAAGCCAAAACTAATTCGCACCAATCCTGGTATCGTTTTATCATCATGGGTCTGATAATAGTTGATCTCTTCTGGGCTTACATGTAGTAAATTTGCTACATACGGATGGGCGCAGAACAAACCATTTCGAACGGCAATACCCGCTTCCTGAGACAGTATCTCAGCTATTTGACTATGGTGCAGCCCCTCTAATGTAAATGATATCAGGCTCACTCGTTCTTCGCTGTTATTCCCCATACTGTACAATGTAATTCCCGGTATCGTTGACAGACCACTAATGGCATAGCCAATTAATTCGCGCTCATGCTGATAAATATTGTTGAGATCTAACTTGCACAATGTATCCATTGCTGTAGTAAGTGCTAACACACCCATCATATTTGGTGTCCCGGCTTCATACTTGGCAGGTGGATCATCCCATTCTATTGTTTGATGCGAAACTAGGCCAACGGCTCCACCACCCTGATATACAGGAACAGCCTCCGAAAATGTTTCTTTTGGTCCAATGAGGACCCCGGTCCCAAAGGGTGCATACATTTTATGGGCAGAAAAAACCAAATAATCAATGTGTTCGGGAGAATTATATGGTTTCATATCAACAGGCATATGTGGCACCCATTGGGCACCATCTACCAGAATCTTGGCTCCATATTGATGTGCCAGCCGAGCAATCTTGTTGATGGGATTAACATAACCGGTAACATTAGAAGCACCTGCTACAGTTACAAGTTTAACCCTGTTTTCATAGGCCTTAAGCTTTGACTCTAAGTCTTGTAGTGACAACCTGCCAGAGTTAGTTAGTGTTATATAATCAATAATGAATTTATCCCGCCAGGGCATATCATTGGCTAAGTGTTCCATGCTTGTTGACAAAACAACCTGCTGCTCACTCTGATTGACAAGTGCATAGGCTAACATATTGATTGATTCTGTAGTATTCTTGGTAAAGATTACTGTGTCACTTTTATCTGCTTTAACAAATCTTTTTACCACATCCCGACTATTCTCATAAAATTCAGAAGTAAGAATAGACTTATAGCCTTTGCCACGATGAACAGAGGCATACCAAGGAGAGAATTGTGCTATTTCTTTCAGTATAGAGCAGAATGGTGGCGTAGTAGCCGCATTATCAAAATTTATGGCGGTAACATATTTGCCATTTGCCAGCGGTATCTTGGTTTCTGTTCCGGCCACTAAGCTCCGGAAATAGCTATTCCTCTTACGGTAGCTCATGTTTCAACCCCGCTTTACATTATTCCAGCTATCTGCCGTCCTTATACTATATGCTAAACAATGATATATTGGGAATAATAATGCAGGATTTTTACTTGTAACAGGATAATTAATACTAATTGGACTACTGATAGAAACGCGAAAGGAAACTATGAATGTTAGCAGATGAAACAATTAAGTATGAAGCAGATTCTGATGCTTCCTATATACGGGGCTGCCATTATTATCACAACAACTGTGTCGATAACTTACATTTGACGCGCCAGGACAACACCTTTGAAGCCCGGGTGCGCGGCCACTATTTCTATATCGTATCAGTGACCTTTAACGGTCAAGAGAAAATCAAAAATTACGTCTGTGATTGCCCTGCATTTCATCATCACAAAGGTGCCTGTAAACATGTTGTTGCCGTGTTAAAAGCCATTCAACAGGCTTGGTCAGACTACTTTGGTACATTTAAAACAGTGCCGCTAACACGCTCCACACAGGAAATGCTTGATTTTTTCCAAAACCAGGCTACCGCCGGGACTTCTGAAAAAGCAGGCACAAGTCAGTTAGTAAAGCTAACTCCAACCTATGGTTTTCATGTGCATAATACGAGAAAAATAAGTTACTTAGAATTTACCATTGGTTCTGACCGCATGTATGTCCTGAAAGATATTCCGCAACTACTTGTCGCCTTAGATACCAACCAGGAAATTGTTTTTGGTAAAAATTTGACTTTGAATCCTCAGGACGTATTGTTTGATGATTTGTCAGCTCTGTTAATAAAAATGCTGCAGCAGGCTTATAAAGAAGAAAAGGAGCGTGTCTTTTGGAACCTGCCCACCTTTTCAGGCTCTACGCATTCAGCCTTTAGTGATTCGCGGCAATTTAAGCTTACTAATACAAATTTATTACGTTTTTTAACCGCTATGGGCACTGAGCCATTTACGGCGATAGTTAACGACCAAAAAATAACAAATCTCATTATTAATAATGGCAGACCACCTGTCAATCTGGCTATTACGGCCATCAATGGCGGCTTAAGCCTAACCATGAATTTGACAAATGACGTATTCTATGGGCTTGATACTGATTTTCAATACATCTTTCATAATAAAGCCATCTATCATGTGGATGCTGTTTTCGCACAATATATTAAACACTTACTGAATTGCTTTAGTGAAAATCGCAAACCTGAATTACACATTCCTGCTGCGGCGGTGTCAGAGTTTGTATCAGCTGCCTTACCTGCACTGGAAACAATTGCCTCTGTTACCGTTGATTCAGCTGTACATAAGAAATTCCATAAAAAGCAATTACAAAAGCGGGTATATCTCGATAAATTTGCCGAAGGCATAAGTGCCAAAATTGAATTTTGCTACGGCGATGTGGTTATCCAGTATAATGCCGGCACCACTCCGGCACCAACTGCTGTTAACGATAAATGGCTGCTGCGGTCGGCTATTGAAGAAAAAATACTAGTAAACATTTTTCAGCGGCATGGTTTTGTCTGGGCAGCTGACAAGTTCATTTTAGCCGAAGAAGAAGCCGCCTACACCTTTTTGCAGCAGGCTTTGCCGGAGCTGCAAGATAGTGCTGAAATTTTTTATTCAGACGAATTTAACAATATGAAAATCCAGTCTCCCGGAAAAATTGCCGCCGGTATAAGACTGAATACAGCTACTGACATGCTGGAATTTTCCCTTGACCTTGAAGATATCTCAGCAACAGAGTTAATTGAATTATTAGCTGCCTATAAACTAAAAAAGCGGTATCACCGCCTCCCAACAGGCGGGTTTATACCGCTTGATTCCCCTGAATTCCAGACGGTTGCCGGACTTATTGAAGAATTAGGTCTCCGTCCTGGGGACATTGAAAAACAAGTTGTTGAACTACCCAAATACCGGGCTTTATACTTGGATAGCTTAGCAAGAGAAACAGCTGACTTTTCCTTTGAAAGAAACAGCGCTTTTAAGCGCATGGTGCAAGATATCCGTGAACCACAAGATATTGAATATCCTGTTCCCCCGGGAATTCAGGGAAAACTGCGAGATTATCAGAAAACAGGTTTGAAGTGGCTTAAGTCACTGGCACATTACGGTTTGGGAGGAATTCTGGCTGACGACATGGGGCTGGGAAAGACCCTGCAAGTACTCACTTTCATTCTTGCCGAAAAAGAACATTCTCTTGCACCAGCACTTGTCATTGCACCAACCTCACTGGTATATAACTGGCAAGAAGAAGTAGTAAAATTTGCCCCTAGTCTAAAAGCAATCGTTATCTCCGGGCAGCCGACAGAACGGTTAGAACAGTTCAAAGCTATTGACAACGCCGATTTAGTTATAACCTCCTATGCCCTTATCAAACGCGATATCGAATTCTACAAAAAAAGAAACTTCTCATACTGTTTTCTTGATGAAGCACAACATATCAAAAACCCCAACACCTTAAATGCCAAATCGGTGAAACAAATCAAAGCCAAAAGCTATTTTGCGCTTACCGGTACCCCGATTGAAAATACACTGACAGAGTTATGGTCAATTTTCGATTTTCTAATGCCAGGCTATCTGCGCACACACAAGGTTTTTACCAATCGGTTCGAGATTCCCATAGTCAAAAATGGCGACCAGAAGGCACTGCAAGAGTTAGGCCGTCATATTAAACCTTTCATTTTGCGGCGCATGAAAAAAACAGTTCTAAAAGAACTGCCTGAAAAAATTGAAAGTAAAATGGTTAACGAAATGACAGCCGACCAAACCAATTTATATGCTGCCTGGCTCCTAAAAGCCAAGCAGGAGTTTGAAACTGAAGTCAGCACTAGGGGCTTTGAAAAAAGTCATATTAAAATATTATCCTTATTAACCCGCCTTAGGCAAATCTGTTGCCACCCTGCCTTGTTTATTGAAAATTATCAAGGAGGCAGCGGCAAGCTTGAGATGGTGCAGGAATTATTGAAAGACGCTACCGATGGTGGTCACCGAATTCTGCTCTTCTCTCAATATACCGGCATGTTAGCTATAATTAAGCAACAACTTGCGGCCATGAAACTTAACTACTACTATTTGGATGGCGCAACTAAGGCTGAGGATCGAATTACATTAGTTAATTCTTTTAATGCCGGCGAAAGGGAGGTCTTCCTCATATCGCTGAAAGCTGGTGGAACCGGCCTCAATCTTACTGGAGCCGATATAGTTATTCACTATGACCCGTGGTGGAATCCGGCTGTCGAAGATCAGGCTACCGACCGTGCTTACCGAATTGGGCAAAAAAATTCTGTCCAAGTCTATAAGCTAATTACCAAAAACACGATTGAGGAAAAAATATACCTGCTGCAGCAGAAAAAGAAGGAAATGATTGATTCTCTCATTCAGCCTGGTGAAAATCTCCTGACTAAGATGAATGAAACTGAAATCAGAGAGTTATTTACTTTATAGTAACGCGTTCTGGCAGCTTATCCATTTGCTATTCATTCAACTATTCGCTAAAATAAGATAGTAAGCCTTGCTAAATAAACATACAAAGGAACTTTCTTTTATGAAGATATTTGCCATAGCCGACACCCATTTATCAGGCCAACCAGCCGTCAAACCTATGAGCATTTTTGGCAGCCACTGGGAGGGGCATTGGGATAAAATCAAAGCAAGCTGGCAAAGACAAGTAGCTGATGAAGATATTGTCTTGATTTCTGGCGATATTTCCTGGGCAATGAAACTTTCGGACGCGCTTGTCGATTTGAATGCCATTGCCAACCTGCCTGGCCGAAAGATCGTGATTCGCGGTAATCATGACTACTGGTGGCAGACTGTAAGCAAGATGACCAAAGCCACTGAAGGTAAATTTGAATTTCTTAATAACAATTTTGCCATTGCCGGTGAGTGGGCAATTTGTGGCAGCCGGGGCTGGACATGCCCGGAAGACCCACTATTTAAGTCTAAGGATCAGGCAATTTTTGACCGCGAGCTCTTGCGGGTAGAAGCTTCGCTCAGCGCTGCCCACGCTGCCGGTTTTTCCCGAATCATTCTTATGCTCCACTTCCCCCCGTTCTATAACCACCAAACGGAAACAGGCTTTGCTGGTCTAATTAACAATTATCCGGTGATTCATTGTGTTTATGGTCACTTGCACAGTGAATCTTCCATAAAAGCTGCCGCTGCCGGCATGATTAATGGCACCACCTACCATCTGGTATCTTGCGATGCATTAGATTTTACAGTAAAATCACTTATCTAAAATAAGCCCTTTTAATAAAATAGGCCTGAGAATATACCCAATACTTTTTGTATCAAATCAAAATAGATCAGCATGCCTGCCATAACAAGTACAGCGCCTGCTATCTGTTGAATAAGCGGCAGCCACTTATATAGCCCTTTTATTTGGTTCATATAGCGATTTATCACTATCGCTAATACCAAAAAGGGCAAACAAAAGCCCATAGCGTAAATAAACAGCAAAAAAGCTCCTTGAAGAACAGTGGCCGTAGAACCAGCATACATAAGTACTGTAGCTAAGATCGGGCCCGTGCAGGGTGTCCAGCCAGCAGTAAATGCCAATCCTAGCAAAAAAGCCCCGCAGGGACCAGAAAATGTCCCCTGTAATGAGGGACGATATTCGCGCTCAAGACCGGGAAGCTTTACTATCCCAAGCACCTGCAAACCCATGAGTACCATGAAAGCAGCCCCTACCTTACGGATAACCTCCTGATAATTTATAAACAACTCGCCAATATAAGATGCAGTAGCTCCCATAGCGACAAATATCAAGGTAAATCCGCTCAAAAAACTAAGGGCATTCACAATGAAATTCCAACGGTTAGTATTGGGTTTTAGCTGATTTCCCGTACCAGCTAAAAGAGCCGTATAGGTCGGCAACATCGGCAGCACACAGGGTGACAAAAATGAGACTACGCCTGCCCCAAAAACCGTTATTATGGTGAGGTTATAATCCATTCAGCACTCCTTCCAGTTCAGCCGCCGTAACCGGCCCTGACTTTCGATATTTGATAATACCTTGTTTATCAATTACCAAGGTTGTCGGAATACTGTTAATATGAAAGGCCTTGGTCACCTCCCCATCTTTATCAGTAAGTACATTCATGGTATATTGGTTCTGCACCAAAAATTCAGTTACTTTATCAACAGGCTCTTGGATATTAATAGCATAAAATGTCAATTTTTCATTATGCTGTCTGACAAATTTGTCAAGCTCAGGCATCTCCTGGCGGCAGGGTGGACACCATGTTGCCCAAAAATTGAGCACAATAGGTTGTTTATCCAATGTAACTTTGGTTTCCCTACCATTTAGATCGACCAGTGCAAATTCCGGTAACCGCTTTCCAACGGTTACACCCGTATCTACTGCTGGTTTACTGGTATCAGGCCCCAAAAAGTTTTCCGGCTGCATGGCCATAAAGCCCATAGCAACAGTCATGGCTATCATGGCTATAGCTAATACGATAAATCTTCTTGGCATACTATCCCCGCTCCTCTATGAAAAATATATGTTTTACAGCTTACTATTATTATTACTAATGGAGGTTTCAACAGCCTATGCATCAGTACCTCTTTTTTATTGGCGATTTTCCTATCCGCGCTTATGGGTTAATCCTGAGCCTAAGTATTATTCTAGCTACCGGCACCGCTTATTTTCTTGCAAAACAAGACGGACGCTGGCACCAGCATGTACCAGACATTGGGATTTATTGTGGGTTAGCTGGTATTATCGGCGCACGGCTATGGGATGTTTTCTTTTTTGACTGGGAGTATTATCAACATCACCTACTAGAGATACCTTTTGTCTGGCAGGGCGGTATGGCCATTCAGGGCGGTGTTTTACTAGGCGCTATTGCCGGCATTATCTATACCAAAATCCACAAAATTGATACCTGGGCCTTTGCGGATATTGTGGCTGCACCAGCAGTTATCATCGGACAGGCCATTGGCCGAATGGCCAATTTAATGAATGGCGACGCCTTCGGACACCCCACAGGCGGCAATTTTGGCATAATCTATCCTTCAACCACCTTAGCCCACCAGGTGTACGGCGATAAGCCCCTGTGGCCAGCTGAAATTTGGGAAGGGCAGATTGATATCATTATTTTTGTACTGTTATTGATCTTCAGAACAACCAATCATGCCAAAGGGCAGGTTTTCATCCTTTATGCCATTTTATATTCGACAGCTCGCTTTTTTCTGGAATTTCTCCGGGGAGACTATGGTACACTTATGTTTGGCCTAAAATCAGCCCAACTTACCAGTTTGGCAGTTATACTCATCGGAATTGTCCTGTTTATCTGGCAAGGTTATCATGCTGAGCGCATCGGACTGGCAGATAAAAAAAGTATTCCATAATAATAAAAAAGCCGAAACCTGCTCACAGGTTTCGGCTTTTTTATTTAGCAATACACAGCTATCACTTCAATTTCCACACTAACATCGCGCGGTAGCTTAGCAACTTGAACGCATGCACGGGCGGGCGGTTCATCAGTAAAGTACTTACTGTAGGTTTTATTCATTACCGTAAAGTCATCCATGTCTTTCAAAAATACGGTTGTCTTAACGACATTAGTAAAACTTAGACCCTCTTTTTCTAAAATTGCCTGAAGATTAGTAAGTACTTGACACGTTTGAACCTCTATGCCGCCAGAGACAATTTGTCCGGTAATAGAGTCCAGGGGAATTTGCCCTGACACAAATAAAAAACCATTGGCCTTAATAGCCTGAGAATAGGGACCAATGGCCTGCGGGGCACGATCAGAAGAAACAACTGTTTTCATGCTGCAGCCCTCCAAAAATTATATTCTCTTTGGTCTTTCTACATTTGCTTGTAAAAACCTGTTTATTTTTTGTTCCCAAAAATTTTTTCCGTCAACGCCAAAGCGGTAGGTGTTATCGCCAAACCACCCTGCGCTGTTTCTTTGAGTGAACAATGCATTGACTGACCAACCGAATCCATGGCATCAATAACTTCATCTACCGGGATGACGCTTTCAATCCCAGCAAGTGCCATTTCGGCAGCAACAATAGCTTGGGATACAGCCCCGGCATTGCGTTTAACACAAGGCACTTCTACTAAACCCGCCACTGGGTCACACACTAGGCCTAGCATATTTTTGATAGTAATGGCCACAGCGTTCCCGACCTGCGATGGTGTCCCTCCTAATAAGGATACCATCGCGGCAGCGGCCATAGCCCCTGCCGAACCGCACTCTGCTTGACATCCGCCAGTCGCACCGGCAAGAGAAGCTCGCGAAGCAATAACCATGCCAATAGCTCCGGCTACTACCAGACCTTTGGCTAAATCAAGCGATTTGACGTTATACTCCGCTTTAAGGGCAAATAAAATGGCTGGCAACACGCCACTTGAACCAGCCGTGGGTGCAGCTACAATCCGTCCCATAGCAGCGTTGGCTTCACCAACTGCCATCGAATAAGCTACGGCTCTGCCGATAAAACTTCCCAGCATATTTTGTTGTTTACTTGCCAGATATCGCTGTAGCTTTTGGGCGTCACCGCCTACCAGACCGCCTTTGGAACGTGGGCCTTTGAGCCCGGCGGCAATAGACTCTTCCATCACAAAAAGCATGCCTTCCATCCGTGCTAGTACTTCTGTGGCGGTTAACTCCAACTCTTTGCTTTGAAAATCCACACAAAAATCTGTAAAAGAAACCGCTTGCGCTGTAGCTGTCTGAATCCATTCTTCAAGCGATACTTTGGCTAACGCCATGCACTACACTCCCTATCAGCTTATTGCATTAATACGTCGTACTGATCGAATCAACGGCAACCCTGTCACGGCAGCAATATCAGAATCATCCACCGGTTGGTCAGTTTCAAGCACCATGCTGGCCAACCCACCTTTGTTTCTACGGAAGACACGCATTTGGGCAATATTCACACCGCGCTTAGATAAAATGCCAGTGACCTCAGCTACCGCCCCCGGACGGTCTTCATGCAGTGTCAAGATAGTTGGAAACTCTCCTGTAAATTCAAGTGCAAAGCCATCCACCTCGCTGATAACCACCCGGCCACCGCCGACAGAAGCACCAGCCACTTGACTCTCATTTCCCATTCTCCCGATTAACTGAAATTTAACAGAATTGGGATGAGCGGCATCACCGGCATTAATATTCTTAAAAACATATTTCAAGCCGGTTTCTTTGGCATAATCAAAGGCTTGTGGAATCCGCAAATCATCCGTAGGCCAGCCCATTAGACCTGCTACCAGCGCCAGATCAGTACCATGCCCCTGGCCAGTTTGGGCAAAGGAGCCGTGCAGCCCAATGATGGCTTCAGCCACCGGTTCTCCTAAAATAGCGCGGGCAGCATTCCCTAACCGTACCGCTCCGGCAGTATGAGAACTAGACGGGCCAATCATAACCGGACCAATAATGTCAAAAATATTCATTACCTGTGGGCCTCCTCTAACCGGTCAAGTGCCAATAGCAACCCGTAGATAAGCGCCGCCGGACGTGGCGGACAACCTGGCACATAGATATCAACAGGTACGATTGTATCAACAGCACCACGAATTGCATAGCTGTTGCCATAAACCTTACCGCTAGCAGCGCAAGCTCCTACCGCCATTACTAGTTTTGGAGCAGGTGTCGCCTCATAGGTCATAGTAAGGGCTTGTGAGAGATTACGGGTCACTACGCCAGTAATCATCAACATGTCCGCATGCCGCGGCGACGGTACAAAATCAATTCCATACTGCTGTAAATCATAAATAGGATTAGTAAGCGCAGTCATCTCCCAATCGCAGGCATTACAAGAGCCGGCATCAACATGTCTGATATGAAGTGAACGCTTAAGTATTGACCTAATTTTTCCAGATAACTGATTCTCCATCTCTGCCAACTGGTATTCACCCGTATGAGCGATTGCATTATGTTCACAGACAGCAACACACTGTCCACAAAATGTGCAGGCCAAGTGATCAATTGTCATCGTTCCGCCGCTAAATCCAATAGCGCCTGTAGGGCAGGCACCCTGGCAGCGCTGGCAACCCTGACATTGACTTTCCGCCCAAGACACTTCGCCTCGAAAACGGGGCGGCACACTACCGCCGTCATAAGGCTCAGTAACACAACCTGTTTTTATAATTTTCCTTAGAAGGTTAAGCATAGTATCCACCCCTTTTACCGATCAAGACACGCATAACATAATTCAAAACTTTTATTAATCAAAGGAAAATCCGGAATAATATTTCCCGGAACAGCAACAGTAAGCGCCGGCCAATTCGAGTAAGATGCCGAACGGACAAAATAACGATAAATTGTGTTATTCTCGCCAGCCATAAGCCAGTGCAAATTAGAGCCACGCGGTGATTCTGTCACACTAAATGCTGCCTGATATGGCTCAACTGAACCCAATTCACTTGTAAGCTTACCACTTGGCAACCCCGCAAGCAGCTGACCGATAATTTTGATGGACTCGACTGCTTCATCAGCTCTCACCCACAGGCGGGCAGCCACATCGCCTTTAGTATATACCGGAACGTGAAAACTAAGACTACTGTAAGCAGCATAAGGGAAATCCCGCCGCACATCAAAGTCAACGCCTGACGCTCTGGCCGCCACGCCAACAACCCCCAGATCAAGCACCGCCTGCTCGGATAAAATACCTGTCGTATTAACCCTGTCTAAAAACGCATCATTGTCACGCAGCAGACCGATT
>Ga0316604_10003392_pt1 | contig 11230 bp, 12 predicted proteins | sample OWC_soil_day20_C_FD_207650 | JGI IMG/M metagenome (GOLD analysis project Ga0316604, IMG submission 207650) | Wetland soil microbial communities from Old Woman Creek delta, Ohio, United States - OWC_soil_day20_CT | ecosystem: Environmental > Terrestrial > Soil > Wetlands | place: USA: Ohio... | reverse complement strand
CATTTGGGCGAGCGCGCCCAAAGCCGGCGATATCACCGTGTTCAAGCTGCCGGCCGATCATTCGACCGACTACATCAAGCGCGTCATCGGCCTGCCGGGCGATCGGATCCAGATGAAGGGTGGCGTACTCTATATCAACGGCGAGGCGGTGAAGCGCGAACAGGCCGGCGAGTTCGTCGAGAAGGGGCCGTTCGGCAACGACATCAAGGCGACGATCTGGCGCGAAACGCTGCCGAATGGCGTCTCCTACGACACGCTCGACATGGGAACCACGGCCGGCGACGACACGCGCGAGTTCGAAGTGCCGCCGGGCCACTACTTCATGATGGGCGACAACCGGGACAATTCCGCCGACAGCCGCATCGACGGCTCCGGCGTCGGCTACGTGCCGTTCGACCATCTTGTCGGCAAGGCGCAGGTCATCTTCTTCTCCATCGACGAGAGCGCCAAGCCCTGGATGTTCTGGACCTGGCCCACAACAGTGCGCGTTGACCGCATGCTGTCCATGCTGAACTGACCGATGAACACCCATCAGGCACAGATTCTGGAGGCGCTTGAAGGGCGCCTCCAGTATCGTTTCAAGGACCGCGCGGGGCTTTTACGTGCGCTCACCCATCGTAGCGCCGTGCCAGGCGATCAAGTGGCGCACGAAAGCTACCAGCGCCATGAGTTCCTCGGCGACCGTGTGCTGGCGCTGGTGGTGGCCGAGATGCTGTTCTCTACCTACCCGCGCGAGGAGGAAGGCGATCTCGCCCGTCGCCTCAACCAGTTGGTCCGCCGCGAGACCTGCGCCGAAGTGGCAATCGACCTTGACCTTGGCTCGGTACTCCGGCTGGGCGCCGGCGAGCGCCAGTCGGGCGGCCGCCGCAAGGAGGCGATTCTCGGCGACGTGGCCGAGGCAGTGATTGCTGCCATCTACCTCGATGGCGGCTTCGACGCGGCAAAGGATTTTGTCCTGCGCAACTGGAAGCCGCGCATGGAAAATCTGACCGGTTCCCTGCGTGACCCGAAGACACTGCTGCAGGAATGGGCGCAGGGGCGCGGGCAGGGGCTTCCTGTCTATGCCATCGTCGATCGCTCCGGCCCTGACCACGCGCCGATATTCCAGGTCGTCGTCACCATTGACGGTGAGGCGGCCGGCGAGGGGCAGGGCAAGTCGAAGCGCGATGCCGAGCAGGCCGCCGCTGCTGAAGCGTTGGCCAAACGGGCAGGGTGAGAAAAAACCGCGCCCGTACATCACCGAGGGCTGCCCGGTCTTCGCGTTTTCTGCCGCTTCATGGCTCTTGCTCGCCCGGAGCATGCGCCGTCTTTCCGAGCCGCCACGCCGGTTCCCTACATTCGCTATCAAGTCCGAAAGGAATGACATAACCTTGGCTACTGTTCCGCCTCCGGAGAGAGACGAGATGACCGACGAATCTGCCTCCGCTGCCGATATGCCCACCCGCGCCGGCTTCGTCGCGCTGATCGGCGCGCCCAATGCCGGCAAGTCGACGCTGCTTAACCGCCTGGTTGGCGCCAAGGTGTCGATTGTCAGCCACAAGGTGCAGACGACGCGTGCCATCATGCGCGGCATCGCCATGCACGGCTCGTCGCAGGTGGTCTTCGTCGACACGCCCGGCATCTTCGCGCCGAAGCGCCGGCTGGATCGTGCCATGGTCGACACCGCTTGGTCGGGTGCCGCCGACGCCGACGTCATCGGCCTGCTGATCGACGCCAAGCGCGGCCTTGTCGATGAGGTGGTTCAGGTCGTCGACAAGCTCGGCGAACTCCGGCACCCCAAGGTGTTGATCCTCAACAAGATCGACACGGTGAAGCGCGACAGCCTGCTGGCGCTCGCTGCCGATCTCAACGCCCGCGTCGGCTTCGAGGCAACCTTCATGGTGTCGGCGCTGAATGGCTCGGGTACCGACGACCTTCTTGCCCATCTGGCGGCGCGCGTGCCGGAAGGGCCGTGGCTCTATCCTGAGGATCAGCTGTCCGACCTGCCGATGCGCATGCTGGCTGCTGAAATCACCCGGGAAAAGGTGTTCATGCGCCTTCATGACGAGTTGCCCTATTCCTCAACCGTCGAAACCGACCAGTGGAAGGACCAGAAGGACGGTTCCGCCCGCATCGAGCAGACCATCTTCGTCGAGCGCGACAGCCAGAAGAAGATCGTGCTCGGCAAGGGCGGCGAAACGGTCAAGGCCATCTCGATCGCCGCCCGCAAGGAGCTGACTGAAATCCTGGAACGGCCGGTCCATCTGTTCATCTACGTCAAGGTGCGCGAGAACTGGGCCGAGGATCCCGAGCGTTACCGGGAGATGGGGCTGAATTTCCCAAGGCACTGACCAGCCGGTGAAGGCGAGGGCGGCCCTCCGCCCGTCGCTGGTCCCGGCGACTGGACGTGTTCGGTATCTTGTCTCGTCATCTGTCCCGGGGCGTCCCAAAACAGCCCCATAGCGCTGTCCGCAGGGACAGCGTCCGCGTTTCTTTGAAAACTCCCGCAGAACTAGCCCTTTCAGCCGCTCTATCGCCATGTTGACATCGGTGTCACAACCTGATTTTCTGTCACGTGTGACAGCGATGTCAGACTCTGTTGGGGGGAGGGGATCGGTTGGTTACGCTCAAGGATGTCGCCCGCGAGGCGGGTGTATCGCCCAAGACGGTCTCGCGCGTCGTCAACGACGATCCCGCGGTCAATGGCAAGACGCGTGAGGCCGTGGCGGCGATCATCAGGCGCATGCACTACGTGCCGGACCACGCGGCGCGCATGATGCGCATGTCTCATTCCGCGGTGGTCGGCCTGATGACGGACGCCGTGGCCACGACGCCTTATTCGGTCGATCTCGTGCGCGGAACGCAGTCGGGGCTGAGGGAGCAGTCGCGGACCATGCTGATCGCCAACACCGACGGCGACCCACAGCAGGAACAGGAATACTGGCGGATGTTCCGCGCCCACAAGGTGGCCGGCGTGGTCTACGCCACCATGTACCACCGGCCCGTGGATCTTGGTGCGCCCGACTTCGAGCGCGGCATCGTGCTGGCCAACTGCTATTCTGCGCGACGCAGCCATCCGTCCGTTGTGCCCGATGATGAGGGGGGCGGTTACACGCAGGCCCGCCACCTGATCGAACTCGGCCATCGGCGGATCGGCATCGTATCGCTAAGTCCGGTGCTGCGCGCCACCTTGCTGAGGGGCGCAGGCTACCGCACGGCCTTCGCCGAAGGGGGCCTCGTCTACGATCCTTCGCTGGATGTTCCCGGCTTTGTCACTCGCCCGGATGGGGGAGAGGACATCGTCGCCTACGACGCAGCGCTGACCCTATTGAGGCGTGCCGACCGGCCGACCGCGATCATTTGCGGCAATGATCAGATCGCCATGCAGATCTATGCGGCGGCGGCGACCCTCGGCCTGTCGGTTCCCGACGATCTCTCGGTGATGGGCTTTGACGACATGACGGTGATCACCTGTACGCTCAAGCCCATGCTGACGTCTGTGGCGCTACCCTATTTTGATATCGGCCGCGCCGCCGTTGATATTCTGAGCCGGGTCAACGGCGAGACTGAAGGGCCGGTCACCCCCCAGGTGCTGGTGCCCTGTCCACTGGTGGTGCGGCAGTCCTGCCGGCAACTGGTCTAGAAGAAAACGAGGGCGCTCTCATTTGGCGGGTTGGTTGGCGCCTCGCGCCGCGACATCGAACATGCGGCCGGGCAGGGCTGTGAGCTTACCCGTCCCGCCGGATTTTGCGTGCTCACTGTTCATCTATAGGGAACAATATAGTCACAAAGTCCTAGCTTGTACTCCAGGGCCGGCCTTTCTAGATTCAGGTCGAACATGGCCGCAGTCAGCGTGGCTGAGGATGGGTCGGCCTCGCATGCGACGGGGCAAACGACCTCGAAAGGATAGTTCGACATGGCCGATCTCGGTCGTCACTTCGCCGATCTCCCCACGACGCCGCGCATGCCGACGCTGTTCGTTGGCCACGGCAGCCCGATGAACGCCATCGAAGACACGCCTTATAGCCGCGGCTGGCGTGAACTCGGCGCCCGTCTGCCGGTGCCCAAGGCGATCCTCGTGGTGTCCGCCCACTGGATGACGCGCGGTGTAACGCTGGTGCACGTCAAGGAACACCCCGTCACCATTCATGATTTCGGTGGCTTCCCAGACGAGCTGTTCGCCCAACGCTATCCGGCGCCGGGGGCGCCCGGCTATGCCGAGGCGACCATCGATCTTGTAAAAAACCACCATATCGAGCCCGATGAGCGCTGGGGCCTTGACCACGGCGCCTGGTCGGTGCTGATCCAGATGTTTCCGAAGGCAGATATTCCGGTATTCCAGCTGTCGATTGATCTCAGCCGCCCGCCGGAAGAGCACTTCGCGCTGGCCGAGGAGCTGAAGGCCTTGCGCGAGCGTGGCGTGATGATCATTGGTTCGGGCAACCTTGTCCACAATCTTCGCACCATCGCCTGGGGCGGCGGACCGGCTTATGACTGGGCCGAAGAGTTCGACAGCCGGATGGCCGAGGCGATCGGCAAGGGCGATTACAAGACGGTGGTCGACGCCCCAAAGCTCGGCCGGATCGCCCAGTTATCGCATCCGACCTACGAACATTTCTTCCCGGCTCTCTATCCGCTGGCTGTCGCCGACAAGGCCGATGAGCTCAGATTCTTCAACGAGGGCATCGACCTCGGTTCGATCTCTATGCGCTCCTTCATGCTGGCTTGACGGCATCTCTACCGGCGGCCGAGGATAAATCGGCCACGGAGAGAAGAGCCATGACCGACGCCCGACTGAGAATCGCGCTGGCACAAGTGAGCGCCGACGCCGACACCGTCATCGGTCAGGCGGCCGGCGAGGGTGCCGACGTCGTCGTCTTTCCGGAAATGGTTTCCAACGGCTACGGGCGTTTCGATCCAGCCGACCCCATCGCACGAGCCGCCTGGATCGATGCTGCCCAACCGCTCGACGGCGTCTTTGTCGGCCGGTTTCGCGCTGCCGCCCGTCGGCATGGCATCGCCGTTGTGGCGACGCTGCTCGAGCGTGCTTTGCCGAAGCCATTCAATGCGGCGCTGTTGATCGACGCGTCGGGGGACATTGTCCTTCATCAGCGCAAGCGTCACATCTGCTTCTTCGACGCGCCAGAGGAGGCCTGTGCCGCCGGAGATCGATCCGCAGTTGTTCGCCTGCCAACAAAGGTGGGCGAGATTTCGGTCGGCGTGATGATCTGCATGGACCGGGAATATTCCGACGTGGTGGCCGACTTGGTGCGGCAGGGCGCCGAGGTGGTTCTGGTTCCCAATAGCTGTGCGCTTCACGATGATCCGGAGATCGGTGACGTCCGGCTGTGCGGCGTGCGCGCCATGGCTTTCGAGACCGTCATGGCGATCGCCGTTGCCAACTATCCGGCGCCCAAGGATGACGGCCATTCGGTCATCGTCGATCCGCTCGGCCGGGTCGTTGCCATGGGCGGCACGGCACCGGACGTCGTTGTCGGCGACATCGATATTGAGGCCCTGCGGCGACTGCAGAAAAGCGAGTGGTTTCGCCGAGCGCCTCCCGCGCCTCAAGCCGCCATCCTCTGATGCGATAGGCGAGCAAGACAACAGCGGGGAGGAAAGCCCTTGATGCAGGCCACCTTTTCATAAGGACGGCTATGTCGGCCATTCGCATAATAGATATTATGGAACATATCGATGTCGCTGGATCTCAGCCAATATGGCCATCCAACCGGAGACAGCCATCACAGGCCGATCAATTCAGGCCCGAGCCGTGCCATCTGCACGAGGTCGCGATACTCATCGCCGAAACGCGCTGCTGCCCGCAGCACACCCTCGAGAACAAAGCCGCGCGTTTCATAGAGGGCTATCGCCCGATGATTGTCGGAGAAAGCCGTGAGCTCGATCCGCCGAAAACCCAACCGCTCGGCGGCGGCGATGGTCACGTCGAGCAGCACCTTGCCAAGGCCCTTGCCGCGATGTTCTGGCAACAGGCCAATGCCCAGCGTGCCGACATGCGCCTCGATCTCGAACGAATGGCGACAGACATCGCACCAGCCGACAAGGTTGCCGCCGACAACGACCGCCAAGTGCGGATTGCCCGCTCCGAGACTGTCACGCAGGAAGTCCACGGTTTTGTCCATCGACGGCGTATCAATAAACCGCAGGTATCGTTGCTCGCGCGCGACGACACCGACCAACCGATTGAAATCGACGGCGTCATCGATGGTTATCGGACGAATGAGGAAATCTCCGCCAGCCACGATTGAATTCCAAATATATTGATATATTTCAATAGATTATTGGATTTTATTGAGATATGCAAGACGAAATGGTGCAGCCGCTACCTGACATGCAATCGCGGGTAAATAGCAACATTCCCACCGGTACGTCCTTTCCGGAGAAGCTCATGGCGCCGACCACCAGGACCCTCATCTTGATCACCGCCGCTGCTTTCGTCGTTCAGGCGGCCATTCTCTACACCATGGGACAGCCGCCGATCTGTGCCTGTGGCACCGTGCGATTCTGGGTCGGCACCGTGCTCAGCCCCGAGAATTCGCAGCAGATCACCGATTGGTACACGCCGTCACACGTCATCCACGGCATGCTGTTCTTTGCGCTCGGCCACCTGCTGTTCCGCGGGCGCTGGTCGTCGGTGTTTGCGCTGGCGCTGGCGCTGGCGCTCGGGATCGAAGTCGCTTGGGAACTCGTCGAGAACTCGCCGCCGGTGATCGCCCGCTACCGCGAACAGGCGCTGGCACAGGGCTATTCCGGCGACAGTATCCTGAATTCGCTGTCCGATACCCTCGCCATGCTGGCCGGCTTTGGGCTGGCCGCTCGGCTACCGGTCCGCTTCAGTCTGGGGCTGGCAGTGGCCGCCGAACTGTTCACCTGTCTGATGATCCGCGACAACCTCACGCTCAACGTCGTTCAACTTATCGTCCCGAGCAAGACCATCTCCGCCTGGCAAGCAGAGGGCGGTCTCTATAGCGCGCCAACGGTACAATGATCGCGCTTCCCGACTCGCGCGGAACGATTTGAATCGAATCAAAGAATATCCGCCTGCAACTTCGGCTTACGCTTTCGGCTGCGATGCTCTATGGAGCGGCAACTAGGCGGCCGCGTCATGGCCCCGTCCGTCAGGGAGGTACCGATGGCCCTCGACCGCGTTCTCTCCGAAGCCTTCATTCCTGAGCTGCCCAATTACTACAAAGGCAAGGTGCGCGAGAACTACGACTTGCCGGATGGCAGCCGCATCATCATCGCCACCGACCGCATCAGCGCCTTCGATCGTGTGCTGGCGGCGATTCCCTTCAAGGGCCAGGTGCTCACCCAGACGGCGCGCTTCTGGTTTGATGCGACCGCCGACATTTGTCCCAACCACGTCATCGCCTATCCCGACCCCAACGTGGTCATCGGCCGGCGACTCGATATTTTGCCCGTCGAGGTGATCGTGCGCGGTTATCTCGCCGGTACCACCAGCACGTCGGTCCTGACCAAGTACCGGGCCGGCGAGCGCAGCATGTACGGATTGACGCTGCCCGATGGTCTCTACGACAATGAGAAACTGCACTCCCCGATCCTGACACCGACCAGCAAGGCCTTCGACGGTGGCCACGATGAGCCGCTGAGCGGCGAGCAGATCGTGGCGCAGAAGCTGCTGACGTCTGAGCAATGGTCCACCGTGTCGGACTACGCGCTGAAGCTCTATGCGCGCGGCGTGGAGATTGCCGCCCGGCACGGCCTCATCCTGGCCGATACCAAATACGAGTTTGGCCTCGATCGCGACGGCACCATCGTGCTCGCCGATGAGATCCATACGCCCGATTCGAGCCGTTACTGGATCGCCGCATCCTATCCGGATGATTTTGCCGCCGGCCGGCGGCCAAAGAGCTTCGACAAGGATTTTATCCGCGCCTGGGTCGGCGCCCGCTGCGATCCATACAAGGATCCCATTCCCGAGATTCCGGAAAGCCTGATTGCCGAGACGTCAAAAGTCTACATCGACGCCTTCGAGGCAATCACCGGCGAGATCTTCGCACCGGATCTTTCAGGCGCGACACCGCTCGAGCGCGTAAGGGGCAATCTCGCACCCTATTTCGGTCGCTAGGTTGATCTGCCGGCTTGGCAACGTCCTGTGAACGACTTCTGGTTTATGCTACTGGCAAAGCTGGCATAAACGGCGCACGCCGCCGTTTGGACACTGGGGCTGGGGCAGAAACATGGGGCAGATCGCTGACGGAGCCGCTCCGTTTGATGACAATCAGGGATTGAAGAAGGCGCTCGACAAACTCGAACGATTGACCTCGGTGCTCCGCTGGCCCGAGCCGCTACGCTCGCTCGATGCCGATAACCCTGTCCACGCCCTGCAGGCAACCACCGAAGCCGCTTTCGCAGCCCCGACGCCGCCCGAGCCCGATCCGGCAGCCGGTCGCCGGCCTAAAGTCGCAATGGCGTCGGCGCCGGCCCTGCTGTCGATGAAGCAGGCCTCGGCCATGACCACGCTGTCGGTGTCCTCCATCAAGCGCATGATGGCGGCCGGCACCTTCCCGAAACCAGTTCGGCTCGGCGAAAGCCGCATTGCCTTCGTTGATGCGGAGATTCATGCCTGGGTGCGGGCCCGCATCGCCGAACGCGGCTGACGTCACGCCTGTCGGATCTCCTGCGAAACGGCATGTGCGGTGCTACAGACCAGCTCGGCCAGCACGTCATAGCGTCCAGGCGGAATCAACTCTGCCTGGCCGATAGCGGCAACTGCCGCCACCACACGGTTCCTGCTGTCGAACACTGGCGCGGCGATGCAGGACATATCATCGAGGATCTCCCGATCATCGAGCGCCCAGCCGCGTTCGCGTACGAGATCTAGTTCTTGCCGGAAGGCATCCGGCGAGGCGATGGAACGCGGCGTCGCCCTCGTCCAATCGAGATCGCCGAGCAACCGACCCCTGTCCGCCTCGTCGAGAAAGGCCAGGAGCGCCTTCCCCGTCGCCACCCGGTGCAAAGGCCATCTGCCCCCTTCGCAGCCAGCGCTATGGGCGCCGCTGTCGGGGCTGGCGCTGGCAAGCACCACGGCGTTTCGCCCCTCAAAGGTGGCAATTTCGCAGGGAAGACCGGATCTTCCGGCCAACGCTTCCAGGTGTTTGAGCGAAAGGCTGTCGATGTTGCGCTGGCGGATGCCGAGGATGCCCAACTCACAGATTTTGGGCCCGAGCAGAAAGCTGCCGTCGGCCTGGATCTGCAGCGCGCCGATGTCCGTCAGTGCCTTGAGAAGCTGGTGCGTGGTGCTCTTCGGAAGATTGAGGGTCTTCTGGATGGCAGAAAATGGCATCCGGCCGCTCCGCCCCACGAGATCGAGTATCAACGTCGCTTTCCGTAGCGACGGAACGGCAACCGCGCGACGCGATGCGGCTGCCCCTTTACCTTCTTCACGGACCATTGCCCGCCCTCATCGAATTGTCATCGGTGACAATCTTTACGACGTGCAGCAAATCCGGCCATCCGTGGCGACACGTGGATATGTACAAAAAACCGCATTCGTCACTGGTCAATGTCCTGTGACAGCAGGAAATTTGCTTGCGCCCGTGAACGACTCCTTGCACAACCCACCGGGTCGGCGGCCCCTTCCGGTCTCGCCACCTCGTCCATTTTCCCCTGTATGGGGGTTGGCCGGTTCTCGCGGACTCACCGGCCGGAAGCCCCGGAGCCGCACATGCCAACCGTTCCTGACGCGTCCGGAGAGGCGCCGCTACAGCCGCCCCGGACCTCGGAGCGGATGCTGCTTGCCCTCCTGCTGGTGGTTGGCTCGACCGTCTTCTTCGCTGGCGGCGACGTCGGCGCCAAACTGATGAAGGAAACGGCGCCAGCGCCGCTTGCCACCTGGTTCCGCTATTTCGTGTTCTTTCTCGTGGCTGTTCCCTGGGCGCTGTACTCGAAGGGGTTGTCGGCGTTCCGACCGGCAAGTTATCGGTTGCAGATTGGGCGTGGTCTTGCCGCCGTCGCCTCCACCAGCTTTTTCATTCTCGGCCTCGCCTACCTCGATGTTCCCTCCAACACGGCGATCCACTTCACCTCACCGATCATCGTGATGGTGCTGTCGATCTTCGTGCTCGGTGAGGTGGTCGGCATCCGCCGCTGGCTGTCAGCGGCAGTTGGATTTGCCGGCGTTCTGCTGATCGTTCGTCCTGGCACCGACGGCTTCCAACTCGCCGCCCTGCTGCCGCTCGGATCGGCGACCGCCTGGGCGCTGGGTGCCCTGTTTACACGTATGATGAAGAACGAGCCCACCGAGGTCACCTTCATGTGGACAGGCATCATCGGCCTCGGCGTATCGACGTTGCTGGTGCTGCCGGTGTTCCACGTGCCGACTGGCCGCGAGCTCGCTTATGCCGTTTGCGGTTCGCTGAGCTTCACGCTGGCCCACATGCTGTTCATCTCGGGCCTGAGGCTGGCGCCTCTGTCTCTCTTGGCGCCGATTACCTACGTACAGTTGGTATCGGCCGGAGTGCTCTCTTATCTGTTCTTCGGCGATTTCCCGAGCTATTATACCCTAATAGGGTCGACACTGATCGCCGGCTCCGGCCTCTATTCGGCCCACCGCGAGCGGGTCCTGCAAAGAACGCCGGCGATGCCGGCGCCCCCCGCGCAATAGCGGTGGTCGCCGCTTTTGCCTGCGCGGAACCATACGACGCGATCCTCGTTTGTTGTATGCGGCGCTGGTGGATTTTGTGCTTCGGTGCTATTGGAATTCACCGAGTAATAGGAGAACACCCATGAAGAAATCTTCGATAATCTGGATCATCATTGCCGTCATCGTCGTGATCGGCGCCATCGTTTACTACTCGGGCAACAAGACCACACCGACTCCGCCGGCGCCCGCAACGTCAACGGCTCCTGCTGCTCCTTCCACGCCGGCGCCCGCAACGCCGACGCCTGAGACGCCGGCAGCGCCTGCCGCTCCGGCCACGCCTGCCGCTCCTGCGACGCCGCCGGCCACGACCACGCCGTAAGGTCACGGCAGTTCTCGTAAACGGGGCGAAGATTGGCCCGTCGGGCTTCTTTGGACCATGCAAAAGCGATCGGCGCCCCTTGGGGCGCCGATCCTGCATTTGGAAGTAGCGTGACTCTCTAGATCTTGCGGTCGAACACCGCCGTGCGCGGTGTGCCGCCAGTGCCTTCCCAAGCCTCGATCATCGCTTGCATGCGCATGGCGAATTCCTGGCTGTCCTGGATGACGGCAGCGTTATCCGAGGAG
>Ga0316604_10003391_pt1 | contig 11233 bp, 7 predicted proteins | sample OWC_soil_day20_C_FD_207650 | JGI IMG/M metagenome (GOLD analysis project Ga0316604, IMG submission 207650) | Wetland soil microbial communities from Old Woman Creek delta, Ohio, United States - OWC_soil_day20_CT | ecosystem: Environmental > Terrestrial > Soil > Wetlands | place: USA: Ohio... | reverse complement strand
AACAAAACCATATGCCAATGAAATCAGGTCCAGGAGCTGGTTCCACCTCACTACAACTTTGGGGTTGCTGATACTGGCATTGACGGGCACGCTGGTATTGCCATATTTTATTTTTAGGCTGGCGGCCAGCATTTTTGCGGGTTTACTGATTGTGCGGACATTCGTCATTTACCACGATCATCAGCACCATACAATATTACATAATTCAAAACTGGCAGAAGCCATCATGGTCCTTTTCGGGATCTATGTACTGGCGCCTACCAGCATCTGGAAAAGATCTCACGATTATCATCATAAACATAATTCAAAACTGTTCAGTGCCAGCATTGGCTCATATCCTATTGCTACCCGGCAGAAGTTTGAGCAAATGAGTCGTAGAGAAAGAAGGGGTTACCTCTTCACCAGGCATCCGCTCACGATCCTGTGTGGCTACCTCTTTATGTTCATGATTGGTATGTGCCTGCAGTCATTTACAAGTAGTCCAAGAAAGCACCTGGATAGTCTGTTAGCGCTGGTATTGCATTTCTGCGGCAGCGCGGCGGTGATCTATTTCCTGGGTTGGGAGGCATGGGCGCTTTTCATCCTGATACCTTTTTCCATCGCCTGTTGTATGGGGGCATACCTGTTTTATGCCCAGCATAATTTTCCGGGTGTTACATTCAATGATAGTGAGGACTGGTGTTATCATGAGGCCGCGTTATTGTCATCCAGCTTTATGGTGATGTCGCCGTTTATGAACTGGGTAACTGCAAATATCGGGTATCATCATATTCACCATCTGAATGCGCGTATTCCATTTTACCGTTTGCCACAGGCCATGGCGGAGATCCCGGAGTTGCAACAGGCAAAGACTACCAGTCTGCGGATCAGGGAGGTTATTGCATGTTTAAAGCTTAAGGTATGGGATCCGGAACTGAAGCGGATGATCACCCTGCGGGAAGCTGCGGCGCTGAAAACACCGGCTTATAAAGTGACGACTCCCCAACCTTTAGGTTTTTCTTAACATTTATATTTATGGAAAATGGATTTTCCGGGAATCATGAAAGAAAATCCATTTTCCATGAGTCCAAAGTACATTATCCCCATTGGCACCTTTTTCTGTGCATTATTCCTGATGGGCGCTGTGCGTAAGCACCCTGTTATGGAATCCTCTCCTTCCCCCGTTATAATTGATTCTCCCCACGCTCAATCTAAAATCCAGGTAGTATTTGCATTGGATGCAACAGGTAGTATGACCGGTTTGATCGGCGCTGCCAAAGAAAAAATATGGTCTATTGCGGGAAGTCTCGCTCAGGCGGAGCCTGCACCTGTCATTGAGATAGGTTTGATATTTTACAGGGACAGGGGCGACCAGTTTATTACAAGAAGAGTGGCATTGTCAGGTGACATGGATGATGTGTATGAGCAGTTGATGCAGATGAGTGCAGATGGAGGAGGGGATAGCCCGGAGAGTGTGAACCAGGCCTTGAATGAGGCGGTAACGAAGTTTAAATGGGATACGGCGCAAAGTACCTACAAGACGGTGTTTTTGGTGGGAGATTGCCCCCCGCATATGGATTACAGGGATGATGTGAAGTACCCGGTAAGTTGTAAGCTGGCCACGCAGAAAGATATCGTGTTAAATACGATCCTGATGGGGGATAATTATAAAGCGATGCAGGTGTGGAAAGATATAGCAGAGTGTAATCAGGGGAGCTATACGCAGGTGAATATGGACGCCAATGATATACAGGTGAATACACCTTATGATAATCAGATCGCACGGTTATCAGATCAGTTGGATGATAGCAGGCTATATTATGGTAGTGAAGATGAGAAGGTGGCTTATTCAGCCAAAGTATCAAAGAGCAAATATATCAGTACGAATGTGGCGGCAAATGTGAAAGCGCAGCGGGCGGAGTATAATGCTACAAAAGCGGGGAAGAGTGGGTATTATGGAAAGAAGGAATTGCTGGAGAACTATAAAGATAAATCAGTGAGTGTTGAATCTATAAAAACGGAGGAATTACCGGAGGAAATGAAGAAGATGACAGTAGTGCAGCGGGAGGAATATTTAAAGAAAAAAGTGGCGGTAAGGGATAGTTTGAACAAGGAGTTAGACAAGTATGTGAAGATGCGGCAGGCCTATATAGAAAAGGACCTGAAGAGCAGGAAGGCAGAAGATGTAGATAGTTCATTTACGAATAAGATATATAAGAGTATACAGCAACAGACGGAGAAGAAGAAAATATATCTGAAGAAGGATGCAAAGTATTAGAGTAGTGTATCATTTTGAATGTAGTCAAGCCGGCCGCAGGCAACTGCACGGGAGATTCGGGTGATTTTTTAAAGAAAACTGCAACTGACACACTATCAATATTAGTAAGATTTATATTTTAATTTTAGGTTTTGAAGCGCCCTGAAGTTTATACTTCGGGGCTATTTTTTTAGTGCAATTCTTTATATGAATTTTATATTAAATCCGAACAAACCCCTCCCCTCATTAGTTATTTATAAATGGCATTATATAGATTTAAACTATTAAAATATAGAATATATTAATCTTGTTTATATCCTTAAAGTCCTACTTTTACCATCCTGCTTGTATAAACAACACCGTAAGCTTTCATTTAATACCATAAAATAAAAACAATGGGAAAAGAATCAAACGACATCAGTAAATGCCCATTCCACAATGGCAGTATGAAAAACCCAGTCGCTGGTGGTGGCACCAGAAATCGTGACTGGTGGCCTGACCAACTTAGACTCAACATCCTTCGTCAACAATCACCTTTATCCAACCCTCTCGGCGACGAATTCAACTATGCCGAAGCCTTCAAAAGCCTCGATCTCGAAGCCGTTAAGCAAGACCTCCATGCACTCATGACCGACTCTCAGGACTGGTGGCCTGCTGATTTCGGCCATTATGGCCCCCTCTTTATCCGCATGGCATGGCACAGCGCAGGTACCTACCGCGTTACCGATGGTCGTGGCGGCGCCGGTTCCGGCCAACAACGTTTTGCTCCCCTCAACAGCTGGCCTGACAACGTTAGCCTGGACAAAGCCCGCAGACTTCTCTGGCCTATCAAACAAAAGTATGGCAACAAGATCTCCTGGGCTGATCTTATGATCTTAACCGGCAACATTGCCCTGGAATCTATGGGCTTCAAAACCTTTGGCTTCGCTGGCGGACGCGTTGATAAATGGGAACCGGAGGAAGATGTATATTGGGGTTCTGAAACTACCTGGCTGGGTGGCGATGTGCGCTACGGACACGGCTCTGAAGGGGTAGTTGAAAACCACGGTGTACTGGTATCAGATGATAATGCAGATGGTGATATTCACTCCCGCTACCTCGACAAACCACTCGCTGCTGTACAGATGGGTTTGATCTATGTAAACCCTGAAGGCCCGGATGGTAATCCTGACCCTATTGCAGCTGCCAAAGATATCCGTGATACCTTTGGTCGTATGGCGATGAATGATGAAGAAACTGTTGCCCTCATCGCAGGCGGTCACAGCTTCGGTAAAACCCACGGCGCAGCTACTGCTGATCACGTAGGCAAAGAACCGGAAGCCGCAGGCATCGAAGCACAGGGTTTTGGATGGAGTAATAGCTATGGCTCCGGCAAAGGCGCCGATACTATTACCAGTGGCCTGGAAGTAATATGGACAAAAACACCTACCCAATGGAGCAATAACTTCTTTGAGAATCTCTTCGGTTTTGAATGGGAACTCACCAAGAGCCCTGCCGGCGCTCACCAATGGGTAGCAAAAGATGCTGATAATATTATACCGGATGCATATGACAGTGGCAAAAAACACCGTCCTACTATGCTGACTACAGACCTCGCTTTAAGGTTTGATCCGGCATATGAAAAGATATCAAGAAACTTCTTAGAAAACCCGGATGCATTTGCAGACGCGTTTGCAAGAGCATGGTTCAAACTCACACACCGTGATATGGGGCCAAAGGTATTATACCTTGGCGCCGACGCCCCACAGGAAGACCTGCTCTGGCAGGATCCGATTCCTGCTGTTGATCATGAACTGGTGAATGATGAGGATATAGCTGCACTGAAAGAGAAAATACTGGCTTCCGGCCTGAGCATCTCCGAACTGGCGTCTACAGCATGGGCTTCTGCTTCTACCTTCCGTGGCTCTGATAAACGCGGTGGTGCAAATGGTGCACGTATCCGCCTGGCGCCACAGAAATACTGGAAAGTCAATAACCCCGCGCAGTTACAAAAGGTGTTGGATAAACTGACAGCAATACAGTCAGAGTTTGCCAAAAAAGTATCCATCGCTGACCTGATTGTACTGGCAGGTGGCGTAGCAATTGAAAAAGCCGCGAAAGATGCAGGACAGGATATTACTGTTCCATTTACACCCGGCCGTATGGATGCTACACAGGAACAAACAGATGTGGAATCTGTAGGTTACCTGGAACCACAGGCGGATGGTTTCCGTAACTATCGTAAATTCAAATCATCCGTGTCTACTGAGTCATTGTTGATTGATAAGGCACAGCTGCTTACACTCACAGCGCCGGAACTAACAGCATTGATCGGTGGTCTGCGTGTATTGAATATTAACTACGATGGATCAGCTGATGGGGTGTTGACAACTACGCCGGGCAAACTGACAAATGATTTCTTTGTGAATTTGCTGGATATGAATACCGCATGGAAAGCAGTGACTACTGAGCAGGAATTATTTGAAGGAACAGATCGCGCCACTGGCAATGTTAAATGGACAGCAACACGTGCGGACCTGGTATTTGGATCTAATGCTGAATTGAGAGCGATTGCGGAAGTGTATGGTAGTTCAGATGGGAAAGATCGGTTCATTCAGGACTTTGTGAAAGCATGGACGAAGGTGATGAACCTCGATAGGTTTGATGTGAAGTAGGTTTGATGTGAAATAGATTCGGTCTAAAATAGGTTCGATTTAAAATAAAATTAAAAGCCTCCGGAGAAATAAGATCCCGGAGGCTTTTTTATAAAAAAGTTTATCTGTGCTATAAGGCATCATATCACCTGACCCGGTGTCGCTCCTAACTCAATTGCCACCACATTCAGTACATCCAGTATCTCATTTTCAGTACCGATCCCCTGCCCTCCAATGGCTTATCCCCCCATCCCTACTCCTCCACCCTGCAATTCAACAACCCCGTTCCCGTATCAGTAGAAATCAGGAAATTATCAAACTTCATATTCGCCGCATGTACCCGCATCCCTGCCTTGCCACTGATGAAAGGGTTTGTATCCGTATATTCTATCACCGGTGTCAACATATCATTCAGGTAGATCTTTATCACATCCCCACTTATCACAGCCCTCAGCTTATAAGACTGCCCCGCCGTCAATGCCTGACTCTTGTAACCCAACGTTGTCCAGTTATAGTTTTCCTTCCCAAACACGATACCCCCGGCCTCTATACCTGCATAATACCCCTGCTGGTAATCAGAACTGATATCCGTAGAATTCCCAAACTGCTCTGCCGCAGGGTTACGGGAACGGAATATCAAACCCCCATTACCAGCTGAAGAACAGGTGACGTCCGCCTCCACCGTATAATCCGTCCAACCTACATTGCCCATCGTCCTTTTCCCATAGCCATTGATCCCCGCCTTCCCGGCAGATACTGCCCAAGGACCATTGTCATAGTTCCATGATGCATTAAAACTACCCGCATCAAAATTGTCAGCGCCACTGGGGGTAATGGTAGAACCTGATTCAAATTTTAAAAATGCAAAATCAAACTCCCCCTCCACCGTTTCCAAACGAATCGTATGATTGCCGGCAGGTAGAGTCAGGTTCCGGAGCACAGCCGTACGCCAGGTTGTCCAGGCACCCGTATCAGGAATGGCAATGATCCCGGATACATCCGCACCATCACAATACACCCGTAGTTTGCAGGCAGTGTAAGTCGTTGCATATCGCAACCCCATATGATAAGGCCCCGTTGCCTGCACATTCACATTGTACTGATACCATTCACCTGTCTGGTTCCAGCCAATATTCTGACCACCTTCCTCACTATCACGGATATCAACATTGTCAGTACGATACTTACCTCCTGTGTTTCCACCGGACAAATCATGATAACCAACTCCTTCCCCACCCTCATTGTAATGCACGGCAGGAATCGTACCCGGTACCGGTTTATAAAAACTAAACACACCACTGCCATTTACCTTATTGCTAAAAGCAGTGTAACCAAAATCAGCGTGATCGCTATAGGTAGTAACACCTATCCTGCCACCAGCTGTGATATTGGCTGTACGGGTAGATTTCAGCATGCCATCTACATAGATCCTAAAGGTAGTCCCTTCTTTTTCTACCCTGATCACATGCCATTTCTGGTAGTCATATCCGGGAGGCAGGGCAATGGCATTGACACCAATAGAAGTACCGTTTACTTTGATATCAGTTTCTAATGTGTTATCATAACTACTTAGCAACGCCGTACCATACGTATTTTCATCGATGTAAGAAAACACAGCGCCAAAGCGGGCGGCATTCGTACCCCTCTCCATTTCTTTCATATTAAATTCGGCCGTGTAATTTTCGGCACTGGTAGCTGTGGTAATTTGTCTGTACCAGGTACTGGTCGTTTTTGTATCCTGCCACATCAGTTCCTGGTTGTAAATACCCCAGGTACCACCATTCACATCCGTCCAGTTACTACCAATATCCGTGCGATCAAAACGATCGTAGAAAACAGGCAAAGCAGGAGATGGTTGCGTCCAGTTTGTAGGGCCATATACCTGTATCCGGTCACCATTAAAACCCATCGGGTCAATGTTCAGTTTTCGGTTAGGGCCTACAATACTACTCTGACCAAGCAAATTATGATAAGTGATGAACCAGGTATCGAGGTCAGGGCCAATAAAGGAACTGCTATGCCCCAGGCCAAAGAAAGTGCCTTCCGTATTGAGTAGAATGGGATTGTTGGCACCAGCGGTGTAACTACCCAAAGGAGCCGTGGATGTAGCATAGTTCACCCGGTAACCTTTACTGAATACGTGATTACCTGTATAGGTCAGGTAATATACCCCATTCCGTTTAAAGAGAGTGGAGCCTTCCGTCCAGCCATTGAGGTTAGTACCGCTCAGCGTAGTGGCAGATCCGATGACTAATGGGCTACTCATTGCTGATCCCTGTATACCACTGCCACTGGCATTCGTGAAGTACATAGACGCATTGTCGTCGATGAAGACGGAGCCATCGATAGAATGCCCCAGGTTGCCCGTCTGCAGAGAAAAAGGCCCTGTTGGACTACTGGCGGACAATACATAATGTCCGTTCCCTGCCGGTGAGGTATACATGTAAAAAGTGCCGTTCCAGTAAATGACTTCGGGCGCATAAGCACCTTTGGAAGTCGTTACAGATGCAGGCACAGCCAGCCCTTCGTAGGTCCAGGTAACCAGGTCCCAGCTGCTCCAGCACTTTACACCATTCTGATCATCGCGGGTACTACAGTACAGGTAAAATTTACCTCTGAATTTAAAAATGTAAGGATCACCAATACCATATTCTCCCCATTCGTCAGAAAGGGTACGTGGATTTGTAATCTGGCAAAATGTTTGAAGGGAACAGCACAGCAATAAAATCAATAACGGGATTTTGAGGGAATTCATCATAAAATATAGGATTTGTACTATAAGGTATGGAATTTCAACAATTCTGCGTCTTATTACTTAAACATATACTCATGAGAAAAACCGTGTTTATTCTGGGAATGCTCTGTGGTAGCCATTCGCTTGTTGCCCAACAGTTCACGGCCATCTATAATGCCGACTCCTCTTTAACCGGCTTTGAAAATTCCAGGTCCAAAGTAAGTATAGCCCCACAGTTCGTGCAGGTAGCAGGGAATAAATTTGATCACATAGTCGCTGTTACAAAAGAGGATAAACAAGGCAAATGGCACAGTTACTACCTGACCAGTGGATCCAGGAAAGTGGGCTCGGATAGCATGTATATGTTTGACAATACTTTTGATTGTGAAAATGAAGGTTTCATTCGTTTTACTGACTGGAAAACGGGAAAAACAGGGGTGTTTAACCGTGATGGTAAGATTGTGGTACCAGCAGTGTACAATGCTGTTTCGAGCGTGATGAATGGAATGGTGATTGCCCTGCAGGGTGCCGAAAAAGTGAAAGATGGAGAACATTTTTTCTGGAAGGGCGGAAAGGATTTACTGATAGATACTGCCAATAAGGTACTGGTAGCAGATTTTAATGCAGCGGAGGACCTGAATATGTATTCTTTACAATTGGAGAACCAACCCGGTACAGATACGACGAGGATGAGTTTCAAAGGCGTGAACGGGAAATACTATACTTTCCAGGTGTATAAAAAAGAGTTTAGTGAATGGCTATATCGCGACCTGCTACCGGGGTTGACAAAGGAAAAACTGGCAAAGCATTCCTTCTCCAAAATCACCTATTATAATGGGGAAGATTGGGTGAGTGATGACAAGGCCCTGTTTATAGATAAGTATTGGGATTTCTTACAGGCCAGATTTAAGGATGTAGCAGCTTTTAATATAGTAAGTGGCAACTTCAATCCTTTCATTTTTGAAGGCCCGCTGTATGATAAATATATCAATCACTGCTTTACGGCTAAGGACTGGCAATATCCCTCCATCAGTATCTTCTTTGAGGGCAGTAATGAAAAAGGACAACTGGATTTTATAAGAACGGATGAGGGCTATCAGCTGATCGGCGTAGGATTTGCGAGATAACTGTTTTGATTATTTTTCAATTACCTTTACCCCTGCAAATTATTGAAATAGAAGAATGAAAACAGAATTTTCGGAAGTATTGCAGGAGAACCTGCTATTCTGGAACATGTGGAATATCGCGTATGCATATGACCTGCTGGCCCAAAACCACGAAGGGTACGAAGCCCATTTTGAGCAGCTCCGTGAAATGTGGGATTTTTGCTGGAAAGCTGTAGCAGCAAAGCAAATCAACCCCGATGAGTTTGAGCAGGTATTTGGAAAGACCTACCCGGCTGAGTTTGATGAAGAAGGTGCATTTCTCAATCCAAGAGATATTCTCCATCAGACGTATGATGATCTAAGAGATACCGTATTGAGTGAGTTTTGTATCACGCTGTTGGTTGGCGCATTTAGTACTATTTATGACGGCGTGACTTCAGGCAGAAGATATGGCGCACGCGCCGGGGAATTGCCGATAGAAGTGCTCTATGGAATAGCAGCCTCCAATAGATTAGAAAATGAATTCCGATCTCTTCCAATTGTACAGGATGAATTAGCCGCACAGGCAAAACTATTGCAGGATTTAAGTCAGCCGAACCAGTATACTATCCAGCACAGACATCTATACAGGCACCTGGAACTCATGCAATCTATGCAGTTTATCGAACAATAAGAACTTCAAACTTCCCCGGCTATCCACAGCTGATAAAGGTTCCACCTCATCCGGCAAAACTTTATTTCTTAACCGCCAGCGGTTGTCCATCCCCACCCAGGTATACAACAAACAGCACTACATCAGTCGTCCCTTTGTTTGTTCCTTTGTGGTAGGTATCGTAAGATTCAACAAAGCTGGTACCTTCCTTATATTCAGCAGGCTGATGCCCTTCTATTTCGACAGTCAAAGTACCCTGCAGCACATAAGAGAATACAGGAATCAGGTGCTTATGCCAACCCGTGGTTTCACCCGGCGGAAAGGTAATTTTGGCCATTGTCACCTTTGCATCTTTAAATTGTGGGTACACGATCTTCTGGCCGATAGAGTTGACGGTGGTGTCTACTAACTTTTCAATTTTCAGTTTTCCGGCGTACTGTTGTGCATGTACGGTAGTACTAATGAAAATTAATAATGTCAGAATGATTCTCATTGTTTTTTGAAATTTGATGCAATGTAATAAATTTACCAGGGAGGTAGGGGAATAATGAGTACTACCTCTCAACAATTCAAATTATAGCACTAAAATAAAAAGTTCATGCCGAAGCATAATCAACCAATTCCTGTCATTGGCTTACCTCCCGATATAGGCATCATGCTTTTTAAGATCACGGCCTCCTCCCTACGCGGTCTCGAAGATGTACAACAGTCTCACCGGGACAGCTGGCATTTATTAACGCTACAAATGAAGGGGACCACTACCATGGAAGTGGATTTTCAAAAGATCGTTATAAAGCCATCCTCCGTATTCTACATGCATCCAAACCAGGTGCATCGTGTTATCTCATTTAAAGACGCTGTTTTTTATAGCCTGATCATCGACCACAAAAGCCTGAAACCTGAATACTTAAAATTACTGGAAGATCTTACACCGGTGCAACCACTTAAATTAAACAAAGAGACATTTACGATCCTTTCCGACATAGCCGCTGTCTGCATCAAATTGTATGAAAGAAAAGATGCAAAGTTATACGCATCATTATTAAAAGATAGCTGCCATACATATATAGCAGCCATCTTATCCCAGTACCTGGCACAGGCCAATCCAACGGATGCTCCATCGCGGTTTGATATCATTTCCAAATCATTCAAATCGGCCCTTGAAGAGCATTTCACCACCATAAAAAGTCCTAAAGAATACGCGCAAAAGCTAAACATTTCCGCGCCGTATTTAAACGAATGTGTGAGACACACTACAGGCCGGTCGGTCTCTTACCAGATACAACAACGCATCATCTTAGAAGCAGCGCGCCTGCTCTATCATTCCAATAAGTCTGTAAAAGAAATTGCTTACGCACTCGGGTTTGATGACCACTCCTATTTCACCAGACTATTTACAAAAGTAGCTGGCATGACGCCGCTGGAATTCCGTAGCAAAAACCTCGAATAGTCCTATACCTACTTCGCATCGCCCTTTTTTACCCTCCTTATTCGGCTTTACTTTGTGGCATGATAGAAAATAAGCAAATCGCAATCGTTGGTGGAGGTCCGGGAGGACTAACACTGGCCAGACTTCTGCAGCTGGTAGGTGCCCATGTAAAAGTATATGAAAGAGACGCCAGTAAAGCATCCCGTGTACAGGGGGCAATCGTAGATCTTCACTTTGATTCAGGTCTGAAAGTAATTGAAAAAGCAGGTCTGATGGAGTCATTTAAAGCAAACTATATCAAGGGAGCTGATCGCTACCGCATATTTGATAAGTACGGCACCATCCATCTGGATGAACATAACAAAGCAGATAATGGTGATTTTGGGGATCCATATTTCAGACCGGAAATTGATAGAGGTTCATTAAGGAATATGCTGTTAGAT
>Ga0316604_10003390_pt1 | contig 11233 bp, 9 predicted proteins | sample OWC_soil_day20_C_FD_207650 | JGI IMG/M metagenome (GOLD analysis project Ga0316604, IMG submission 207650) | Wetland soil microbial communities from Old Woman Creek delta, Ohio, United States - OWC_soil_day20_CT | ecosystem: Environmental > Terrestrial > Soil > Wetlands | place: USA: Ohio... | reverse complement strand
GTTGGAGTCTTGGATTTTGAGGCGGTCTTATGGTGTAAAGCTTTTTAACTTTACATAGTATTGGAGTGTAAAAAAGCGCCGCTGATTTACTCAATATGTTTGAGTAAATCAGCGGCGCTTTTTATATAACCTATTTCAATCACTGACCGGCGTTCAGTTCCTGAATAAAAGTTTCATCTTTGCGCAATTGCTGCAAAGCAGCAATTGCTCTTAGGTCCCAGTCACCATGTTCTGCTTCTTTTGCCAGTGCCAGCAGGCTCGCATCCTTGTTTTGCAGAAGTTTATGCAATGCCAGATAACGGGTCACCGTCGTCAGCAGTTGCAGTCCCGGCAGCAGCTCCTGTTCATCCGCCAACAGACTGGAAAATCGGGGACTATTTACTTTTTCATGATGGCAGTGAATAAAAGTCTTCAGCCATTCTCCCATTTTTAGGGGCCGCACGATCGCTTCCCCAACTGCCTCATGCCCCTGGTCGTCAACTCCCTGAACCACCGAACCAATATCGCACAGGCAGGCAGCTGTCAGCACTTGGTTCAATTGCTGTTCAGACAGCGCCATCAAGCGCCCTGCCTTATCGCAGATTCTACAGCATTCGAGCGTCTGTTGGTACAATTCGTCATTTTGCACTTTCATCAAAGCCAAAAAGCTCTCGCACACCTGACCTTGCGACTCCATGCCATCAATCGCCTGTTTCCGTTTCAGCCTCGAGGCGATGATATACTTCAATTCATTGTGATTGGCAGGTTTGGAAATGAAACTGTCGGCACCGACCTTGAAGCCCCGAATCCGGTCCTCCACATCATTGAGCGCCGTCAGCATAATGATATAAATATTATCTGTCCTTGGATTTCTTTTCAATTCACGGCACACTTCGAACCCGTTCATTCCCGGCAACATGACATCGAGCAGAATCACATCGGGTTGGTACCCAAGTGCGAATTCAATGGCTTCCATCCCCTGAAACACCTTGTGTACCTCATGCCCCCAAGTCGAGACGATATCCCTCATTAACTCGCAATTTTGTTCATTGTCATCCACGATTAATATTTTAGCCATCTTATCCTTCTATCGGCAAGGTAAAAACAATTTCCGTGCCAACGCCTTCCTTGCTAATCAAAAATATCTGCCCTCCATGCATTTCCACCAATTTTTTCGTCAACGGCAATCCCAATCCAGTACCGTCATACGCTCGCTGGTAGGAATTGTCCACCTGTTCAAATTCCATGAAAACGCGTTCCTGATCCTCATCCTTGATCCCGATGCCGTTGTCACGGATCCGCACCTGCACAGCGCTGTCCTGTTGGTATGCCTCGATTTCCACCTTGCCATTCTCCGGCGTAAATTTAACCGCATTCGACAACACATTATATAAAATTTGTTTGACCTTTGTCGCATCCGCCTTGACCTTGAAATCAGCCGGATCAATCTGCACTGTTATGTCAATATTTTTGCGGGCGGCAAGACTCCTGACCACCGCGCAACTATTTTCGATGATCTCTGAAATATAAAACTCGCTTACCATCAGATTCATCTTGCCTGCTTCGATTTTACAGATGTCCAGAATGTCGTTGATTAGTTGCAACAAGTGATTTCCGCTGTGTAACGCATTTTGAATATGTTTCTCCTGTTTTTCCGTTAGCGGACCAAATACGCGGCCGATCAACGCTTCGGCGCTGCAAATAATCGCTGATAATGGAGTACGAAGTTCATGACTCATAGTCGCCAAGAAATTGGACTTAACGCCGTTCGCCCGTTTTAATTCAGCAATCACCTGCACCAAGTCGAATGTTCTGGCTGCCACTTTGCCTTCCAGTTCATCATTCATCACTTTCAATTGACTCGACAACTCGATCTGCCGCACATGTTCTTGTTCAAGCTTTTCCAGATAAGATTCACTTTGCTTTTCACTTTCTTCCAATGAAGAAGCCATCTTTTGAAACGTTGTAAGCAAAATGCTCGTTTCGCTTTTTTGATCCTTGACCCACTCCGGACGCAAAACCATGCTGCGTTCTCCACTTGCCAGTCGCTCGGCAAACTGCGTCGCAACAGCAATGGGCTCCGTAATGATACCCGCAAAATACCTGCCGATTCCCAGCATAATGATCAAACAAAGCATGGTAACCCCGACAATCAAATATTGGTTAGTCGAGAGAATCTGAGCAAACCTTTTTTCCGGAATACCTATACCAATTGTCGCAATAGGCTCTCCCTTATGATTCACAATGGCTTCGTCCAAAAACACGTGCACTTCATCATTAAAGTCCACCCGTCCAAAAATATACTCTTTCGGCCCATCCAAAGTCCTGGTTGTAACAGGAATGAGACTACCAATATAGTTTTCCTTCGTCGGCGTTTGAATGTTGGAGGATATGCGGATATTATCGATGGAAAGGGCGAGATAAGATCCTTCTACACTCCGGCTGTATGCCACCGGGAAATAGGGATCATTATTCACAGTATCTCCCAAAATCAGGTACCCAACCAAGCGTTCGGCGTCTGTCGCATCCATGATCGGTATGACAGCCAACCCAATCTGGCATTGAGTCAGAAAGACCTGGTTGCCGTTTTCATCCAACCGATTGGCTATGGGGATTTTAAACCGGATAAAATCAATTGAATCCGGATAGAACAGCTCCGCCAACGGAAATGTTTCCTCCGAGCTTAGAGAGCTTTGCCGCTCTGCTACCAACTGCACCAGACCATTGAGTTCCCATGTTTTATCGTCCCTTATATCCTCGGAGATTCTCGCTATCGGCCGTCTATTGTTATCGAGAACTACGGCAATATCAAGATAGTTGTAAACTTGCTTCAGCTTCTGCAATTCCGCGGATAGTTTTACCGTATCATTTTTCTGAACCAATGCGCGAAACTCTGGATTTTGCGACAACCGCTGTCCGCCTCGCTCCATTTCATCCTTACGGCTCAACATCTGCGTGCGGACAATTTTCAACGCACTTTGCAAATAAAGCAGTTCACTGTCTTTTTTTTGGGTATCCATAATAACAGTGGACGACACAAAGAGAATGCCCATAGGCACAATAACTATCATAACCACGAAAATTAAAAGTTTTTTTCTGATCGACATAACTTAGATATTACTCCTTATTGTGCTCCTTGCAGAACATGACCAGTTGCATCCGGTCCTTCATGTCCATTTTTGCGAGAATATTACTGATGTGAGATTTTACCGTTTTTTCACTAATAAAGAGTTTTTCGCCGATTTGTTTATTGCTCAGGCATTCACATACTGCCTGGGCAATATCCAGCTCCCTTCGGCTGAGTTTATGCTTGAGAAACAGATATTCATTCGCAGACCTGTCGCAGGAAGTTTGAGCACCTTCGTTCTCTTTTTCACCGCTTGCATCAAAATCCAGCATGTCCAGCGTATTTTGCATCAAATCCAGCATGTCGGAGAACTTTTTTTCCGACATCACCGTAATATTATCGGCCAACTTGTTGCCAGCGCAGATCGTGTCCGATCCCAAATTGACTCCGCCCCCGTAGGCCATACAAATAATTTTCCCACGATAGAACACGGGAGAAAGAAAAAAAGTTAGCCCCATGTAACACTTAAAAGTGCGTGTCTGCCCCTGCGCCAGAATGGATTTCATGGCATTCTCCCGTTCCTGAATGCACCGCAGACGGTTATTTTTCATCATATAATAGCAAAACAATGAAGAGTTGGACCATATGGTAAGTGTCTTCCCTTGCAATGATAACAAGCATAAACTAATCCCAAATGTTCGTGCGAAGGAGTCCTGATACGCCTGGATTTTTTCTTTGCCTATTGTCTTTGCCCATTCCGGAAACAACTGTGTCTGCTCCAAGATATCCCCTCTTTTCTCATCGCAACAATATGTATTGTTAAAAAGCTTAGTAGATTAAGATAATTCGCTGTGAGTTGCTTTGTTCCTGCCAAAAACACAAAAGGCTCCGGGATAATCTCCCTGGAGCCTTTATCTATAATACGCACGGCCAAACATACATGGTTATTGTATTTGATTAATATAGATACGGTGTATCCCAGACATTCAGCTTGGCGCCAATCCCCATCTCGGAAGCCTTTTTGTAGATCTCATAACTCCAGGCTACGTCGTAAACAGGCTGACCGCCCATGCCAAAGAGAATCTTTTCATCGTTACTCTTGCGACCGACCTTCTTGCCTGAAACAATTTCACCCAGGTCGGTAATGATAGAAGGGTCCATCTTGCCATCGTGAATCCAATCAAGATAATAGGTGCCGATTAATCCCATTATAGTGCTAAATGGATAAGCCAGTTCTTCCTGCCAAGCTTCATACATCTTCCAGTTATCGATTACAAGATTTGCACGGTTCAGCACAAAGTCTTCATCCATACGGATGCTCGCGGGCAGCGATACAAATACACCGGGCTTAAGCCAGTCTTCCTTAATGTAGGGATAGTCGCTACCGGAAGTAGCGACGTTTACAACGTCAGCCCCACGTACCGCAGCTTCAATACTATCGGCGAGCTCAACTTTCTTGATCTGCGGACACTTCTCTTTGATATATGCGGCAAGCTTTTCAGCTGCGTCAGGAAACAAGTCATAAATCTTTACAGTATCCAACTTCTTGCAAACGTCCGCCAAAGCTATGAAACAGGTGCGGCTGATAACACCGGCGCCGATTAAAGCGCAAATTTTAGAATCAGGGCGCGCCAGATATTTCGCACCTACACCGGGGATCGCGCCGGTACGAACGGCGCTTAGCAGATTAGCAGACATGAAGGCGAGCGGAGCACCGGTATCCGCATCGTTCAACGCGGTCATCAGGATGGAACGGGGCAGGCCCTTTTCCAAATTATCGCGGTTAGAACCGTACCATTTTTCACCGGCAACGTTAAAGCGACCACCCAGATAAGCAACCATTGCCATAAAGCGGCGATCAGGACCATTGTGGGGCATGTTGGGAAACTCAGGTTTATCGGGGAAAGATACCATAATCCCGTGAGAATTATGATTCTTCCCCCCCATTACATAGTCGTCTTTTCCCAGAAGGTCAAATACTTCGGTCATAACCTCAATGCAACGATGCATATCGGTAACACCAGCTGCAACCATTTCAGCTTCATTCAAATACAGAAAATCGATTTTAGTATTACTCATAATTTTCTCTCCCTAGGCTTATCGTTTTTCGAGAATCAGCTTTTTCAGGCACGCCCTACAAGATGGCATGCAACAAAGTGATTCGGTTCTATTTCAATCAAACCGGGTTCTTCCTTCGAACAAATTGGGACAGCACAATTACAACGGTTAGCAAAACGGCAAATCGGTTCGGGGTTGATGGGAGATGTGATCTCACCACGCAGTAGAAGCCTTTCCGGCCGGTTGTGAATCCTGGGTACAGGAATCGCTGAAAGAAGCGCCTGTGTATAGGGGTGCGCGGGGTTGGTAAACAGAATCTCCGAAGGCGCCTTTTCAATCAGTCGGCCCAGATACATGACCGCAATATCATCCGAGAAATGATTGACCACTGAAAGGTTATGGGTTATAAAAATGTAGGTCAAGCCCATTTCTCGCTGGATTTTTTTCATCAGGTTCAGAATCTGCGCTTGAATGGAAACGTCCAGTGCAGAAACCGGCTCATCGCAGATGATGAACTTCGGATTCATAGCCAGGGCACGAGCAATACCAATACGCTGGCGGCGGCCACCGTCCAATTCATGCGGATAGGTGTTGACAAGGCGCTCTGCCAGCCCAACGGTATCCATCAGCTCCATGACGCGCATGAATCGTTTGTCAGGATCCGGAATCATATTCGCTAGAATGATGGGTTCTTCGATCGTTTGGGTAATGGTTTTGCGCGGGTTAAGCGAAGAGAAAGGATCCTGAAAAATCAGCTGCATGTTCTGTCGCATATGCCGCATTTCCTGCGTGTTTAGTTTCGGAATGTCGACCCCATCGAAAATGACACTCCCGCTTGTCGGTTCAACGAGCCGCAAAATTGTGCGGCCAATCGTCGTTTTACCGCAGCCCGATTCGCCCACGATTCCTAGCGTTTTCCCTTTTTCCAGATCAAAACTTACACCATCGACCGCATGGAGCATTCCCTTAGGTACTTTATAATATTTTTTTAGGTCCTTGACCTCCAATAATATGTTACTCAATGTAATACCTCCTTACAGCCTGCTCTCATTTGTGTCTTTGTATAGATGGCATTGCACGCAATGGGTTTCGCTGAGCCATTTGTTCTCAGGCAGAGACTGGGAGCAGACCTCCATTACATAATCACAGCGGGGATGGAAAGGACACCCCGAAGGCAGGTTCGTAGGATCGGGCATCAACCCTTTAATCGGTTTGAGTTCGGAACGCCTGATCTCAATATCAGGCAGAGCGTCAAACAAGCCCTTGGTGTATGGATGCCGCAGGTTGTCAAAGATATCTTCCAAAGTTCCGTGCTCGACAATGCGCCCGGCATAAGCGATAGAAACCTCATCGCATACTTCGGCTACAATACCAAGATCGTGTGTAATCATAAGCATAGACATATGATATTTTCGTCTCAGCTCGTTGATCAGTTTGAGCACCTGCGCTTGAATGGTCACATCCAAGGCAGTAGTTGGCTCGTCGGCAATAAGAAGATCCGGACTGCAGGTCAGAGCTATGGCAATAACCACACGCTGCTTCATACCACCCGAGAATTGGTATGGGTACTCATTGGAACGTTCGCCTGGAATACCCACCAGCTCCAGCATCTCTTTGGCCTGTTTAAGCGCTTCTTCTTTGCTAACCTTGCGATGAATCTCGATGCTTTCGGCAATTTGGGCGCCAACCGTATGCACCGGGTTCAGGGAAGTCATAGGATCCTGAAAGATCATCGCAACCTTGTCCCCGCGAATTTCTTCCAGCTCAAGCTCACTCATCGTTAGAACACTCCGGCCTTCCAGTAAAATTTCGCCTGAAAGAATTTTCCCCTGAGGTTCTGGAACCAGATTAAGAATAGAAAGTGCAGTAGTTGTTTTTCCTGCACCGGTCTCGCCTACCAGACCAAGAGTCTTGCCGGCTTTAATTATAATATCCACACCGTTAACTGCTTTTACCACTTCTTCATCACTAATATAGTGAATCACAAGATTCCTTATCTCCAGTGTGTTTTCTTGTTCGTTCATCTTTTTGCTTTCCATATTGTCCTCCTGCTATTTTAACCTGGGATCTAGCGCATCACGCAATCCATCGCCCAAAAGGTTAAGCGAAAGGATCGTCACGAAAATCGCCAGGCCCGGCGCCATAACTATATAGGCGTGGTCACGCATATAAGCACGACCGGAGGCAAGCATATTTCCCCATTCAGGAATAGGCGCTTGAATACCAAGTCCGATAAAACTCAGTGCAGAAATAGTCAATATTGCACTGGCGACATACAGGGTCACCTGGACGACAATAGGACCGAAACAGTTGATCAAAACATGATTTGTGATGATATGAGTATTGGTTGACCCAATGGCTCTAGCCGCCTCCACATACTCAATGCCTCTCACCGTCATCACCGCAGAACGCACTACACGTGAAAACTTCGGCGTAAAGGAGAGCCCGATCGCGATAGTCATATTCACCAAGTTCGTACCAAAGGCAGCCACAATCGCAAGAGCCAACAGCACATCAGGCAGACATAAAAAAACGTCCATACAACGCATAATGACGTCATCTATTTTGCCTCCGTAATAACCGGCAATAGCTCCGAGCGCACCGCCAATAAACAACGCAAGCGCCACGGATGCAAATCCGACTACGAGAGAAATGCGAGCGCCGTGCACTATACGGGCCATAATATCCCGCCCCATCTCATCAGTGCCAAAAATGTGCTCGGTGCTTGGTGCCTTCAACCGATTGGGTACATTGATTTTAATAGCCTCGGTATCATAATTTGCAATGATTGGCGCCGTAATAGCTACCAGCACTATGAAAATGAAAATAAACAAGCCGATAACAGCCATTTTATTTCGCAAAAATCTATTCCAAGTCTCCTGAAGGCGACTTTTTTTCTTGTATTGTTTGAAAAACTCTTTTCTCGTTGTATATTTTTTTACCGCTTCGTCCATGATTAGCCCTTCCCCCCGCCATACTGCGCTTTAATTCTGGGGTCCATGTACGCATAAACAATGTCGACCACCAGATTCGAAACAGCCACGCAAACTGCCATAATTACCAAACAGCCAAGAACCGTGGGTGTGTCTCGCTTATTAATCGCTTCAACAAGCAGTCTGCCTGTTCCAGGAATTGAAAACACAGTTTCTGTCAGTACAACGCCGCCAAGCAAAGCGCCTATGTTCATTCCAATAACAGTAACCGTAGGCATCATCGCATTCTGCAGCGCGTGATTCAAAACAACATTACGGGCATTGACGCCTTTTGCCTTTGCTGTACGGATGTAATCCTGCCGGATGACCTCAAGCATGGAAGAACGCGTGGTTCTCATAATATTCGCCATATAGTTGGCTCCCAATGCAACGGATGGCAGTATAAGACTAGCAAATCCATCTATGCCGCTCGAGGGCAGCCACCCAAGCTGCACTGAAAAAAGTAAAATAAGTAAAAGTCCCAACCAGAAAATCGGCAAGGATACTCCCAGGAGACCTACAACCATGGTGAAATTGGAGAATAAGGAGTAGGGTTTGACGCCCGAAAATACACCAATAGGCACTCCCAGACCAACACAGAACAGCATTGCCCCGGCCACAACCTTGAGTGTGTTGGGGAAACGGGCCAGCAGTTGTTCGCTAACAGGAGCCCGCGTAATATAGGACATGCCGAAATCGCCTTGAATCAGATTCTTTGTGTAGTTAAAGAACTGAACGAGGAAGGATTGATCAAGACCGAGCTCAGTTTTGAGTTTGGCGCTTGCATCTTCTGTCCATTCATTGCCCAATATGGTGTTGGTCGGATCGCCAGGGGTGAAATACATAATGGTAAAAACAACAAATGTCACTGCCAGGATAACCGGAATCATGGCAAGTAGACGCCTTACAATAAATTTGAACATAAAATTCACTCCTATAATCGACATGTTCCCCAACTCAAGGCTGGGGAACATGTCGGAGGTCTGCTGAGCCTAAACTACAATATTCTCTTTAATAATGCAGTTTATAGTAGTTGTGAGGCATTTCGACGTTGATTTCTACGCCCTTCAGATCTTTGTTGGCAAGCGCATACATGTTGTTTACGTACAGGTCGGCTTCAGGCGCCTCATCAGCCAAAAACTTCTGAATTTCGCCATACACTTCGGCGCGAGGTTTGTTCTCAAAGGAAATGGTGCGAGCTTTGTCAATGAGAACATCCAATGCAGGGTTTTGGTACCAGACGCGGTTTACGCCGCCAATACCTGCTTTTGTAAACCGACGAGCCAGGAACATATCAGGATCCCAGTAACAGCCCCAACTCGTGATAAACATTGGTGCTTTGTGCCCCTGAATGGTCTGCGCAAATACAGCATTCTCAATTCGTTTCACCGTTGCATTGATTCCGATGGCTTTCAGATAGGACTGCACAAGAACAGCCATCCGTTCCGCCTCGTCACGGAATACGATAATTTCGGTGTCAAATCCGGAGACGCCGGCTTGCTTCATCAGTGCTTTGGCCTTCTCAGGATCATAGCTGTACTTGTTGTCGGGATTATTAATTGCGCCCAAAACGGTCGGAGCAAAGGTAGCATTGTTAAATACTACAGTGCCATGACCATTGTGACCAACCTCCATAAGAGCCTTGCGGTCAACGGCATAGTTAATGGCCTGCCTGACCAGTTTGTTGCTGAAATTTTTATTTGTGTTGTCGTAGCCCAGATGCCAAACCAATTGGGAAGGATGCTCCCAAAGCTGCAGGTTGGCATTGCCCAACACACGATCGTAGTCGACTGTATCAAATACGACGTTAATATCTGCTTTTTTCGTTTCCACGGCGATAGTTCTGCCGCTTCCTTCCGGAATGATCTTAAAGGTCAGGGACTTATTGAGAGCTTTGTCCGCTTGATTGAAGTATCCGTCAAAGCGCTCCATAACAACACTGTCGCCGATTACGCGACTCTTAAATTTGTAGCGTCCGGTTCCGATTGGATTGCTCCAGTCTTTCGAAGCATCAGCCTTTTCCGCGTAAGCTTTGGGAACAATGCCGCAAGCTACATGGGTCAACGCTGTAGGCAACGCCGGATAGGGGCCAAAGGTTGTGATTTGAATGGTGGAGTCGTCAATCTTGGAAATCTTGTCTACAGGTTTGAACAGGGCGCCAATAGCAGTGCCCTTCTGAGTTCTCTGCAGAGAGTATACAACGTCGTCAGCCGTCAGGTCCTTGCCGTCATGGGTTTTGACGCCCTTGTAAATCTCAAATTGCCAGGTAGAATCATTGAGTCTCTTAAAGCTTTTGACTAATTCCGGTACATTGCCGAGATATTCATCTTGAGCAAACATGTAACTGTAGATGTTGGTAATAATATACCTATTGGAAAGGTCGGAAGTATTAATTGGGTCAAAAGATACCATATCCAATTGCTGAACAACAGTAATATCTGCGTTCAGGTTGGCTTTGGGATCCACTGTAGTAGTTGGCTTTGCAAGTTTTGGTGGATTTTTTACGGTTGCTGCGGGTTTAGCACTTGCATCGTCTTTCTTGCCTGAGCCGCCGCAACCTCCTATTATGGTTGCCATCATGACTAGAACTAACAAAAGAGACAGTACGAGGTTTTTTTTCATGAATTTGAACTCCTTTCTGTTCTGCTAAATGAGGCTTTTTCATAATTCACCAGCCCTATACACGTAAGAGCTGTTGAGTAATGAAATAAAAAAGACTTCACCCCCACAGTCGCCGCCTTTTTCATTTATCAAGTGACAAATTAATCAAAATCCCGGCAACATGGATTATGAAGTCACTTATATATTCTTAATATTCGTCACAAATTACTGTACTCCTTCGACCTTTAGCCATTTTTTTTCAACGGATTAATCAAAAATTGGTCAACGAACACAACCGATTTTAAAAACAAAACCTACTAAGAAAAATCAAGAGCCGTCTTAACGGGTTTCAAAAAACTGAAGTGCTTGAACATTTAATTTGGGGGACACCAATACAAACCAATCGCTGCGAGCGATTGGACGACAAACTGTTGGTTGTGAAAACATCAGGGTCGATATAGCTCACAAACCCGAGCATAGTAGATGCGCAGAAATTTGTTCAGTGCAGCGATTTTGGCCACCTTTTTAGGTTTACCTTCAGATTCTTTTTTAAGCG
>Ga0316604_10003387_pt1 | contig 11246 bp, 5 predicted proteins | sample OWC_soil_day20_C_FD_207650 | JGI IMG/M metagenome (GOLD analysis project Ga0316604, IMG submission 207650) | Wetland soil microbial communities from Old Woman Creek delta, Ohio, United States - OWC_soil_day20_CT | ecosystem: Environmental > Terrestrial > Soil > Wetlands | place: USA: Ohio... | reverse complement strand
CCCGTTCGCCACTAGGAGTTATAAATAACTCCCCGTTCGACTTGCATGTGTTAGGCACGCCGCCAGCGTTCGTCCTGAGCCAGGATCAAACTCTCCAATAAAGATTTTTATTGAAGCCATTTGTTGGCTCGATAAATCAAATTAAGAAATTGTTTTTGGTTTTGTATGTCGCAAGCGACATACAACCGCACATCTGGCTTTTTGATGCATTACTTACATTGTTCAGTTTTCAGGGAACCACGTGCACAAATGCACTAGTGTCTAGGTCGTATCAGACGATACGCATTATCCAAGACCACTTTTGTCGTTCTCATTCTTGCGGAGCCGACATTTATAAATGATAGCATGCTTGTTCGACAATGTCAACATAAAACACACAAATAAAACTTATTACCATTGGCTTCCAATGTATCGACCAACGTCTTGGTCATCGGATAAGCTTACGTTTTTCTGCTAAACCTAAATTCTCATATAGATAATTCATGACTTTGGCTTTATAGAGGAAATAGGCAATAATACTCCCCCCCACAGTACTGACTAAGAATGGTATAATAAAGAAGAATGCGCCTGATTGGGAGCCAACAAAATATTTCGCAACAGGATAAGCCAACAAGGCCCCAAAGAACCCGGTACCAACCACCTCACCAATAATCGCACCCCAGATACTATTAGTTTTCTTATAAACTATGCCAGCTAGTGCTGCGCCGACCATACTCCCGGGGAAGGCCAATACTGATCCTGTTCCTAAAATATTGCGTAATAAGGATATTCCAAATGCCGCACTAATCGAGTAGCGTGTTCCTAACAGCACTGCAAGCAGTATATTGATAACATGCTGCAAAGGAAAGCACTTGGCAATACCAATCGGAATATAGACTAAGTGGGCGGAAAGTACACCCACAGCGATAAATATGGCTGTATAAGCCAGCTTTCTAGTATTCATATATTTTACTTCCTTTCCATATATATATAAATTATACATTTTCGTCACTGGGAGCATTACATCCTGCTAAATACCTTATTAACCAATCAATGAAAAACAAAAGACTAAATTCTTATTATATCTTGTATTTTTTGTAAATCAGTGGTAAATTATCAATTACAGTTGTTTGTTTACAATGTACCTATACCTTGTTTTAGGAGGAGAATTACGATGAAAAAAATCCAAACGGTGCTTGTCGCCAATCGTGGCGAAATTGCTATTCGGGTTATGCGGGCTTGCAATGAACTGGAAATACGTACAATTGCCATTTATTCCAAAGAAGATATATTCTCGTTGCACCGCTATCGAGCTGATGAGGCCTACCTGATAGGTGAAGATAAAAGCCCTGTTGACGCTTACCTGGATATTGAATCCATACTGCGCATAGCAAAAAGTCGAAAGGTGGATGCCATCCACCCCGGTTATGGTTTTTTGTCTGAAAACATTAACCTGGCCATACGCTGTAAAGAAGAAGGCATTACCTTCATTGGCCCAGACATTGAGCATTTAGCCATGTTTGGTGACAAAATTAATGCCCGCGCCCAAGCAGTGGCCGCAGGCCTGCCTGTCATACCAGGAAGTAACGGTCCAGTCCATAGTGTAGAAGAAGTCAAGGATTTTGCTGAATGTTACGGCTATCCGTTCATTATTAAGGCGATATCAGGCGGCGGCGGTCGCGGCATGCGCATTGTTCGCTCAGCCGATTCCCTTGAAGATTCCTATTTACGCGCCAAATCAGAAGCTAAAGCCTCTTTTGGTGACGATCAAATCTATCTTGAACAGTTGATTGAGAACCCCAAGCATATCGAAGTGCAAATCCTGGGAGACCAACATGGTGATGTCATCCATTTATATGAAAGAGATTGTTCTGTACAACGCCGTCACCAAAAAGTAATTGAAATTGCACCTAGTATCTCCCTGCCAGAAAAATTGCGGCAGGAAATTTGCGCCGCTGCCGTCAAACTGATGAAAGCAGTAGGCTATATCAGCGCTGGTACGGTAGAGTTTTTAGTAACACCTGATCAGAAGTTTTATTTCATTGAAGTGAACCCCCGCATCCAGGTAGAACATACCATTAGTGAAATGATCACAGGTATTGATATTGTTCAAGCCCAGCTATATATCGCCGATGGTGCCAGACTGAGCGGTGATGACATCGGTATTCCCAGTCAAGACTATATTACCTGTAATGGTCATGCCATCCAATGCCGGGTAACCACCGAAGACCCGGCGAATCAGTTCATGCCCGATACCGGAAAAATAGCAGCCTACCGCAGCGGTGGCGGCTTTGGCGTGCGGCTTGACGCTGGTAATGCTTACACCGGTTCGGTGATTACTCCTTTTTACGATTCATTGCTGGTTAAGGTCTCTACCTGGGGTCTCAATCACAAAAGTGCTATTGCTAAAATGAAACGCTGTCTTGGTGAATTCCGGATTCGCGGGATAAAAACCAACATACCCTTTCTTTACAATGTAGTTAACCATGCGGATTTTTTAAGCGGTAATTATTATACTACCTTTATTGATACGTCCCCAGAACTGTTTATATTTACGCCACTCCAGGACAGAGGCACTAAGCTGCTTACCTATCTGGCCGAAACCACAGTAAATGGCTTCCCTGGAATTGTCAAACGTCCCAAACCAAGTTTTTCCCCCACCCGCCAGTTACACGCCCCTGATGCACTTCTAACTAACGGCACCAAACAAATCCTGGACAGCAAGGGACCGCAAGGTCTAATATCCTGGATTAAAGATCAAAAAGAGGTTCTATTGACAGACACTACGCTGCGGGATGCTCATCAATCACTCTTGGCTACCCGAATGCGAACCCATGATATGCTCAACGTTATTGCCCCTACAGCCCATATGCAGCCTAATTTATTTTCTCTGGAGATGTGGGGCGGAGCCACTTTTGATGTAGCTTACCGGTTTTTAAATGAAGACCCCTGGAAGCGTCTGGAGGCCTTGCGAGCCCAGGCCCCCAATATATTATTTCAAATGCTATTCCGGGCTTCCAATGCAGTTGGTTACACCAGCTATCCGGATAACGTAATTCGCGCGTTTGTTGCCCAAGCAGCTGCAGCAGGTATCGACGTATTCCGTATTTTTGACAGTTTAAACTGGCTTGACGCCATGACCGTTTCCATTGACGCGGTACGCCAGTCCGGCAAGGTCGCAGAGGTTGCCTTGTGCTATGCAGGCGATATTCTGGACCCGTCGCGCTCTAAGTATGACTTGAAATATTATGTGAATCTGGCAAAAGAAGTTGAACAAGCCGGTGCGCATATTTTGGCTATCAAAGATATGGCTGGATTATTAAAACCCGAGGCCGCCTACAGACTGGTTTCGGCCCTTAAAGAGGCTGTAGACCTTCCTATCCACCTGCATATGCACGACACCAGCGGCAACGGGATCTACGCATACGCCCGGGCCATTGATGCTGGTGTAGACATTGTAGATACCGCAATCTCTTCGTTAGCTGGCATGTCATCCCAACCCAGCAGTAATAGCTTATACTATGCCTTGCAGGGCCATTCTAGGCAACCCCACGTGGATATCGACAGCTTAAATAAATTATCCCATTACTGGGAAGATGTTCGCACCCATTATAAAGATTTTGAAAGCAGTCTCCTTTTCCCCAACCCCGAGGTATATCAGCATGAAATGCCTGGTGGTCAATATAGCAACCTCAAGCAGCAAGCCAAATCACTAGGACTGGAAAGTCAGTGGGACCGCGTTAAGGTAGTATACCGTCAAGTCAACGACCTTTTCGGCGATCTTATCAAAGTAACCCCTTCATCTAAAATCGTTGGCGATATGGCCCTGTTCATGGTTGAAAATAACCTGACAGAAGACGACATTTATAATACTGGTGATAGTTTAGACTTTCCAAACTCTGTTGTTGAATTCTTCTCTGGTCAGATTGGCCAGCCCTACCAAGGCTTCCCCCAAGAACTGCAGCGTATCATTCTGAAAGGCAAGGCGGCCTTAACCAAACGTCCTGGTGAACTACTGGAGGATACCAACTTTGACCAAATACGCAATATGCTATCCGATGTTCTCGCTCGCCCGGTAACTGAAAAGGATGTGCTTGCTTACTCCCTTTACCCCAAAGTATTCCTGGATTGGGTTAGATTAGTTGCTACCTATGGCGATGTGTCGATGTTAGATACCCCCACCTTTTTCAATGGCTTAGCCCCGCGTGAAGAACTCCAAGTCGACATTGAGGAAGGCAAAACACTTGTAATTAAGCTTATCTCTATTGAAGACCCACTTCCGGATGGCACTCGGATTGTCAACTTTGAACTTAACGGCTTACCGCGCGAGATTATTGTTAAAGATAGGAGCATCAAAGCCATTACGCTTGCAAAAGCAAAAGCGGAAAAGGATAACCCTGGCCAGCTTGGTGCTTCTATGACAGGAAAAGTGATTAAAATTATGGTGAAAAGAGGAGATCCTGTTAAAAAGGGTGAATATTTACTTGTAACTGAAGCCATGAAAATGGAAACAACGATACAAGCTCCATTTGATGGTGTAGTTAAAGAGCTTTATGTAAAACCTCAGGATCCTGTAGAAACAGGCGATTTATTAATCGAACTCGTGAAGGTTGCAAAAGCATAAAGCATAGTTTCTGTCATAGTTATAGCTAGGGGTGCCAGAAGTGGCTGAGAGGATTCAATTCCAACCCTCGAACCTGATGTGGTTAATACCACCGTAGGAAAGCTTTATACCAATCTAAGCAAAGCTTGCCCGCGTTCCTCACCTCTGCTATAGCTAAAAATACACTCATAGAGGAAGGGGAAAATTATGTATACCACTCAAATGGATGCCGCGAAAAGAGGCATCATTACCGAACAAATGCGTATCGTAGCTCAGGAGGAAAATATTGATATTGAGCTCTTACGCCAACTAGTAGCAAGTGGCCGTGTTGCCATTCCTGCCAATAAGCAGCATACTAGTCTTAGCCCCAAAGGAGTTGGGGAAAAGCTTCGCACCAAAATCAACGTCAACCTTGGAGTTTCCAAAGACTGCTGCGACCTTGAACTTGAATTAGAAAAAGTAAAAAAGGCCATTGACCTCAAAGCTGAAGCTATTATGGATTTGAGCTGTTATGGTAAAACTCAGGAATTTCGACGCAAATTGATTGAAATATCCCCCATCATGATCGGTACTGTACCCATGTATGATGCTGTCGGTATGCTTGATAAGGATCTAAAAGACATCACCGTCGATGAATTTTTCTCGGTTGTTGAACGGCATGCGGAGGACGGCGTGGATTTCATGACCATTCACTGTGGTATGAATCGACAAACAGCCGAACGGGTGAAAAAAAATAAGCGTCTCACTAACATTGTTTCCCGGGGAGGCTCGCTGCTTTTTGCCTGGATGGAATTAAACAATCAGGAAAACCCGTTCTATGAATATTACGACAGACTGCTGGACATCTGTGAAAAGTATGATGTGACCATCAGCTTGGGTGATGCCTGTCGTCCTGGTTCGATTAACGACTCCACCGATGCTGCACAAATTGAAGAACTCATTACCCTCGGCGAACTAACCAAACGCGCCTGGGCCAGAAATGTGCAAATCATGATCGAAGGCCCCGGCCATATGGCAATTAATGAAATTGCTGCTAACATGCAATTGGAAAAGCGTTTATGCCATGGTGCCCCCTTCTATGTGTTAGGACCACTAGTCACCGATGTCGCTCCCGGTTACGACCATATTACCAGTGCGATTGGTGGTGCCATTGCTGCGGCAAATGGCGCAGACTTCCTCTGTTATGTTACCCCGGCTGAGCATCTTCGCTTACCCAATCTTGATGATATGAAAGAAGGCATCATCGCTGCCCGCATTGCTGCTCACGCCGCCGACATTGCTAAAGGAATTCCTGGTGCCCGCGACTGGGATAATCAAATGAGTGCCGCCCGGACCGCTGTAGACTTCCCCCGCATGATTGAACTGTCTATTGACCCGGAAAAGGCCAGAAAATACCGGGAAGAATCTATGCCTGAATGTGAAGATACCTGTACCATGTGCGGGAAAATGTGCCCCATGAAGAATATGAAAAAAATACTCAACGGAGATGACTTGAGTATTTTATAAGTTAGTATACACTTTTTACTACAAAAGCTCTGTATTCTGCATTTAGCAGGTACAGAGCTTTTGTAGTAGCTTGATCCAAGGTTCTGAGTCAACCCACTCAATCTTCTCTATTCATATATTTTTTCTCAAATGCTGCTACAATTGATCGTAATCTTTCATCAAGTTTCTTGATAGCCATCTCGCGGATGTCATCAGGAATACCAAAAAAGGCTTGCGCAATTCCCCCTGTTATGCAGGCAATTGTATCGCTATCCCCGCCTACTGAAATAGCATTTCTTATAGCATCTTCATAATCCTCGGCCTCTAAAAAGGCGATAATAGCAATCGGAACTGACCCCTGGCAGGACACATCAAAAACATAATTGGGACGAATATCATCGATCTTTTGGTGAAGGTCGTAATCAAAATGCTTGCTAATAAATTCTTTTATCTCGTTCTTCGTACTGTTGTTTCTAGCTAAATAAATAGTTGCCGCTGTTGCCTGGGCTCCTTTAATACCTTCAGGGTGATTATGGGTTATTGCCGCAGATTTTGCCGCCTCTCCCATAACCGCTTCCAAGTTATTAACAGCAAAACCGATAGGACTAACACGCATAGCCGAGCCGTTTCCCCAACTATTGTATGAGTCAGCACTATTGGAGCGAGCCCAAGATTCAAAATTCGGCCCATATCCTACTGTTGGGTACAGACTATAGTGTTCTTTAAACTTCTCAACATAGGTAATTCCTGATAATAGACTATCTGCTACTGCACAAGTTAGTACTGTATCGTCAGTAAAAACAGATGTAGCTTGAAATAGCGGAAATTTCTTGTCCTTTAGATTATTCCACTCGTAAACTGAGCCAATAATATCTCCGGCAATTGAACCAATCATTGATTCTCCCCCCACTACGCACCCGATCAGAATACTACTATATGTTTTCAATACTCTTAATAAGTTCATTTGCAACATTTGAACTTTCAAGCCGCATAATACTTTCTTCCGCATTGCCAAAACTCAAAAGATTTATGCTGCCATACCACACAATCTTTTGATCTATAATTGCAAATTTCTGATGTATGTTTGTCTTAAAAACTAGTTTTAGTCCGATACCTTCAAGCACGCTTAAAGTGTCTTGCAAAGCAGGTCTATCCTTTGTTCCAAAATCTTCGACCGGCCTGGTCACTATGATTACTTTCACTTTATTTTGTACCGCAATCTTCAAAAGCTCCAACATCTGTAAAGTACGTTTCCTGGTAATAAAAGGACTTACTATCAAAAGCTCTCTAGCCGCATTCATAATATCATTACTATATACCGGCAAAAAGTTGCTCTTGTCAAAAATTATGTCTATTGATTCTGTCGCAATACCCTCACCCTTTGCCTTATAGCCAATTGAGGCATATCCAGTCAGCCGCTTATTATACATCTTTTCCAACATCCGCACATGGATATCCACATAATCATAAATCTGCACTTCATTTTTATGCTCAAACAGCCTATGAAGCCTACCTGCATATTGCTGCAAGGTTCCTTTCCACGATATCGGCATAGCCAGAAATAAAGTATCAAGCCGGGGTTCATCAAATCCTTCCCCTATATATTTACCTGTAGACACTAAAATCAACGGTTTATCAGCAGGTACATCAGCTATTCTTTGCATTATTTCCCGGGTTGCCTTGGCTCCCATTCCCCCCATGAGAGAAATAACGTCAAGAATTTTTTTACTCAATTCTTTGGTCAACAATTCGACATGCGCCGTTCTTTCTGTTAAAATGACACAATTTCTACCGTTTTCATAGCTGTTAATCACATCAGAAATAATCAGCTCATTTCTTAGACCACTTGTTATAATCTCAGCATACAGTTCGTGAATAGCTACATCCTTTTCCTCTCTATCCAAGGGAACTCTAAACGATGTAAACCTTGGTATGACATAATGCTCAAAAGGCCTTCTCTCTGCCTGCTTTTTTGCATCATCCCTGTAGCGTATACAGCCGCATTGCATAAAGATAATAGGATGATGCCCGTCCTTCCTTGTGGGCGTTGCCGTCAAACCATAAACGTATTTTGCAGTTGTACTTTTGAGCACCTTTTCAAAGCTAACCGCTGAAATATGGTGACATTCGTCAACAATAACCATGCCATAATTTTTTACGCATTCTTTGACTTCACCCATTCGATTGAGTGACTGAATTACAGCTATATCAATTACACCACTCAGACTATTCTTTCCTGCGCCTATTTGACCAATAATACTGTTGGTCTTTTTTCTGCCTCGCTTCTTAGCCATATGTATATCCGTATCCGGCAAAGCTTCATTTATCACCAGAAACTCCATCAATCTTTTCTTCCATTGCGCAACCAGACTGACTTTATCAACCAAAATGAGGGTATTAACTCTTCTTTCGGCAATCATCTTAATTGCTACAACTGTTTTCCCGAAAGCTGTTGTTCCCGAGAGTACTCCTGTATCGTGCTCTAATAATCTAACAAGCGCCAGCGGTTGCTCATCTCTTAAAGTTCCAGTAAATTCAACATCGATTTTTCTGTCGCAATTCGTCTTATCGATATAGCTAACATCAATTCCAAGCTCTTCAAAAAAAGCCTGCAAATCTGCCCTGCAACCTCTTGGCAAACACAAATATTCCGTTGTTTCTTCTGAACATGAAATAATTCTGGGAATTTGGAAAGTCGGCATACGCATAGCCTGCATTTTATAAAACTCTGGATTTTTGAAAGCCGCCAAACGTTTTAAGTAATTTAATGCCCGTTCCGAAATACCAATTTTAGGGACAAACACCATATTTGCTTGTACTATTTCAAGCTTCTGCGGAAAATCATTTTCTATTAATTTGACTTTGCTTGTTTCCCAAGGCTTAGGAATCTCTTCCTCATCTTTTTTCAACACGCCAAATTCATTTCCATTACACAGCTTTGCTATAAACATTTCAATATTATCTTCAGAGAGTTTGGCGAGAGAAGCTAAAAATGCCCACTGGTCCTTATACGGCTGAAAATTTCCATCGATAAATTCACTATTATTAGCATTTCTTGCTGCTCTTTGTAAGGGAAGGGCAATTAAATTTCCTAAGCCGCCTTTGGGCATTGTATCTTGGTTGGGGAAGAATCTATCATAGGATTTAAAGGTCAGTTCATGCCTTGTACTCATGGCATAAGTGAGTAATGCCGTACCAAATTTTCTAGCCATAGCCGCTGATATCTGCTTTTTGAAAAAAAACCACGCATGGCTTCCATTACCGGATCGTGAACGTTCCACTGCAACAGGAATATTAAATTCTCTACACACATCTCGCAAAGCTGTAATATCCTTTTTCCATTCCCCATCATCAAAATCAATCACCAAAAAGTAGCAAGTCTCATCAATGCACATTGGATATATCCCTGCCACGAAATTACCGCGACCTCGCAAATGGTCATCAATAGTCTTCTCATCTAAAATAGCATATGATTTATGCTGACAGCTGGTGCAGCTTTCCGTTGGTTTTCTGCATAATCCAACCTTCCATTCATTTAAGCAAAACGGCGAATACCCTGCTGTCCCCTTCTTTTTATTCTCCCACCTTTTTGCAAAAACATCATCCCGCCCTTTAAAGAGCGACATATATAACTTGATTTTTTCCTTGGAGTCTGACAAATTATTTATGTTTACTGGCAACATCTGATTTCCAGCTTCACTGTGCATTACTTGGGGTGATGAAGCTTCCGGAACATAAATACTATCCCCCGGAGAAATGTCCATATTTGCATCAGGAAAAGTCTGATATCCTAAACTATCAAACTTTTTCTTTAAACTTTTCAGTTTTTCTTTCAAGTAATTGTTTTCAGTCACTACTGCTTGATATTTTTCCAACAACTCTTCAAAGTTCATACCGCCACCCTTTATACTATCATTCATCAGCCCACTCCAATTACATCATTGTTTGATAACTCCGGCAATCACATTATTATATTGATTCTTACCTACACATTATCATTATAACCAAAGTAAAGTCAAGTTAGGTGCCGGAAAGACAAGGGAATTGGGACTTGTCTGATTGATATTCAGTAACAAAACTGAAATGTCCCTCTTGTTTTTCACGCCCGATATTGTTCGCAAAAGCAAAAAAATTCTGCACTGACCAAAATTAGGCTACAGACAACTCCCCTGTCTGTTTTTAAGTGCACTTGGAATCAAAGAATATTTTTCCCTGCTTTCCCCTCGAAAAACATAGCCTTTCAAATTTTTTTATAATCACCATACAGGCTAAAAGAAAAGTCGCCCCATCCCTAAGGACAGGCGACTTATGGCACAACCGATATCTAAGCGGGCCGTACTTTAGATTTAGTTGTGGATTTTACTACGATCGAACTATGTTAGCATACCGTGCTGCAGTCATCATTGAAGCAGAAAAATAGTAAAAGTATTATAATGATGATTATAAAACAGCTACTATCACGACCTCCTCCGAAATTACCAAATCCCATAAAGCATGCCTCCTTCATCACGTATTAGGGACATTACATACTATGCTATACAGGATGGGTTTGCTCCTGGAACATTATAAAAAAAGCCACACCCCGTAAAAGCGCAGGGTCAGGCCTTACTATATAAACTTTTTCGTTTCTCACAGTTTGAAATAAGCTACTTGGTGAAATCAGATCCCGAAACTCCATCTGCTATGACACAAAAAAGCGCAAATGAATCTCCCCGCAGCAGAGCTGCGGGGAATTAGACCCGTGGAGATTAAAACAGGACCGATTAAATAACCAGTCCCACAATTGGAGTTAGTGCATTGTGCTGTCAAAATGTTGATAAGACCCGCGAGACTTTAAAAAGAAAAAGACCCCGCAATGACTGCGAAGTCTTATAGATAATGGTGCCGAGGACCGGAATCGAACCGGTACGGGTATTTCTACCCGCGGGATTTTAAGTCCCGTGCGTCTGCCAGTTCCGCCACCCCGGCATGTAATTGGAGGCGACACCCAGATTTGAACTGGGGAATAGAGGTTTTGCAGACCTCTGCCTTACCACTTGGCTATGTCGCCAATAAAATGGAGCGGAAAACGAGATTCGAACTCGCGACCCTCGCCTTGGCAAGGCGATGCTCTACCGCTGAGCTACTTCCGCTTTAATGGTGCCTCAGGACAGAATCGAACTGTCGACACGAGGATTTT
>Ga0316604_10003384_pt1 | contig 11253 bp, 12 predicted proteins | sample OWC_soil_day20_C_FD_207650 | JGI IMG/M metagenome (GOLD analysis project Ga0316604, IMG submission 207650) | Wetland soil microbial communities from Old Woman Creek delta, Ohio, United States - OWC_soil_day20_CT | ecosystem: Environmental > Terrestrial > Soil > Wetlands | place: USA: Ohio... | reverse complement strand
CCCCAGGCATCAGCAAGCGCTTCCTCCTGTTGCTGTTCATTTTGCATCTGCTTTCTTAAATAACAATGACCATTACAATGCATCATTGGTTTGTCCTTATTGATACAAAATTGTTCAACAATCGCCCTTTGATTCATGTAGAATCGTAAAAGTAAAATACTCTTACTAAAGGTTGATATAAAAATAGCAACCATTGTCAGATAGAGGATAATATATTTTAAGCAATGGTTCATGAACAGATACGCTGGCAATTGATCTGCAAAACTAATATATTTTACGAATCAAATCACATAAGGGCATATTATAAAATATTAAATGAACCCTTATATTTCCATTATAAAGGCTATTTTTGCAAAAAATCGCGTATTGGGAATATTAAAACAAATAGTAGTACTTCTATTAATGACGGTCGTAATGACCCAGTCATTAAATAAGGCACTCATTGTGTTTGACTATTATACCAATACAGCCACATTTGCTGAAAATTGCGAAAACAAGGCCCGGCCATCCATGCACTGTAACGGTAAGTGCCAGATGATGAAGAAGCTGAAACAGGAAGAAAACAAGGAAAACAAAGCGCCGGAAAAAAGAAGCGAAAACAGTAGTGAGCTTGTCGTTTCAACCTTTCCCTCCATTCAGCTAAATAACCCGGCCTTCATCATTATATCAGATAAATATTTTTTCGATAATGATATCACCATTGTTGAAATGCCCCGTTCTCACTTCCATCCTCCCTCCTGTTAGTTGATATATACTTCACTGAAATGCCATGTAATTTATTTACATGAGCTTGTCTTTTGCATCACCTAACGACAGATTATGAAAAATTTGTTCAATGCGGTTTTTACCCGCATCAGGCCCAGCTATTTATACCCGGAATTCAGACAGCTTTTCCGCCTGGCAGCCGCAGTTTCACTTTTATATTGCGTCTACAATTACGGAAAATTATTGGTCTCTGAACAAGGTAGTCTTTGGGCTGCTATTGTCATGTTAGCAGTGGTATTGGCGCTGGTAATCAGAATATATTTCAGAATCATGGTTATAAAATACTATGAGAAATATGTACATATCAAACTGTTTGAGAATGTACAGGACCACATCTAACTTTTAATAATCTATAATGAGACAACTTTTTGTATTTATCTCCCTGATCTGGGGGACAGGAGCTGTTTTTGCACAAAATATCCCCGCAGAAAAACCTGTTATAAAAGTGGCCGTATTAGCTTACGATGGAATGGAATTACAGGACTTTGCCGGACCTGCTGATGTTTTTATTAAGGCTGGGAGTGTGACCAGGGGCCAGTACCAGGTGTATACAGTCGCATTTAAACCAGGAATGGTATTTACAGATGGTCATATAGGTATACAACCCGATTATCAGATAAGCAATATGCCCAAACCAGATGTGCTGGTGATTCCAGGAGCAGGTATGAAAGTAATCGATTCTCTCCGGGAAGATAGTGCCATGTGCTCATTTATCAGGCAATACAAAGATAGCGTGGCAGTAACAATGTCTGTATGCACAGGAGCTTACCTGCTGGGAGCAGCCGGTATTCTGGATCATCATAAAGCTACTACCCATTTCTTCGTGGCAGACGATTTCGGTGAAACATTTCCTAACCTTACTTTAGTAAAAGAGGTCAGGTATGTAGATGAAGGAAATATTATTACTACTTCAGGGGTCACCTCCGGAATTGATGGTGCACTTCATCTGGTAGAACGTTATAGTGGCGATAGAATGAGCAGTATGGTGGCCAGAGGTATGCAATATTACCCACATCGCGAAGAAGCATGGCCTTTACCTGGTGCAGGTATGAAATTTCAAAGGGATGCCCATCCCATGAATATGAACAATCTTGATACTTCTGCATCAGATGTGGTTTGTGGAATGCCGATGGTGGATAAAAAAATAAATACTGAATACAAAGGTAAAACATATTACTTCTGCTCAGAAACATGTAAAAAAAACTTCTTAAAAAATCCAGGGAAGTATATAAAATAAAGACGAACGGCACAAACATGAAATACATTCAATTTTTAATTCTCTTTTTATTCACAATACCAGCACTGGGTCAATCGATCCAGGGATCAATCACCACCAATACTGGTGATCCGCTCTCCCATATTGTAATCAGTCTTGAAGGAACTTCCTACAGAGCAGTGACCGATGAAGAAGGAACTTTTATCATCAATAAAATACAAACCGGCACTTATACACTGATGGCTACGGGTGCCGGATATACTGCCACCAAACAAAATATAATCATCAGCCAGGGAAAAAATTTAGTTTTAACTCTCGAGCTAAACAGATCTACCAGACAGCTAAATGAAGTCACTATTGGTACTCACCTGGTACGCGCCAAAGATAAAGCTAGCTCTTTCAGTGCCAGACTGCCACTTCGTTACCTGGAAAATCCACAGGTGATTACCACCATTTCCAACCAGCTTATTCGTGAACAGGGCCTTACCGATCTGAACAGCATTATTACAAGGAATGCACCCGGTGTCAGCAAAGGATGGGCATCTGTATCGTCCTACTACATTAGCAGAGGCTTTAATACCAGAAATTATATCCGCAATGGCGTAGCAGGATATGTGACCTGTGATATGGATATGACCAATGTAGAACAGTTATCTGTTATCAAAGGACCTTCAGGTGCACTCTTTGGTAGCTCTCTGGTATCATTTGGCGGTGTGCTGAACAGAATTACCAAAAAACCTTTTGACAGCACAATGGTAGAAGTCGGTTTTCAGGGAGGTAGCTATGACCTCAATAGATTTACCGCAGATATCAATACCCCGCTCAATAAAGACAAAACAGCACTGATGCGTGTGAATACAGCCTATCATTACGAAGGGAGTTTTCAGGATGCTGGCTTCCTTCGTGGTATTTTTGTAGCTCCCAGTCTGACCTATAAAGCAAGTGACAGACTTACATTCTTCCTGGATGCAGAAATATATTCCCGTGAAAGTACCTCTATGCCTCAGTTCATTCCCACAGGACCAAAACAAACCGGTTCCACACAAACCTGGGCAGCTACACCTGAAGCACTGCCATTGGAATATAAACGGTCTTACAGCAATAATGGCATTACTTTAAAAGACCCGAATATTAGTTTTTATGGCCAGATTAATTATAAGATTTCCAGCCAATGGACCTCTCAAACTAATCTGATCAGTACCCGTGCAGAGAATACCGGCAACTATCTTACTTTTAGTTTACCAAAAGGAGATAGCCTGCTAATTAGAAATGTCTCCCAATACCTGACCAGTACTTACATCATTCGCCAGGTGCAGCAAAACTTTATTGGAGATTTTAAAATCGGGCAATTGCGCAATCGCCTGGTGGCAGGACTTGAATTCTACCAGAATACATCCAACTTCTCCTCCAATGCACTCAATGGAAGAAGTGGACGCGTATCATTTGATACACTTAACCTCCACGGCAGTATGCCATCATACAATGCAATTAACGCCACAGCAATCAATACCAAACTCAATAATTACACACCCACATACTCATCCAGTTCGATTTATACCTATGCAGCCTACGCCTCAGATGTGCTCAATATTACCGACCGCCTGAATGTGATGATTAGTTTGCGTGTAGATCGATATGACAATAAGGGGACTACCAATACCGCCACTGTGGCTATTTCCGGGAATTATGAACAAACATCATTTTCCCCGAAATTTGGATTTGTATATGAAATCCTGAAAGATCATCTGTCCGTATTTGGCAACTATACCAATGGATTTCAGAACGTAGCACCAGTCACACAACCTGATGGTACCGTGTCAACGTTTAAGCCCCAGTACGCAAACCAACTGGAAGGTGGTATTAAGGCCGATCTGGCAAAAGATATTTTAAGTGCTACTGTCAGCTACTATGATATAAAGGTAAACAATACAGTAAGAACCGATCCGGCTAATCCCACTTATAGCATACAGGAAGGTTCTCAGTACAGCAAAGGTGTCGAAATCGATTTGCAGGCAAAACCGGTGAAAGGATTATTTCTCAATGCAGGCTTCGCTTACAATGATAGTAATATGACATCGGCAGACAGTACTATCAAAGGACTACGCCCTGTTAGTTCCGGTCCTGATAAAATGGTGAACTTCTATGCCAGCTATCAGCTACCAATCGGATTAGGAATCGGAGCCGGCGGTAATTATGCATCCCGCAATCTGATTATTAATAATACAATCAATGGCCAGTTTTACCTCAATAGTTACACAATCATCAATGCATCTTTGTTCTACAATCATGCACGATACAGATTTGCTATTATTGCAGATAATATTGGCAACAAGGCCTACTATACAGGTGGGTCCGGCACCTTTACTCCCGGAATGCTGCGCAGAATTTCTGCCAGTATAGCAGTGCGATTTTAAAGGATGAAAGGTATGCTGCTAAAAAAAGCAGCATACCTTTAAATTAACATGTATGAAAACGCAGATACTGACAGCGTTACTACTTATTATCACAGCAGGACTCATCTCCTGCCATACCCAACCTGGCAAACTACCCATGCTGGGAGATGCTGATTACAGAACAAATCCTGTCACAGGAATAACCGATACGATCTATCCGGTTATTACAAACTTTACACTTACTGATCAGGATAGTAACCAGGTTACCAACAATACCTTTGCAGACAAAATTTATGTTGCAGATTTTATCTTCCTGTCATGCCCTACTATCTGCCCGACTATGACAAAGGAAATGCTAAAAGTATATCACGCCTTTGATGATAACAGAAACGTCAACTTCCTCTCACATACTATCGACCCCGAATACGATACCATACCCCGCCTGAAAGCTTATAGCACATCCCTCGGTGTGCAAACTGAACGATGGCACTTTGTTACAGCCCCTGCAGATACTATTTATAAACTGGCAGCATCCTATTATGCCACTGTATACCCTGATAGCACAATACCTGGAGGCTTTACCCACAGCGGCGGTTTTTTGTTAATTGACCAAAACAGGCATATCCGGGGAGTATATGATGGCACTGATAGTACCGAAACCGGACGACTCATCCGGGATATCCATATATTGTTAAAAGAAAAAACATAAATATTATTTGAAAAGGCTTGCAGCCATATTACTTATCTTCTCTCTGTTCATTCAGACAACTGCCAATGTTTGGCTGGTAGGACTGTTTTATCTGGAACGGGACTACATCGCAGCTAATTATTGCATTAACAGGTTTGACAGGATGCCAATTTGTAAAGGTGCCTGCTTCCTTGAAAAACAACTGGAAAAAGAACAGGAAAGAGAAAAAAGAACAGTCGAACTGAAACAGGCTCCAGTCACACTTTGGGTGCATGATATTGAGATAACAGCACAATCATGCCCTGTTGCCATTATTTTAAATGAATTTCCCGATATCACTACAGCGCTGTTAAGCGGTATCAAATACCCTATTCTTCGCCCACCCATCAGTTAGTTTCAACTGAACTAACCTTTTTATTCACCAGTAAGTACTAATAATAAACTATGAGGGAGGCAATCCCGGTTTACTCATTATCTACTTTTGGCCCGGATACAAACGATTTCCGGATAGACGTACTTCCTTATCTCTTACTACACTATCCTTTTCTGGAGCACCTGCACAGGCTATCTTATTACATGCTAATTTATGTATGGGATGCTGCGGGGTGGGTGACTATTGATAATGAAAAAATCCATGCAGAAGGGCCAAAAGTAATTTTTGCAAAACCGAACAGTATCTGTTGCTTAGATTTAAATAACAGGGCAACCGGCTTTATGGTGTGCTTTACAGAGCATTTCTTTTCATTACGGTATAATAATAATGTGTTGCACAGGTTCGCATTCATGACACAACATGTATCCATTGCAACAAGGATCAGTCATGAACAGTCAGGTAAATGGGATCATCTTTTGATGCAGATACAAAACGAATTCGAAAATATATTTGAAGGAAAACATGACCTGTTAAGATCCTATTTAAATATACTCTTACACGAATTAGACAGATCAATATTTAAACTGCCTGTAAAGGAAGAAAAAAACATAAAGCACATAAAAATCATCCGGTTCGAACAACTGGTTGAGGACAACTATGCGCATCATCGTCATCCATCCTTTTATGCAGACCAGTTACACATTACAACCAATTACCTGAATAAGCTCTGCCATGAATTTTATCACACTACCAGCGGTAGTATAATCAGATCCAGAATTGTAAAAGAAGCTGGCAGACTATTGCATCACACGGCTCAGTCTGTAGCTGAAATAGCCTACGAGCTGGGCTTTGAAAGTGCATCTTATTTCATCACCTTTTATAAAAAAGAAACCGGTATCACACCGGAAAATTTCAGAAAATCAAAAACACTCAAATCATGAATAACAATAATCAAAAAGCAATAGGATATATCTATTTCATCAACCGTGTAGCGCTGTTACTCTTTATATGTCTTTTAGTTTGCTTTTTTATCAGAGCCATGATCATGAAAAAGCAGAGTAACGAATTTGAAAACGTTAGTGTTGAAAATGAAAATGTAAAGTATTCAATATCTATACACTCGTCCCTTTAATCAGAACTGGACATGTAATGATATTACGAACTTTGTGAAATAAATATCAGATTAGTATGGATTTCCCATTATTTCATCTCGATTGGCTAAACGATCGTTTTTTGATAGCCATGATTGCCATCATTCATGTGCTTATTAATCATGGCCTCGCTGTCGGTTTCATTCCATTAGTGACATGGTTGGAACAGAAGGGCGTAAAAAATAGTGATACCGGAGAAATTACAGATGCAAACTGGGATAAAATGGTGTACAAAATGATGAAAGTTGGCTTCATCATTACTACCACCCTGGGCGCTATGACCGGCGTTGGCATCTGGTTCTCTGTAGCACTGGTTAGTCCTGCATCTATAGGTAGTCTCATCAGGGTTTTCTACTGGGCATGGTTCACCGAATGGCTGGTGTTTGTAACAGAAGTAATATTGATTGTTATTTATTTCCTCACCTGGAATAATGCAAATAAATCATTGACTTCCAAACTCAGGCACATCAGATTTGGCTGGTTCTTATCTATATTTTCCTGGATAACCATGGCAATTATTGTATCCATTCTCAGCTTTATGATGGATCCCGGTAACTGGAAAACGCATCATAGCCTGCTTAATGGTTTTACAAACCCGATTTATCTGCCACAGTTAATGTTCCGTACACCTACAGCTATGCTGATCGGTGGGGTATTTGGCCTCATGCTGATCACCCTGTTTACAACAACCGGAACAGACATGAGGAAAAAAGCTGTGCGGTCAGCATCTGCCTGGATACTTTGTTGGGCCCCCTTTTCACTCGCCGGCGCTATTAATTATTATAGGGTGATGCCTACTGCCATGAAGGCAAATATGAGTACGGCCATTGGCACTATTGACTTTTCACAATACTATAACCTGTTGCAATATGTGATACTCGTTGCAATAGTAGTGGTATTGCTGCTGGCATTACTGGGATTACTAAAATCAGGGTGGATGAGGTTTCCGGTAGCACTGGTTGCCTGCATCATCTCCTTTGGATTTCTTGGCATTTTTGAACGTGTCAGAGAGTTCATCCGGAAACCATACGTCATTGGAGGCTATATGTATAGCAATCTGCTTAAAGAAGAAGACTATCCGTTGTATAAAAAAGACGGTATCCTCAAATATGCAACCTATACCAGTACACCGGAAGTAACAGCTGATAATAAAATTGAAGCAGGCCGTAATGTTTTCATGCTCTCTTGCAGCCGCTGCCATACCACACAGGGCGTCAATTCTATTACTTATGTATTTGAGCGGATGTATGGATTCGGCAAACCATTGAGCGAAAACGCAATGGAAGCTTATATTCCAACTATGCACAATGCACGTACCTATATGCCACCTTTCCCTGGTAATAAACAGGAGCTGAAAGCACTTGTAGCATATATCAAATATGTGCAGGAAACAAAAGAAGTATTGGAAGGAGCACAAACAGAAGGAGTAACCGTTAATAAGCTCAATGATATGGAAGCTGCCAGGACTGTTATGGAAAAACAACAGGAAGAAAAAACGCAGGAGAAAAAACTTGCAGACCAATAGTTAAACAAATTATTTCATTAAAATCAAACGCAGGCATGCTTTACTTTTTGCAGGCAACCACTCCTGTACCAAGAGATATACCATTGGATTTGCCATTGCCGGAATGGCTATTGGTAGTACTACTTGTCATTTCATTTCTGGCACATATTGTATTTGTGAATCTCATGCTGGGAGGATCCATCCTGACACTATGGGCTGAAATAAAAGGTCTAAAGGATAAAGACTATGATAGTCTGGCAAACGAAATTGCAAAAACAATCACCGTCAATAAAAGTCTGGCCGTAGTACTGGGCGTAGCCCCATTATTAAGTATCAATACACTTTACAGCATTTACTTTTATTCTGCCAATGCACTTACCGGATTGATGTGGATATCTATTATCCCATTGGTCACTATCGCATTTCTGCTGACTTACCTGCATAAATACACATGGAAAAGTCTCGCACAGAATAAAGCTTTGCATCTTTCAATTATCGCTGCCGCAGTAGCTATATTCCTGTTTATCCCGTTAATATTCCTGGTAAACATCAACCTGATGCTATTTCCTGAAAAGTGGGGAACAATCAAAGGTTTTATGAGTGCCCTGTTATTACCGAATGTGTTTCCGCGCTACCTTCATTTCATCTGCGCCTCATTGGGTGTAACTGGATTATTCCTATTCTGGTACACAGGAAGAAAGAACTATCCGTTTGAAAGTTTCTATACGAAGCTATCCAGATACGAAATCAAGAAAAAGGCTTATTCACTGACATTGGCGGCCTCCGCTTTCCAGTTCTTAATAGGCCCGCTGGTGTTGATGACATTACCCTCAAAAGGAATAGGCTGGAATCTTATAGCTATCATCCTGACAGGCGCTGCTATTGCTATTCCTGCAATGATCTGGATATGGAAGGCAATTACAGGACCAGCAGAAAAAATTGACAGGCATTTTGGCAAAGTAGTGGTCGCCCTGGGTACAACTGTACTGTTTATGGGAAGTGGCCGGCACGTATACCGTGCTAATGCACTTGCGCCTCACAAACAACTGATGGCCGCCAAAACTGCGGAGTTTGAAAAACTATCTGCCGAAGCCCGGGCCAATCCACAGGAAGAAGAAGAAACGCTGGAAATAGACTCATCACTTGGCGATGTAGCCAAAGGCGCTGCACTATTTAAAGGCAATTGCAGTGCCTGCCATCAGAAAGATGCTAAACTTGTAGGCCCACCTATGCTGGAGATGGTAAGTATTTATCATGATCAGCCCGAAAAGCTGAAAGCATGGATCAAAAATCCTGGTAAAAAACGACCCGATTTTCCACAGATGCCAGCCTTTGGAGACAAATTTTCAGAAGACGATCTGAACGAATTATCGAAATTTATCTTATCAATTAAATAATTCTTTATGACCACGCCAGTTTTTGTAATAGCTTCAATACTGTTGCTGGGAGCGATAGTACGCCAGCTGATCATCATTTACACAAAAATCCTCTTATTACAGAAAGATGCAGCAATTTCAAAGGTAAAACTGAAAGAAGAAAAAGAATATCTCTTTATTAAAGGATTGTATTAGTCAATCATTTTACGGATGAAAAAATTGCCGCTGTTAATTATTTAGCAGCGGCATTTGTATGTTTAATAACTATCTTTATCGCCAGCGAAAATAAAATAATCACCCTATAGTAACCATCAATACCTGTAGCGTGATACCTGTCATTGTACTGATATAAAGTATAGTCTGACCTGCCAAATCCATATAATGATGAAAGTAGCTTCTTAAACCTCTTTGGAAGCAACCTTATACTTATTTTTCCAATAATACTTATTCCCCCCATCGTTCAACTCAAGATCATTATACAACAAAGGCCCCTGCAAACACAGAGAACTTCACCACACCAACAACCGGCTAACAACCCGCCTGTATTCATCTCATCTACTTTTAGCCATATTGCCGCCATCCACCTTTGCCTGGCTAATTCCACTCATCACAGTCCCTGCCACAGCCAGGTATCCCGCAATCTGTGTCACCAACGCAGGCACTGCAACCGGCAGCCCTGCAATCGTCCCACTAATCGCCAACAACAATAATCACTTTTCCAAAAAACGCCCGTTTCGTAATCACTTTTCCAAAAAAATAATCATTTTTCCGTAATTTGGTCAAAATAAACGTCTTCAAATGGATAGTAATAACGGCTTTTCGATAATTATAAGTTCATTTCACGGTAGAATTGCACCTGAGGAAGGATTACTGGTAGGATATGGAGCACTTATTCAATTTTATAAACTGGAAGTACCAATTCCTGATCGACTGGCGTTAATTAGTCACAAGCGCATAAAATATGAAATAGAAAACTGGCTGATTTTATCTGCCCGTCACAAACCCGAAGATACGCTTTCAGCACATCTAACCTTTGCATTTAAATATGAAGGAATCGACCTGGCTATCTTTAAAAAATTATTTGAGAAGTTAGGACCCAATGAAATAGTCTCCCTTATTTCTAAAGAACCCACAAGTCAATATAGTAGAAGGATATGGTTTTTATACGAGTGGTTAATGGATAACCGGTTACCCCTGGATGATTTATCAATAAGTAACTACATAGACTTACTTGATGAAAAACTTCAGTATGGCTCCTTACCTAAGCAATCGAAAAGACATCGTGTCCGCAACAATCTTCCTGGAGTAAGAGATTTTTGCCCGCTGGTTAGAAAGACGCCAGCTTTAGAAAAATTCATTCAACAAGACTTATCCTCCAAAATAAAAACAATAATCGGGAAGATCCATCCAGACGTAATGGCCAGAACGGCTGCATTTCTTTTATTAAAAGATTCAAAAGCATCCTACGCCATTGAAGGAGAAACACCTCCCCAAAACCGTGCACAACGATGGGGCCGTGCGATTGGTCAGGCAGGACAAAGGCCTATTTCCAAAGAGGAATTGATCCGGTTACAACAAATAGTAATAGACAATCCAAGATTTACTAAAATGGGTTGGAGAGAGCAACATGGCTTTATCGGAGAGCATGATAGAAGACATGGTACACCCATCCCTGATCATATTTCTGCAAAATGGGAGGATATCCCATCCCTTATGAATGGTTTAATAGAGACAGATCAAAAACTGGAAACAGACCCTAATTTCGATGCTGTTATTGCTGCTGCGGT
>Ga0316604_10003383_pt1 | contig 11254 bp, 9 predicted proteins | sample OWC_soil_day20_C_FD_207650 | JGI IMG/M metagenome (GOLD analysis project Ga0316604, IMG submission 207650) | Wetland soil microbial communities from Old Woman Creek delta, Ohio, United States - OWC_soil_day20_CT | ecosystem: Environmental > Terrestrial > Soil > Wetlands | place: USA: Ohio... | reverse complement strand
CTTCAACATACACCGCAGCAACCGGTGAAAGAAGACGATGACCGGAAAACCGGGTCACCCCTAGAACAATCCCCAGTAATAAGCTGAGTAAGATCGACGCGAATGCAATTTCCAGCGTGATCAGCAGTCCATCAGCTAAAAACAGGAGTATCTCCGGTTTAAAAAGATCGCTAATCATGCATGCACCCCCGTTCGTTCTTCCAACTTACGGGCATAAGTTGCCAGCGGAAGACAAATAGCAAGATAAAGTAATCCGGTAGCAACATAGGCAGGGCCATAATATAAATTAGTGGATGACCACGAATCTGCCTGGTACATCAGTTCTCCGCCGGCTACCATCGCCAATACCGAAGTGTTTTTGATCAGGCTGACGGCCTGGTTCGTCATCGGCGGATAAGCCATACGCTTCGCCTGGGGAAGTACAATGTGCCGCATAGCACTCCAATAAGAAAAGCCTTGAGAATACGCAGCTTCCAACTGTCCGCGCGGGACAGCAAGGATACCGGCCCGCACTACTTCCGACATATATGCGCCGTGATAGACTCCAACTCCCAAAACACCTACCGCAAAAATGGGCAACATGATTCCCAAATGCGGCAATCCGTGATAGAGGAAAAAGACCTGAATAACCAAGGGAGTGTTTTGGATGGCTTCCACATAACAGCGGACAATATTCCGGGCAAATTTCCACCTAGAGCTGCCGATTACACCCAGCAGGATACCAATTGCGAGCGCCAGCAATAGCCCGACAAAAGATACCGTAATCGTACTGGCAAAACCTTCCGCAAATACATCCCAATCACGGACTAAAGCAGCCCATTTGTAACCCGCAAAAGGTCCGTTCACTATTTAATGCCCCATTTCTGGATCAATTTATCCAATTCACCGTTTTTCTTCATTTCCGCAATAGTGTCATCGACTGCTTTAGCCAAAGCAGTATTCGCTTTCTTGGAAGCAACGCCATATTGCTGCGGCGCAAACCGGTCATTCAAAATCGTTGTACTATCGTCAAGATAACCGGACAGGATCGATCCGTCAACCGAGAAAACATCCACGCGCCCGGAATCGAGAGCTGTTTTGATTTCCGGATAAGTACCAAACTCCAGGAATTGAACTTTCACGCCTGCTTTATCGGCGGCTTCTTGAAGCGCCTTACGGCTGGTAGCGCTTTGCGCCACACCAATTTTCTTTCCGTTCATATCTGCAAGCGATTGAATACCAGTACTTTTCTTGACCATCATGCCAACACCATCGGTAAAATACGGTTCAGAAAAATTATAGCTTTGTTTGCGTTCCGGCGTAATTGTAAACGTTGCAATGACTAAATCGACTTCTCCATTGTCAAGCAGAGGGCCGCGAGTCTTGGCAGTTACCCCTTGCACCTCAACCTTATTCGGATCGCCTAAAACTTTCTTGGCAATAGCATGGGCAAGCTCGATTTCCATTCCATCAATTTTGTTGGTTTGCGGGTCTTTAAAACCAAACTTCGGTACATCAACCTTTACGCCAACTTTGAGTACTCCGCGATCCTTGATCGCTTTCAGTTCGGGGGCTTCTCCTTTTGCACCTTGCGCTTGCTGACTTGAACCGCAACCAGCCGACAGAATGAGTCCCAATACCATTAATACACATACCAGATAAGCACTAACCTTTTTCATTCTCACTACTCCCTCCAATTTTTAATAAAAATATAATTATCCATGAGCCCTCAGGATTTTACTCAAGAAAGCCTTTGCCCTGTCATTTTCCGGATTGACAAAGAAATGTTCCGGTGTTCCTTCCTCAACAATCCTTCCTTCGTCCATGAAAATCACCCTATCGGCTACCTGCCGGGCAAAACCCATTTCATGCGTAACCACTACCATGGTAATCCCTTCTTTGGCCAAATCGATCATTACGTCAAGCACTTCTTGGATCATTTCCGGGTCAAGCGCAGAAGTCGGCTCATCAAACAACATAACCCGCGGTTTCATATTCAAAGCGCGCGCGATCGCCACCCGTTGCTGCTGCCCGCCGGAAAGCTGGGCAGGATAGGCATTGGCTTTTTCCTTCAGTCCAACTCTTTCTAAAAAAGCCATTCCGGATTCTTCTGCTTCCGCCTTGGGAACCTTCTGTATCAAAATAGGAGCCAATGTTAAGTTTTCCAAAACCGTCTTATGCGGATAAAGATTGAACTGCTGAAAAACCATTGCAACCGATTGCCGCACTTTTTCCACATCGGCGTTGGACGCCGTTAAATCAACGCCATCAACAATTATCTTGCCTGCCGACGGTACTTCGAGAAGATTCATTGAACGGATGAGCGTACTTTTTCCGGACCCGCTCGGACCAATTACAACGACTTTTTCTCCCGCCTTGACTGTTAAATTAATGTCTTTCAGAACATGGTTCGCGCCGAAATGTTTTTGTACCCCTTGCATTACGATCAAATTCTTACACCTCTCTATTCAAATTAAAAAAGCGCCCACCCCTTTTATCCAGAGAGAAGGGCGCCTATGCCGTTCCTTTAAGTCCATTAAGTCCATAAAAACTATTCAATTAACTAAAGCACTTCTTACAGTATAAAGGAAACGAAATACACTGTCAATGAAAAATAGAATCCAATAATACATAGCAAAACGGATACATAACCATGCGAATTCATGCAGAAAATAATACCATTATCTCCTCTTGCAATCTTAACTGGCAAATTGGTTAATCGATTGTCCGGGTGTCACCATCGGTTCCACAAGGTCATTCTGCGCAATATTTGCGACAATTACAAAACTACGCTCCGATTGCAACGCCTGTTGAAACGTTGCTGCAAACTCCGACGGATTATTAACTTCAGCGCCTAAAGCTCCGCACGCATGGGAAAAAGCAATAAAATCAAACTTAGGTAAAAGGGTTTCCGAATAGCGTTCTTGGAAAAAAAGCTGTTGCCATTGCCTAACCATCCCTAGCGACTGATTATTAATAATTACTATTACTAGCGGCAACCGGGAATTAATGGCAGTATGCAGTTCCATCCCTGTCATTTTAAACCCGCCATCACCAACCACTAACACCGCGCGCTTATCCATACAAGCAATCTGTGCCCCTAAAGCAGCCGGTACGCCAAATCCCATCGTACCCAAACCGCCGGAAGAAATCCAAGAGCGTGGAGCGTCGATCTGCAAATGTTGCGCCGCCCACATTTGGTTTTGGCCGACATCAGTAATCCACATGACAGAATGATCCCCTGTATTTTCAGACATATGATTCATAATCCACGGGGCATTTAATTGCGTTTCGTCATATGCCATGCCAAACTCTTGCTTCCAGGCATCAATTTGTGTCCTCCAGGCCGAAAAATCAGCGGCCTTCTTCTGCAAAAAAGCTTCCCGCATGGAACGCAATGATTGACGCAAATCGCCAATCACCATAATTTCTGCCGGTACGTTTTTGTTCATCTCCGAAGGATCCACATCCAAATGGATAATTGTTTTTCCCTCAGCATACTTATTGCAATCACTGGTTACCCGGTCACTGAACCGCGTGCCGATCGCCAGGATAACATCCGCTTCACTGACCGTCCAATTCGCCGCTTTATGCCCATGCATACCGGTCATGCCTAAAAACCAACGCTGTTTGGCCGGAAAAGCCCCTAAACCCATCAACGTGCTCACTACTGGTATCCCGGTAGTCCCAGCAAAGACCCTCGCCTCTTTCCACGCATCTCCTGCCTTGATTCCTCCGCCGACCAACATCACCGGACGCTTGGCGTTGGCAAGCGTAGCAACAGCGGCGTTTACTGTTTGCTGGAAAGACAATTTGTTCGAATGATCCTCAGTAAAAATTTTCCCAGGCGGGGGAGAAACAAATACATACTCACTTTTTGCCAACATGATATCTTTCGGCACATCAATTAAAACCGGACCAGGGCGTCCACTGGCCGCAATCCGGAAAGCCATACGCATCGTTTCCGCCAAAGACGAAATATCTTTTACTAAAAAATTATGTTTGGTAATCGGCATTGTCATTCCAACGATATCAATTTCCTGAAAGGAATCTTTTCCCAGGAGTGTTGTTGCAACTTGACCCGTAATCGCCACAATCGGCGAAGAATCCATATACGCTGTGGCCAATCCCGTGACTAGGTTCGTTGCCCCTGGTCCTGATGTGGCAAAACAAACACCCACCCGTCCGGAAGCCCGGGCATAACCATCGGCTGCGTGTACAGCGCCTTGTTCATGAACAGTCAAAACATGACGAAGCGGCGCTCCATACAAGGCATCGTACAACGGCATATTGGCCCCACCCGGGTAACCGAAGACCGTATCGACATTTTGTTCCAATAAACATTTCACAATGATTTCACTGCCTAATAATTGCATGGTCTGCACCTCCTACGCTAGTTTATTTTTGATGTCTTTCCAATTGACATCCTGAGCACTATACAATTTTTTCATAGGAAAAAAATCTCCCTAGTTGTTTTGATGATTACGCACTCTGATGAACAGGCATATATATTTCTGCAGGCACAGTATGGTCATCCACTACTTCTACAGCCACTACATCGATTAATTTGCCGATATATTGCACTAATTGCTGTAATGCAAGCGGACTGCAAGAAAGGCCTACTATGATTCTCGTCAAATCCTTATGGTCTACGGTCATCGATAAATTCTCAATTTGGTATCCCCGACGACGAAAAACACCAATGAGCCGGCCTAATCCATCCTCCCGGTTTTCCAGTAAAATCTGAACAGTATTTTTCATCTGAAACCCTCCTTTATTTTTGCCATCTTATTTTTGCTGAAGAAATATAAAAACCGCCCCTGTTATGCGCCAAACAACGCATAACAGGGGCGGATTCATATCCGCGGTACCACCCTGCAATTTTACTCTTTCCACCGGCCATCACCGGCTCCCCTTTAACGCAGGGTTCACGCTTTAACTTACACACATGTACAAAGCAAATTTCGCTTGTACTTGTTTCAGCAAAGAGCTCCTAGGTGATTTAAAATAGCTGTACCGCACCGGTTCGCACCAACCACCGGCTCTCTGCAACGGGTTATACAGATATTCCGCTCCCAGTCATCGCTTATTATGTTAAAACAAAAATGCCTTTTCTTAACGTTTTTATTATTTTTGTACTTTGTATACATTATTACATGAATTCCGTACATTGTCAATATAAAAGTGTACATTTTTTGTTTGTTTTTGCAGAAAATACAATCTCATTGTATACCATCGCAGCACAAATTATCAATTTTTACCATCCAACTCATCTTGTAGATTAAATCGCTGGACCTTATTATAAAATGCTTTGCGGGAAATTCCAAGTTGCTTGATAGCCGCGCTGCGATTATAGTTGCAATTCACAATTGCCGCTTTGATTAATTCCCGTTCCACTTTATCAACCGTGCTTTTAACGGCATCCTTAAAACAATGTGTACCCGACAATACTTTCTTATGCCTATGTTCATCTTTATGATGACTCTTATTCCTTCCATCAACCGACTGCAAATAGGCCGGTAAATGCCGGACTTCTATTACCGGACCATCACGAACAATATTGGCATGTTCAATAACGTTCTGCAATTCCCGTATATTCCCTGGCCACTCATACGAATAAAAAATATGCATGACATCAAGCGATAGCATTGTTTTTTCTTGCTTATTCCCGGCAAATTTTTTGATAAATTTTTGTGCCAAGGAAAAAATGTCGTCTTTCCGTTCATCCAATGGCGGAATAAACAACGGCACGATATTGAGGCGATAGTATAAATCCGCTCGGAATGCGCCTTCATCCATCATGCCTTCAAGGTTCCGGTTTGTTGCCGCAATAACTCGGATATCAAGCTGGATCGTTCTGGTACCTCCAAGCCGTTCCAATTCACGTTCTTGTAAAACCTGTAACAATTTCGCTTGCATGGCCATACTCATATCGCCAATCTCATCCAGGAAAAGGGTTCCGCCGTGAGCCATTTCAAACTTGCCCATTTTCCCGCCTTTTCTAGCGCCCGAAAAAGCACCTTCTTCGTAGCCAAACAATTCACTCTCTAATAAATTCTCAGGAATTGCTGCGCAATTTACTTTAATCAACGGCTTATCCTTCCTCTTACTGGAATTATGAATAGCCGTGGCTAATACGCCCTTGCCTACGCCGCTCTCTCCGCGGATCAAAACGGAAGATTCTGTGAGCGCCACTTTAGCAGCTAGCTTTAGAACATCGCGCAAGCGGGGATTCTGCCCAATATATTCGCTAAACGATGCCGGCAGGCCCTCATGTTGATCCAATTGTTCCCGCAAATAATCAGCCACTTCCTTCGTTCGTTGCAATTCATTGCTGAGAGCGACCTGCTCGGATATGTTTTTAAATATAGCAACACAACCAATAACAGCCCCATCTTTTTTTAGGGGAAACATATGTCCAATGACCTCTATCCCTACCGAAGCAATATAACCCGGGGCCCGAAATGCTTGCCCTGTACGTAAACATTCGATTGCTAACGCTTCCGGTTCAATCGTATCCAACCGCCGCCCTATTACTTTACAGACCGCTATTCCCAAAATACTGGCATATGCTTCATTCGCATAAATAATTGTCGTATTCGAATCCAAAACCAATACAACATCATGAATATTGTCGAGAATTTCGAACAAAAGATTTTGATCCCATTTTTGAATAAAATCCATCGTAATCGCATACGGTTCTTTTCTCATTTATTGCCTCCATGCAAGTGGAAATTATCAATCAATTGTTGCTACAAACTCAAAAAGCACATGAAAATCCGACATTAACCCGCAATATTTTGTTTATTCGTTGCCATAGAAAACATGAGATAAAAAACAATAACGATAATGCCGGCAACCGGGAAAAATCCGCCAACAGCAAATAGTGCGGCATAGCCCCAATATTCCCCCACAAAGCCCAGTACGATCGCTCCTGCGCTAATTCCAAGGTCAAGGAATGAAGTAAGGAAACCAAGCGCGCTGCCTCGTTCCTGAGGTTTGATTTTATCGGCCGCTAACGCGATCAACGTCGGTACAAGAGCGCCAAACCCCATACCGGCGCACATGCCGCTAATGATCAACACGGAAAATTGCGATAGGGACGTGAGTAAAAAGCTCGCCAAACCTAACAAAACCAACCCGAGAACAATGATCTGGTAGCGTCCGATGCGATCGGATATTTTCCCTAAAATCAACCGGCTGCTTAAACTTCCTACTGCATACATCGTAAAAAACAAGCCAAAATCAGCAAACCCTCTTTCCACTGCATACACTGGAAGAAAAGTTGTCAACGCACCGTAGACGGTGGTCCCGGCAAACATTGCCGTTGCGGCGACGAGAATCACATTTTGCCGCACTACCGCAAACAAAGAAGTTTCATTAGAATATCGCCCGGCTGGCTTGCGCACTTCCCGTACCAGCAGCGACGCCAAAAAAGCACCGATGGCAAAAAAGGTCCCCACTACACATAACAAGGAAAAACTATTACTATGATGAACGATTGCGATTCCTATGGCAGGAAACGTTGCCATAGCAAAAACATTGGTAATTCCAAAGATACCCATTACTTCTCCACGTCGATTAGCAGGGGCTAAATCCGTCGCATAGGCGGTTGTGGCAGGCAGAAATGCCGCATAACCAAGGCCATGAAGCAATCGAATTGGGTATAAAGGGGCATATTCATTAGTCTGGCAGTATGCCATATAGATGATATACATGATATACATGATGCTAAAAAGGCCTGCGCCAAACAGCATAAGGCGCTTCCGACCATAAGCGTCAGCCAATTTACCAAAGTACGGCCTGCATAAAACAGCTGCCAAAGTAAATATGCCAATAATCACGCCAGCCTGAACTTTCGACGCCCCGGTTTCCACAACATAATGAGGCAATGTTGGCAGAAGCAAATAATAGCTGCCGAAAAAAAAGAGGCTGGCTAAAAAATTGCAAGCAAAATTTCTCGATAAAAATCGAAACTCTTCCATATCTGCTATCTCCTTCTATTTTTCATACAATAACCATGTTTTCCACAATAAATATAGTTTACCATTTTCCGTAATACTATGACAATTCTTATTGGCAAGCCTAAAAATCAGTAACTAATAAATATTGCTAAAAAGAAATAGCCTTAACACCTCTTACGAGGGCTAAGGCTATGCTAATTTTACCGGTTATGGCTAAAATGACCCGGGTTCGGGACAGGAGCTATCGTACTGACCCAGCGATTCGTGTAGTTAAAAAAGCCCACGATAAAAGCTGCTTCCAGAATCTCGTGGTCATTAAAACCGACTGCCCGCAGCTTATCTACCTGATCCGTAGAAACTTCACGGGCATAAGCAGTTGCAAAATACGCATAGTCACACAACGCCCTTTGCTTTTCTGTCAACTTGGCAGAGCGATAATTAAAAACTAACGTGTCAACCCAAGCCGGATCGCCAACAAGGCCCCGCAATGCATCACTATGCGTAGTCAGGCAATAGGAACAATGATTGGTTGAAGAAACCACCAAACCAATCATTTCCTTGTCAGCATTACTGAGATAACAGGTTTCCGGATTAAACAACGAAGCCTTAAAGTCGAGAAATCCTTTGTACTGCAAAGGATTTAACGGTAAAACTTTAAATAGGTTATTGATAAATCCCCAGTTTTCCCTTTGAAAATCCGTATTGTTATCAAATATTTCTTGTATTTCCGGTGCTATTTCGTCTTTATTCGGTTTTTGCAGATAAGAAAGTTGTTCATCGTACTGATTACTCATAAAAAAGCTTCCTCCTAACAGTATTCAATCAATGATGCGTTCGACTTAGCGTTCAAAACATCCTGCTTTTCTTCTGATGGTTTCGCCTTGCTGTATATTCTACATCAAGTCGATTGCTATTCATCCGTAACTTTATCTTGCAGCCCGTATGCCTTTATTTTTCTGTAAAGGGTTGACTTACTCAAGCCTAAAATTTTTGCCGCGCCGCGGATATGATTATTGGTATTGTCGAGCGCCTTTTGAATAGCTATTTTTTCCATATCCTTCATGGAAAGATCATTTTTTATTATTTTATTTTCTGCTGCCATCACAAGCTCATCCGTTTCACTATCGGCTTGCCCCAGCGAATAGGACGCCAATACTTCTTCCGGCAGATCCTCTGGCTGGATAACACCGTCAGAACTCATACACACAGCATAAGAAATAACATTTTGCAACTGCCGCACATTTCCCGGCCAACGATATTGTAATAAAATATATTTGGCTGCACTACTTAAAACAGGTGCCTCCAAATGTTCCGCATTCGCAGAAACTTGAATGAAATTCTCAATCAATTGAATGAGGTCGGAACTCCTGTCACGCAACGGGGGAATGCCGATTTTAGACACAGAAATACGATAGTACAAATCCTCCCGGAATAAATCTTTCTCTACCAACTCCAATAAATTCTTATTCGAGGCCGTGACCAAGCGAAAATCTACAGGTATATAACGCCTTCCGCCTAACCGCATAATCATTTTGTCTTCCAGCACCCGCAGTAAAACGGCCTGAATATCCAACGGCATATCGCCAATTTCATCCAAAAAAAGTGTTCCACCATTAGCCAACTCAATTTTGCCCGGCTTACCGATACGTTCCGCACCGGTAAAGGCGCCTGGCTCGTAGCCAAACAACTCACTTTCAATTAAGTTTTTAGGAATAGCCGCACAGTTCACGGCAACAAATGGGCCAGCCGGTCTGTTTTCATTATGGATAGCTTGGGCATACACTTCTTTTCCGGTTCCGCTCTCGCCCTGGATTAATACATTGATATTGAAGCGCGCCATTTTTTTGGCTGTATTCTTTAGTTTCAATGATTGCGGGGAAGTGGCAATAATATTGTCAAACGTAAATCGCGTTGCAAAACCGTTGATCGAGTGGTTTATCTTATGGGAATGGTCCATCGGCGTTAATGTTAATATACTTCCCATATTATTGTTGTTTTCAAGGTTTTTGATTGTTTGCACCGAACAAGAAAATAATTTTTGCTGCGTTTTCTTAATTTTAATATTGGCCTGAATGATTGGCTTTTCAGCATGTAAAATAGATTTTACAAACACTGCATCTTCCAACACATCATCAATACGCGAACCAACCAAAGACGCATTAACCGATTTGAATATTTCTTGCGCAACAGCATTAGTTTCTGTAATTACACCGAATTTATTGATAACAATCACGGCATCGCTCGTTGTCGTAAAAGCAATTTTAAGCAATTCTTTTTTTACCAATAACTGAAATTCTTTCTGTATCGCATCGGCCATCATGACGACAAGAGCTAATGAATATGAATTTTGACAATGCAAATACGGACTGGCAATCGTCAATGTCCCTTCTAAATTGCCGTTGACATCAAAAACCGGCGCAGATGAACAAGAAATATTACTAAAGATTCGGCAAAAATGCTCCGGACCGCATAATTGGATCGGACTTTTTAATCGTATGGACATTTCATGCGCACAAGTCCCAATGGTTTGTTCATTCCAAATCGTACCAGGAATTAAGCGGTATCTATTTTTACCCAACGCCTGGACTACCCGTAAAATGACTCCATTCTCATCGCTTAAAAAAATATAGGACTCTATATTGGATAACATATCCTCTAACTGAAAAATGTACGGATTTGCGGCCTGGATAAAAAAGTCCTTTTCTTTCAGCCGCTTTTCAAACGAAAAAGCATCCATGACCGGCGGATCTTTATACAACAAGAAATCAAGGCCATTTTCCCAGGAACGCTCCCATGACTCCACTATTTCCGGTCGTACTGTATTGACCTGTGACGGTGTAATGCGTTTTTTCAATAAATTAATTTTTTGTTTTTTTATATTTTCAATGAGGTTCTTATCATTTTCGTTAATCGTTTGAGCGCTGATATGATGCAAATTATTGATAATAGGACTCAGCAACTGTTCTAGAGGGCGCACAATAAAATTCCTCCATTGCAATTTAACATCTATTTTCTTACATACTCTCTTGATTTTCGGATCGTAAACAATTTGATTATATCAGATAAATCGTACCATATGGAACATTTTTCTATGATAATTCATATATTTCCCTTCCTCTATATAAATATACCAGTCTGTTTTTTCATTATTATGATCTTGCGCAATTGGGGATATTATATATAAATATCTTTTATCTCGTTAACAGCCTGTAATACCCACAGGGCACAGGGACCCCGCCCTCTTAGGTCGGGGATCAACAGGCTATAACACTCGAAACCCTAAAGGGAAACTTCGGCTTCGCGAAATCAAA
>Ga0316604_10003382_pt1 | contig 11256 bp, 13 predicted proteins | sample OWC_soil_day20_C_FD_207650 | JGI IMG/M metagenome (GOLD analysis project Ga0316604, IMG submission 207650) | Wetland soil microbial communities from Old Woman Creek delta, Ohio, United States - OWC_soil_day20_CT | ecosystem: Environmental > Terrestrial > Soil > Wetlands | place: USA: Ohio... | reverse complement strand
CTAATTGGTTCACGCACCAATCGTACGCCGCCGCACGCGTCAGCGCTTCGCGCATCACGGCGTCGACCAGACCTTCCATCGGAGCAAGCAACAAGCGTGGCATTGAAACTGTGAACGACTGTGAAAGAGCGCGGATTTTACGCGCATGTCAGCCTGCCAACAGCTATCGGCAGGGCTGCGCATGCTATCTTCGGCATCTGGAACATGTCTTGGGATGAAGTCGTGATCGTCGTGGATCTGCGTTGCGCGAATGCGCACCGTTTTGAAGGCTGGTTTGCCTCGTCGGAAACTTTCGCGCAGCAGCGCGAGCAGCAAATGGTGACGTGCCCGATCTGTGGCTCGCACGAGGTCCAGCGCCAGCCCTCCGCCCCGCATGTGGCACGCTCAGCCGCGCCCGCCGCACCGGTGGCCCCCGCCGATCCGGCGAGCATCCTGGCCAAACTGGTCGAAGTCCTGCAAGACCAAGGCATCGCTTCGGAAGATGTGGGCGAACGCTTCGTCGAGGAAGCCCGCAAGATTCATTACGGTGACGCGGAAGAACGCGCCATCCGTGGCCAGGCATCCCTGACCGACGCGCTCGGACTGCTGGAAGAAGGGATCAGTGTGCTGCCACTACCACCGGCAAAAGAGCATCTGCACTGAGCACGGCCTCGTGCGCCCCTGCTGCTCCCGACTCCAGGCCAAGATAAAAGGCACTGAACCCCTCCAGCGGTGACACATAACCGCGCAACCTCTGCCACATCATCCACAACGGATTGACTGTCTGCATGCTCACACCCTCCTTGCGTTGCAAGGCTAGGGCATCCAGGTGACACCCAGAAGACAGCGTCGTGACACTCAGCTTACAGAGCTGACGATCAGGGGAACATGCATCTCTTCTGCACTCAGACCACCATGCACACCGATCATCGGTGGCGCACTTTCTCCGGCCACGCTGTCACGCACCGTCCAGTCCCCGCGCGCGATCAGCACCCAGTCGCCGCAACGCGCAAAGGTTTCCGCATCAATCGATCCCGGGCCGAACAAGCCGCTGGACAGCGCCTTGGCCGCAGGCAGCGCAATCAGGGCATGACCGAAACGCGCCTCGATGACCTCTCCGAAAGATTCCGCAAACTCGGGCAAGACATGGCAATACGCAGCACGGCGCTCACCACTGAGTGGTCCACGCAGCATCGCGTGAATATCCGGATGCTGCATCAGATCGATCTGATGCGCCGACGGATTGTCGATGAAGCCATGATCAGCTGCGACCACAACCAGCGTGTCGGGCATTTGAGCGCGGATCTGTGCATAGACAGCATCGATCCGTGAAAGCATTTCACGCGCCGCATCCGAATCGATCCCGCAATCATGTGCAGTACGATCCAGCAGCGGAGTGTAGGCGTATACGTAGCGCGCCCCCGTTCCGCTTGCTGCCGCCTGCGCGATGCGCACGGGCAACTCTTCCAGCTCACGATAGGCATGAACCATGGCGCCTGAAGCATGGAAGCTGCTGAACGGTCCTTGAGCCAGTTCCGGCAGGGTGACCAGATGCGTCTGGCGCTGCGCGGCAGGCATGACCGGCGCAATCCGCAGTAAACGCTCGATGACTGCCGGAGCTGGCGCACGGTGACTGCCGCGCAGGCGCATGGGCAAAGGCGCCACGGTCGTCTCACTAGGATCATCGCGCACGAACCAGCCCAGCATGCCATGTACAGCAGCGGATTCTCCTGTCATTACGGTGGTAATCGCGGTCGCCGTGGTGGACGGAAAAACCGACGTCAGCCGGCCAATCCGGTCACGCCACAAATGCGGTGCCAATTCGCGGTTCGCAGCCAGGAAATGATCGCCCAAACCATCCACCAGCAGAAAGACCAAGGTCTCATGCCGTGACCAGACCTCACTCGCATGACGGCCATCGGGCAAATGCAATTCGGGATAATGTGCACGAACGGGAGATCCGCACACCTTGGCCAGGGAAACAGCCAGATTGAACAATCCGCACCCGCTGTAATCGGGCAGGCTTGCCTCGCTCAATTGCGGCAAGGACTGAGGCGCGAGCAGCCGCGCCTGATTTTCATTCAGATACATCAGACCACCGCAAAACAAAAGGGGAAAGGCATAAGCCTTTCCCCTTTGAGACTGGAGCGGGAAAAGAGTCTCGAACTCTCGACCTCAACCTTGGCAAGGTTGCGCTCTACCAACTGAGCTATTCCCGCATGCTTCTTGTTCTGGAGGCGCGAGCCGGAGTCGAACCGACCTACACGGATTTGCAATCCGGTGCATAACCGCTTTGCTATCGCGCCGTTATTCGACACAAATTCGGCTTGCGCCACCCCCGGTCCGAACCGGAGTTTTTGCTTCTAACTAAAAGGGAAAGCCAGCTTCAGCTTTCCCAAAAATATTTGGAGCGGGAAAAGAGTCTCGAACTCTCGACCTCAACCTTGGCAAGGTTGCGCTCTACCAACTGAGCTATTCCCGCATCAGGAGCCGCGCATTCTAATGTATCAGACGAGGATGTCAAGAACCCCACGCTACTTTTCGCTCAACACCGCGAGGGCCTTGCGCATGTAATACACCATCGACCACAAGGTCAGGACAGCCGCCACCCACATCAGCACCACTCCCAACTGGTGGATCGGCAGGCCAAACAGATCGTCCTGGAACAGCAAAAGCGGGATCGCCACCATCTGTGCCGTGGTCTTGAGTTTGCCGATGAAAGATACTGCCACGCTGCGCGATTTGCCCAGTTGCGCCATCCATTCGCGCAGCGCCGAGATGGTGATCTCGCGCCCGATGATGATGAAAGCCAGCAAGACATTGCAGCGATCCAGCCAGACCAGCAACACCAAGGCCGCACAGACCATCAGCTTGTCGGCCACCGGATCAAGGAACGCGCCAAATGCTGACGTCACCCCCATGCGCCGCGCCAGATAACCGTCAAACCAATCGGTAACGGCTGCGACCACAAACAGCACACAGGCCGTCACATTCTGATGATGCGGCGACAAAACCTCGGCAGGCAGGAAAAATACCGCCAACACCAGCGGGATCATTACGATGCGTGCCCAAGTCAGCGCATTGGGAAGATTGAAGTCCATGGGGAGTCCGGAAGACGCTCTAGCGGAGCGCGTTATGTATCTGCTCAGCCATTTTACGATTGATCCCGTCCACGCGGCATAAATCTTCTACCGTCGCTTCGCGTACACCTGCCAGGCCGCCGAAGGCTTCAATGAGTTTCTTGCGCCGGGTCGGGCCGATGCCAGGAATATCCTCAAGCTTCGATGTCAGCCGTGTCTTGCTGCGCTTGGCACGCATGCCGGTAATGGCAAAGCGGTGGGCCTCGTCACGCACAGTCTGGATCAGATGCAGGGCGGGATGCTCGCCACCGAGCGCCAGCCCCGGCCTGCCATCCGCATAGATCAGCTGTTCGAGACCGGCCTTGCGTTCCTCGCCTTTGGCCACGCCCACCATGGCTATGCTCTGCAAGCCCAGCTCGGTCAGCACCTCCCAAGCCACGCCGACCTGGCCCTTGCCCCCATCAATGAGGATCAGATCCGGCCGCACGCCATCGCCCGCGGCCACCTTCTCATAGCGTCGCGTCAGCGCCTGACGCATCGCCGCATAATCATCGCCCGGTGTGATGCCGTTGATGTTGAAACGGCGGTATTCGCTCTTTTTCATGCCCGCGCCTTCCCACACCACGCAGGACGCCTGGGTGGCCTCGCCCTGGGTGTGCGAGATGTCGAAGCACTCGATGCGATGCGGCCGCTCGGACATTTCCAGAGCAGCTTGCAGGGCATCCAGTTGCGTCTCCGCCCGGCCGGTTTCGCGCAGGCGCGTTTCGATGGCGAGCTTCGCGTTGTTCTGCGCCATCTCGGCCCAGGCTTTTTCGGCCTGAAAGCGTGCCGTGGCGACGACGGGCGGGCGCTCCAGCACATCTTCAAGCACCACCCGAATTGCCTCAACATCCGCACCTTCGATCACCAGCTTGGCGGGCGCTGGATGCAAACGGTAATGCTGTTCGACATACGCCAGCAAGGCATCCGCCACATTCAGCCCTTCACTCGCACTGGGAAATTGTGCACGGTCACCCAGATGGCGCCCGCCACGCACCATGGCAAGATTCACGCAGACCAGTCCTCCCGCCGCTTCGGCAACCAGGATATCGACATCCTCGTCCTTGCCCGAATCGACGAATTGCTTGTGCAATACGGTCTGCAGCGCACGGATCTGGTCACGAAAGATCGCCGCCTGCTCAAACGCAAATGCATCGGAGGCAGCCTGCATCCGTGCCGTTAACGTATCGATGACATCCGAATGGCGCCCTTCAAGAAACAAGGTCGCCAGTTTCACATCCCGTGCGTAGTTTTCAGCATCGATCACCCCCACGCAGGGCGCCGAGCAGCGCTTGATCTGGTGCAACAGGCAGGGCCGCGAGCGGTTGCTGAAGACGCTGTTCTCGCAGGTCCGCAGCAAAAACAGGCGTTGCAGCAACTGGATGCTCTCGCGGGCAGCCCAGCTTGATGGAAACGGCCCGAAGTAACGCACGCCCTTCTCAAAAGCCCCGCGGTAATAGGCCAGGCGCGGTGAGGCTTCACCGGTGATGGCAATGTAGGGATAGCTCTTGTCATCGCGAAACAGGATGTTGTAGCGCGGCTTGAGCGTCTTGATGAGGGTATTTTCGAGGATCAACGCCTCGGCTTCCGAGCGCACCGCCGTGGTATCCACGCGCACGATCTGCGCCACCATCAGTGCAATGCGCGGGCTCGGATGATTCTTCTGGAAGTAGTTCGAAACGCGGCGCTTGAGGTTCTTGGCCTTGCCAACATAGAGCACCTCCTCGTCCGCACCGATCATGCGGTACACGCCGGGCGCCTCGGTCAGCGAACGCAGAAAAGGCTTGTAGTCAAAGCCGCTCATGGACGTTACGCCAGCGCCTGCACCGACGCCCACGCATCCGTGAAACGCTTGTCGATCGACAACACTTCCATCGCCGGGTACTGCGAGGGCTGCAACGCGGCAATGCGCATGGCCGATTCGGCACGTACACCGGGTTGCCAACGCACCAGCAGATCGGCGGTGAGATCCGGGCGGTTGCAAACCAGCACCATGTCACAGCCGGCAGCATACGCAGCAGCAGCCCGCCCGACGATATCGCCCGCGAGCGTGGCGCCCTGCATGGTCAGATCATCACTGAAGACCACGCCATTGAAACCGATCCGGCCACGCAAGACCTCCTGCAACCAGAACGGCGAGAAGCCGGCCGGATTCGGATCAACCTGCTCATACACCACATGCGCCGGCATCACGCCGGAGAGCGCCTGCCTGAGTTCGGTGCGGTAAGGGGCGATATCCTCTGCCCAGATCGCGTCAAAGCTGCGGGAATCGACCGGCATGGCGACATGTGAATCTGCAGATGCGAAGCCGTGACCCGGGAAGTGTTTCCCGACACAGCCCATTCCCGCCTCACGCAAGCCCATGCACAAAGCATGCGCGAGCATGGCGGTGATCTGTGGATCCCGATGGAATGCGCGATCACCAATCACCGAACTCTGCCCGTAATCGAGATCCAGCACCGGCGTGAAAGACAGGTCGATGCCGTACGCGAGGAGTTCAGAGGCCAGCACGTACCCCGTATCCTGCGCAGAGAGCAACGCGTCGCGCGGCGAGCGGGCATACAGCTCACCGAGCTTGCGCATCGCCGGCAAACGCGTGAAGCCTTGGCGAAAGCGCTGCACGCGGCCACCTTCGTGATCCACCGCGATGATCAGTGCCGGGCTACGCAGTGCGTGAATCTCGGCGCACAGCGCGGCGAGCTGATCGGGATTCTCGAAATTACGCGAAAACAGGATCACCCCACCCACCAGCGGATGACATAGCACGTCACGCTCGGCATCACTCAGCCGGAAACCGGCAACATCGGCCATCACCGGGCCGTGGGGAATAGAAAGGCTCATGGGCGTTTTTCCAGAATCGCGAAGGCAATCACATGCTCGCGTTCATCACTGATCGACAAATGGGCACACAGCCCCAGACTGGCGAGATGCTCGGCCAGCCCCCCAGCGAAAAGGTAGGACGGCTTGCCCAGTTCATCGTGACGCACCCCGATGGCAGACAAGGTGGCAGGCGGGCGCAAACCGGTACCAAGCGCCTTGGACAAGGCTTCCTTGGCCGCAAACCGCTTGGCGAGAAAACGCTCCGGCTCACGCGCCTTCCCGTAATCCTCCAGTTCATCCGGATGCAGCAGTCGTTGCGCAAAGCGCTCCCCATGCCGGGCGAGCGAATCACGCATGCGCGCAACCGTGACGATGTCGGTGCCGATACCGTAGATCACGCGTGCAACTCAGCGGGCGGCCAGACGGGTTGCATCGGCTTCGCGCATCAGCCGCTTCATCTCTGCGACGGCTTCGCGCAGCCCGACAAATACGGCACGACTGACAATGGCATGGCCGATGTGCAGCTCACGCACATCGGGCAAAGCCGCCACCGGCTGCACATTGAAATAGTTCAGCGCATGCCCGGCATTGAAGCGCATGCCCAGATCAACGATGGCACGCCCCGAAACGCGGATCTTGTTGATCTCTTCCAGCACGGCCGGACTGCGCGCATCACGTCCCTTGGTGTGAAAGGCTGCTGCATAAGGCCCGGTATGAATCTCGCAGACGCGCGCGCCAATCCGGGCGGCCGCCTCGACTTGCGCAAGCTCCGGATCGATAAACACGCTGGTCATGATGCCAGCATCCGCGAGACGCGCAATCACTTCCTTGAGACGTGCCTCCTGAACAACGATATCCAGCCCACCTTCAGTCGTCACTTCCTGGCGCCCCTCAGGCACCAGCATGGCCATCTCGGGCCGAATCTGACAGGCGATCCCGACCATCTCGTCGGTCGCAGCCATTTCCAGATTGAGCTTGATATGCGTCAGCTCGCGCAAGCGCCGCACATCGTGATCCTGGATATGCCGACGGTCTTCACGCAAATGGACGGTGATCCCGTCAGCCCCCCCCAGATGGGCCTCGACGGCGGCCCACACCGGATCAGGTTCGTACGTACAGCGTGCCTGGCGAAGCGTGGCGACGTGATCAATATTGACACCGAGTTCGATCATTTTTCAGAGCTCCTGCAATTCCATGAGTATGCGGCGCGATTCCAGCGCCTGCCCACCAAGATGGTACTGGATCAAGCGACGCATGAGGCCTTTCGCATGACTCAGGGTATCCGGTGAAGAAAAATCGTCCTGCGCCATAGCAAGCAGGACGTGTCCCGGCAGCAATGGCATCTCATCACGCGAACGGGGTGCTTCAACCGGCCCGGTTTCTGTCAGAAACAGATAGTGCCGATCGGGTCGTACGGCCTCGCCGCTCTCGACATCGTAATCCAGGGTCGGGGCATAGCCCACTTCCCGCAGCAGGGCGAGTTCGAAACTGCGCAAGAGCGGCGCATAGGCCTGCCCGACGGCAAGCCGGGCCAGGGTTTCAGCGTAAATGTCGAAGAGCTTGGCATGCGCGTCTTCGCGGGGCAGCAGACGCAACAGCAATTCATTGAGGTAATAGCCACAAAGCAGACCGACCCCGCCCAACAAGGCTTGCCCTCCCTGCCAGGAGGCATGGGTCAGAGTCTTGATTTCACCGCGACCGGTCCACGACACGTCCAGCGGTTGAAACGCCATCAGCACGCCACGCAGCATCGAACCAGGACGTCGCGCGCCCTTGGCCACCATCGGCACCCGTCCATGCTCGCGAGAAAAAACCTCGGCGATCAAGCTGGTCTCGCGCCAGAGATAGCTGTGAAGCAGAAAGCCGGTCTGATTCTCGATGCGCAGACGGGTCGTCATGCCGCAATCCTGTCGTAAAGCGTCGTCGCTTAATCGTAGCCGAGCGACTTCAGGGCTCGCTCATCATCGGCCCAGCCGCTTTTCACCTTGACCCAGGTTTCGAGATAGACCTTGCTGTCGAAAAGCTTCTCCAGCTCGACGCGTGCCTCGGAAGAAATGCGCTTGAGGCTTTCGCCCCCTTTGCCGATGACGATGCCTTTATGGCTGGCCTTGTCCACGATGATCGCCGCAAAGATCCGGCGCAGATTTCCTTCGACCTCGAACTTTTCAATCTCCACCGTCATGCCATACGGCAATTCCTCGCCCAACATGCGGAAGAGCTTCTCGCGCAGGAATTCGGCAGCCAGGAAGCGCTCGCTGCGGTCGGTGATGTCATCCTCGCCAAACAACGGTTCACCTTCGGGCAGATATTTGCCGAGGGATTGCAGCAACTGATCAACGTTGTGCCCCTTTTCTGCACTGACCGGCACGATCTCGCTGAACGGAAATTCCAGGGCCATTTTCTGCATGAATGGCAGCAACCGGGTCTTGTCCGACTCCAGGTCCACCTTGTTGATGATCAGCACGACCTTGGCTTCATGAGGCAGCAACTCAAGCACCTTGCGATCATCCGGGCCGAAACGCCCGGACTCGATCAGGAACATCACCACATCCACCTCGGACAGGACCTGATTGACGGTGCGATTCATGGTGGAGTTCAGTGCATTGCGATGATGCGTCTGGAATCCCGGGGTATCGACAAAGATGAATTGCTGCTTGCCCTCGGTGAGCACGCCTGTGATGCGGTGGCGCGTCGTCTGCGCCTTGCGCGAAACAATACTGACCTTCTGACCGATCAAGCGGTTGAGCAAGGTCGACTTGCCAACATTGGGACGGCCAACAATGGCCACCAGGCCCGTGTGAAAAACATCTTCGCTCATGCTTGTTCCAGTTTTTGCAAGGCAGCCGCAGCCGCCACTTGCTCGGCAATCCGCCGGCTGAGCCCCACACCCGAGGTTCGGACATGCAGGCTGTCGATCACGCAATGCACTTCAAATTCGCGCGCATGCGCTTCACCACGCTCCTCGGCCATGACATATTGTGGCAACGGCAGGCGACGCGCCTGCAACAGCTCCTGCAACGCCGTCTTGGGGTCTTTCAGCGCCCGTGCCGGATCCAGCGCGCCCAGCCCATCCGCATACAACCCGTCGATGACCCGCTTGGCTGCCTCGAAGCCGGCGTCCAGATAGATTGCGCCAAACACAGCTTCCAGCGCGTCGGCGAGAATGGACGGACGACGATGCCCGCCACTTTTCAATTCCCCTTCGCCCAGATGGAGATGGGAGCCCAGCTCAAGTCGTTCAGCCAGTTGCTGCAGGGCATCCTGGCGAACCAACTGGGCACGCAAACGCGACATCTCGCCTTCACGCAAACCATCAAAACGCTCGTAGAGCGCCATGGCAATCACCATGTTGAGGATGCTGTCGCCCAGAAACTCAAGGCGTTCATTGTGATCGGCGGAAAAACTGCGATGGGTCAGTGCCTGACGCAACAGCGCTGGCCGCTGAAAGTGATACCCCAGATCCCGCTCAAGTGATTCGGCTCTCACGTAGGTTCAATTATCCGAGCGAATGTCGAAATCGAAATACAGCCCGACATTCGCAAACAAGGAGACCTCACGCCGATACGCGACCTGCAAGACAACCCGACCATTATCTTTGCTGACCGAGATGGTCTGGGCGTCCACGGAGCGGATATCGTTGGTATACGCATACTTGCTGAATGCGGAACGAAATGCGCTGGCCGGCGCGCTTGCGTCGGTAGACGCCACCACACCTGCAAAGGCTTTTTTCACGCCGAAATATTCCACATAGACGGGGACCAGCCGGAACCCCAGCACCAGAAGTGCCATCAGGAAGGCCCCGACAATCAAGGTCGAGATCAGGGAAAGGCCGCCTTGTCGCTTCATGTCACATCCTCCTGACAAATCAGTGAAAACTGCCGATCCGCCCGAAATTGACGCCTGAAGGCGGCAGAATCCGGTCGGCATGGAACCAGACGAAGAACGCCCGGCCTACGATATTCTCATCCGGCACAAACCCCCATACCCGTGAATCGGCGCTCTGGTCACGATTGTCGCCCATCACGAAATAATGTCCAGGCGGGACGGTGCAGGTCACGCCGACCCCGGAATAATTGCAGTTGCCGGAATAGGCATGCGGGACAACCATCTGCTCCGGCACAAAGGGCTGTGCATCGCGGTTGTTGAGCATCATGTGCTTGCGGCCATTGCCCAGATCCTCTTCGAGCTTCTGGAAGACATCGAAAGTCTGTGGGATCAGGTAATCCCCCTCCGCATGCACCGCCATGACCTCGCCGTTGATACTCAGACGCTTGTTGATGTATTCCACCTTGTCGCCCGGCAAACCGATCACGCGCTTGATATAGTCCTGCGTGGTGTCATGCGGATAGCGGAACACCATCACATCACCCCGTTGCGGATCACCGACCGCGATGACCTTTTTGTTGAGAACGGGAAGACGAACGCCATACGCGTACTTGTTCACCAGAATGAAATCCCCGACCAGCAAGGTCGGAATCATGGACCCGGAGGGAATCCGGAACGGTTCGATCCAGAATGAACGCAGCATGAAGATGGGCAGAATCACCGGAAAGAAGCTGGCGCCATACTCAACCCACCACGGATCAGGCGTGCCCTTTGGGCGCAGCTTGCGCGCCTTGAATACGTCATAACACCACAACACACCCGAGACGATACTCAGGACAAACAGGATAAGAGCGAAATCCACAAATACCTCGGATCAGTTAATTGGGCTTACTTGCCTTCATCTGTGCGCAATACGGCCAGGAAGGCTTCCTGGGGAATCTCGACATTGCCCACCATCTTCATGCGCTTCTTGCCTTCCTTCTGCTTCTCCAGCAAGTTCTTCTTGCGGGTGATGTCCCCACCGTAACACTTCGCCAGAACATTCTTGCGCAAGGCCTTGATGGTTTCGCGCGCCAGAATGTTCGAGCCGATAGCGGCCTGAATCGGCACATCGAACATTTGCCGCGGAATCAGACCTCTCAGGCGCGCGGTCAGTTCCCTGCCACGGTATTGCGCGTTGGCCCGGTGAACAATCACCGACAAAGCATCCACCTTCTCACTGGCCACCAACACATCAAGCTTCACGACATCTGCAGCACGATACTCCTTGAAGTCATAGTCGAGCGACGCATAGCCCCGTGAAACGGATTTGAGCCGGTCAAAGAAATCCATCACGACCTCTGCCATCGGCATGTCATAGACCAGTTTCACCTGGCGGCCGTGATAATGCATGTCGACCTGATTGCCACGCTTCTGGTTGCACAAGGTAATCACCGGGCCCAGATAATCCTGCGGCACGAAAATCGTTGCCTTGATGATGGGCTCCCGGATCTCCTGCATCTTGGTGGCCTCC
>Ga0316604_10003381_pt1 | contig 11260 bp, 5 predicted proteins | sample OWC_soil_day20_C_FD_207650 | JGI IMG/M metagenome (GOLD analysis project Ga0316604, IMG submission 207650) | Wetland soil microbial communities from Old Woman Creek delta, Ohio, United States - OWC_soil_day20_CT | ecosystem: Environmental > Terrestrial > Soil > Wetlands | place: USA: Ohio... | reverse complement strand
GGCTATGCCTGCTATTGTGCAGCATATGCATGAATCCTGTGCATGCATTTCAACAACCCGCTGATATAGTCATTACCGGTGTGGTCCGGCTACTCGACAAGAATGGAGTGACCGCCGCCGCCCCGGGCGTCAGTGTAATAGAGCAAGGCACAAAGAATGGTACCATGACCGGCCCTGATGGAACCTACAAACTAAAAGTAAAGACGGGGGCCACCGTCGTCTTTTCCATGGTCGGGTATAAATCGATCACCCGTGCTGCCCAATCGGTCATCAATCCAACACTGGAAGAAGACGTAAGTAACCTGGGCGAAGTAGTGGTCACCGGTTACCAGACCATTGACAGAAAACTCTTCACAGGTGCGGCCACTGCTGTGAAAGCATCGGACGTAAGGCGTGCCGGTATTGCGGATGTAAGCCGTATGCTGGAAGGCCAGGTGGCCGGTGTGAGTATCCAAAACGTATCTGGTACATTCGGTGCCGCACCCAAAATCCGCATTCGTGGTGCTACCAGTATCACTGGTGATAATAAACCCCTGTGGGTGGTGGATGGTGTAGTGCTGGAAGATGTGATCAATGTAAGCAACGAACAACTCTCCACCGGGAACCCCTCTACCCTACTCGGCTCTTCTGTGGCGGGTTTGAACTCGGACGATATTGAGAGTTTCCAGATATTAAAAGACGCTGCCGCCACCGCACTCTATGGAGCCAGAGCGATGAATGGCGTAATCGTGATCACGACCAAGAAAGGCCGTGTAGGCAAGCCGGTAGTCTCCTACACAGGTAACTTCTCTACTTATCTGAAACCTACCTATGATCAGTTTGACATCATGAATTCTGCTAACCAGATGTCCGTATATACAGAACTGGAACGCAAAGGTTGGCTGAACCACTCTGATGCCACCCGCGCGGAAAATGGCGGTGTATATACCAAAATGTACAACCTGATCGATACCTACGATGCAACAAAAGGACAGTTTGGGCTGGCAAATACTCCAGAAGCCCGCAAGGCATTTCTACAAAGATATGCCGGTGCCAATACGGACTGGTTCAATACACTATTTAAGAATTCATTGATGCAGGAACATTCCGTGAGCATCTCTTCCGGTACGGACCGGTCACAGCTCTATGTATCTACAAGTTTCCTGCAGGATGGTGGCTGGACCCCGGCTGATAAACTAAAACGCTTCACGGGAAATGTAAGAGCGAATTACAACTTCAATGACAAGGTCTCCTTCGGATTTATAACCCAGGGCGTAATTCGTGATCAACGGGTACCCGGTAGTCTGAACCGGAACAGTAACCCGGTAAGCGGGCAGTTTGACCGTGACTTCGACATCAACCCATACAGCTATGCGCTGAATACCAGTCGTACACTCACAGCGTACGATGAACAGGGGCACCTGGAATACTTTACCCGCAACTTCGCTCCTTTCAATATCCTCAACGAAATGGCAAACAATTACATTGATGTGAGCCAGCTGGATTTGAAATTACAGGGCGAGTTTTCTTATAAGATCCTGCCTAATCTGAAATACACTTTTCTTGGTAACATTCGCTATGTAAAAAGTAGCCAGGAACATAAGGTAAAAGAGAACTCCAATATGCCAATGGCGTACAGAGCTGCAGGCGATGCGACTATCAGGGATAGAAACAGATTCCTTTACAAAGATCCCGATAACCCCGATGCTGAAGCCATCGTCGTTTTACCCTATGGCGGTATCTATTCCACTGATGATGATTACCTCGTAAGTTATTATTATAGGAATACATTAGAATGGAGTAAAACCTGGAACAATACACATACCCTGAATCTGCTAGGCTCACAGGAGTTGCGCTATGCCAACAGACAGAACAAACAATTCGATGGATATGGTTACCAGTTTGACAAAGGCGGTGTGCCTTATATAGATCCCAACATTATCAAGCAGAATGTTGAGAATAATTTCAATTACTACAGCATGACGATGAACTACGATCGTTATTTAGCTTATCTCGCAAATGCTGCTTATTCTTACAAGGGTAAATATAATTTCAATGGAAGTGTACGCTATGATGGCTCAAATCTGCTAGGTGAATCCAGAACCGCAAGATGGCTGCCTACATGGAATGTGAGCGGATCATGGAACCTCGACACAGAAGATTTCATGCAATCACTGAATAATATAAACAGACTCACCCTGAGAGCCACTTATGGTCTGACCGGAAGTATGGGAAATGCAAGAAACTCAAGTGTCGTATTGCAAAACAGAAGTACGAACAGACCTTATCTATCTGAAGTAGAATCAGTCATTTATATACAAAGTTTAGAGAACTCCCAACTCACCTGGGAAAAGCAATATGAGACAAATGTGGGCATTGACCTGGGCATGTTTCAGGATAAATTAACCCTGACACTGGATGGATATTTAAGACAAGGATTTGATCTTATCGGCCCTATCCGTACCTCAGGTATTGGTGGCGAGGAAATCAAAATCGCGAACTATGGAGATATGCATTCCAAAGGAGTGGAAGCAACCATCGCTTATAAGATCCTTGATGACAGAGAATGGGGATTACGCACACAACTCACCCTTGGCTATAACAAAGGAAAGATCACCCGGTTGGACAATAACCCGATCATCTGGGACCTGGTCGTAGCTGAAGGCGGCGCCACACAAGGTCACCCTGTAAGGGGACTGTATTCCATTCCATTTGCAGGGCTGAACCCCAAAGACGGTACACCATTATTTATAAATGAAAATGGAGAGACCAGCAACAATGTATATTTACAAAGTGACAAGGTACAAAACCTCCATTATGACGGACCAGTAGATCCTACACTCACCGGTGGATGGTATAATACACTACGATATAAAAACTTCTCCCTCTCTACATTGGTTACTTATAGTACGGGAAATAAGATCCGCCTGAACCCCGGCTTCAAACAACAGTACTCCGATCTCGATGCCAGCTCTAATGACTTCATCAACAGATGGACATTACCGGGTGATGAAGCACGTACCAATGTACCCAGTATACTCGATAAATATGGGGAATCTCTACTGGATGGCGTGTATCCTTATAATAATTACAACTACTCTACTGTACGCGTAGCAGATGGTAGCTTTGTCCGTTTGAAGCAGGTATCCCTGACGTATGGTTTTAAACCAAAAGGATTCAACAACCTCTCTGTGAGCCTGGTAGCCAATAACCTCTGGCTCATATATTCTGACAAACGATTGAATGGACAGGACCCTGAATTCTTCAATGCAGGTGGTGTGGCATTGCCTATCCCTCGTCAGTTCACCCTTTCAGTAAAGGCCAGTCTGTAACCCTTTAAAACACGCATTCATGAAAAAGCATCATATCTTATTATTCATATTACTGGCAGGCAGCGGTTGTAAGAAATACCTGGAGCAGGCACCAGATCAGCGTACACAATTGAACAGTGTGGATAAAGTAGCTGAGCTGTTGGGTACGGCGTATCCGCAGGGAGACTATGCCACCTTTACAGAAGCCGCATCAGACAATGCTGCCGACAAAGGAACAGGCGGTACCGTATCGCTGGAGATCAATACCAACCCTTATTATTTCAGGGACGTCATTGATAAAACAGAGGGGTCTCCTACTTACTACTGGAACAATTGCTATAAAGCCATCGCGGCCTGTAACCAGGCATTACAGGCAATCGAAAATGCAGACAACCCGGCAGACTACAATGCACAAAAAGGCGAAGCACTGGTAGCTAGAGCGTATGCACATTTCATGCTCGTAACTCTCTTTTCCAAAGTATATGATGCTGCTACCGCAGCTCAGGACCCGGGCATTCCATATGTGACTACTCCTGAAAATGTAGTGATCAAACAATACGAGCGCAAGACGGTGGCTTATGTTTATGAGCAGATCGAAAAAGACCTGACTACCGGGTTACCGCTTATTAAAAATACCTCCTACACAATACCTAAGTATCACTTCACCACTTCGGCCGCGAATGCATTTGCGACACGCTTCTATTTATTCAAAAAGGATTATCAGAAAGTGCTCACCTATGCAGCGAATGTATTTCCCGGAGGCAATATCAAAAGTAACCTGCGCCAATGGGTAACGGTGTATCAAAACCTCACTGCTGCGGAAGCACTGGCTTTGTATACGAACGCTACCGAGCCTGCGAATCTGCTATTGGTAGAAGCTCCTTCTATATGGGCCCGCAATGTTGCGCAATACAGATACGGACTGCAAACGGATCTTGTATATAATTTATATCGGTATCCAAACGTGACCGGAGCTACCTGGGTACAACCACTCTACTATGTAGGCGATAATACTGACAACTGGGAGATCCTCAAGTTCAGAGAGCACTTTGTACGTTCCAGTGCCAACGCGGATATCGGGGTGCCTTATACCATCTTCCCACTCTTTACAGCAGAAGAAGTTTTATTCAACAGAGCAGAAGCGAACATCTATCTGGGTAATTACGATGCCGCCAAGCAGGACCTGAATGACTACGCCAGTATGCGTATCGATGGTTACAATACCAGTTACCGTATTACAAATACGAAGCTGACCAACTTTTATGGCACTACCGATGTAAAGACCGGCCTCATTTATACCCTGCTGGATTTTAAACAGGCAGAATTTATGCAGGAAGGCATGCGCTGGTTCGATATACTTCGGTATCACATTCCTGTATCCCATAGTGGTGAAACCCTGACTGGCGATGACCTCCGTAGATTGTTCCAGTTACCACAGGAAGTGAAGCTCTCCGGTATTGAACAAAATCCCCGTTAACCGCATTAAAAATTTTGAAAATGAAATACTTATCAATATTGCTGATCATGCTGCTGGTGGCCTGTTCCAAAAAGGAACCCCTGGATACAGACCTGCCGGGACTCGGTGGAGAGACCTGGGAAAAAGGGCCACTGGATTACTGGCTGGATTCCAATTTTGTCAATCCGTATAATATAGAAGTGAAATACCGGTTTGACCGATATGAATTGTCGTTGAACAAGGACCTTGTACCAGTTACTGAATCGCAGGTTGAACCTGTGATGACAACCATTGCAAAAACATGGATCGCTCCTTACATCGGTGAAGCAGGTGATGCTTTCTTTAAAACATATTGTCAGAAACAGTTCGTTCTGGTAGGTAGCCCGCAATACAATACCAACAACACCGTAACACTGGGTACTGCAGAAGGGGGCCGTAAAGTCGTACTCTTTGCGTTGAATGATTTCAGCCTTGATAATAAACCAGGTGTACGGGAAATGTTGCACACCATCCACCACGAGTTTGCACACATCCTGCATCAGACGATCATGTACCCTGTAGAATTCAAAACCATTTCTACAGGATATACCGGCAGCTGGAATGATTATACATTGGACGAAGCGCTGGCAAGAGGTTTTGTGACCCAGTATGCGCGTAGTGCACCAGATGAAGACTTTGTTGAAATGGTATCGACAATGCTGGTAGAAGGCAAAAGTGGTTTTGATGCCATCGTAGCCAGTGCGCCTGATGACGGCGCCGCCAAATTACGCCAGAAGGAAGAGATCGTGGTACGGTACTTCAAGGAAAGCTGGAATATTGACTTCTACAGTCTGCAGACAAGAACCCAGAACGCTATCAATAATCTTTAATACAGCTCAATCATGCGTACACATATATTATATATACTGATACTGGCATGCCTCCTGAGCTGCCGAAAAGATCAAACGACCTCTATCTTTGGTGAAACGCCCGATCAGCGACTGGAAAAAGCGCTGGCAGATTATAAAACAAGATTAACAGGTGCTGAATATGGATGGAAGACAGCCGTGTTTCCACCAGCCGGCGGCGGGTATAGTTTCTTCTTTACTTTCGATACCGCAGGCAGGGTGACCATGTATGGCGACGTCACGGAAGATGCTGCAGCTACTCCCGAAAACAGTACCTACCGTTTAAAAGCCATGCAACGCCCCTCCCTATTATTTGATACCTACACTTACCTGCACCTGCTGGCAGACCCCGATCCAAATGTATATGGTGGCGTCACCGGTCAGGGATATTCTGTAGATTTTGAATATTCCATTGACAGTGTATCGGCTGATACAATCAAACTCACGGGGATCACTTATAGTACCAAAATGATTTTGATAAAGGCGACAAAGGCAGAACACGATGCATATACCTCCGGCGCTTTTGGTAACCAGTTAGTAGATATTGAGAATAACGTTGCTGATTTCCCCTGGCAATATTTACAATTTACAGATGGTCGAAAATTGCAGGTGAGCATAAATACATTTACGAAAAACTTTACTTTAATCTATCTCGATGATGCAGGAAAGGTACAGCTGATCACAACCCCATTTTACTATACAACCAATGGTTTGTATTTGCAAACACCAATTACATATGGCAGCTATACCTTTAATGAGGTATTCTGGGATCCTGATAATCAGGTATTTTATGTAAAAATAAATGGCAACCGGGTAGATGTGCAGGTGGCTGATAATTCTATTATACCCATGCATCAGTTGATCGGTGTAAGTTTCACTTCTATCGTAGTCCCGCCGCAGGCAATTCCCGGATGGTCAGATGATTTTACAAATATGTGGAAGTCTATCGCGACGTCATTGAAGAGTGGAAATTATGGGTTGACATTGTATTATACGTACTTCACTTTTGACAAAGATGCAGGCGTTTTATACCTGGATGTATATGTGATTCAGAATAACCGGCTGTACCTGGCTGAGTTCCCATATACTTATACCAAAACCACAACAGGGGTATTTGACTTTACAGGACAGACATATTCAGGCAATGCGGCATTGATAGATACAGATATGGCGCCATTACTTGATCACCTTGAAAACGATCATTTCACCATGGACTTTTATCAGGGAACGTTGGGACAGTTGAAAAGCGTAGAGGATACGGGATTCTATTTTACCGGATATCTGGAATAGAGGGGAAAAAATGAAACTCCTTAGAACTGCATAAATGCAAATTATGTATCCGAATTAAAAGAGGGTGCATCATAAGTTAGATACACCCTCTTTTAATTCGGATATAAGAATGGAGCCAGATCCCATTTTATGCGTTTCTCAGGAGTTTTATTTATTTATGATACACGCTCTTTTCTATTTCGGTAAATATACTGTAAAGGTAGCCCCCTTACCCAGTTCGCCCTCGGCTTGTATCAACCCATGGTGGTTTTCTGCAATTTTCTTACAGAGCGCCAGGCCGATACCCGTACCTGCATATGTCTTTTTATCATTGAGGCGCTGGAAAATGGTGAAGATGCGATTGGAAAATTGTTGTTCGAACCCTATGCCATTGTCCTGGAAGATCAGTTTGATATAAGATTGATCTTTAGATAATTCTTCAGGAAGTTCATCAAAGGATACACCAGCTACGCTGATTTTTATAAACGGATCTTTGTCACAGAATTTCAGGGAATTGCCGATCAGGTTCGTAAATAATTGCTGTATTTGTAAAGGGATTCCACGTACAACTGGTAATGCATCTGATTGTACCAGGGCGCCCTTTTGTTCTATCAATAATTCGAAGTCAGTTAGGGTATTTTTCAAAATAGCCTGGAGGTCGGTATTCACAAAACGGGCTGCCGGATTAGAAAGACGGGAATAGTCCAGCACGTCTTTGATAAGTGCCGTCATTCGGGTAGCAGATGACTGGATCTTTTCGAAGTAATGATTGGCCTGGGTACCACTGTCTTTCATACTCTTTTGCAGCAATTCGGAGAAGGTCCTGATTTTTCGCAGAGGTTCCTGCAGGTCATGACTCGCGATATATGCAAATTGTTCTAGCTCATTATTTTTTCTTAACAATTCGGCAGTTCGCTCATCAACTTTTTGTTCAAGGTCCTGGGCACTTTGCTGCAATATTTCCACAGCGTGGCGGTGCAGCCTCGTGATCCTGATCTGTGCACGTACCCTCGCTAATAATTCTTTCGCTGAAAACGGTTTGACGAGATAATCATCTGCACCAATATCGTAACCTGCTATTTTAGCTTCCTCACCTGCTCTGGCCGAAAGCAGGATAACGGGAATACCAGATGTGTCGGGATCACCTTTCAGGTGATGCAACAATGCCACTCCGTCCATTTCGGGCATCATCACATCGCTGATCACAAGCTCAGGTACCTGTTGACGAATACGTTCAAGCGCAAGTTTCCCATTAGCTGCCGTATCCACTATATAATAATGGTGGAGAAGGCGCTGAAGGTAGTCCCGCATATCACCATTGTCATCAACAACAAGGATAACCGGTTTATCCTCTTCAGCGTCTACATTCGGATCTAACTCCGCCAGACCTAAGCCGGGGTCCAGCTGAGCGGCTTCCTGGGCAAAATTCTCAGGCAACAACGAGAAATAATCATTGTTATCATGCATCGAAACCTGATCTTCTGGCAGGTGCGCCATACCCAATGGAATACTGACGGTGAAAGTAGTACCTATACCCAGTTCACTCTCCACAGTGATATTTCCCTCATGGAGCAGCACCAGTTCTTTCACTAATGACAGACCAATACCGGTTCCTTCAAAAGAACGGCCACCACTCTGCTTCACTCTATGGAAACGTTCGAACATATGTGGCAGTTCCTCATCTGGTATACCGATACCCGTATCTTTTACTTTCAGAATAGCATGGCCATCATCCTCATATAAGACAACAGAAATAGTACCCTTCAGGGTGTATTTAAAAGCATTCGAGAGCAGGTTGAGCACGATCTTCTCCCACATCTCTCTATCTATATATGCCGTTTCCTGTAGCACGCGGCAATCCACTTCCAGTTGCATACCGGCATGCTCGATTGCTGAACGGAAACTACCAGCCAGGTCCATTGTTACATTTGCAAGATCGACAGGGCAATACTGCGCCTGTGCTTTTTTAGCTTCAATGCGACTAAAGTCAAGGAGGGTGTTTACCAGTTTCAGGAGCCGATTGGCGTTCCTATGCATTGTCTCCAGGTCGGCTTGCTGTTTCGTCGAAAATACAGAAGTGTTACCAGCCAGCAATTCTTCCAGGGGACCCAGCATAAGGGTAAGCGGCGTTCGGAATTCGTGACTGATGTTATTGAAAAAGGCTGTTTTGGCTCTGTCGATTTCTATGAGTGCTTCGGCTCTTTTGCGGGCTTCTTCGTATGCGTACACATTCGAAAGACCACTTCCAATCTGGTCGGCTATGAGTTGAAAAAAGCTGCTGTACTTTTCATCCAGCTGCCGATGTGGATTCAGACCGACGATCAGCAGTACAGATACGGCTGACTGACCAGCATTCATCGGAATGACCAAAGCATTGTCCGGCGAGCGGCCCCATGCACCTGAAGGTAAATTACCAAAACCATCTATCAGGCTGCTGATAACCAGTGTCTTATTGAAACTAATTGCCTCAGGCAATTTCCAGTAATCTGCGATCTCACTATCCAGCTTAATCTTTGCTGGCAGCACATTTTCATGAGAAGTACCCACCTGTGTGGCCATTCCGGTGTCCGTATTTACCTGGTAAATGCAGGTGAACGGGAAGTCGTGCAGGTTCTGTTTAAGTATATCGATGGTATGGGCAAAGACGGCCGAATCGGATTTAGTATCCATGATTATCTTGCCCAAATCTCTTAAAGTACGTAGTTGTCTTTCACCTGTAATGCGGAAGGTATCGTCTGTATTGGCACAAATTATCCCATTTGTACCACCATAATCACCGGGTATCGGACTATATGAAAAGGTGTAGTAAGTCTCTTCCGGATAGCCATTGCGCTCCATGATCAGCAGGAGTGCTTCGTCGTAAGTGCCGATATTCTTTTCCATGCAGGCTGTGGCCCGAGGTTCTACTGCATCCCAGATTTCCTTCCACACTTCGGCAGCAGGTGCACCTAATACATGGGGATGTTTACCTCCCAGGATCGACCTGTAAGGATCGTTGTAAAGATTGATCAGCTCCGGTCCCCACCAAACAAACATAGGTTGGCTGGATGTGAGGATGATGCGTATACAGGTTTTCAAACTTTGCGGCCAGGTTTCATAACGGCCTAATGGGGTTGAAGCCCAGTCATGGGAGCGAATTAATGCACCCATTTCCCCACCGCCAGTGAGGAATTCTGGGATTACAGTATTTGTCAGTTCCATATTATATGTAGAAATCAGGTATTATACCCTCTCAAAACTTGCTCCAATCTTTTTTCAAGGAGGGCCATACTGGGTGGTTTAACGATATAATCGGCAGCGCCCATATGTTTGGTTTCAACAATGTCGCGTTGTTCGGATGAAGTGGAATAGATAATCACAGGGACATTTTCTAACCTTGGAATCTTTCGGATTTCCTGCAGGCATTCCCTTCCGTTCATGCGCACCATATTCAGGTCGAGAAAGATAAAGTGTGGGGTGAACTTATCTTCTCTGTTCAACTTTGTCAGTGCGTCAATACCATCATTGGCAGTGATACAATGTATATTCTCATCGATGTTGCTCAATGCCAGGGAAAAGATCTCCTGGTCATCATCGTCATCGTCTATTAAGAAGCAAATGATCCTATCCTCCATATTGTGTCTAAGGTTACCCAATATACAGTTTTTAGATGTAGGTACATATCAAAAGTAATACCTAAATAAAAGCCCGGAACCATGGGCTCCGGGCTTATTTATATTAAGTTGTACCAGTGATTATTCTGGTTTATTTTCAGGTGTTGAAGCTGGTGCTGCAGATACCTGGGCAGGAGTGATAGGGCGTGATTCCCTTGGCTCTCTTGGCTGCTGCGGACGATCTTCTTTGGGTTCCCTAGGTTCTCTAGGTTCCCTTGGTGCACGGTCTTCCTTCGGTTCTTTATTACCAGAACCTGGCTTTTTCTTAGCTGATTTAGGCGCGAAGATGGCGATCATACGCTTACCTTCCATGGTAGGCATACCTTCCAGTGCACCTACTTCTGCCAATCTTTCTGCAAATTTCAAAAGTATCAGCTCTCCTCGTTCCTTGAACATGATTGCACGACCTTTGAACTGCACATATGTTTTTACTTTATTACCATCTTTGAGGAATTTCTCCGCATGTTTGGCTTTGAAGTCGAAGTCATGGTCGTCGGTATTAGGCGTAAAGCGAATTTCTTTTACTTCGCTTTTGTGCGCATTCGCCTTCATTTCCTTTTCCTTCTTCTTCTTTTCGTAAAGGAATTTATTATAGTCAATGATGCGGCAGACAGGTGGAGCGGCATTCGGAGATATTTCAACCAGGTCCAGTTGCTGTTCTTCGGCCATACGCAGGGCATCCTCCGTGCGGTATACGCCTACTTC
>Ga0316604_10003379_pt1 | contig 11261 bp, 9 predicted proteins | sample OWC_soil_day20_C_FD_207650 | JGI IMG/M metagenome (GOLD analysis project Ga0316604, IMG submission 207650) | Wetland soil microbial communities from Old Woman Creek delta, Ohio, United States - OWC_soil_day20_CT | ecosystem: Environmental > Terrestrial > Soil > Wetlands | place: USA: Ohio... | reverse complement strand
AGTGCCGCAACAAGACGGCTGCGCGGCCAGCGTTGGCCCAGACCGGAACGTTCGGCAACAAACAGCATCATCCCGAACAGCATCGCGATAACCAGCCGCCAGCGCCATTCGTAAAGTATGGCCAGGATCATCAAGCCTTGGAAGGCAACAAATTCGATCGGGGAACGGCGCACCAGTGCCTTGTGCACAAGTATGCCCATGAAAAAATAAGGGAAAAAATACATCGCCCAGCACTCACCGCCCGGATCAAGGTTGAAGTGGAACAGCGAATAGATCGAACTGCCCCAGCCAAGCAAGGTAAAGATGCCTTCCTTCCCTTTACCGAAATGCTGCTGCAAGACCATCCCGAAGGCGTAACCAAACCCAAGCTGGAAGTTGATGCAGACAAACCACAAGCCGGCCGAGAGGGCCTCATAGCCCAGAATATCCTGCAGAAAAAACAGATGGGCGAGGAATTGGGCCAGGGAGACCGGCTGCCCCAGCACGTCATCAGGCACCCAGCCGCGGGCGAATTCGTAAATGGGCAGGATGGCTACGACAATCGCCAGGTAGGGCAGCCCCAGGCGGCAATAACGCTGGATCGCAAAACGTCCTAGATGACTAACGCTCCAGACCCGGGTACCGATTGTCTGGGCGGCGACAAAGCCGCTGACCACAAAAAAAACTTGTGTTGCACGGGCATATTGAGCCAGCCAAGCCAGGAAACCACCCCAAAGCGGTGCCGCCCAGTCGGTCAACGGGGCATAAAGGGCAAAGTGATGCCAGACGATGGTCAGTGCCGCAAAGGCGCGCAATGCCAGAATAAATGAAGGCCGAACAGCAGAAGCCATGACAGGGAAGCCAGCGAACAAAACCCGCCATTTTCGCACACCTACCCTGCCATCGAGGCGCTGATCGGCCACTCGGCCCAGTCACCATAAAAAAAGGAGGTCCGAAGACCTCCTTCTGCCAACACAATCAGGAAACAGCCGATCAGGCGTTCGCAGCCTTCAGTGCAGCGTTCAGCGTCGGACTCGGACGCATCACGGCCTTGGTCTTTTCGGCATCGGCCTTGTAGTAGCCACCGATATCGACCGGCTTGCCCTGCACCGTCTTCATCTCGGCGACGATCTGGGCCTCGTTGTCGGACAGGGCCTTGGCCAGCTTGACGAAATGGTCGGCCAGTTCCTTGTCCTCGGTCTGGGCAGCCAGTTCCTGCGCCCAGTACATGGCGAGGTAGAACTGCGAACCACGGTTGTCGAGTTCACCGGTCTTCGGCGACGGCGACTTGTTGTTGTCCAGCAGCTTGCCGGTGGCGGCATCGAGCGTCTTGGCCAGCAACTTGGCGCGGGCGTTGTTTTCCTTGATGCCCAGTTCTTCCAGCGACACGGCCAGGGCCAGGAACTCGCCGAGCGAATCCCAGCGCAGGTGGTTTTCCTGGGTCAATTGCTGGACGTGCTTCGGGGCCGAACCACCGGCACCGGTTTCGTACATGCCGCCGCCATTCATCAGCGGAACGATCGACAGCATCTTGGCCGAGGTACCCAGTTCCATGATCGGGAACAGGTCGGTCAAGTAGTCGCGCAGGATGTTGCCGGTCACCGAGATGGTGTCGAGGCCGCGGGCGACGCGTTCCAGCGTGTAGCGCATGGCACGGACCTGCGACATGATCTGGATGTCGAGGCCGCTGGTATCGTGATCCTTGAGGTACTTCTGGACCTTCTTGATCAGCTCGTTTTCGTGCGGACGATAGGTATCCAGCCAGAAGATGGCCGGCATGCCGGAGTTGCGGGCGCGGGTAACGGCCAGCTTGACCCAGTCGCGGATCGGGGCATCCTTGACCTGGCACATGCGCCAGATGTCGCCAGCTTCGACGTTCTGGGTCAGCAGAACTTCGCCGGTATTGATGTCGACGATGTTGGCGATGCCGTCTTCGGCAATCTCGAAGGTCTTGTCGTGCGAGCCGTATTCCTCGGCCTGCTGGGCCATCAGGCCGACGTTTGGCACCGTCCCCATGGTCCGCGGATCGAAGTTGCCATGCCATTTGACGAAATTGATCATCTCCTGGTAAATGCGGGCAAAGGTCGATTCCGGCATGACGCACTTGCTGTCGTACTGCTTGCCGTCGGCGCCCCACATCTTGCCGCCCTGACGGATCATCGCCGGCATCGAAGCGTCAACGATGATGTCGTTCGGGGAATGGAAGTTGGTGATGCCCTTGGCCGAGTCGACCATGGCCAGACGCGGACGGTGTTCCTGGCAGGCATGCAGATCGCGGATGATCTCGTCGCGCTTGGATTCCGGCAGGGTCTTGATCTTGTCGTACAGATCGACCATGCCGTTATTGACGTTGATGCCCAGTTCCTCGAAGGTCTTGCCGTGCTTCTCGAAGGCGTCCTTGTAGTAGATCTTGACGCAGTGGCCGAAGACGATCGGGTGCGAGACCTTCATCATCGTCGCCTTGACGTGCAGCGAGAAGAGGATGCCGGACTCGCGGCAATCTTCCAGCTGGGCTTCGTAGAAGTCGCACAGCGCCTTCTTGCTCATGAACATCGAGTCGATGATCTCGCCTTCGAGCAGGGAGAGCTTCGGCTTCAGCACGGTGGTCTTGCCACCCTTGGCGATCAGCTCCATGCGGACTTCGCGGGCCTTGTCGAGGGTCATCGACTTTTCGCCATGGTAGAAGTCGCCGTGTTCCATGTGGGAAACATGGGTCTGCGACCATTGCTTCCATTCACCCATGGAGTGCGGGCGCTTCTTGGCGTAGTTCTTGACGGCACCCGGCGCGCGGCGGTCGGAGTTGCCTTCGCGCAGCACAGGGTTGACGGCGGAGCCGAGACACTTGCCGAAACGGGCCTTGAGCGCCTTCTCTTCATCGGTATTGGCCATTTCCGGATAGTCGGGGATGGCGTAACCCTTTTCCTGCAGTTCCTTGATGCAAGCCTTCAACTGGGCGACCGAAGCTGAAATGTTCGGCAGCTTGATGATGTTGGTGTCCGGCAGCAAGCACTTCTTGCCCAGCTCGGCCAGGGTATTCGGCAGACGCTGCTCTTCGGTCAGAAACTCCGGGAATTCGGCGATGACACGGGCAGAAACCGAAATGTCAGCCTTTTCAATCTCGATGCCGGCCGGGCCGGTGAAAGTGCGGATGATCGGCAAGAACGCGCACGTCGCGAGCAACGGTGCTTCGTCGGTCAGCGTGTAAATGATTTTTGACTTTCCACCAGCCATAAATATCCCCTTGCGTTGGATTGAATTATTGGTCCGGGCGGGCCCCGGAACTTTTGTAAACCGGTTTGCAATAGCAAAACATTGGAAGTATCGACCTCCAGCGCATCCCAGTCAACGAAACAGCTTTTCACATCGCGGGCGAAACGCCGGCCAAGCACGACGCATCGGGCATCTTCGTCCATTGGCGGTGCTAAGATCAGCGCTTCTGCAGGAGACAAGACACAATGAAGATATCCGTGGGTCTCTACGGCACCAATGCCCACCAGATAGCGCTCGCCCTGATCCAGGGCTTCAACAAGCACTACACCCTGTTCCGCCAGACCTGCCGGGAGGCGAAGACCCGTTTCGAGCAAGGCGACTGGCTGGGTGTACACAAGGCGGTCAAGGAACGCATCCGTTTCTACGACGACCGGGTCGATGAATGCGTCGAACGCCTGCGCAACGACTTCGACGCCGGCCTGATCGACCAGCCGACCTGGCAGCAGATCAAGCTGCTCTACATCGGCCTGCTGCTCAACCACAAGCAGCCGGAACTGGCCGAAACCTTCTTCAATTCGGTGACCACCAAGATCCTGCACCGCAATTACTTCCACAACGATTTCATTTTTGTCCGTCCGACGGTGTCGACCGAAAACATCGAAGCCGACCACGACCCCACCTATCGCAGTTACTACGCCAAGGAAGACGGGGTGCGCGGTGCGATGTTGTCCATCGTCCGTGATTTCGACTGGCAGCGCCCATTTGCCGATCTGGAGCGCGACGTCGACTATGTTTATCAAGCGATTCGCCGCTTCCTGAACGGCATCCCGCGGCGCGAAGTCAATTTCCAGATTCAGGTGCTGGCCTCCGCCTTCTATCGCAACAAAGCGGCCTACATCATCGGCAAGGCGGTGAACGGGGCCGCGGAGTATCCGTTCGCCATCCCGGTCATGCACGATGAAGACGGCAAGCTCTACCTCGATACCGTGCTCCTTGACGCCTGGCGGATCGGCCTGCTTTTCTCGCTGTCGCGCGCCTATTTCATGGTCGATATGGAAGTGCCCTCCGGCTATGTCCAGTTCCTGCGCTCCATCCTGCCCGCCAAGCCGCGTTCCGAGCTCTACATCATGCTCGGCCTCGGCAAGCAGGGCAAAACCATGTTCTTCCGCGACTTCATTTATCACCTGCACCATTCGGAAGACAAATTCATCATGGCCCCCGGCATCCGCGGCCTGGTCATGCTGGTCTTCACACTACCGTCCTACCCTTACGTCTTCAAGATCATCCGGGATGTCTTCGGCGCCTCGAAGAACATGGACCGCGCCACCGTCAAAAAGAAATTCATGCTGGTCAAGCAGGTCGACCGCGTCGGTCGGATGGCCGACACGCTGGAATTCTCGAACGTGCTGTTCCCGCTCAACCGTTTCGACCCCGAGATCCTCGACGAACTGGAAAAGCTCGCCCCCTCCTGCTACGAAATCGACGGCGAGCAGTTGATCATCAAGCACCTCTACATCGAGCGCCGGATGGAGCCGCTCAACATCCACCTTGAGCGGATGGAACGCAGCAACAATATCGAAGGTCTCGAACACGCCATCAAGGAATACGGCAGCGCCATTCGCGAACTGGCGCAAGCCAACATCTTCCCCGGCGACATGCTGTGGAAGAATTTCGGCATCACCCGTTTCGGCCGGGTCGTGTTCTACGACTACGACGAAATCGAATACATGACGGACTGCAATTTCCGCCGGATTCCGCCCGCCCCCGATTTCGAAACCGAAATGTCCGGCGAGGTCTGGTACGCCGTGGCCAAAAACGATGTCTTTCCGGAAGAGTTCGCCACCTTCCTGCTCGCCTCGCCCATCGTCCGCAAGATTTTCTACAAGCATCACGCCGACCTGCTGTCACCCAAGTTCTGGCAGGAGGCGCAGCAGAAAATCCGCGCCGGTCACGTCGAGGATTTTTTCCCCTACCCGCAGGAACTGCGCTTCGGGAACAGCAAGCCGGACGCGACCTGAAGCCCATAAGACAAAAGGCCGCAAGGCGGCCTTTTGTCTTTTCAGCAGCGCGAATCGCTCCGGCTCAGGCGTGCCCGGTACTCCCGAAGCCGCCTTCGCCACGCTTGCTGGCGTCGAACTCATCGACAATATTGAAGCCGACCTGCAGCACCGGCACGACCACCAACTGGGCAATGCGATCGAGCGGATTGAGCGTGAAACTGTCGTGCCCGCGGTTCCACACCGAGACCATCAGCTCGCCCTGATAATCGCTGTCGATCAAGCCGACCAGGTTGCCAAGCACGATACCGTGCTTGTGACCAAGCCCCGAGCGCGGCAGGATCATCGCCGCCAGGCCGGGATCGGCCAGGTGAATCGCCATCCCGGTCGGGACCAGTGTCGTCTGTCCCGGCGCCACATGCAGCGGCGCTTCGAGACAGGCGCGCAGGTCGAGGCCGGCCGAACCGGGCGTCGCGTAGTGCGGCGGATTGTCGCGCAGGCGGTTGTCGAGGATTTTTACGTCAATACGGTGCATCAGTGTTTTCCTGTCAAATGAGCTATGTGTTCAACCAACTGCCGGGCCAGCACCGATTTTGGAGCCGGCGCCAGCGGGTGCGAACCGGCATCGTCAAATAAGACCAGCCGGTTATCGTCGCCGCCGAAACCATCCTGAATCAGGTTGCCGGCGATCAGCGGGATATTCTTCTTGCGCCGTTTAGTCTGCGCATATTCTTCAAGATTCCTGCTCTCGGCGGCAAAGCCGACACAGAACGGGCCATTCTTCAGAGCGGCCACTTCGGCCAGGATATCGGGATTCTCGACCAGCTCGATCGGCGGAATGCCGCCAGTATCCTTCTTCAATTTGTGCTCGGCAGCATTGGCCACCCGATAATCGGCCACCGCCGCCACGGCAATAAAGACATCCGCGGTCGCTGCCTGCGCCATCACCGCCGCATGCATCTCGAGGGCGCTTCTGACATTGATGCGGTCGACCCCTTGCGGCGGGCAAAAACCAACCGGCCCGGAAACCAGCGTCACCTCGGCCCCAGCCTGCCGTGCCGCCCGCGCCACGGCGTAACCCATCCGCCCGGAGGAGAGATTGGTAATGCCGCGCACCGGATCGATCGCCTCGAAAGTCGGCCCGGCGGTGATCAGCACCTTGCGGCCAGCCAGCAGCTTGGGCGTGAAGAAGGCGATCACCTCTTCGAGAATCTCTTCCGGCTCCAGCATGCGGCCGGCGCCGACCTCGCCGCAGGCCTGCTCGCCGGAAGCCGGACCAAGAATATTGATGCCATCGGCCAGCAACTGATTCACGTTACGCCGGGTAGCCGGGTTTTCCCACATCTGCCGGTTCATCGCCGGGGCCAGCAACAGCGGACAATCGCGGGCCAGCACCATGGTCGCCAACAGGTCGTCGGCCATGCCGTGCGCGATGCGGGCCATGAAATCGGCTGAAGCCGGGGCGACCAGAATCAGGTCGGCCTGCCGCGACAGATCGATATGCGCCATCGCATTCGGCATCCGCGCATCCCATTGGTCGGTAAATACCGGCTGGCCGGAGAGCGCCTGAAAAGTCGTCGCGGTCACGAAGTGGGTCGCCCCTTCGGTCATCGCCACTTGCACGTTGGCGCCCTGCTTGCCCAGCAAGCGAACCAGTTCAGCCGCCTTGTAGGCCGCAATACCGCCAGTCACGCCAAGAACGATGCGCTTTCCCTGTAATTCCATTGTCTTACCATTAGAATATGAGCCTGCCAATTCTACTGGAAATAGCATGGCGATCACCGACTGGCCCGAGGGCGAACGACCGCGCGAACGCCTGCTTTCCCATGGCGCCGAAGCGCTGTCCGACGCCGAGTTGCTCGCCATCTACCTGCGCGTCGGCGTGCGCGGCAAAAGCGCCGTCGATCTCGCCCGCGACCTACTGCAACGCTTCGACGGCCGCCTCGGCGTCCTGGCCGAAGCGACGCTGGAAGAACTGGCCAGTGTCTCCGGGATCGGCATGGCCAAGGCAGCCCAACTGAAAGCCAGCTTCGAACTGGCCCGCCGAGCACTCAGCCAGGAAATGGCCAGTCGCGACACCTTCGCCGCCCCCGGCCAGGTCCGCGACTGGCTGCGCCTGAAGCTCGGTGGCCGCCCGCACGAAGTATTCATGGCCCTGTGGCTCGATGCGCAAAATCGTCTACTAAGAGCAGAGGAATTGTTTACCGGTTCGCTGACCCAGACTTCGGTCTATCCGCGCGAAGTCGTCAAGGCGGCGCTGGCACATAATGCGGCAGCCGTCATCCTCGCCCACAACCACCCATCCGGTGTCGCCGAGCCTTCGCGTGCCGACGAAATGCTGACCCGGACGCTGAAAGAGGCCTTGGCCATGGTCGACGTCAAGCTGCTCGATCACTTCATCGTCGCCGGCACCCAGCCGCCTCTTTCTTTCGCCGAAAGAGGCTTGATTTAGAAAAAGCGCTTGATACTTCCGGTACTTATCCTTTAAAATCGCGGGCTTTCTTCTAGCAAATTCTGGAGCACCAATCATGGCGCGAGTCTGCCAAGTAACGGGTAAAGCCCCGATGGTTGGGAACAAGGTTTCCCACGCCAATAACAAAACGAAGCGCCGCTTCCTGCCGAATCTGCAGTATCGCCGCTTCTGGGTCGAAAGCGAAAACCGCTTCGTCCGTCTCCGCGTTTCCAACGCCGGCCTGCGCGTGATCGACAAGAACGGTATCGATACCGTCCTCGCCGACCTGCGTGCCCGCGGCGAAGTCTGATTTAAGGAAGGATAGATAAAATGGCTAAAGGCGGTCGCGAAAAAATCAAGCTGGAATCCACAGCTGGTACCGGTCACTTCTACACCACCTCCAAGAACAAGCGCACGACGCCTGAAAAGCTGGAGATGATGAAGTACGATCCGAAGGCCCGTAAGCACGTCGCTTACAAGGAAGTGAAGCTGAAGTAATTCAGCCTCCTCCAGCTTTCGACAAACCCGCCTTTCGGCGGGTTTTGTTTTTTGCGCAGCGGAAAATCAGAATTTCCGCCGGAAGAGAAAAACGGCATAACCGACAATGCCGACAAAGACCAGCAAGGACCAGTTGGCCATCGACAGCCCGAACATTTCCCAATCGCGGCTAGTGCAAAAACCAGTAGCCAGGAACACCGAGGGAAATTGCATACCCAGCCAATCAACCAGGCTTTCGATCAGGTTCGGATCGGTATAGCTGCACTCGCTGGCCAATTCGGGAAAGGCCTGCATCCAGGTCTGATAACCGGCGACGCCGACCCCCAGGACCGCCAGCAACCCGACCAGGCCAGCCCACAACTGGCGCAGCTTCGGTAGCAACGCGCCGATTAGCGCCAAGCAGCCAATCACGATGTAGAGCAGGCGCTGAAAAATACAGAGCGGACAGGGCGCCAGATTCAGCATCGCCTGCAAGGCCATCCCCACGCCAACCAAACCAAAGCAACCGAGGGCCAGCGTCAAGAACCACGCCCTGAGCGGTACATTTGCAAAGACCATGAACAATATCCATTGAAAACGCGACCAGGGGCTGGAACGCCGTGTCGCACCAGGCGAATTCTACGACACGACAAGGTTCACACCCCTTAAAAGCAGTTCGCGCAGCCAGGACACTCGCCAAAAATCGACAGCCCCAATTGCGAATCACCCTTTATCACCAAAGCAAGCCCTTGCCGCGCTCCCCACGCCGACTGGCGACTGTTAGAATCTTCGGAATAGTCAAACTGGGGAGACAAAAGAATGCGAGTCATCAAGCGACTGGCCTGCCTTGGCGCCATTGCGTTTTCTACACTCGGCTGGGCTGCTGACCCCGGCATCACCGACACCAGCATCACGCTCGGCATGTCCGCCCCGCTCTCCGGCCCGAACGGCGCCTATGGACAGGACATGCGGCAAACCATCCAGACCTATTTCGAGCAGGTCAACAAATCCGGCGGCATCAATGGCCGAAAATTGGAACTGGTCGCCCTCGACGATGGCTACGAAACCGAAAAGACACTGAACAACACCAAAACCCTGCTCAACGAGAAACACGCTTTTGCACTGCTCGCCTACTACGGCTCAAGCCCGACCACCGAGGCGATGAATACCGTTTTCGGGCCGGCCAAGGTGCCGCTGGTCGGCACCATTTCCGGCGCCACCAGCCTGCGCGAACCAATAGCCAGCAACCCGAACTCGCGCTACATGTTTAATGTACGCGCCAGTTACGCCGACGAAACCGAAGCCATCGTCAATCAGATGGTCTCGCTCGGCCTAAAAAGCGTCGCCGTGCTCTACCAAAACGACGGTTTCGGCAAATCGGGACTAGACGGCGTCACCGCCGCCCTCAAGAAACACGGCCTGACACCCTCCGCCGTCGGCACCGTCGAACGCAACTCGGTGGATATCAGCAAAGCCCTCGAGCCGATCAGCAAAGCCAATCCGCAAGCGGTCATCATGGTGACGCTGTACAAGCCGACCGCCGCTTTCGTCAAGGCGATGAAAAAATCCGGCCAGAACCCGATGTTCATGACCCTGTCCCCGGTCGGCACCGAACAACTGATTCAGGAACTTGGCGCCGACGCCCGCGGCATCGGCATTTCACAGGTCGTCCCCTACCCGTGGAACGACATCATCCCGGTCGTCCGCGAATACCAGCGCCTGATCAACAAACCCGGCGCCTACTCCTACTACGGCATGGAAGCCTATTTGATGGCGCGCACCATGGTCGAAGGTCTGCGCCGCGCCGGCAAGGATCTCAGCCGCGAAAAGCTGCAAAGCGCCCTGGAAAGCCTGAACAACGTCGACTTCGGCGGCTATCGCATCAATTACGGCAACAATGGCCGTCTGGGTTCGCGCTATGTCGAACTGACCGTCGTCGGCCCGGGCGGCAAGATATTGAAGTAAGGCCTGCGGTAAACATAATAAAAACGGCCCTTTTCAGGGCCGTTTTTATTTGCCGATCTCAGGCTCGGCGCCAGGTCGTGCCTTGCGCACTGTCATCGAGCGCAATGCCGGCCGCCTTCAACTCGTCGCGAATGCGGTCGGCCTCGGCAAAATTCCGGCCTTGCTTGGCCGCCGCACGATCCGCGATCATTTGCTCGATCGCCGCCTCGTCGAGACCGCCTGCCGCAACGTCGCCGCGCAGATAAACCATCGGCTCGCGCTCAAGCAGGCCAATGACGCCGCCCAAAGCCTTCAGCAAACCAGCCAGTGCCGCACTGCGCTGACGATTGACTTCACCGGCCAGCTCGAAGAGCACCGAAATCGCGCCGTGCGAGTCGAAGTCCTCGTTCAGCGCCGCGGCAAAGCGGGCGGCAAAATCGGAATTCCAGTCAATTTCCACGTCAACCGGCGGCACATCGCGCAGCGCGAAATACAGGCTATCCAGACTGCGCTTGGCATCATCGAGATGCGCATCGGAGTAGTTCAGCGGGCTGCGGTAGTGGGCACGCAGAATAAAGAAGCGGATCACTTCGGCATCGTAGCGTTCCAACACCTCGCGAATGGTGAAGAAGTTGCCCAGAGACTTCGACATCTTCTCGTTATCGACACGAACGAAGCCGTTGTGCATCCAGTAGTTCACATAGGAACACTGGTGTGCACCTTCCGACTGGGCGATTTCATTTTCATGGTGCGGGAACTGCAGATCCTGGCCGCCGCCATGGATGTCGAAATGCTTGCCGAGAATACTCGAACTCATCGCCGAACATTCGATATGCCAGCCCGGACGACCTTCGCCCCAGGGCGACTCCCAGGCCGGCTCGCCCGGCTTGGCGTGCTTCCAGAGCACGAAGTCGAGCGGGTCCTGCTTGGCCGAATCGACCTCGACCCGTTCCCCGGCCCGCAGATCGTCGAGCGACTTGCCGGAAAGCTTGCCGTAGCCCTCGAACTTGCGCACCGCATAATTCACATCGCCATCGACCGCCTGATAGGCCAGGCCGTTGGATTGCAACTTGCTGATCAGATCGAGCATCTGCGGCACATACTCGGTGGCGCGCGGTTCGTGATCGGGACGCAGCACACCGAGCGCATCGGCATCTTCATGCATGAAGGCGATGAAACGATTGGTCAGCTGCTGGATGGTC
>Ga0316604_10003377_pt1 | contig 11267 bp, 8 predicted proteins | sample OWC_soil_day20_C_FD_207650 | JGI IMG/M metagenome (GOLD analysis project Ga0316604, IMG submission 207650) | Wetland soil microbial communities from Old Woman Creek delta, Ohio, United States - OWC_soil_day20_CT | ecosystem: Environmental > Terrestrial > Soil > Wetlands | place: USA: Ohio... | reverse complement strand
CTGTTGGTATTCGACGCGGCCCAGTTGACGGATGACAGGTGGGTTTCCCCGCGTCACAGGATTTTGGTGCCGATCCACCATGCGATGGCGGAAACGAAGGCTGACGCTGGAATAGTCAGAATCCAGGCCCAGACGATACCGCCAGCAACGCCCCAGCGTACGGCTGAGACGCGCTTGGCCGAGCCGACGCCGACAATCGCGCCGGTGATGGTGTGCGTGGTGGAAACCGGAATGCCGAAAATGGTGGCGATGAACAGCGTGATCGCGCCGCCGGTTTCGGCACAAAAGCCGCCAACCGGTTTGAGCTTGGTGATCTTCTGTCCCATGGTTTTGACGATGCGCCAACCGCCGAACAGCGTGCCCAGGCCGATGGCGGCGTAGCAGCTCAACACCACCCACATTGGCAGGTCATCGCCAGCACTGCTGTAGCCGCCGGCGATCAGCAGCATCCAGATGATGCCCATGGTTTTTTGCGCATCATTGCCGCCGTGGCCTAGGCTGTACATCGAAGCAGAGACCAGTTGCAGCCGACGGAACCAGCGGTCGATGTTGCGAGGCGTGCTGCGGACGAACAGCCACGATACCAGCAGCACCATGATAGAACCGAACAGGAAACCGAGCACCGGCGAAATCACGATGAACGCAATGGTCTTGATCAGGCCGCCGGCGATCAGCGAACCGCTGCCGGCTTTTGCCACGGCCGCGCCGACTAGGCCGCCGATTAGCGCGTGCGACGATGATGACGGGATGCCGTAGTACCAGGTGATGATGTTCCAGACGATGGCGCCGACCAGCGCGCCGAAGATGACGTAGTGGTCGACAATTGAAGGTTCGATCGTGCCCTTGCCGATGGTGGTCGCCACATGCAGGTGGAACACGAACAGGGCAACGACGTTGAAAAAGGCGGCCAGTCCGACGGCCTGCTGCGGTTTCAATACCCCGGTCGAGACGACGGTGGCGATGGCGTTGGCGGCATCGTGAAAGCCGTTCATGAAATCGAACAGCAGTGCCAGCGCGATCAGGAAAATTAGGACGTAAATGCTGAATTGGAAGGTTTGCATGAGATGCGTTTCAAGTATTCCGGTCGATGGCGGTCAATCAGGCATTTTCGACCACGATGCCTTCGATGATGTTGGCCACTTCTTCGCAGCGGTCGGTGACCGATTCCAGGAATTCATACAGCGATTTCAGCTTGATCAGATTGCGCACGTCCGGTTCGTCGCGGAACAGGCGCGACAGCGCCGCGTGCAGCACGTGATCGGCATCGGATTCCAGCCGGTCGATTTCGTCGCAGATTTCAGTGATCTTGCGCGCATTCTTCATGTTCGACAGCAGCGATACCGCTTCCTGCACCTTCAGCGCGCAGGCGACGATCAGCTCGGCCAGGCGTTTTGCTTCCGGCGTCACATGCTTGATGTCATACAGCGACACGGTTTGCGCCGCGTCTTCCATCATGTCGAGGATGTCGTCCATCTTCGTGATCAGGCGATGGATGTCGTCGCGCTCCAGTGGCGTGATGAAGGTCTTGTGCAGCATCGCCACCGTTTTGTAGGTGATCTGGTCGGCCTGTTTTTCGAGCTGATCGACCGAGTGCAGGTGGATATCGACATCCTCGATATTGGACACCAGCGCCTGCAGTTCATACGCGCATTTGACGCTTAGGTCGCCCATCTGGTTAAACATGTCAAAAAATTGCCCTTCCGAGGGCATCAGTCGTCCAAACATGGTCGCTTCCCGTATCTAGTTGTTGCGTGAAAGGTGGTCATTCGTTGCTGTAAATGCCTGAGCCGCCGGCGTAATTCTCGAACTTCGTGTACTGGCCGGCGAAGGTCAGTCGTACGGTTCCGATCGGGCCGTTACGCTGTTTGCCGATGATGATTTCCGCCGAGCCCTTGTCGGGCGAATCCGGATTATAAACTTCGTCGCGGTAGATGAACAAAATTAGGTCGGCATCCTGCTCGATCGCGCCGGATTCACGGATATCGGACATCACTGGCCGTTTGTTTGGCCGCTGTTCGACCGAGCGGTTCAACTGAGACAGCGCGATCACTGGGCAGTTCAATTCTTTAGCCATCGCCTTCAGGTCGCGCGAGATTTCCGAGATTTCGGTCGCGCGGTTTTCGCCGCTGGAGTTCGGTGCCATCAATTGCAGGTAGTCGATGATGATCAGGCCAAGCTGGCCGCACTGGCGCTTGAGCCGGCGCGCCCGGCCGCGCAGGTCGCGCGAGGTCAGCGCCGGCGTTTCGTCGATGTACAGCTGCGTTTCATCCATCTTCTGGATGGCGTAGGTCAGGCGCGGCCACTCGTCGTCGTTCAGACGGCCGGTGCGCAGCCGCTGCTGATCGAGCCGGCCAATCGAGCCGATCATCCGCATCGCCAGTTGCGCCCCGCCCATTTCCATCGAAAACACGGCCACCGGCAAGCCGCTGTCGAGCGCGACATGTTCGCCGATATTGATCGAAAACGCGGTCTTGCCCATCGACGGGCGACCGGCGACGATGATCAGATCGCCCGGTTGCATGCCGGAAGTCATCCGATCCAGATCGATGAAGCCGGTCGGCACGCCGGTGATGTCGCTCGGATTGTCGCGGTTGTACAGTTCTTCGACCCGCTGCACCACCTCGGCCAGCAGCGGCTGGATTTCGAGGAAGCCTTGCGCACCGCGTGCGCCTTCCTGCGCAATCGCCAGGATGCGGGATTCGGCTTCGGACAGCAGTTGCGACACTTCTTTGCCTTGCGGGCTGAATGCCTGCCCGGCGATTTCGTCGGATACGGTGATCAGCTTGCGCAGCACGCCGCGCTCGCGCACGATTTCGGCGTAGCGGCGGATGTTGGCGGCTGACGGCGTATTCTGCGCCAGCGCATTCAGGTACGACAGCCCGCCGACTTCGTCCGCCTTGCCGACGGAGGTGAGCGATTCGAACACGGTGATCACGTCGGCCGGCTTGGTGGCCGCGATCAGCTTGCCGATGTGGCTGAAAATCTGGCGGTGGTCGTAGCGGTAAAAATCGCTTTCGGTCAGCAGGTCGGCGATCCTGTCCCAGGCTGCGTTGTCGAGCAGCAGGCCGCCCAGCACCGATTGTTCCGCCTCAATCGAATGGGGCGGAACACGGATCGCATCCAGTTGCAGGTCGTCAATTGCACTCATTGCGCGCATTATACTACTTGCGTCATCATTCCATGAGCGCGCCCGGCGGCCGTTCGGGCCGAATTTGCCGTTCCGCAGGCATTATCATACCCCCGGCAGTATATTGTTTTGAGCATTGAAAAATCTCGCGAAGGCTGCATGTTCGGTCATATACCCCGGCTTTTCAGCCTGATTTTGTTCATCTGGCTGCTAGGGTTGCATCCTTCTCCTTGCGACCTGCCTATGGTAGCCAAAAATAACTGACCGAAATCGAATTTTTGTTCAATAAGCCCAAAAAATATACTGCCTCCAGTATTTAAAAACAGCCAGAAAATACGTGGCCCAGATCGGCGTTTTTGATGTATACCCCACCATTTTCTATCAGAGCCAAACGAAGCAGGCGGCGGCGACCAGCGTTGGTGGCAGTGCCGATAGCAGCAATCCCAGCGGGTTGATGGACTGGCCGTGGAAATGGTTCTTGAGCAGGGCGAATCCGGCCGGGTTGGGCGCGTTGGCGATTACCGTCAGCCCGCCGCCGGTGACAGCGCCGGCCACCAGTGCATACTTGGCCGAGTCGGACAAGCCTTCGACCAGCGAGCCGAGATAGGTCAGCGCCGCGTTGTCGGTGATGGCGGTCAGCGAAGTGGACAGCAGAAACAGCGTCGAATCGCCGATGCCGCCCAAGAGCGGTTGCAGCCACCATTGCTGCAGGCCGCCGAGCACGATCAGGCCGGCGAGGAAAAACGCCACCAGCAAGCCTTCGCGCAGCAGCAACGCGTCCTGGTGACGTCGATAGGCCTCGGTATAGCCGAGGAAAAACAGGAACAGACCCATGAATACCGCCGGGTGATGGCTGAACGTGACCGTGCCGGCCAGGAACAGCAGATGCACCAGCACTACGGCCGGTGGCATTCGCTGTCTGGCGTCATTGGTCGCATCGTAATTGGCATCGTTCGCGGCCGCTGGCGGGTTCAGTCGCATCAGTTCGCGCGCGAACAGCAACGTCGCCAGAACCGCGTTGATACCGATCGCGATCGCCGCCTTCCAGCCAAAGTGCGTTAGCATGAAGCCGATGTCCCAGCCCCATTTGCCAGCGACGATCAATACCGGCGGCGCGGCGAACGGCGTCAGCACGCCGCCGATCGAAACATTGACGAACAGCACGCCCAGCGTGCCGTATTGCAGCCGGGATGACATTACGCCGCGGTGGTAATAGCGGTCGCGCAGCATTAGCGCCGCCAGCGTCATCGCCGCCGGTTCGGTGATGAACGAGCCGAGCAGCGGTACCAGTGTCAGGATGATCAGGTAGTATGCCAGCGGCTCGGCCAGCGGCAACAGGCGCACCGCCAGATCGACCAGCCGCTTGGTCAGGTATAGCACGGGCTTTGTGGCCGCGATCACCAGGATGACGAACACGAACAGCGGTTCGGTGAAATTCTGGCTGTCGAGATAGGCGACGGCGGCGGTCGTGCCGGACAGGCTTGCCATCGCCAGCATCAGCAACAGCGCCCAGAAGCCGAATACGACCTCGACTTCGCCCAGCAAGTGCCAGATGCCGGCGTGGCGCGTGTTGCCATGCGCCATTCGTTCGAATTTGCTGGTCAGAAAGGTATGCAGCACGGCAAGGCCAAAAATGGCGGCGCCGATCAGTTGCAGCAGGGTCGGATTTGTCATGCCGGTATGATACCCCGACACTGCAGGCGTGGGGCCTTGGCAAGAGCCGACATGCTGTATATAGTCCAGCGTTTCTCGCTTCGTTTGACATGATGACCGATTGCTTCGCCTTGCTAGACGATTGCACCGCGACTGACGCCGAACCACGTTCGCGGCTGTACACCGGTTTGGTCGGCACGCTCGAATGCCAATGCGCGGACGACTTGCCGGCACTGCTGACATCAATGCAGCTGGCACTGGCGGCGGGCAAACAGGCGGTTGGGCTACTGGCGTATGAACTGGGGGCGCAATTGCAGCGCACCAGCCACAAGGAAAGCGACTGGCCATTGGCGCAGGTGTTGCTGTTCGAACGCTGCGAACGGATGTCGAACCGGCAGGTAACGCAATGGCTGCAAATGCGCGCCGCGCCGGATGCGCCTCCGTCTGGCATCGCCGACGTGCAGGCGAATGTGAATGAAGCGGAATTTACGGCGGCGATTGACCGGATTCACGCCTACATCGAGGCGGGCGATGTCTATCAGGTCAACTACACATACCGGCTGAGATTCGACGCGTTCGGCTCGCCGCTGGCCCTGTACCATCAGTTGCGCCAGCGCCAGCCGGTGCCATATGGCGCGCTGATTGCGCAGCCAGACGGACGCGCAGTGCTGTCCTTGTCGCCGGAATTGTTCATCCGGTATCGGGGCGGCGAATTGACCGCCAGGCCGATGAAGGGCACGGCGCCGGCCAGTGGCGATGCCGCGGCCGATGCTGCCGCGGCACAAGCACTGGCGGCGGATGAAAAGAACCGGGCGGAAAACCTGATGATCGTCGATTTGCTGCGCAACGACCTCGGTCGGGTGGCGCAAACCGGCTCGGTGCAGGCGCCGGCGCTGTTCGACGTGCAGCGCTTCGGCAACGTGCTGCAAATGACCTCGACCGTGTGCGCCCGGCTGCGCCCGGATGCAACCCTGGCCGACATTTTTCGCGCGATTTACCCCTGCGGTTCAATCACCGGCGCGCCCAAACGGCGCGCGCTGCAAATCATCGATGAACTCGAGCCGGCGCCGCGCGGCCTGTACACCGGCGCGATCGGCTGGTTCGATCCGCCTGCTGCCAACGGCGATGGCATCGGCGATTTCTGCCTGTCAGTGCCGATCCGGACGCTGACGCTCGGTGCGCCCGACGAAGCCAATGGCTTGCGCCGGGGCGAACTCGGCATTGGCGCCGGCATCGTGCACGACAGTGAGCCGGCGGACGAATATGCGGAGTGCCAGCTGAAGGGCAGTTTCCTGACCGGATTGCCGCAGCAGTTTGCGCTGTTCGAAACCATGCTGGTCACGCGGGACGGTTGCCGCTATCTCGACCGCCACCTGCAACGCTTGCGCGCCTCGGCTGAATATTTCGGCTTCGCGTTTGACGAGGTGGCGCTGCGCGTGGCGGTGCGGCAGGCATGCGAGGCACTGCCGGAAGGCGAGCATCGTTTGCGGCTGGCGCTCGCCGCCACCGGCATCGAACTGCAAACCGCGCCATTGCAGCCGCTGACTACGCCGGTGCGGCTGCTGCTGTCGGCCGGGCAGATGCAGTCAGGCAACCTGTTCCTGCGCCACAAGACCACTGTGCGCAGAGGGTACGATGCTGCCTGGCGCGCAGCTGAGCGGCAAGGCGCGTTTGACATGCTGTTTTTCAATGAGCGCGGCGAACTGACCGAAGGTGGACGCAGCAATGTGTTCGTGCGGCTCGACGGCCGCTGGTTCACGCCACCGCTATCGGCCGGATTGCTGCCGGGCGTGATGCGCTCGCTGCTGCTGGCGGATCCGGTATGGGATGCCGCTGAACGGACGCTGACTCTGGCGGAACTGCGGCGGGCGGAAGCGGTGGTGGTGTGCAACGCATTGCGCGGCGCATTGCCGGCGCAGCTGGTGTGGGACGACGCATAGCGCTGGTTGAGCGCAGGCAAAACGCCGTCGGGCAGAAAACAAAAAACGGAGCCGCAGCTCCGTTTTTTGTCGTTATCCCCACTGAACCTTTGCCTGCACCTGATTGGTAACAGGCGCAGAACGGCAGGGGAGAGAGTGCCATTATTCCGGCACGGTCACGATGTGCAGCAGGTTGGTCGAGCCCGGATGGCCGAACGGCATGCCGGCGGCAATCGCCAGCTGGTTGCCTGCTTCGGCAAACCCTTCCCGTTTGGCAGTGTCACAAGCGGCTGCCACCATTTCGTCGATGTCGGCCACGTCGTGGTCGATCAAGACGGAGTGTACGCCCCAGGTGATTGCCATCCGGCGGGCGGTGGCGATGTTCGGCGTGATGCTGAGGATCGGCGACATCGGACGCATGCGTGCGGCACGTCGGCTGGTGTGGCCTGATGCGGTGTAGGTCACGCAAGCGGGTGCGCCAATTGTTTGCGTCACGGTTTTCAGTGCCGAGCAAATGGCATCGCTGCGGTTGGCCTGTGCCGGTTCTGCCTGGGCTTCGATCATCGCGGTATAGGTCGGATCGCGTTCGACTTCGCAAATGATCCGGTTCATGATTTCGACCGCCTGTACCGGATAGGAACCGCTGGCCGATTCGGCCGACAGCATGACCGCATCGGCACCTTCGTAGATTGCGCTGGCGACGTCGGATGCTTCTGCCCGGGTCGGGGTTGGCGACAGGATCATCGATTCCAGCATCTGGGTGGCGATGATGCTCGGCTTGCCGTAGTGGCGGCAGGCGCGCAGGATGCGTTTCTGGATGCCGGGCACGCGTTCCGGCGGCAGCTCGACCCCGAGGTCGCCGCGTGCGACCATGACCGAATCGGATGCCTGAACGATTTCGTCCAGGCGGTCGAGCGCAGCCGGTTTTTCCAGCTTGGTCATCAGGCCGGCGCGGCCGGCGATGATGTTGCGTGCTTCGACCAGATCTTCCGGCTGCTGCACGAACGACAGCGCCACCCAGTCCACGCCGAGCGACAGCGCGAATTCCAGGTCGCGGTGATCTTTTTCGGTCAGTACAGGGATCGGCAGGATGACGTCCGGCACGTTCACGCCCTTGCGATCCGACAGCGCGCCGCCAGTCAGCACTTCGGTGCGGATGCTGTAGCCGTCGCTGTCGAGCACTTTCAGCCGCAGCTTGCCATCGTCCAACAGCAGGTTCTGGCCGGCGGTGATGACGTCGAACAGTTCCGGGTGTGGCAGGCAGACGCGGCGCTGATCGCCGTCGCTGGTGTCGCGATCGAGCGTGAATTTCTGGCCGGGTTCCAGCATTATTTTGCTGTTGGCGAATTTGCCGACGCGCAGTTTCGGGCCTTGCAAGTCGGCCAGAATTGCAATCGGACGGCCGACAGCGCGTTCGATGTCGCGCACGATGTCATAGCGGGCACGGTGATCGTCTTGCGTGCCGTGGCTGAAATTGAAGCGGAACATGTCAACCCCGGCTTCAAACAACGCGAGGATGGTGTCACGATTGGAGCTGGCCGGGCCAAGCGTGGCCACGATTTTTGCTTTTCGGAAACGTCGCATGATGTATGCCTATTCTTGTCTGGATTAAAGAATCAAAATGGCGCGGAAATCGTTGACGTTGGTGCGGGTCGGGCCCGTAACCACCAGATCGCCTAACGCGTTGAAAAAGCCATAGCCGTCGTTGTTGTCGAGCATTGCAATGGCGCGCAAGCCAAGATCTTCAGCCCGTGCCACGGAATCCGGGCCGTAAACAGCGCCGGAATTGTCTTCCGAACCGTCGATGCCATCGGTATCGCAGGCAATCGCATGAACTTTCGGATTGCCTTCCATTGCGGTAGCAAAGCTTAACAGGAATTCGGCATTGCGGCCGCCGCGCCCCTTGCCGCGCACTGTGACGGTGGTTTCACCGCCGGAAATCAGCACGCATGGCGCAGTGAATGGTTGGTTGCGGGTCGCGATCTGGCGCGCCAGCGCCGCGTGCATCAGGCCGATGTCGCGCGCTTCGCCTTCTATGCCATCGGACAGGATGTGTGGCGTAATGCCGGCCTTGCGCGCCATTTCGGCCGCCGCTTCCAGCGCTTCCTGCGCGGTCGCTATTACGTGATGGTTGTGGCCGGTAAAGCGCGCATCACCTGGCTTCGGCGTTTCGCCGTCGCCGGATTCGAGATGCTGAAGGATGTTGTCCGGAATCTCGATGTCATATTTTTTCAGGATCGCGAGCGAATCGGCGCAGGTGGTCGGGTCTGGCAGCGTCGGGCCGCTGGCGATCACGCCCGGGTCGTCGCCCGGCACGTCGGAAATCAGGAGTGTTACCACGCGCGCCGGCGAGCAGGCCAGGCCCAGTCGGCCGCCTTTGATCGCCGACAGGTGTTTCCTGACGCAATTCATTTCGGAAATCGTGGCGCCGCTTCTGAGCAGCGCACGGTTGATAGCTTGTTTCTGTTCCAGCGTGATGCCGGGCGCGGGCAGCGCCAGCAGCGCGGAGCCGCCGCCGGAAATCAGGCACAGCACCAAGTCTTTTTCTGTCAGGCCCTGCACCATCTGCATGATGCGGCCTGCAGCAGCACGACCGGCTTCATCCGGCACCGGATGCGCCGCTTCGACCACTTCGATTTTCTTGCATTCGGCGCCATGATCGTAACGGGTCACGACCAGTCCGGACAATTCGCCCTGCCAGTGGTCTTCAACCGCTTTCGCCATCGCGGCAGCACCCTTGCCGGCACCGATCACCAGCGTGCGGCCGCCCACGGGCGGTTGCGGCAGGAATGATGGCAGGCATTTCGCGGCGCTGACGGCGGAAACCGCGCCGGAATACAGATCAATCAGAAATTGTCGGGGGTCGTTAGTGAAAGACATGTGGCGCCCTTGAAAGATACGGCCACCAAACAGGACTTTGCCATGCCGCCTGGCGGGCAAAATTGCTTGATGGCCGAAAAAAACAAAACGTTCTGGCCGGGCATGGTTCGATGGGCGCCCGACCCATTGGCGTTAATGATACTGTTTTTTTACGCTTTGGCGATTTCGTGGTTCGCCATGATCTCGATCGCGCGGCACAGTGCGGAGTGATCGAGGCCGCTCATGCCGTTGCCGGAGCAGGCGTTCATCAGTTCCTGAGCGGTGGCCGTGTTCGGCAACGAGATGTGCATGGCCTTCGCACCTTGCAGTGCCAGGTTCAGGTCTTTCTGATGCAGTTCGATGCGGAAGCCCGGGTTGAACGTGCGCTTGATCATGCGCTCGCCATGCACTTCGAGGATGCGGGACGATGCGAAACCGCCCATCAGTGCCTGACGAACCTTGGCCGGGTCAGCGCCAGCTTTGGAGGCGAACAGCAGTGCTTCGGACACCGCCTGGATGTTCAGCGCCACGATGATCTGGTTTGCTACCTTGGTGGTCTGGCCATCGCCATTGCCGCCAACCAGCGTGATGTTCTTGCCCATCAGTTCGAACAGCGGCTTGACCGTGTTGAACGTGGCTTCGGAACCGCCGACCATGATCGTCAGCGTGGCTGCCTTGGCGCCGACTTCGCCGCCGGAAACCGGTGCGTCCAAGTATTCGCAGCCCAGGGCATTGATTTTCTTGGCGAATTCTTTGGTCTGGATCGGGCAGATCGAGCTCATGTCGACCACGATCTTGCCTTTGCTGATGCCTTGTGCCACGCCATTTTCGCCGAACAGCACGGATTCAACGTGCGGGGTGTCCGGCACCATCAGGATGATGATGTCGGCTTGCTTGGCGACTTCTGCGCCATTGGCACAGACCACCGCGCCGCCTGCGACCAGATCAGCAGGCGCTGAGCTATGGCTGTTGACGAACAGTTTGTGGCCCCCTTTTTGCAGATTCAGCGCCATCGGGGCGCCCATGATGCCGAGACCAATAAAGCCTACGTTTGCCATTTTTTTTCTCCAATAGGTTGTACGTTGAGGTTCGCGTATTACGCGCCGTGCGCCTTGAGCCAGCCCAGACCGGCTTCGGTCGTCGTCAGCGGCTTGTATTCGCAGCCAATCCAGCCATCATAGCCGAGATCGTCGATGAACTTGAACAGGAACTTGTAGTTGATTTCGCCCGTGCCCGGCTCATTGCGGCCCGGGTTGTCGGCCAGCTGCATGTGCTTGATCAGGCCGATGTTGGCCTTGATCGTGTTCGCCAGTTCGCCTTCCATCCGCTGCATGTGGTAAATGTCGTGCTGGATGAACAGGTTGTCGGAGCCGACTTCCTTGATGATGTCCACAGCCTGCTGCGTGCGGTTCAGGAAGAAGCCCGGGATGTCGAACGTGTTGATCGGTTCGGTGATCAGGCGGATGCCTTCGGCCTTCAGTTTTTCAGCCGCGAATTTCAGGTTAGAAACGAAGGTCGCGCGCGCCTTGTCGGCGGATACGCCTTCTGGCAGTTTGCCGGCCAGTGCGTTCAGTTGCGGTACACCCAGTTTTTTCGCTGCTTCGATGCCCTTGCCCACGCCGTCCTGGAATTCGCCCACGCGATCCGGGTGGCAGGTGATGCCGCGCTCGCCGCCAGCCCAGTTGCCGGCCGGCAGGTTGTGCAGCACC
>Ga0316604_10003374_pt1 | contig 11273 bp, 15 predicted proteins | sample OWC_soil_day20_C_FD_207650 | JGI IMG/M metagenome (GOLD analysis project Ga0316604, IMG submission 207650) | Wetland soil microbial communities from Old Woman Creek delta, Ohio, United States - OWC_soil_day20_CT | ecosystem: Environmental > Terrestrial > Soil > Wetlands | place: USA: Ohio... | reverse complement strand
CTGCCGTGCAGGAATTTTTAGGATCGATATTGTATAGTATTGATGCCGAATGCGATGCGCTGGAAACGCCAGTAAAAAAACAAGCGGCCATTGCACAAATCATGGAGCTGCTCGGCTGGCGAAAAATTTTGGTACCGTCCGCGCTGATTAGTTGGTGTTTGTCGGTGCTGGTATTGTTGGTACGGCGGACGAAGGTACCGGACTTGCACAAGGTGGATCCTCTCCCAGAACCACAAAAAATGGAAGGAGGCCCGCAAGTATGAATCGGTTCAAATCCGGCATGACTATACTCTTGGTATTACTGTGCTTATTAGGTGCTCCTGTTTCAGCTTTACCAGCAGAATTGGTTGCGAAGCACGTTGGAAAAGCCACGATGACCGACATGATTGTGGTTCCGACCCATGGCGAGCGCGACGAAACTACATTTCGACACAACGTGAACCAGTTAAAGAAAGACGGGCATTACAAATGCTTCGTGACGGGTGCAACGGAAAAACTAGAGGTGCATCATATCGCGGAGTTTAGCCAGGCCAACAACGTGGATTTAGAAAAATTGAAAGCATTTTTATTGGTGTTTGATCCTTACGGTTATAGCAAAGCTATGGCGGACGAACCCATTGAAAGTATTGATGATATACGAAACATGATTGTGATAGACAAGGACCATCATACGGGAGTCAACCCGGTAGCTAAAAACGGAATCGGGATCCACAGAACGTCTTTCCCAACGTGGGTGGCGCAGGTAGTATCTAAGGACGGGGCAAACCCGGTTCCCCAGAGGGGAGAGACGAGTGATCAGGTAATGGAGCGGATCAAGTAACTCTGAATAGATAGCACAATACAGGCGCTAAAAAGCGGATTGGTCAATGACCAACCGCTTTTTGTTTTGCCCAAAAACAAGGGGAATGTAAATGAATTTTAAATTTAATGTGCCGCTACCGGCGAAAATCAAGGATCGACTGTTCGGCGACCATGATCCTGCGCCGATTGAAAAAACGCCGTCTGCGCCGGAACTGGCAGAAGCTAACAAAGCCCTTGAAGATATGAACCAGCAGATCAGGGACCAGGACGGCCGGGACGTAAAGATCATAAAAGATATGTTTAAGGGGTGATGAACCATGAAAGCCGTTTATAGCCGCGTAGATCAACGTATTTATGTCTTGGACGATGGCGGCGCAGTCCTTGTTTCCTACGAAGCGCGAAACGAGTTCTTTCCCGGAGAGAATGAACACGGAGAACCTCACGAATCGCTGCCGATTGGTGAATACGTTCTGACAGCGGAAGAGTACCCGGCAGAAGATAACGACGCTTTTGGCAGCGGCTATATCGATACCGGAGATAAAAGAGGCAGAGTTTTCCACGGCGGCGGCTCCGGTCTTGATGCTCCACGCGCCCCACGTCAGGGCTGGTATCCGACACTGGGTTGTATTCGCATGCAGAACGAAGACTGCGAAGACTTGTCGCGCAGAATTATCGAAGCAGGAAATGAAGTACCGTTGACCGTTCAAGAAGAACCGCTATTAGCGGCGTAAGGAGAAAAAACTATGGTAAGTATCGGTATTCTTTCACAGAAAAACGAAGGCGGTGGGCCGGGGTCTTACAATTCCGGGACCGGTGACGCTGGCGGCGCCAGTTATGGAACCTATCAATTTGCAACAAACGCCGGGACGGTAGCCGAATTTATTGCATGGCTGCAGGCACGCGACGATTACGGGAAAGACTACGGTAACAAATTAGCGCAGTTCGAGTCTGGCACAGAAAAGTTTAAAGAGGCCTGGATAGAGCTGGCAGATACGGATGAACAGGGATTTGGCGCGTTGCAAGATGAATTTGTCATGCCGGAGTATTACAAATGTGCGGCAGATCATGCAAGGGAGCGCGGTATCGACATTGACAACGTACCGCATGCCATTCAATGCGTTTTGTTCAGCAACGCGATTCAGCACGGGCCGATTACGGCCGCGGATTTGTTGGCTGATACCTACGATCCGGATCCGGTCCTGTGGATCCATAACATCTACCAAACAAAAATTAATGATCCGGACTGGATCAGCGGCGCGCCAGATCAGCGCGTAGGGCTGCATAACCGATGGCTGCGGGAGGAAGTTCAGGCCACGGCGATTTTGGCAACCGGGGAGTTGCCTCCGGAGGATACGGAATACCCAGAAGTAGAATGAGGAGGTTTTTGAATCATGCCCAAAATGGATCTGATCTTTGTTTCGTCCGGACGTCACGCGCTGACGGAAGGACTTATCCGCAAGGTGACCGGCAGCAAGTATGCACATGCTGCGCTTGGCATCGAAATTGAAGGTGTTTACTGGATCGTCGAGGCAGTTCGCCCGGCGATTCGTTGTTCTCCGGCCAATATTTTCGATGATGCAACCCAAAAACAGATTATCTCAGTCGAAATTACTGAGGAGCAGCGGCAAGCGGTAGTGCAGGAAGCGCTCTGGCTTGTTGGCCAACCGTATGGCGTGGATGATTGCATCATCGGTGGCGCTCATGACGTGATCGGCGACGCGGCAGCGAGGGTGCTGAATGACATCTTGGATAATGCAGAATCGTTGGATTGCTCCGGCACCCAGACGCGACTGGTTCGGAAGGCCTGTCCCGAATACATGGGAACTGAAGATGAATCACTAGTCACGCCCGAACAGGCGCGGGAATATGCGGTGGAATACTTTAAGGAGATATGATGAAAACAGAACTGAAGATGTATGGTCGAATCTTGGTAGTGGTGCTGGCCATCGCCGCGCTGGTAGTTATTTATCATTGGGCTGCCGATAAGTTTCGAGCCCCGCCAGTTATCACAACGTCCCAACAGACGGCGCAAACCGTGCAGGGAGTCCGGCAGGCAGCGCAGCAAGCAAAGGTTCCGCTGAGCACGACACAGGCGGCGACGATTGCGCAGACTGTGCAGCAGTCGACGGGGAAGCAGCCTGATAAGATTGTCCTGACAACCGGATCCGCGTGGGAGGCAATGGCTGAAAAAATCCGAAAGGAATCCGGTGCCGATTTTTCCATGGTCACAGACCCGAAGAAGCCCAACGAAAAACCGGCCGTCAAAAAAGACGAGCTGGTGAATCTAAATGTCTATAACATAAAAGCGTTCCCCAATCATTTTGAGCAGGTCGGATATGGACCGCCCAGCACAATCATTGCCAGCGCGAATTGGAAGATTGCCAAGACCAAAACGAAGGAGTGGTATGTTGGAGCCTGGGGCATGGCCGACTGGAAACAACCCGAGCAGTCCAGGGTTGGGATTGTGTTTACCCGAATGTAAATAGCCCATAGGTTGGCCGCGCATCTCGGAAACGGGGTGGGCGGCTTTTTTCGCCATAGTAGAGGTTATCAAATCAATATAACAGTCTTGGTTAATAGGAACATACCCGAAGAAATTTTCGTTGGGGCGAGCATCTAAGATCTTTTGGATCACCTTAGTATTTGAAAAACCATAAAACAAGTAGTAGAAAGGAAAATTAAAGATAATTCGCTCAGACTATGAAGTGTAATAAAATAAATTCTTAAAAACAAAGCAGGAATAAATGAACTTGTTTACGAATTCATATGCTATAATTTCTGCAGCAATACTAACCATATGTTGTAGACAAAAGTCGAGAATAAGGCGTATCATCAAAAGTGGTTATATGAAATGAGGGGGAAAAAAATGTCTTACTCAATTGGGATTGAAGATTTGGTTTCAAATGCTTTAATCGAATTATGGAGTAAAAAAGGACTGCGAACAGTTAGTTTTTCCAAAATTAACGAATATGGATCGATGGTTGTTAAGCAGTTGAATGATGAACAAAAACAAGCGGTATTATTATTGTCACGTGATAGAACAAATGAATTTATTCATACCTCCCAAAAGTATTTTTCAATAAAAACTGAAAATGATGATGTTACTATTTCTGTAAACGAAGAAATTAGTTTGTGCGAAATACGAAAAGTATTTCGATCAAATTTAGCACTTGATGTGTTAGTAGCATTTGCTGATGAAAAAACCACTCGGGTGTTGGCAGTCGAATAGCGTGCAGATGCCGGAAAAAAAACTCAAAGATCCCATTTATGGATATATAAAGATTGAGAAAGATATTGTAAACGATATCATTGACACTTCTTGTTTTCAGAGGTTAAGACATATTAGACAAACAAGTTATGCACCTTTATATTCAGCGGCTCTGCATAATAGATTTGTTCATTCAATAGGTGTGTTCCATTTAGGAGAAATAGCATTCAATGCTTTAAAAGACGCTGTTTATGATAGATATAAAAATGATGTCATTGAAAATGAATGGGCGCGTCTGAAAAAATACTTTTTATTGGCTTGCCTCTTGCATGATGTTGGGCATGCTCCTTTTTCACATTCTGGCGAACAGTTTTTTTTAAATGACGGAGGAACACATGAGGCAACAATATATTCGGATTTGAAAAAAGCGGTAAATTGTAATAGTTTTACCATCGATATGAACTTGTACCATCAAGAAAACAAGCAAGCAGCGCCGCATGAAATAATGAGTGTCACTATAGCTATTTCCGTCTTTGATTCCTATTTTTCTGAAGAAAAAAATAGGGATTTTTTTGCTCGTTGCATTACAGGCTATACACACAGGAAAAGCGAGAATATTCAATGTTCGGTTGAAAATGTTATAATTTCCTTATTAAATTCATCTATCATCGATGTAGATAAATTGGATTATCTAATTCGAGATGCTTATGTTATCGGATTTGATAGTATATCTATTGATTTTGACAGATTGTTAAATAGTGTAACTATAGAGAAAATAGACGATAAAGAGCAACTCGTATTTAATAAAAGTGCTCTAAGCGTTTTAGAAAATGTAATATACGCGCATGACTCCGAACGAAAATGGATACAAAATCATCCTGTAGTATTGTATGAACATTTTCTAATACAGTATGCAATAACCGCTTTGAATAAAAGCATTACACAAAATACTGCACAGCATCTTTTTTGTTTCGATGCCTTGTTGGAAAAAGGAATGGATTTCGATGGTTCCAAAATATCTCTATTATGCGATGACGATGTTATTCATCTGATCAAAAATCGTTTTCCAGATGAATTGATTCTGGAATATTTTGGTCGTAATACTAGGCGACGCCCAGTCTGGAAATCCGAAGCTGAATACAAAGCACTATTTTCAGAAAATCTTGGGGAGAAACCTTTAGATAGATTAGAACGTCAGCTTGAGAGGGTGGAAAAGTTTCTTTTAGAAGAAAATGAGATGCCTATAATAAATGAAAATGCAATAAGTCAATGCAAAAAAAAACTAGATCAAATTGATGAAACATCACTTCCTGCCGATGACAAAAAGGCGCAAAAACAAAAATATATGAGTATACTTACTTTTATGGATTGTCTGGAAAGTTTTTCAAAGGAGTCGTCGATTCCGTTTGATTATGTTTTAATTAGAACGAGACATTTTAGAAGCGGGTTTTCAAAAGATGAGCTATCTTCAACTATCGTGTATTTTCCGAGCATAAACAAAAAAAGAAAATTGGGCGAGGTTGTAACTCTTTTGAAATCGGGAGCTGGAAGGGATAAATTTTTCTATTTATATTATAAAAGAGGAAAAACTGGCAATATTGACATACAAAAGCTGACGGACAAAATTTGTTGCGAAGCTATCGCTCCAATAGGCTAACAACTGGATTGGGAACATGACCCAATATCTAGTCTCTACGGCTGTTTGGGATTAACATAACGAATCTTTAAAGCGGGCTTCCCAATCTGTGGGTTGTGATTATCCACGATGTTGTTTTTAGTGCCGCGAACATGAATTTTTCACCCTCAGCCATTCGTCGGTGGTGGCGTGTTGTTCTGCCAACAATCTTGCCAACATGAGTGGAAATTTTGCGTAGCAGAGTGTAACACCTTGTACTTACGAAAAATCGCCTAATTGGCATGTAAATTGAAGAGTGCTGATGCCGATGTTTATAACTGGGAATTATCCTGCACCCAAACTGACACCCAATGCACCCCAAAAACAACATCAAACAGCAGTATGCAAAAAGGACAAATCCTTAATATAACGCCACTTTCGGCATATAATAAAACTGACTTTTAATTAAATAGTTCCATCGATGAAGGTCGTCAATGGATTCGTCGGGTGGCGGCTTTTTGGTGCTAGGGAAGTCAGTGAATGACTATCTTGTATTCAAGGCATTGGGAGAGAATTCGCAAATCCCAACAAAATAAACCGTTCGCCCAAAATTTGCCTGACTCGAAAAAATCATGTTTTCACGGTAGGTTTATTCGCTTCATTCGATTACAATAAAAACAGGACTCAACCCTTGTTTTGGTTGATGTTTCAGCTTATCATTGCGTGAAATTATTTGTAAATAAAGCGTTATAAAGGCATTCGTAATGAGCGGGTCGTAAGTTCAACTCTTATCAGCGGCTCTAATGAAATCAATGGCTCCCGGCCTTGCGACCAGGAGCCATTTCCCATTTGTGTGCCTGAAATGTGCCCGATTACGAAAGCACTGATTCTAGGCGGGATGCGAGGCCTTTACCATGTCCCCGCCAGTCAGAAGTCGGTAAAATAAGGGTTAATGCAAGGAAGGCTAGTGATGTATATACAAACAAAATAATTTTATAATAAAAGTAAAAAATGGAAGGAATTTAAATTTTGCAATTGAATATTTATAAAATATTGCAGAAAGATAATTGCGTTGGCGATGAAGAGCAAATGTGATTTGTTGAAGAAGGGAGATCGTTTGAAAGATGCATAACTCAGAGGAGCTTAAACACATAGGTTTACGCGTGTGTATCTTTATATTATACAAAAAATAAACGATAATATAGGTGGAATGTAAATGTGGCGAGTCATAAACGTACTATTTGCAATTGGGGGAAGTGCTGTTGCGATAGCGCTTGTACATTGCGCTAACTCAAAAGACACAGTCTCATATTTTCATGGAATTTTCGCGGCAATGCGGTTTGATTTTTCGATTCTAGAAGTTGGTAATGGATTGTTTTATGCTGGTGTCGGATTACAGATAGTAATCGTTGCTCTTCCATACGCATATTATATTTATTTGTCGGACAAGCTTAAACGCCAACGTGATAAAACAATAGCATCTTTTAAGAAGGCGACTGAAAACGGAATTAGTCGCATTATGGGAATAAAAACTGATTATAATATCAATGTTAGAATTTTTCTTCCCGACAAATCAATAATGCGTCGAATTAGAGAGTTTTTCGGCCACAAGCCGGGAATAAGTAGATATCGCATTAAAAATATTCCGGGACTTTGTTCGGTTGGATTAACAGATAACCTATATTTCGAAGTAGATCCTAATTCGCAAGGGATAGTAGGCGCTTGTTACAATCACGCAAGACTGGTATATGATAATGCGCCAACGTTGGGAAAAACTACCTATAACATGACTGAATATCAAAAGAGTATAACACAGGATGTTAATACGTGTATTTGTGTTCCAATTCTAGACAGTGCTGACAATATTTTTGCGATAGTATCTTATGACAGCACAGAGACGATAAACTTGGTGAGTTTGAAAAATAGACGGAAAGTAGTGTTCGAAAAACTGGTGACTCATCAAAGCATATCGTTGTATGAATATTTTCCTTTTTTGTTTAAATAAAATTTGAGTTGGGGGGGGATAAAATGAATATATCGAGCCTTCCTGTTCCGAAAGTCAACGATTCTAAAAAACATCGTTTAATTCTTGCCGATATGGTCAATGTTTCTAAACTAGAGAAAGTAAAAGTTGCTCGCCCATTAAACAAACATGGCGTAAAAAGTTACAGAAAGACAGTAACTCTAATTGATAAACGCGAAGGAAAAAGGTAAAGTGGAATTCAACATTCTAGAAGAATGAGAGGGCGGACGTCTTCTTCTCACAGGGTTCTTTAAAGAAAGGTAGTGCCAATATTTTGCGCACACTTGTTGTGATGATGAGTTTTTGCAGTTGACCAAAGTACTCATGAAATGTGTCTGAAAGCTATAAAATAGCAGGATAATGCTTGTTTGTCAAAAACAGTAGAATTTGCTGGAAATTCTACTAAAAATGCTTTGATAACAATGGCATTCAAGCGGTCGCCGGTTCGATCCCGGCACAAAATCGTGTGCCATTTCGTGTGCCACTACTTTGAAAAATGTGCCCAAACATGCCAATATACGCAAAGGCGAAAACCTGATTAAATGCCGAATTCTCGCCATTTTCACGCTATACCAATTTTCGCCCAACGGCCGGATACGCACTTCAAAACCGTGTGTGGGGCGGTGACCCCGTCCTGGGTGGGTTCAATTCCTACACGCTCCCGCCACTTATAAATCAAGGCCGCTGGCGATTGTGCCAACGGCCTTTTTTTGTGCTGATTACTTTCGTGTGCCGGATTCGTTTCTTCCCAACGTCTGATCCGGCTGAGACGAATAAACGGTATTTGCCGGGCTTCCATGGTTGAATATAGCCGGTCATGGGTCGTATAGATAATTTATAGAAGTACTTGTCATTTGTCAGAAAGCAGCGGGACGTATGATTTTGACGAAGACGGTCCTTAATGACTTAACGTAAAATAGAATACAAGCGCGGTTATCTCCGTACCGCACTTTGGACATACGGACCATGATGGTTGCAGGGAGTCCTCGCATTTTGTACATTTCATGATTTTACCGCCTTGTTTTTTAGTTCGACAGACACGATGATCGCTTCCCGATTATTTCACAAACAGCGCAAAGAGTTTACTGGATAGCTTGTAAGACACAGCGAGTAGGATGGCAAGAAAAATAAGAACACGAAACCATCTAATTCTAGTACGGGGCATGTGTGAGGCCTCCTAAAGCTTGTCTCCGCATTTCATGCAAAAAAACATAATCATTAAGATTTTCAGATGCACGTTTGATAAATTCTTTAGCGCTATCACTTGGAACATTTGTGTATTTGGTAGTATTGCCTTTTGTTGTTATGCTTGCGTTGTGGCGCGAGGACCCGGCTCGGTGATACAGCTGTGCGATCGCTTACACAACTAGGGGATCCCAAGTGTTTTTGTAAGCAAGGATGCTCATTATTATTACAATGATCAGCACCATAATAAATATTCCCAAATTACTCTTAGGCAAATAAGGTAATAATATGTCATAGAGAGGTTTCGGCGGGGGTGATGTTGGCAGCGGTGGTGGCTGGTTCGGAACGGTATAGAATTGTTGCGGGTTTCCTGGAGGGCCATTAACCACATATATGAAATTAGGCTTTTGGGGTGGTCGCACAATCAAATACAGTGGGAAAAACACTATCCATAATACCAACGTTCCCGCACAGAGTATCAGGACAGCAAATGGGTTCATGCCTCGGCGAAGACCATCAACCAAAACGAAAATTGTGCTGAATAGAACAACGAAAATCATAAGTATAAGAAACAAGATCACTGGGGGGATCACCATCCTGTAAAACTTTAAAATATAGTTCCGAAACCATATATTACTCTCATAGCAAGCAATTGCCAAGATGGTTTTGCCTCAATCAGAAGAACGAATCGAAAGGATGATCTCGATGCTCGGAGTAAAAAGGTATGAAGTTCGGCTGGAGCCACATAACAGAGAATGGGCTTCATTATTTGAGGTTACCCGCAAGGAAATCCAACGCTTGTTGGGTTCCAATGTAAAAGATATTCAGCACATAGGGAGTACCGCTATTGAAGGCATTGTTGCAAAACCAATTTTAGATATTGCGGTGGTCGTCTGTTCCTTAAGTGAATTGAACATTGCGGGGATGGAAGCTGCCGGGTTTATTTGTATGGGTGAACTAGGTGTCCCCGGTAGGTGCTATTTTGTCAAAAGAAAAAACGATGACGTTTCGACTCATCACATACACTGCTATGAAGAAGGCAATCAAAATCTTAGGGAGTGTATTGCCTTTCGAGATTTCCTTGCCTCGCATACTTATTATGCTATGCAATACAGCAGTTTGAAAACTCGACTTTGCGAGAAATTCCAAAATGATAGAGCAAAATACACCGAAGAAAAAACTGATTTTGTTAAAATGATTTTACGTTTGGCATATCAAAACTCTTAGTTTTTCCCCTGACTTTTTATAGCTGGTCTTTCTAAATATAATGGAATCCAAATCGTTGACACGTATAAAACACGTATAATATAATGAAGACAAAGGGGGCTGAAATGTGCCAAAGAAGATCCGCGACATACTAAAAATGCTGCAAGAAGACGGCTGGTACGAAGTTAAACAATGCGGCTCGCACAAACAGTTCAAGCACCCGGTAAAGCCTGGCAAGGTCACAGTCTCGGTCGGAGGCGCTCTGAATCAGGATTTGGATATTAAGACGGAGAAATCAATATTGAAGCAAGCGGGGTTGGCATAACGCTGGTGGAAAAGGAGTGTATTACATGAAAAAGGAATCATATATATATCCAGCTATATTTTCGAAAACGGCGACCGGGTACTCCGTGCATTTTCCCGATTTAATGGGATGTGTTAGCGCAGCAAGCACGGTGGACTTAGCCCATGTGAAGGCACGTGAAGGGCTGGGGCTTCATCTGTGGGGGATGGAAACAGACGGTGATCCGATTCCGGAAAGCACGCCGATTGACCAGCTAAAACTGGAGGATGGCGAGGTGGTCGGACTGGTGGAGGCATGGATGGCTCCGGTCCGGATGGAGCTTGATAACAAACCGGTTAAAAAGACACTTACCATTCCAGCCTATCTCAACAGTTTGGCTGAGAAGCGGAAAATTAACTTTTCGCGAGTACTGCAGACGGCCTTGAAAAAAGAACTTGGATTATAGTTACAGTCTAGCCCCTTCGGGGGCTTTTTTTTTTCGTGTTTCAATTATATTATCTCAAACCTTACCACGCATGCACTGCCTTCGCAGGCCACTCGGCTGTCTGGTAGTTTGAAACTACAGAGTGATTGGAATAATGGCTTTTTAATTCAGCTGTTTTAACTCCCAAACGCCTTTTTTTGTTTCCGATACAGATTTGAGTATTTCTTTGTCTCTCAATGCTTGCCCTGCCCATCTGACGTCGTATTGCCAAGTATAGAATGCATCACCACTACTTCGCAGGTGGCCCTCGTATTTCTCCCAAATATATTTGTTGATTTGCACAATTGTTGCTGAACCACCAAAGTGACGAAGTGCTTCAACAATCCATTTTTCGGCATCAGCTCGAATCGACATTTCATCGGACCCCCATCATGCTTTTTAAAGAAATATTGTAATTGGTGAAATAAAGTAGTTGTATGTAGCTGCAGATACACGGTCACAGCGAAA
>Ga0316604_10003373_pt1 | contig 11278 bp, 14 predicted proteins | sample OWC_soil_day20_C_FD_207650 | JGI IMG/M metagenome (GOLD analysis project Ga0316604, IMG submission 207650) | Wetland soil microbial communities from Old Woman Creek delta, Ohio, United States - OWC_soil_day20_CT | ecosystem: Environmental > Terrestrial > Soil > Wetlands | place: USA: Ohio... | reverse complement strand
AGCAGGCTACGCGATTCGAGACGGATCTTCGTGAAGTGCGGGTAGCTCTGGCCAAGGCCGAACAGCAGGTGCTTGACCTCCAAGATCAGCTTGCCAAAGCCAGTGATGTTCAGCAGCAAATCGCCAGTCTTGAAGCGCGTTTGGCGGTGGCTGGGGTCGCCTCGAAGGGTCTCAAAGGAAAAGGTCGGGGTGAGTGATGCCGACAGCAGTTGATTACCAGGCGCTCGCCGACGAATTAAAGCAGCTTTGCGTGGCGTTTACTCAGGCCGCCAATTTGGGTGACCAGGAACTCGCTATGTGGGCTATCGGCGGACTATCGAGTGCTGCTGCCCGGCCAGCGTGGTGGGCTCGTGAGATCGAGGAACAAGAAGCGGCGGATGTTGCTGCTGCCGTCATCGTGAAAGCTCAGCAGAGATAGCGCTATTGCCCTGCCAGCGCCTTTTGGTCCATACGCATCTGGGTTAGTGCAAAGTAGGCCCGAAGAGTGATCTTCTCAACGAAGCCGAAGCGCGTACAACAGATGACAAGCTCCTCTTGGCAGTAGTCTCCCTTGTACTCAGGTGGAATCAGCACAATACGGGGTTCTGGACACTGCATTCTGGGCTCGAATGGCAAGGTTCGCAGGATCGCATCGGGCCACCAGAGCATCGCGCGAACAAAATGCTCCCGATCATCTTGGTCAGCGCAGAGCCGTTTCAGTACATCGGCGTGCAGGAATACGAACATAGTGTTACCTCTCTTCGCTATTGGATGCTGCGCGATACAGCGCCGCGCTGTGCGCGTTCGTGCGCGGATTGAGTCTGCCGTCGTAGCCGTTCCGTTTTTTGCGACGTGTAGGTGGCCAACAGGGCTTCCACGCGCTCCTTTTTGCGATAGATGGCTTCGGCCAAGTAATTCCCGACGCCGACGGCCCGGTTGTAATCAACCAAGAGCGCTTGACTCGATACTTTTGTGACGTTGGTGTTCCATTCGGCGTCACTGAATCGCCGTCCCGCCTCGGTCAGTAGCATCTCTTGGGTGCTCATGGTCTGATAACCACCGATGGGGGTTGTCGGCAGCGTGCCGTAGCCGTCGGTGTCCGACAGCCACTCGGCGGGCGATTTGCCCTCGGAAGCCGCCAGCGCCGCATCGGCATTCGCCGCTGCTACCTGTGCAGGCTCGAACTTCACATTCGGGGCCACGCCACCAGGAGGAACGCTGCCAAAAAGGATTGCGTGCTGCTCTTTGGTGTCGTCACCGAGAATCGGGTAGAGCTGCGGATTCCCGTCTTGGATCGGGAACGTCGCGCAAAAAAATGGGGCCGGATCAGTCTTCCAGCCGATTCCTGTCTGTTGGTTGAAAACATGCGGCAACTGCCCCGGATTGAAAGCGCCACGCACCGCATTCGACGGGAAGGCAGCGGCCCGCGCCGCATCTTTCTGCGCCGCGCCGTAGGTGTAGTGCAAGTGCTTCACCATCGCGTCGCTTGGCGTGTTGCCCGAAAGTCCGATCTGCTGACCGGCCTCGACTTCCATTCCTTGTTTCAAGCCAGTCGCAAAGCCGCTCATGTGGTAGTAGGCCACCACATCGCCATTGCTGCGCTCGATCAGGATCGCGTTACCAGCCGAGCGTCGGTAGCCGATGAAGGTGATCTTGCCGTCCGTGGTGGCGTACAGAGGCTGCGATGCGCCACTGGTCGAGAAGTCCAGGCCATCGTGCATGTGCGGCTTCTGGTTGGCGCTGCCAAAGTTCCCGGAACCGCCGCTACGAAACTTTCCGAAACGACCGGAGACGGTCTGTTTGTCGGTGGGGGGCACCATGCAGGTATCGGCCAGTGCCGGGGTAGCGGCCACCAGAGTGGCCAGAGCAAGCAGCTTGCGCATGGTCATGGCTCCCGATACTCGTTCTCATGGGTTGCGTAGCTGCCGTCAATGGTGCAGGTCAGTTGCACCGATCCCGGTCCGAAGGGCTGATCGGCCATCAGACTGCCCATCGGGGTCATGCGGTTCGGGAAGCTCTTTCCCTTGTTCAGCTTGGCAGCCTTGGCGACCTCCGCCAGTGTCTTGTCACGGACGTGTGCGGTGTAGCCGTGGCCCAGCTCGCCACCGCCGTCATCGACCCAGACCTCGATCTCGGCCACCGGCAAGCCGAAAGCCCTGAACTCGCTGGGCGGCGTTAACCGGTAGTGCTGTTCCTCGCCTGCTGGTTTTCGCGGCAGCAGGGCACGGGTGGCCGGGTGATCGGGTAGATCTTCTCGGCACTCCAGTGCCGCTTGCAGCATGGGGCCAGCCACAGCCCAGAGCGCCACGTTTGGCGCGGCAGGCTCGTTGTCGATCAATGGGACGGGCATCTGGGCGTGGGCAAAAGTGAGCATGCACAGGCAGAGCACGGTGATTGTGATTGATTTTGTGCTGATCAATTAAACAAGCTCCCGATTGCCTCAACGAAGCCGGTGCTTGTTGTTGCAGCATTGCTCGTCGGACTCGCTGCTCTGGCGGCAACGGTGCTGGTCGTTGCTCCGGATGTGCTGCCGAGACTCGATTGCAGTTTGGATATCGCGGTGTTCAGGTTATTCAGCGTCGTTTGCGTCGAAATAACCTGTTGCTGATAGGAGGCGCAGTTCAGTCCCTGCGCTTGGCAACTGGCCAACTGCTGCTGTGCCTGCGATAGCGCGTTCTGTGCCGGGCCGACTTGCGCCTGATAGTTGCCAATTTGCTGATTGATCGTGTTGATCTGATCAATCGAACTCGTGAGGTTTCCAGTGGTGCCCGTCGCCCCGGTTGTTCCAGACGAGCCTGAGGCTCCGGTGGTCCCGGTATCGAACGAAGTTTGCGTTGCGTTGAACGGATTGACGTTGACCGTGTACGTTCCGCCTGTCGTGCCGGTGTAATACTGCGCTCCGATATTCGGATCAATCTGGGACATACCCTGCTGCACAAGGCCATTGGTTAGGCCGTTGAGATCGCCAAATGAAGTCATGCCATTCACCGCACTGATCGCCTGATTGATCGGCGTTGTGACCAGACTGCTGACTTGATTTACTGCCGTGCAGACTTGCTTCTGCGCATACTGCAACACCGCAGACGACGCAGCGGAAATAATGCTTGAGAGGCTTGGGATCGCGAAGGAAAGATCGAAAATCTGGCTCACGCCGGAGAAGCAGTTGTTGTTGGCGTCAAACAACGACTCAACGTTCACCGGGGCCGACGCGAACGTCTCGTGTATCAGCATCGCTTGTTTGATCGAGTGGCCGATTGTTCCCTCCTTTGTCCCCTTGGCGCAGTCCTCGGCGTCCTGCTTGATGTTGTCGGCAATCTTCGACTCTTCCTGCGAGAGCAACGTGCTGCTTGTGCTCGCCAACGTGTTCCCCAAGCCTGAATCCGACATGGCGTATCCAGCCAGCATGACCGACATACCAAGCAAGATGCCAAAGCCAAAGCGGGTGTTATTGCGTACGACTTGGCCGAGTGATGTGGCAACTGCGGCGGCAATTGGGGTGAGCTTATGCTTAAGCATGAGCGTGACTCCGAACAGAGACGTAGGTGTTGCGTGGCGCTCGGACAGGCTGGGGTTTTGGCGGCTGTTTGGCTTGTCGCTCAAGCCACAACTCGGCCAACGCGGCGATTATCTGATCGTGCTCTCGCTGGACGGACAGCCTCAGTACGTAATAGTCATTTGTGTTCATGGGTGGACCTCGCAAGGTAGTGGTACAGGAGCCAGACCAACGGCGTCAGGTACAGGATCGGGACGACGATGGCGAGAGCCAGCGGGGCCACCAGATCATGCAGAGCCGGATTGTTGAGCTGCCGGTGCTGATAGATAAATGCTGCCACAGTGGCCACGATACAGAGCGCTTTCGTGACGCGCTCGCGGCCTACGTGCAGCAGGAGAGCGCGGATTGCGGCGGGCATCACTGCACCCCCCGAAGCCACAGCATGTCACGCACGTAGCGGGAAAACGCTCCTGGTACAAACAAGGTGCCTGTGCGCACCTGCCACGCCCGATAGCTCCAGCGGATTGCATGGATCGAGAATGGTAGGCACAGCGACAGCACGCTGAAGATGACCATCGCCGAAGCGCCCGCCGCGATTTGCCATATGGCCATCAAAAACACCAGTGTGGCCACAGTCCAGTAGGCGCGTGACTTGCGCTCGTGGCTGGTGATGAGCTTGCCGCGTTCCGGGTCCGCCAGGAACGCCAGTCGTTGTTTTCCGCGTGCCTCTGATCGAGCTTGGACGATGTCCGCAATGGCCTGCGGATCGCGGGTTGTGAAAACACGAAACCCGCAGTGCGCGGAGCACTCCCACCCATAAAGCGCTTTGTCGTCGGGCTGTGCGTCGGCGGGAAGGTGCATGACGCCGCGTCCGCACTCCGGGCACACCGGGCTGCGCAGCGAACGCCACAGGTCGCTGATGTAGCCGTTGTTCGCCTTGATCTGGCGCCAACCGAGAATCGACAGGGGCATCTCAACGAACGTAAATTTGGCTGCGCGTTTCGCGCCGTCGAAGATTTTCACGCGACGGCCCTCCGTTTCTTTGTCTTCTTTGCTTGCGCCAGCACGCGGTCAGCGACTGCAAGCAGGATGGCGAGCACGGTGGCGTCGGGGATCAAGTTCGGCGTGTTTGTGAGCATGGTTGGCCCTTTAAGGTGTGGGAGTGGTGTCGCGGTCTGCCGCCTTTTTTGCGCGGGCGATGACCTGAGTCCACCAGCCTTTGAGCTGGTCGGCGGTTTTGCGTGAGCACTGCTTAACAATCTCGTTGTCGTGCGGCATAGCGTCGATCCAGCCCTTGCCGTGCATGTAGTCGACGCGTTTTGCGTAGTCGACCATCACGCGTGTGCGCAGGTCCTGTGGTGCGCGCTGGAGCACGTCCATGGCCGAGTCGAGGGCGCAAAGCAGTGAGTAACAAGCGTGGTGCCACTTCTTGTTCTGCTGCCCGGCGCTGCGCACTTGCTCAAGTAGCTCATCGCGGGCGCGGATGGCTTCGTTGCGTTCGGCGGTGAGGCGGTCGACGAGGGGTGCCCACTTCTCGTCGATTTGCTTTTGCCATTGCGCCACAGCGTCATTCCACCCGTCGTCATGACCCGCTGCGTGCCCTTGTTCGTATCCACGGCGCAGTCCGATCACGTGTCCGGTGGATTCGGCTTGGTAGTCATAGCTCATTTGCTTGTGCTCCGTGTGCTGCGTCTCCGTGGTTTAGTACGCTGGGATTGGCCGCGGTTGGCAATGCGCTATAACGTTTGTCATAGTTGGTATCGATGGTAACGGTATCGCCAAAGTGGCTGACAACGCTCCCGCTGCCTAGTGCCAGCACGGCATTTCGCACGTTTTCAGTCGCGGGGAGGCTGGCGCGGGGTGTCTTGCTTGACACTCCCATCGACGGCTTGGCAAGGGACAATTTAGTGTCCGGCTGGGGGCTTGCAACCCCTTGCGATCCGGCATTGACGGCGCTGGTGGGTGTTGCGCTGCGATGTGCGGGGCCACTGGCCGTTGTGGTGCCGCTTGGTTTGGGTCCGACCGGTGTTTCGGCCTGCGGCGCCACCCCTTGATCGTTGGCATTGAGCAGACGTGGATGATTTCCGCCACCACCCGTGGGGCCACTTGGAGCGCTGAGACTTCCTGCTCCCCCGGAGCCGCCATGCAGACGATTGTCATCACCAGCACCGCTTTTCCCTCGGGGTGCCGAGCCACCCGTCAGGGCACCGGGTCCGTATTTCTCCGATTGACCGCGCATTTGCTCGGTGGCTTGGGTTTCGCCCATGCTGCTGATACCCGCACCGATCCATTTCAACACGCTATCTGGCAAGCTCTGCGACAGCCCGAAAATCATGTACATCACGGGCAGTAGGACGAAGCCATAAACGATGAGCCAATTCTTCCACTGCAAGAATTCGATGAACCAGCCCAGCGACTCCGCCGAGGTGACGTTGGCGTGGTACATCGCCCAGAACGCCTTGGCGATGTAGCCGATAATGGGGTTGGCCACCATCATCGCGGCGAACAAGCCAAGGATGATTAGCGCTGGGCGAATGAACAGCGACAGGAGCAGCAAATAGCCTTGGGTCTGGCTGCCGACGAAAGTGCGATCTGGTGTCATGTGCATGACGGCCCACAGAGGCGCTGCAATGACTGACTGGAGGACCGCGAGTACCCATCCAACGACGGCGATGATGAAGATGGTATAAGGCAGCGACGGCAAGAAAACGCCAAAATAAAACGCCAACCGGCCCAGCCAGGTTGTCACCTCAGCGAGCGGTTGTAGGAAGTTGTACATCACCCAATTGAGCGCGGTGTCGGCGAGCGGCGTCGCGTCTACATTGACTCCCAGCAACGACACACTACCCACGGCAGCCGCGCTTGCCTTGAGCAGCGAGAGGGAGGTGTGCACCAGCTTGTCAGCGGCGAAGCCCATGCTCTGCATGAGCGCCAGCACGTCGCCGGTCGTTTTGATGCGGGCGATGGCGTCCACGTCGCCATCCGTGCCGATCATTGCCGCGCTGACGCGTTCCATCCCCCATCCCACGAAGCCACTCATCACGCTGTCGCCACGGCTTCCCAATGTGTCGATTGAGAGGTCGTCCATTGAGGATGGAACCAGCGCAGATTTGATGTCTGCCGCCCGTGGTGTCGTCGGCGGGGTGTAGCTGGCTCCGCTCAGCGATTTGCTGATGATGGTGTTGTAGACGGTGGTGTAGCTGGTCTGCGCCAATTGGGCGTGCGGTCCATTTGGCAGTGAGTTGAGATTGGGCGCAGTCGCCTGAGCGACGTTCTCGGCGTAGATTTGCGCTACCTCCTGCCGCATGCCCGACAGACGCTGGTAGAAGCCCCCGGCCATCGCCCAGCCGTCCTCTGTGATGTCGCTGACGTACTGCTGCATGATCGTTTTGAGCGTGCTGTCTGCTGCGATCTGCGCCGTCAGGCTGGCCATCATGGCGCTCTGCGACTCGTTGACTATTTGATTGAAACGGTTGCTCTGCACGTTATCCCAGCCGGGTTCAATCGCCGTCGCGGGCCATTCGCCGACCCACGCCTCGATGTCCGTCATGATCTTGTTGACGGCCACCACCTTTGCGGTCAACGCGGCGGTACGGATGGCCGACATGGCGGCAGCGTTGCTTTGGATTTTGGAGGGGTCGAAGATGCTTGCCGCTGCCGTGGTGGTTTCGGCGGCGATGGCGGCAGGCGCAGTGTAGGAGTAAAACTTGAGTGAACCGCACAGCGGCACGCCGCCGCCAACGTTCGTGGTGGCGTTGCGATCCTTCATCATGTGGATGCGGGCCAGCTTGCCGCCGCCTTCGCTGATGGTCTGATCCGGCGTATTGGTCGCGCCGATCAGCGGGGTGTTTCCGCCATCCGCGTAGGTCGAGTTGACGGTGCGTTTGCACCACGCGACAGCGAGGTACTCTTGGGCGAACTGGCGTAGATCGTATAGAGGATAGTTAGGGTTGGGCTTTGCGCCCGTCCCAAAGCCCATTTGGGCGCTCACGTTCGTCGCTGCGCCGCTGACGATGCCGGTCTGGATGCCGATGTCGAACAAGCTGTTTGCGAACCCGACGCCCCAGAGCGCAAACATCATCACGACCAGTTGGATGAAACTGTAGCCGCTTGTCGTCGGCAACAAAACGCTGCCACCTGCCACGACCCGGACAGGCGTCCAGAGCGAAGACCAGTTCCGCCCCATCGCCTCGCCCTCGTTTGCCGTGTTGGTCACGCCCATGACGGCGATATAGCTGACGATTAGGCTGGCGACGACCAGTAAGCCAGAGTTGAACACAGAGAGGATTGAGGCGATCACGGATGCGCTGGCATCAATGGTGTCCGGGTCTCCGCCTTGGGTAAGAACCGACACGACGGGACCAAAAATCCATTCCAAAATGCCGACCGAAACGTCGGTGCACCCGCTGCTCGGGCAGGGAGTGAAGGGCATGGTCATTTCACGTCCTCCGCTCGCTGAAACGGATGTTGCGCCTAGCTTTGATCAGCTCGGTGCCGTCGGAAAAGACGATATAGGCGCGGTCGCCGGAAAATTTGATGGTGCAGTTTTGGGCCTCGAACGTTTCTTTTGTTTGCTTTCTTCGTGGCCCAACCCATGCGTCCCACTCGACCTGGTCGACGTGGATTGTCTCCAACTGGTCAAGGTGCTTTTGGTGGGCTTTGTCGCGTCGCAGCTGTGCGGCCCGCGCTGCTGCGACGAGAGCAGCTTGCTCCTCCTCAGCCCTTCTTTGGCGCGCCTTAGCAATCTCGATTCGCTCAAGTCGCGCCTTGCTTGCGTGCTCGTCTTCTTTTTCCAGCAGGGCGATCTCAGGGAGCATCGGTTCCCAAAACTCTCTCCAAACCTCCGTGGCCTGCAACCAAGTTGCGCCCTCGATTCGGGTCGGCCATGCACGGCCCTCAAAAATGCGCTGATGTAGCGTCCGCGCGATCAGCCAGCGCGGGGCGTAGCTGATGCCGTCGCGCTTAACGAGTAGCGAGCGCGGCACTGTGATGGTGTGTGCTTCGACCCGCGGTTCCCCGTAGGGCGTCGCGGTTGGGTGGTGGACGCCACTGACGACCACCTTGCAACTTTTTTCCGTGCTGCCGCTGCCGGCGCGTTTCACTGGGATCATCGCGTCGCTGCCGCCCTCGATAAGCTCGCGCAACTGCTGATGGGCTGTTTCAATTGCCTCGCGACGCGCGGGAAGCGTCCATGTCGCTGCTCCGTCCGGTGCGACGGTAAGCAACAGCATCAATTTCCGTTCGGCCACGGCGAGACTGTGGCGAGCGCCAATATTCAATTTGACCTCGCGCCCATGCCTATTGCCAAACGGCTTTGAGAGCTCGCAAACCACTTTGCGCTGGCCCGAAGGGGTCATCAGGATGATCCTGAGAACGGTCACTTTTTCAGTCATTTTCGTCTTCATCCAGGTTGTCGCCAGCGTGTCTTCGGCTCTTGCGGGCCGCAGCACGCGCGGCCAGCTCCTCATCACCGCGCGTCTTGTACTGTAGGAACGCAGCGCTAGGCCAAGTCCCGTCGCGTTCACGCTGGTCTGCAATAACAAGCAGTGCGCCAAGGACAAAGCCTGGATCTGCCTCTAGCAACCCGGCGATTTGCGCCAGTCCACCAAACGCGAACTTACGTTGGTTTAACTGCGTCCGCCGCGCGCTTTTCTGTGCGCGCCTCTGCTCGTTTTTCAACTCCTCCAGCCTGTTTTTCTGTTTCGCAACGGCGGCTTCCAACGTGGCAATTTCACGCGCTCGCTTTTCTGCCAGTTCGGTCGCCGGACGCCGTCCTCGTGGTTTGCTTTGCGCAACTATTTGCTGCATTCGTGTTGTCCTGAAGTCTGAATTTGTTGACTAATATCCCATCAACATCTCTATGTGTCAACTAAATAACAGCTACGTACCAAGATGCGTAAAAAAGTCGAGTCACCACGTATTGATAGTTTTGTGTTTTCAGTTTCTTGGCGATTGAGTGTATTTACATGGTTGTATTTACTATTAATTGATTGATGTCTATCGGTGTGCGATCAATTGCGGTTATGCCGCCATTTAGTTTTCAGCTAAACCTCATTTGTCAGCAAAAAATAGTAATTGTTGGCGACAAAATTACGTTTTGGCGATATCATCTATTCCGTGTTTTGTGTGCCCGTATGGGGCCAGGATAGTGGCGGTTTTCATCTGTTGCGCCAGCCGCAACAGCGCAGTTACGCATCGCTACGCGACGCCTGCGCAAGGGGCTGTGCCCCTTGACCCCCTACAAGCTGCTTTCAAAGGGGGAGAGCGGTGTCATCAGGTTTTCAATGGAGGTGGCGGCATGTACCGGCTGGAGCTGAATTACATCAGCCGCAATGGCGGCAGCAAAGGAAAGAAGCGGGATGCCGCCAACCAGGGGCACGGCTTTTCGGCTACAGCCGCCGCTGCCTATCGCAGTGGCGGCATCGTGACGGACTGCCGCACGGGTGAGGTGCATGACTACACCCGCAAGCGCAGGATCGGGCACACGGAAATCGTTTTGCCACCGGGGGCACCACCATGGGCCAGCCACCGCGAGGCCCTTTGGAATGCTGTGGAGGCAGCCGAGTTACGGAAGGATGCGCGGCTGGCACACGAGCTCATCGTTGCGGTGCCGCATGGCCTCACCCCAGAGCAGGAAGTCGCGCTGGTGCGCAACCTTGCCCAAAGCGTTGCCGACCGTTACAGCCTGCCCGTCGACTTTGCCATCCACGGCGACGATCCAAAGAGGTGGGACGGGTCTGAAAAAGGGGTTGTCGGGACCCATGCGCATCTGTTGATGCCGACGCGAGAGCTGACTCCAGAAGGCTTTTCGAAGACCAAGGGGCGCGATTTCGTCGACAGGAAACTGGGGCCAAAAACGCTCCGCTACTGGCGCGAGCAATGGGCCTTGATTGGCAACAAGCATATGGAGCAGGCAGGGCTGGAAGAGCGATGGGATCACCGCACTCTGTCATTGCAGCGCAAGGATGCCTTGGAGCGCGGCGATATCGCCGCCGCCGAAGAGCTTGACCGCCAGCCGGGTGTACACCTTGGTGCTGCTGCTACCGCTTTGGAGCGTCAGGGGATCGACACTTATTGGGGGAACCTGAACCGCGCCATTCTTGCCCAGAACGCCAAGCAGAGACTTGGGCGTGAGCGCAAGCGTGTAGAAGAATCGCTGGCTGATCTGGAACGCCGCCTGAATGAAATGCGTGCTGCGCAAGAAGCCGATGCAGCCCAGTCCGAATGCTGCAGCGACGATCCACGCTGGGCCGTGTTCGAGCGTGCATTCCTGCATGCTGCCCAGTTCGAGCATGATCTCAGCCTGATCGAACTGACGGCTCCGCTGGCTGGACTCAAAGCGCAGTTCTCGGCGTACATGGATGCCGCTATCGAACAGGGCATGACACCGCATATTTTCGCCCAAGCCTGCGCGAAGACTATGGCCGAACAGGATCGACGAGCGATGCAGGAACAGGCCGCAAGGGATGCCGAGCCGAAGTTGCCGCAAGAGAACTCCTTCGATACGTTGCCGACGCAGTAATGGTGTCGGCAATGGTGGGAACAGTGTGGCAGGACCGTGGCAGCATGGTGTGAACGATGGCGGGAACAAGATGGTGACAGGATGGGAAGACTGTGGCGGCATGCTGGTAAGAGGGTGGGCATATTATGGCGACTGTGTGTGAGCATGGTTGCGACAGCGTGGCACCTCACCACAAAGCAGCCACATTCCCGCCGTCAATTTCTGGCGATCAAGGAGACTGACGCATGAGCATCTGGATATTCGACGAGAATCGGGCGGACTTCCACCCGGCACTATCGGGCGAG
>Ga0316604_10003372_pt1 | contig 11280 bp, 9 predicted proteins | sample OWC_soil_day20_C_FD_207650 | JGI IMG/M metagenome (GOLD analysis project Ga0316604, IMG submission 207650) | Wetland soil microbial communities from Old Woman Creek delta, Ohio, United States - OWC_soil_day20_CT | ecosystem: Environmental > Terrestrial > Soil > Wetlands | place: USA: Ohio... | reverse complement strand
TCGCACGAAGGTGGTGGCGTGATGACGGTCGCCCAGGTGATCCAGAAGTCTTCGAATATTGGTGCCGCAAAAATGGCGCTGACTTTTTCGCCCGAGCATATGTGGGGGGTTTATGACACCCTGGGCTTCGGCCAGCCACTCAAACTGGGTTTCCCTGGCGAGGTGGGCGGGCGTCTGCGGCCCTGGAAGACCTGGCGGCCCATCGAGCAGGCGACCATGGCCTACGGGCATGGCGTGTCGGTCACGATGATGCAGCTGGCGCATGCGTATATGGTGTTTGCGCGGGATGGCGAGCTGATTCCCTTGTCTTTGACGAAGGTGGATGCGCCGCCCTTGCACGGCAAGCAGGTCTTCAGTCCGGAAGTATCGCGGCAGGTGCGCTTGATGCTCGAAACGGTCACCCAGCCCGGCGGGACTGCGGTTCGTGCACAGGTGCCCGGCTATCGCGTGGCGGGCAAGACCGGAACGGCCTACAAGCTGGTGAACGGCCAATACACCAACAAATACCTGTCTTCGTTCGTCGGACTGGCGCCGGCATCGAATCCCCGGCTGATCGTGGCGGTGGCCATCGATGAACCGAGTGGTGCCCAGCATTACGGTGGTGATGTGGCGGCGCCGGTTTTCTCGCAGGTCGTCGGTGGTGCTTTGCGCGCGCTGGGGGTTCAGCCGGATGCGCCGATCGTGCCGATGCAGATGGCCCAACAGAAAGTCAGTTCGGCCAAGGAGGATATGTGAGCGCTCCCTTGTCCAGCGCAATTCTGGCACTGCTGCGGTCCGAGACAGGCGCCCTGAGGCGGGTCAGCGCCGATTCGCGCCGGATTCAGCCGGGTGATGTATTCCTCGCCTATCCCGGGCACGCCAGCGATGGCCGGCGTTACATCCGCAATGCCGTTGAACGTGGTGCAGCCGCCGTGTTGTGGGAGCGGGAAGGTTTCGAATGGGATGCGGCAATCCAGGTTGCCAATCTGCCCGTCGACAACCTGCGCTGGCAGGTCAGCGCCATTGCTGACGAGGTGTTTGGCAGGCCTTCAGAAAAGCTCTGGATGGTGGGCGTGACCGGCACCAACGGCAAGACCTCGATTTCGCAATGGGTGGCGCGTGCCTTCAATCAGCTCGAACGCAAGTGCGCGGTAATCGGCACGCTGGGTTCCGGGTTCCCGGGAAATCTGAATACCACCGGCAATACCACGCCGGATGCCGTTGTACTGCAAGAGGATCTTGCCCGATTTCTCGAGGAAGGTGCCCAGGCCGTCGCGATGGAAGTCTCCTCCATCGGTCTGGATCAGGGGCGTGCAAGCGCATGCCGGATGGATGTGGCGGTGTTCACCAACCTGACCCGGGACCATCTTGACTATCACCACACCATGGAAGCCTACGCGGCGGCCAAGGCCAAGCTGTTTGAAGCGCCGGGCCTGAAGTCGGTGGTACTCAATTTCGATGACCTGATGGGCGTGGTGCAGGCTCGCCGCCTGGCGGGCAACAGCCATCTGCAGGTCATGGGCTACAGCCTGATTCCTGACAATGCATCGGCAGCACCGGCGCATCGCATGCTGGTTGCGGAAAACCTGCGCACAACGCCTGTCGGCATGCGCTTCAGCGTGCACTTCGAAGGGCAGCGCGCAGACATGTCAGTGGGGCTGGTCGGTCAGTTCAATGTTTCCAATCTGCTGGCCGTGATCGGCGTGCTGATCGAGTCGGGCTACAGTTTCGACCAAGCCATCGAAGTCGCACGGGATCTGACGCCCCCGGAAGGGCGCATGCAAACCATGGGCGGCATCGGCGAACCATTGGTGGTGGTGGATTACGCGCATACGCCGGATGCACTGGAGCAGGCGCTGTTTGCGCTGCGTCACACGGTCAGCTCACGTGCCGGACGCTTGATCTGCGTGTTCGGGTGCGGAGGGGACCGCGATCCCGGCAAACGTCCGCTGATGGGCGAAGTGGCGGCCCGTCTGGCCGATCAGGCCGTGATCACCAGTGACAATCCACGCAGTGAAGATCCGCAAGTCATCGTGACGCAGGTTGCCCAGGGCGCGCCGGGTGCGACATGCATCGTTGATCGTGCTGAAGCCATTCGCCAGAGCGTGCTGCATGCCGGGGTTGATGATGTCATCCTGATTGCAGGCAAGGGGCATGAGGATTATCAGGAAGTCCAGGGCCAGAAGCACCATTTCAGTGATGCCGATCATGCCGGAGCGGCGCTGACCGCGTGGAATCGTCAGCAACAGGAGTTCCGTCCATGATGTTCCTGCAGGAGGCCGCACAGGCTACAAACGGTCTACTCAGCGGTGCTGATGTGGAATTCTTCAGTGTGAGCACGGATACGCGCGAAGATCTGCATGGAAAACTGTTTGTTGCGTTGCGGGGTGAGCGTTTCGATGCGCATGAATTTCTCGCCCAGGCCGCTGCGCAAGGCGCCGTCGCTGCGCTGGTGGATACCCGTGAAAACTTGCAGGCGCCGGCAGGCCTGCCGCTGTTGAAAGTCACCGATACGCGTCTGGCACTGGGGGCTCTGGCCCGCCACTGGCGCACCAAGTTTGCAATTCCCCTGATCGGGGTAACCGGCAGCAACGGCAAGACTACCGTCAAGGAAATGTGTGCCAGCATCCTGCGCGTCTGGCTGGGTGATGATGCGGTGCTGGCAACCCAGGGCAATCTGAACAATGACATCGGATTGCCGCAGATGCTGTTGCGTCTGCGTGCTGACCATCGTGCTGCCGTCATCGAGATGGGCATGAACCATCCCGGCGAGATCACCTATCTGGCGGCGCTCGCCAGGCCGACCGTGGCGATCGTGACGAATGCCCAGCGCGCGCATCTGGAAGGCATGGGCGGATTGCTCGCGGTGGCCGCCGAAAAGGGCGAGATCTATCGCGCCATGGGCGCTGACGGGGTGGCCATCATCAATGTCGACGACGAGCATGCAGCCTATTGGTATGCAAATCATGGCGTCGCCGAAGCACTCAGTTTTGGTCTGGCGCATGCGGCGGATGTTTCTGCCGAATGTGTGGCTCAAGGTCTGGGCAGTCTGGTGCGCTTGCGCACGCCACAGGGTGAGGCCGAGTTCGTGCTGCCTGTGCCGGGCCTGCACAATGTGCGCAACGCGCTCGGTGCCGCCGCGGTAACCTTGGCCGCTGGTGCACCGCTGGACGCTGTGGTGCGCGGCCTGAGCCATTTTGTCGGCGCCAAGGGGCGCCTGCAGCGCAAGCCGGCCTTCGCGGGTGCTGTCCTGCTCGATGACACCTACAACGCCAATCCAGATTCGGTGCGGGCCGGCATCGATGTGCTGGCCAGCACGCCGGGCAGCAAGTTGCTGGTGCTGGGCGACATGGGCGAGATCGGCGAGATGAGCGCCCAGTATCACGACGAAGTGGGCGGCTACGCCAAGAGTGCCGGCGTGGATCGGCTGTTTGCGCTGGGCGAACAGAGCCGTCTGGCGGCGCGCAACTTTGGCAGTGGTGGCGAGCATTTCGAGAGCGTCGAAGCGCTGGTTGATGCCGTCAAGCTGGCACTGGGGCCGGATGCGGTGGTGCTGGTAAAAGGGTCGCGCTTCATGCGCATGGAACGTGTGGCCGAGGCACTTGCCTTGCCGCAAAACAAGGATTGATCGGGGCGACAGGGCAATGCTACTCAAACTCGCACTCTGGCTGGGCCAGGATATCCGCGCCTTCAACGTGTTCGGATACATCACGCTGCGTGCCATGCTGGCCGCACTGACGGCGCTGACGATTTCCTTCATCTTCGGGCCGCCCCTGATTCGCTGGCTGGCCGCCAAGAAGATCGGTCAGGCAGTCCGTGACGATGGTCCCAAATCCCATTTGACCAAAGCTGGAACTCCCACCATGGGCGGTGCGCTGATCCTGATCGCGATTGGCGTGACCACGCTGCTGTGGGGAGACCTGAGCAACCGCTACATCTGGGTCGTACTGCTGGTGACCTTGGGCTTTGGCGCCGTCGGCTGGGTGGATGACTGGCGCAAAGTCGTGCATCGCGATCCGAAAGGGCTGCCCAGCCGCTGGAAATATTTCTGGACCTCGGCGATAGCCTTGTCCGCTGCGATCTTCATGGCGCTGTCAGCAAGCACGCCGGAGCAAACCAGCCTGATCGTGCCTTTCTTCAAAGCCGTGTCATATCCGCTGGGCATTTACGGTTACATTGCCCTGACCTATTTCGTGATCAACGGCACCAGTCATGCGGTGAACCTCACCGATGGTCTCGACGGGCTGGCGATCATGCCGACCGTGATGGTGGCTGCCGCGCTTGCGATCTTTGCCTACGTGGCGGGTCACATGGGTTTTTCGCGCTATCTTGGCGTGCCCTATATCGCGGGGGCCAGCGAACTTGCCGTGTTCTGCGGGGCGATGGCGGGTGCCGGTCTGGGCTTTCTGTGGTTCAACGTCTATCCGGCCGAAGTGTTCATGGGTGACGTGGGCGCGCTCGCGCTGGGAGCTGCGCTGGGCACCGTGGCCGTTGTGGTCCGTCAGGAAGTCGTGCTGTTCATCATGGGCGGCTTGTTCGTCGCCGAAACCCTCTCGGTGATGCTGCAGGTTGGTTACTTCAAATGGACCGGGGGCAAGCGCATCTTCCGCATGGCGCCCTTGCATCACCATTACGAGTTGGGCGGCTGGAAAGAGACCCAGGTTGTTGTGCGCTTCTGGATCATCACCCTGATGCTGGTGTTGTTCGGTTTATCGACCTTGAAACTCAGATGAGGACATGATGCATCCGAAGTTGTTCGGCGCGCCGTTCGAGATTGGCCGGAATGCTGCACCCCGCAAGGCGTGCAGCATTTTGCGTTTGCAGGAGAAGGTGAAATGAGGCCCGATTACAGCGCGCAGCGCTTCCTCGTCCTCGGTTTGGGCGAATCCGGTCTGGCCATGGCACGCTGGTTGACCCGCTGTGGTGCCACGGTGCGCGTGGCGGATTCGCGTGCCACGCCTCCGGGTGTTGAAGCGCTGCGCACGGCATGTCCGTTGGCGGAGATCGTGTGTGGCCCCTTCGTGCCGGTCTTGCTTGATGGCGTGAATACCGTGGCATTGAGTCCGGGCCTGTCGATCAATACCCCGCTGTTGCAGGAAGCGCATGCGCGCGGCATTGCGGTGCATGGGGAAATCGAATTGTTTGCGCGGGGCCTGCAGGCCCTGGGCGAGGATGCGCGCTGCAGGATCCTGGCGATCTCCGGTACCAACGGCAAGACGACCACGACCACCCTGGCAGGAGCGTTGGTGCGGGCTACGGGTCTGGATGCCGCCGTGGCTGGCAACATCTCGCCTTCGGCGCTGGACGAGTTGATGCGCCGTCTCGATGAAAAATGTTTGCCCGCCGTGTGGGTGCTGGAATTGTCGAGTTTCCAGCTGGAAGCCACTAGCTCGCTGCGTGCGGATGCTGCCACGGTGCTCAATGTCACGGATGACCATCTGGACCGGCACGGTTCCATGGCGCAGTACGCTGCCGAGAAGGCCCGGGTTTTCGATGGCATTGGCGTACAGGTGCTGAACCGGCAGGATGAGTGGTCACTGGGCATGGCGCGTGCGGGTCGCCGGGTGCTGAGTTTTGGTACCGATCTGCCGCCCGGTGATGAGGATTTCGGTGTGCGCGAGCGGGCAGGTGTGCGCTGGCTGGTGCAGGGTGACAAAGCCTTGCTTCCCTGTGCGGATCTGCCGCTGGTCGGGGAGCACAACATTGCCAATGCGCTGGCGGCCCTGGCTTTATGCACGGCGATAGGTTTGCCGATGGCGCCGCTGCTCGCTGCACTCAAGACCTTCCGTGGTTTGCCGCATCGTGTCGAACGGGTGGCGCAACGCGAAGATGGTGTGGTGTTCTACGACGACTCCAAGGGTACCAACGTGGGGGCTACCCTGGCTGCTTTGCAGGGATTGGGCCGCAAGGTGGTGCTGATTGCCGGCGGAGATGGCAAGGGACAGGATTTTTCCCCGCTGCGCGAGGCTTTCCGCGCGCATGCCCGGGCCGTCGTGCTGATCGGGCGGGATGCTTTCCGGATTGAAACCGAAACCGCTGCGAGCGGGGTTGTTTATCACCATGCAAAAAGCATGGAAGAGGCGGTGGAAATCGCCAATCAATGTGCGCTGGCCGGCGATGTGGTGCTGTTGTCGCCTGCCTGTGCAAGTCTGGACATGTTCCGGAATTATGCCCACCGGGCCGAGGTCTTCATTACGGCAGTACTGGCATTGCGGGGAGTGGCAGCGTGAAAGCAGCAGGTCTTCTTTCCTGGTTCGGGAATCGTTCGGGCGTGAATCCCTTCAACACGCGGGCTTCCAGCCTGGCCTCCGGACGCCTGGGCGGGCCGGTGAGTGCGCCGGGCGAGCTGGACCAGGTGCTGTTCTGGTCGGCGGCTTCCTTGCTGATCTTCGGTCTGGTGATGGTGTATTCCTCGTCCATCGCGTTTGCCGAAGGCAGCCGGATTTCCGGCCATCAGGCCAGTTTCTTCCTGTGGCGGCACATCGTTTTCCTGTGCATCGGCCTGGTGTGTGGTGCCGTGGCCTTCCAGATTCCGGTGCGGACCTGGCAGCAGTTGTCGCCCTGGCTGGCGGCTGTCGGCTTGCTGGGTTTGATTGCGGTATTGATTCCGCATGTCGGGCGGGAAGTCAATGGCGCGCGGCGCTGGATCTCGATGGGCTTTGCGAATATCCAGCCCTCCGAATTGATGAAGCTCTTCGTGGTGTTGTATGCGGCCGATTACACCGCCCGCAAGCTGCCAGACATGAAGAGTTTCAAACGTGCCTTTCTGCCGATGGCGACGATGATCCTGGTGATCGGTGCCCTGTTGCTGCGCGAGCCGGATTTCGGCGCCTTTGTGGTGATCTGCTGCATTGCTTTCGGAATCCTGTTCCTGGGCGGCCTGAATGCCCGGATCTTTGGTCTGCTGGTGGTGGTGGCGCTGATTGGTTTCATCCTGCTGATCTGGCTGTCGCCCTATCGGCGCGAGCGTCTGTTCGGGTTCTCCGATCCATGGAAAGACGCGCTGGGCAGTGGCTACCAGCTCTCCCACGCGCTGATTGCTTTCGGCCGCGGCGAATGGCTGGGCGTCGGCTTGGGCGCCAGCGTCGAGAAACTGTTCTACCTGCCTGAGGCGCATACCGATTTCCTGTTGGCAGTGATTGCCGAAGAGCTCGGGTTTGCAGGCGTGCTGGTGGTCATCACGCTGTTTGCGGTGGTGGTTCACCGGGCCTTTGCCATCGCGCGTCGGGCCCATCAGCTGGAACGGCATTTCGCCGGTCTGGTCGCGCAAGGCGTGGGCTTGTGGCTGGGTGTGCAATCGCTGATCAACATGGGTGTGAACATGGGCATCCTGCCCACCAAGGGGCTGACCCTGCCGCTGATGAGTTTCGGGGGGTCGGGCATCCTAGCCAATTGCGTGGCCCTGGCGATCCTGTTGCGGATTGACTGGGAAGGTCGTCAGGTGAAACGCGGAGGCGTGCTGTGAGCACACACACGCCCAAGCTTCTGGTCATGGCCGGCGGCACCGGCGGCCACATCTATCCTGGCGTCGCGGTTGCCGAGGCGCTGCGCGCACGCGGCTGGCAGATTGCGTGGATGGGCAATGCCGATCGGATGGAGGCGAAAATCGTTCCGCAATACGGTTACGAGCTAGCCTGGATCCGTTTTGGCGCACTGCGTGGCAAGGGGCTGCGTCAGAAACTGCTGCTGCCGGTGAATCTCCTGCGTGGCTTCTGGCAGGCGTTTGCGGCGATCCGTCGGGTACAACCGGATGTGGTGCTGGGCATGGGCGGTTACGTCACGTTTCCCGGCGGGATGATGGCCAAACTGGCGGGGCGTCCGCTGGTCGTGCATGAGCAGAATTCCGTGGCCGGGCTAGCCAACAAGGTGCTGGGGCGTGTGGCGGATCGCGTCGTCAGCGGTTTTCCGGACGTGATCCGGCACGGGCAATGGCTCGGCAATCCGGTACGCGCCGATATTGCCGCCTTGCCCGCGCCCGCCGAACGCTTCGCGAACCGGAGTGGCCCCTTGCGGATCCTCGTGGTCGGTGGTTCGCTGGGCGCGCAGGCGCTCAATACGGCAGTTCCCAAGGCCCTGGCCTTGATTCCGGCTGAGCGCCGGCCGCAGGTGACCCATCAGTCCGGCGCCAAGCAGCTCGAAGCACTGCGTGTGGCGTATGCCGAGGCCGGTGTGGCGGGCGAGCTGCTGCCCTTCATCGATGACATGGCGGCGCGCTATGCCGCGGCAGATCTGGTCATCTGCCGTTCGGGCGCCTTGACGGTGGCCGAACTCGCCGCGGCGGGCGTGGCCAGTGTGCTGGTTCCGTTTCCGCATGCGGTCGATGACCATCAGACGGGCAATGCGAAGTTCCTGTCCGGACGGGGGGCTGCAGAACTGATCCCGCAGCCCGAGCTGACGCCGCAGCGTCTGGCTGACTGGCTGGAAAACGTGGATCGCACGCGGCTATTGGCCATGGCACAGGCTGCGCGCAGCGTGGCGCGTGTCCGGGCGGCCGAGGAGGTGGCAGACGTATGTGCCAGCCTGTGTCGTCCGTAAATATTTCGAATTCGCTGGCGAACCAATGCTGGCGCCAGAGAGAGCTTGGCGGGCAGGCCGTCAAGACGTGTGTTGCAGCGCAAAATTTGCGAGACTGGGCGCCTGCGTGGCAGTCGCCCGGCGAATCAGGAATAGGTCGTTCAATGAGTTACATTCAAAGTGTCCGCACGGGAGTGCGCGCATGAAACACAAGGTCAAGATCATTCACTTTGTCGGCATCGGCGGTGCCGGCATGAGCGGCATTGCAGAAGTGCTGTGCAATCTGGGTTACCACGTCAGTGGTTCGGATCTCTCAGCGAGTGCTGCGACCCGTCGTCTGGAATCCTGCGGGGTCAAGGTCAGCATCGGCCATGCGGCGGAGAACGTGGCCAACGCAGATGCCATCGTCGTGTCCACTGCGGTGAAAAACGACAACCCGGAAGTGATCGAGGCGCGCAGCCGGCAGATTCCGGTGGTGCCGCGCGCCCAGATGCTTGCCGAGCTGATGCGCATCAAGCAGGGCGTGGCAATTGCCGGGACCCACGGCAAGACCACCACGACCAGTCTGGTTGCCAGCGTACTGGCTGAAGGGGGACTGGATCCGACCTTCGTGATCGGCGGGCGCCTGAACGCGGCCAGTGCCAATGCCAAACTCGGCACCGGCGAATTTCTGGTGGCCGAGGCCGACGAGTCGGACAAGTCTTTCCTGTTCCTGAACCCGGTCATTTCCGTGGTGACGAACATCGATGCCGATCACATGGATACCTATGGCCATGATTTCGCCCAGCTGCGGCAGGCCTTTGTGGACTTCCTGCACCGGCTGCCTTTCTATGGTGTGGCGGTGCTGTGCGTGGATGATCCGCATGTGCGCGAAATCATTCCTTTCGTATCCAAGCAGGTTGTGGGCTATGGCCTGGATGCCTCGGCCCAGGTCCGTGCTGAAAATGTGCGGGCGGTTGGCAGCCAGATGCATTTTGACTGCGTGCGCCAGAACGGCGATACGACGCGGCTGCCTATCGTGCTGAACCTGCCGGGCCAGCACAATGTGCTCAATGCCCTCGCGACGATTGCTGTTGCGTCCGAACTGGGCGTGTCCGATGCGGCGATCCAGAAAGGTCTCGCCGAATTCCGTGGTGTCGGCCGGCGCTTCGAGCGTTATGGCGAGGCCGTGCTGCCTTCCGGTGGGCACTGCACGGTGATCGATGATTATGGTCATCACCCGGTTGAAATGGCGGCCACGATTGCTGCCGCGCGAGGCGCCTTCCCGGGCAAGCGCCTGGTCCTGGCGTTCCAGCCGCATCGCTTTACGCGCACCCGCGACTGTTTTGAAGATTTCGTGAAAGTACTCGGTTCGGTGGATGCTCTGGTTCTCACCGAGGTGTATGCCGCTGGCGAGCCGCGGATCGTGGCCGCGGATGGCCGTGCGCTGGCACGGGCACTTCGCGTGGCCGGCAAGGTGGAGCCAGTGTTTGTCGAAGAGATTGCGGCGATGCCGGCAAGCATTCTCGAAGTGGCACGGGATGGCGACGTGGTGATGACCATGGGCGCTGGTTCGATTGGTGGTGTGCCTGCAAAGCTGGTCGCCAGCGATGTGTGATGGATTGAGGAACGATTTGTGAGCGATGCTGTGAAATCCTTTGGAAAGGTTGCCGTGCTGATGGGCGGGCCGTCTGCCGAGCGCGAGATTTCCCTCCTCTCCGGCAATGCCGTCCTGGCCGCCTTGCAGCGCGCAGGGGTTGATGCGCATGCCTTCGATCCGGCCGAGCGTTCGGTCTGGGAACTCAAGCAGCATGGGTTTGAGCGTGCTTTCATCACCCTGCATGGCCGCTTCGGCGAAGATGGTACGGTGCAGGGCGCATTGCAAACCCTGGGTATTCCTTATACCGGAAGCGGCGTGATGGCTTCCGCGATCGGCATGGACAAATGGCGGACCAAGCTGGTCTGGCAAGCAGCCGGTGTGCCGACGCCGAAATTCCGGATGCTCAAGCCGGGGACGGATTTCTCGGGTGTCATGGACGAGCTGGGTCTGCCGCTGATCATCAAGCCTGCCCGCGAGGGTTCATCGATTGGCGTGAGCAAGGTCAGCGTGCCCGCCGAATTCGGTCCGGCCTTCGATGCGGCGTACAAGCTCGATCCGCTCGTGATTGCCGAGGAATTCGTCAGTGGTCAGGAAATGACGGCTGCCGTGCTCGGTGAAACGGCCTTGCCGCTGGTGCGTATCGAACCCTTGCGCGGCGACTACGACTACCAGAATAAATACTTCACCGACAACGTGCGCTACCACTGCCCGGCAGGCATTGCGCCGGAAATCGAGGAGGTGGTGCAACGCGATGCGCTGCTGGCTTTCCAGGTTCTGGGCTGCCGTGGCTGGGCGCGGGCAGACGTGATTCTGCGCGAGGATGGCAGCTACAGCTTCCTTGAGATGAACACCGCGCCGGGTATGACAAATCATTCTCTGGTGCCGATGGCTGCGCGCGCGGCAGGCATCGATTTTGAAACCCTCTGCCTCACGATCCTGGAGCAGGCAAAACTTGACTGAGCATCAGCCCGCCTTCGGCAAGATGACTGCGACGCGAGGCCGCGAGGCTGGCGCACGTCCAGCCGAAGCGGGGTTCTGGCATCGGCCGGACTGGATGAATCTCGTGTCGGGATGTCTGATCCTGCTGGCATCGGTCATGTTCGGCATTGCGGGGTTCCGGTTTGTGGTCAAGCTGCCGCTCTTTGCGCTGAATGAGGTCATCGTGGTATCCCCGCTGGGGCACGTGACACATGCCCAATTACGGTATG
>Ga0316604_10003371_pt1 | contig 11282 bp, 12 predicted proteins | sample OWC_soil_day20_C_FD_207650 | JGI IMG/M metagenome (GOLD analysis project Ga0316604, IMG submission 207650) | Wetland soil microbial communities from Old Woman Creek delta, Ohio, United States - OWC_soil_day20_CT | ecosystem: Environmental > Terrestrial > Soil > Wetlands | place: USA: Ohio... | reverse complement strand
CGGCATCTTCGAGCAGCTTGCGGGCGCCGGCCACCTGTTCTTCGCCCATCCAGCAGCAGATCAGCGAACGGTTCAGCTTGTCGGCGACTTCGATGATCGCCTTGGCGACTTCCATCGGCTCGGTCATCGCCTGCGGCGACAGCATGACCAGCGTGCTGTCGACATTCGCGTCATGGGTCACGGCGAGGATGGTGTCGCGGTAGCGCTCCGGGGTCGCATCACCGCCAATGTCGATCGGGTTGCCGTGCGACCAGCCGATCGGCAGGAACTTGTTGAGCGCGGCCATCGTCTCGTTCGAGAGCTGGGCCAGCGGAATGCCGAGGTCGCCGGCACGGTCGGCGGCCATGGCGCCGGGGCCGCCGCCGTTGGTGATGATGGCGAGACGGCTGCCCTGCGGACGGAATTTGGAAGCGAGCGCCTTGGCGGCATAGAACAACTGGCCGACGTTGCGGACGCGGACGACGCCGGCCCGGCGGACGGCGGCATCGAACACGGTATCGGAGACGGCGGCCATGCCGGAGTGGGCGGCGGCGGCGACCGAGCCGGCTTCGTGACGACCGGCCTTGAGCAGGATGATCGGCTTGATGCGGGCGGCCGAACGCAGGGCGCTCATGAAGCGGCGGGCATTGCGGATGCCTTCGACGTACATCAGGATGTAGTGCGTGCGGCTGTCGTAAATCAGGTAGTCGAGAATTTCGCCGAAATCGATGTCGGCCGTCATGCCGAGCGAAATGACCGAGGAAAAGCCGACCTGATTGGCCTTGGCCCAGTCGAGCACGGCCGAGCACATGGCGCCGGACTGCGAAACCAGGGCCAGGTTGCCCGGGTTGGCGGTGATCTTGGTGAAGGTGGCGTTCAGCCCGAGTTCGGGACGGATGATGCCGAGGCAGTTGGGGCCGAGGATGCGCACGTTGTAGGAACGGGCGATCTCGATCACCTTGCGCTCCAGCGCGGCACCGATGTGGCCGGCCTCGGAAAAGCCGGCGGCGATGATGATGGCGTTGCGGACGCCCGAGCGGCCGCACTGCTCGATGATGTGGGGAACGGTCTGCGGCCGGGTGGCGATGATCGCCGTCTCGACGCGGGCGCCGATTTCCTCGATCGACTTGTAGGCCGGCTGGCCCTGGATGGTGTCGTGCTTGGGGTTGATGGCGTACAGCTTGCCCTTGTAGCCCTGATTCAGAATGTTCTTGAAAATGACATTGCCGACCGAATTTTCCCGGTCGGAGGCGCCAATGACAGCCACCGATTTGGGTTCGAATAATGAAGTCAGATAGTGCTGTTCAAGCATGGCAGGCCCCTTGTTAGGCTGTTATTGTGCATCGCACGATTCTGGCACAAAGACATGGTGATTGCCATTGCGGAGGTGGGGTTATTGACTATTCAGTCAGCGCGCAGTCCAGCATCATGGAGTGAGAAAGGGCGCGGTGTACCGGGCAGCGGTTGGCAATTTCGAGGAGGCGGCGGCGCTGTTCCGGCAGCAGGTCGCCTTCGAGCGTGATTTCCCGCGTAATGCGGTCACGCGGGATGCCATCAACATCGATCTTGTCGTGCCTGAGGGCGACGCTGATCCGGGTCAGCGGCAGGCCTTTCCGTTCGGCATACATGCGCAGCGTCATCGAGGTGCAGGCGCCGAGGCCGCTCATCAGGAAATCGAACGGGGCCGGGCCGGCATCGGCACCGCCGACGCTCACCGGTTCGTCGGCGATCAGCCGGTGCTGGCCGATAAGTACTGCCTGCTGGTATCTTCCCTGACCATTTTCCGCAACGACGACTCCCGACATGACCGACTCCCTGAACGAAATGGCCCGGATGATACCTCCATCCCCCTGGGTGGCCGGCCATCTCCGCTACCTCGCGCCAGGCGCCAGCGTGCTCGATCTGGCCTGCGGCAGCGGGCGCCACAGCCGTCTGCTGGCCAGCCTCGGGCACCCGGTACTGGCCGTCGATCGCGATGCCGAGGCGCTGGCCGGCCTGCACGGGCTGCCCGGCATCGAAACATTGCAGGCCGATCTGGAAGGCGATGCATGGCCGTTGGCCGGCCGCCAGTTTGCCGGCATCGTCGTCACCAACTACCTGTGGCGGCCACGTTTTGACGATCTGCTGGCTTTGCTGGTGCCGGGCGGCGTGCTGATCTACGAAACTTTCATGCTCGGTAACGAAGCCTACGGCAAGCCGTCCAGCCCCAAGTTCCTGCTCCAGTCGGGCGAGTTGCGCCAACGGGTGGCGGCCGCCGGCTGGCGTGAAATCGCCTTCGACGAAGGCTATACCGCCACGCCGAAGCCGGCCATGCGTCAGGCGGTGTGCGCGCAGCGCCCCTGAGTGATGGCGGCGGCCAGCCGTGCGATACCGGCGGCTGACAGATCGTCCGTCGTGAAGCAGGCGGGGTCCTGCATGCCGGTGTAGTTGCGGTCCTGCGAGCGCCGGTAGTGCGGGTCATAATGCAGGTCGAGCAGTTCGCGCACCAGTTCGGACCAGTTGCCGTTGTCGATCAGGCTCAACCAGTGACTCATCGTTTCCTTGCTCTGCTGGTTGTGCAGGGGTTTCAGGCGTTCAATCAGGAAGGCCGGGTCGTGCAGGAAATAGTCGTAGTCAGTCAGCAGAAAGGCGACGCGCGCTTCGACGGTGGCCTCGATGTTCAGGCAATTGCCGAGGCGGATGCGTTCGAGCAGGGCATCGGGCAGGTGCAGGCGGCCGATCTTGCGGCTCTCGGCTTCGACATAGACCGGGCGGGTCGGGTCGAAGGCGGCAATCGCCTGCAGCAGGCTGGTTTCAAACCATTTTTGCGCCGGCTGCGGCTGGCCGGGTAATACGCCGAGTACCGAGCCTTTGTGGCAGGCCAGGGTTTCGAGGTCGAGGACCTGTCCGCCCAGCTGGCCGATGGCCTGCAGGATGCGGGTTTTGGCACTACCGGTCGGGCCGCACATCACCTGGAAATCGAGGTGTTGCGGCAGCCGGGCCAACTCGGCGATGACGTGGCCGCGCCAGGCTTTGTAGCCGCCATCCAGTTGCCCGGCTTGCCAGCCGATAGCGCGAAAAATGGTCGTCATCGAGCCGCTGCGGTCGCCGCCGCGCCAGCAGTAGATCAGCGGTTTCCAGCTTTTGGGCCGGTCGAGAAAACGTTCGCGCAGGTGGCGGGCGATGTTTTCGGAAACCAGTGCGGCACCGATCTTCTTGGCTTCAAACGGGGAGACCTGCTTGTACAGCGTGCCGACTTCGGCGCGCTGCGCATCGTCGAGCACCGGGCAGTTGATGGCGCCGGGGATATGGTCTTCGGCAAATTCGGCGGGGGAGCGGACATCGATGATTTCATCGTAGGCCGCAAGGTCGGCGACGGTCGGGCGGTTCTGTTTCATCCGCCTATTTTAGCAAGGGCAGCAGGCGGGCCCAGACATGATCGAGAATCAAGGGCTGCGCGGCGGCCGTCGGATGCAGATTGTCGGCCTGGAAATAGGCGGCCTGGGCGGCGACCGGTTCGAGCAGGAAAGGCAGCAGGGTGCTTTTCCCGCTCGCCGCCAGTTCGACATAGCTGCGCTGGAATTCGGCGGCGTAGGGGCCGTAATTGGGCGGCAGACGCATGCCGACCAGCATGACCCGTGCCCCGGCCGCCCGGGCGGCGTCGTTCATCGCCTGCAGGTTGTCGCGCATCTGGGCCAGCGACAGGCCGCGCAGGCCGTCATTGGCGCCGAGGGCGATGATGACGATGGCCGGCTGATATTGTTTGAGGGCCGGCAGCAGGCGACTGCGGCCGCCGGCCGTGGTTTCGCCGGAGATTGACAGGTTGGCGACGCTATAATCGAAACGCTTTTCGGCCAGGCGTTGGCCGAGCAGTGCCGGCCAGGCCTGTTCGGGACGAATGCCATAGCCGGCGGATAGCGAGTCGCCGATGACCAGGATGGTTTTTCCGGCGAAGGCCGCCGGGGCTGAGCAAAGCAGGGCAAACAGCAAGAGGAATAGCCGCATGGCAGAAAAACCGGTCGTTGAAGTGGTGGGCTTGGGCAAGACGGTCGACAACGGCGGCGAGCCGCTGACGATACTGCAGGATATTTCTTTTTCGGTGCAGCCGGGTGAAACAGTCGCTATTGTCGGTGCCTCGGGCTCCGGCAAGTCGACGCTGCTCGGTCTGCTGGCCGGGCTCGACGTGCCGAGTGTCGGTGAAATCCGCCTCGACGGCGTGGCACTGGCCGCGCTCGACGAGGATGAGCGGGCCAAGCAGCGCGGCAAGTTGCTCGGTTTCGTTTTCCAGTCCTTTCAGTTGCTGCCTTCGCTCAATGCGCTGGAAAACGTCATGCTGCCGCTGGAATTGGCCGGTTTCAAGGCGTCCACCGCAGCAGCCAGCGACTGGCTGCAGCGGGTCGGCCTGGCGCATCGCCTGAAGCACTATCCCAAGCATCTTTCCGGCGGCGAGCAGCAACGGGTGGCGCTGGCCCGCGCCTTTGCCCCATCGCCGCGGCTGGTACTGGCTGACGAGCCGACCGGCAATCTCGATGCGGCCACCGGGCAGCAGATTATCGAACTGATGTTCGACTTGAATGCCCGGCAGGGCACGACCCTGATCCTGGTCACCCATGACGAAGCCATTGCCGCCCGCTGCGGCCGCGTCCTGCGCATTCAGGGCGGGCAACTGGCCGCCTGAAACCTATTTTTTCGGCTTCTTCTGGATCAGCAGGCTGCGCCGCTCGTCATCGGTATAGGCGTAGGCGATGCGCCCGTTCTTGACTTCGCCCATCACCACCATGTTTTCGGAAAGCGCTTCATGGTCGCCGGCGCTGAACGGGTGGTCGTAGGTCGTGATCACGCCATAAACCGGCTTGTTGAGGTTCTCCAGCGCCTGCCGGACCTTGCTGCCCTCGGTGCCGCCGGCCTGGATCATCGCGCCGATCAGCAGATACACCGAGTCGTAGCCCTGGGCGGCGGACACTGCAGACGGGATGCGCTTGGTCTGGTTGGCCTGGTGGTAGGCGACGATGAAACCGGTACGCCGCGAGTTGTTGGCCTCTTCGATAAAGGTTTGCGGCATGCGGGCGCCCTCGGCGTTCTTGCCGGCCGCCTCGATGAAATTGGGCAGCGACAGCGGCCAGCTGCCGATCATCGGCACGTTCCAGCCCATTTTCGCCCGCCCGTTGGCGATGCTGGCTAGTTCGGGACCGATGGCGTAGGTCAGGATCGCTTCGGCGCCAGCCTCCCTAGCCCGCTTCAGCGCCGGTGAAAGATCCGTGGTGCCGAGCTTGAAGCTCTCGACGGCGACTGGCTTCAGGTTGCGCAGGGCCAGTTGTTCAAGCAATTGCTCGCGGCCCTGTTCGCCATAGGCGGTGGTGTCGTGGAAGATGGCCAGCTTGCTGAAATGGCGGCGCTCGGTTGCCTCACGAATGATCATCGCCGACTGGATGGCGTCGCTGGCCGAGTTGCGGAACAGGTAGCTCTCGGGGAATTCCGGCGCCTTGAACTGGCTGACGATACGGGCGCCGGTGGCGACGTTGTTGATGACCGGGATGCGGGCATCCTGGTAAAGGCGCTGGGCGGCCATGGCGACGCCGGTATTGATGAAGCCGAGGCCGGCCACCACTTTTTCCTTGTCGATGATCTCCTGTACGACTTTCTTGCCGGTTTCCGGATCGGCCTTGTCGTCGCGTTCGACCAGTTCGAGGCGACGCCCGAAAATGCCGCCGCCGAGATTGATCTCCTCGGTCGCGATACGGACGCCGGCCAGCATCGACAGGCCCATCGGCGCCGAGGAGCCGGTGAACGGCCCGGTGACGGCAATGCGGATCGGTTCGGCGGTCGCCGCGCCGAGCGTGAGGGCGCCGAGCAAGCCGAGCGCCAGGTGACGAATGGTGAACATGGTGTCTCCGGAATTTTTTGTGTTGCGACACTAAACCGCGTCGAGGGGCGGGGCTATAGGGGGTTTCACCAAGCCGGTGCGGCCTGCCGCTCGATGATCCGGCGGGCGGCGCGCAGCCCGCTGCGGACGGCCCCTTCCAGCGTCGCCGGATAGTCGGCCCAGGTGTAGTCGCCGGCCAGAAAAACCCTGGGATGCGTCGTTGCGCAGCCGGGGCGGAGCAGGCCGGGGCGGGCCGACAGGGTGGCGCGTTTTTCGCGGATGACTTTCTGCCAGCTCGCTTGTTCGCCCAGGCCAAGTTCGCGCTGCAGGGTTGCGGCCAGCGCCTCGTCGTCGAGCGACTCCCAGGCGCCATGACCGCTCAGGACGCAGGCGAGCAGGCCATTGCCGCGGTCGACCACCCACTGGCCGTGTTTTCCGGCGAGGTTGATCAATGGAAAAGGCAACCCGGTTGTTGCCGAAAATTGCAGGTAGACCGTGGCAATCGGCTCGTAGTCGTAGCGGGCGCTCATCGCCGGCCACAGTTTGGCGGCATGCTGGGCGGCGGTGGCAATGATGGCGCCATCGAAGTGGCTGCCGTCGATGTCGACGCCGTCATCGCCTGCGGTCAGCGCTTCGATCCGCTGGCCAGCCCGGACTTCGGCGCCATGGGCGAGCAGCCAGCGTTGCGCCGGTTCGGCCAGCAACTGGCCGAAATCGACGTGCGGCAGCAGCAGGTCGGTATCGGCCCGGCGCGCACTGCCCAGGCTGTCGCGCAGCACGTTGGCGAACAGTTGCGCCGAAGCCTGTTCGGCCGCCGTGTTCAGCGCGGCGAGGCAGAGCGGTTCCCACAAGTGCCGGCGCAAGCGGCCGGTTTGTCCGGCGGCGTCGAGCCAGGCGGCGACCGTCATGTCTGTATCGAGCTGAAATTTGCGGGCTTTGACGCCTTCCATCCACCACGCCGTGGCGAGTTTCTCGCGCAGGCCGATGCCCTTCGCCGTCAGCAGCCCCCAGGCGACATTGAGCGGTGCCGGCAAGCAGGGTAGGGCGAGATGGAAGCCATCCGGTTCGATGACTTGCAGTGGCCGGCGCTCGAACAGCCGTTCGGGATCGGCCCCCAGTCGGCGCATCAGGGCCAGCGTTTCGCGGTAGGCGCCGAGCAGGATGTGCTGGCCGTTGTCCAGCTTGCGGCCATCGATGCTGACCGAGCGGGCCCGGCCCCCCAGTACGCGGCCGGCTTCGAACAGCGTGGTGTCGATGCCGGCAGCCGTCAGTTCGACGGCAGCGGCCAGGCCGGCCCAGCCGCCGCCGATGACGGCGACCGTGGTGCGTTGCTCAGGCAAACGCCCAGGTCTTCCAGGCGATCCAGATCTTGCGCACCGGGGTCAGCGCGATGCGCTGGTGCAGCACCTGGTAGTTCTCGCGCTTGATCTCGTCGAGCAGGGTGCGGTAGATCGCCGCCATGATCAGGCCGGGGCGCTGACTCTTGCGGTCGACGGCCGGCAACTGGGCAAAAGCCTGTTCGTAGTATTTCTCGGCCCGCTCGGTCTGGAACTGCATCAGTGCCGTGAAATTGTCAGAATACTTGCCGTTCAGGATGTCGGCGGCCGGCACATTGAACTGCTTCAGTTCGTCCATCGGGATGTAGATGCGGCCGCGCCGGGCATCCTCGCCGATGTCGCGGATGATGTTGGTGAGCTGGAAAGCCATGCCGAGGTCGTGCGCATATTTCTGTGTCTGCCGGTCCTGGAAGCCGAAGATTTCGGCGGCAAGCAGGCCGACGACGCTGGCGACGCGGTAGCAGTACAGCGACAGCCCTTTGAAATCGAGGTAGCGCGACTGCTGCAGGTCCATCTCCATGCCGTCGATGATTTCCAGCAGTTGTTCCTTGGGCAGGTTGAACTGGCCACCGACCGCCTTCAGGGCCAGGCCGACCGGGTGGGTCGGCTCGCCGCTGGCGATCCGCTCGACCTCCTGCCGCCACCAGGTCAGCTTGGTCGAGGCGATGGAAATGTCGTTGCATTCATCGACCACGTCATCGACTTCGCGGCAGAAGGCATACAGCGCCATGATGGCGCGCCGGCGCTCGACGGGCAGGAAAAGGAAGCTGTAATAGAAGGAGGAGCCGCTGGCGGCGCATTTCTCTTGGCAGTATTGTTCTGGGCTCATGGGGCTACATTGTAAGGGAACGGCCGACGAGAACCAGCCAGTCCCATTTGCCGAGCTTGGGCCGGCGGTGGAAGACGTCGCCGCGCACCTGGCGCAGCTTTTCGAGGATGCGCAGGCCGCCCTGGATGGTCAGGCGGATTTCCCAGCCGAGACGGCCGGGCAGGGCATGGACGAGCGGCGCACCGCGCAGCATCAGCGCCTGGGCGCGGTCGATCTCGAAATCCATCAGCGCCGCCCAGTTGGCTGACCAGCGATGGGCGGCAATGTCGTTTTCGCCGACCTTGAAATGCGGAAAATCGGTCTGCGGAATGTAAACCCGGTCTTTTTGCCAGTCGACCGCAACATCCTGCCAAAAGTTGATCAACTGCAGGGCGCTGCAGATGCAGTCGGATTGCTCCAGGTGTTCCGGCTCGGTCCGGCCGAACAGATGCAACACCAGCCGCCCGACCGGGTTGGCCGAACGGCGGCAGTAATCGAGCAGTTCCGGGTAGTCGGCGTAGCGCTGCTTGACCACGTCCTGGGCAAAGGCATCGAGCAGGTCGCGGAAAAGCTGGATCGGCAAGCGGTGCCTGTCAATGACTTCAGCTAGAGCGACGAACAGCGCGCCGTGCGGCGCCTGCCCGGCGGCGATCCGGTCCAGTTCCGCCTGGTAGGCGGCGAGGCCGGCCAGGCGCTCGGCCGGCCCGGCATCGCCTTCGTCGGCAATGTCGTCGGCGCTGCGCGCAAAATGGTAGATAACCTCGATCGGCCGGCGCAGTTTCGCAGGCAGCAACAGCGAGGCAACGGGAAAGTTTTCGTAGTGGTCGACCGGCATGGGGGCGGAAGTATAGAGGCGAAGGCCGGGACAGTGTTAGAATGCGCGCCGCCTGCCCAGGTGGCGAAATTGGTAGACGCACCAGATTTAGGTTCTGGCGCCGAAAGGTGTGGGGGTTCGAGTCCCTTCCTGGGCACCATGTTTTTTTAGAAGCTGAAAAAGCCGCTTTAATCCGAGGATTGGCGGCTTTTTGCTTTTCGCCTTCAGGATACCGTTCCCTATGATCGTTCGTCCCCGCCACCACTGGTTCCGCCTGCTGTTCGTCTGGCGCGGCTCCGTCTTGCCGGACATCATCGGCCGGCTGGCGCTGGTGCTCGTGGTTTCGGTGATCAGCGTGCTGAGTCGCGAGTGGTGGATGAGCGTCCATGCCAACTCGGCACTGAGCATTCCGCCCTTCACGCTGATGGGGGTGGCGCTGGCCATTTTTCTCGGCTTTCGCAACTCGGTCAGTTACGACCGCTTCTGGGAGGCACGCAAGCAATGGGGCGGCTTACTGGTGGTGGCGCGTTCGCTGGTGCGGCAGGTGTGCAGCAGCTTGCCCGGGCGCGAGCATGACTCGGTTCGGGCAGCGACGGTGCGCCGGGTGGCGGCTTTTGCCTATGCCTTGAAGCACCAGTTGCGGCAGACCGATGCCGCGGCCGATCTGGCCTTGCGGCTGGATGGCGCCTTGTTGGCCGAGGTTGGCGCGGCCCGTTTTCAGCCGCAGATCATCCTGCTCTCACTGGCCAATATGCTGGCCGATCTGCGGCGCCAGGGGCAGCTCTCCGAAATGCAGCTGTTTGCCATCGACAAAAGCCTCAATGTGCTGGCCGATACCTCGGGGGCGTGCGAGCGGATTGCCAGTACGCCGATACCCTATACCTATCGGGTGCTGATGAACCGGACGGTGATGGTCTATTGCCTGCTGTTGCCGGTTGGTCTGGCAACCAGTATCGGCTGGCTGACGCCGCTGATCGCCACCTTTGTCGCCTATACCTTTTTGGCGTTGGAGATGATCGGCGAGCAGATCGAGGAACCGTTCGGCACCGAAGCCAATGACCTGGCGCTCGATTCCCTGTGTCACACCATTGAGGTTTCGGTCTGCGAGATGGCCGGGTTGGCGCCGCTCGGCCAGCCGCCGGTGGTGACGGATTTCGTCCTGACCTGAGTTTTTAGCCCAGGCCCAGAACTTCGGCCATGAAGCGGGCGACCGGCATGCGAAAACCGGCTGCATTGCGATGTCCACCGCCGCCATAGCGGCTGGCGATTTCCGCTACGTCGAACGCGCCTTCCGAGCGCAGTGAAACCTTGGCTTCGCCGTCGGCAGCCAGTTGCCAGATCAGCCCGAAAGTGCCGCTCTGCTGCGCCAGTTGATGGCCAAGTTCCGAACTGAACAGGGCGCTGGTGTTGATCGCGATGCCTTCGATGGCTCGCCAGCTGAGTTCGTCGTCGCTGATGATCGGCAGGCCGTGGCGGGTTGCCTGCAGTGCGTCGATGGGTTCGCCGCGCAGGCGGGCCAGGCTGGGCAGGGCGCCACTGGCAAGTCGTTCGACTTCCTTCTGGAAGAACTGCTCGATGGCCTGGCCGTTGCCGAGCATCTCCAGGTAGCGGGGCGTGTCCGGTGTTGCCGTTGCCTGCACCATGGCATCCCAGGTTGTCAGCTCAAAGGGCAGTAAACGCAAGGCACGGCAAAAAGGACGGGTCGCCGGTAAGGCGAAGCGCCACAAATCCTGGTCTTCGATATGCGCCAGGGCGAGCGGGACGGGCGCCTCGTGAAAGTATTCCCAAGCCAGTCGGGTGCCGGATTTGCCGAGATCGAAAATGATGCTGAGCGGCAGCGATGGGGCGTGAAAGGTGTAGCTGCCATCATCGGCCGGCTGCAGCTTGTCCGCCCAGGCTTGGCAAGCCGAGGCGTGGTGGTCGATCTGGATGACCGCGTGGGCGAGTTTTGCCATCCGCTCCAGCGTTTCCGGCGGGAAGGAGAAATCGAGGATATACACGGTATGCCCGGCAATCTCGCTCATCTCCCAAGGGGCGCCATGATGCATCGGGCAATAGCGGGCGGCGCTGCCGAATCGCCGCCAGGCGGCATAGGCGGCGCCAAAGCCGTCAAGGCAGTCGGCGTGGTAGAGAATGCTGGTCGGCGTCTGCGTGGTCATGCGAACGGGTTCAGTAATGCGGCGGGAGTTCGTCGCGCAGGCTGAGCGCTTCGTTCGGCATCGCGGTCTGCATTTGTTCGCGCAAGGCCCGCATTTGGGTAATTAACAGGTCGATTTGCTGCTGCTGGCGAAAAATGGTGTGGTTAAGCTCGTCGATCATGTCTTCGGCGTAGCTTATCTTGATTTCCAGTTCGGTAATTCGGGATTCCATCGGCTGTCCTGTTTCCTTAAAATTCATTGGCTTGAGGCGCAGAGTGTACTTCGCTTCACAACTTTTCGTGAAAAGTTGTTGACGGTCCGGGTATTCGGTCTATAATGCGCACCTTCTGAAGGCGGTTAGCTC
>Ga0316604_10003369_pt1 | contig 11291 bp, 11 predicted proteins | sample OWC_soil_day20_C_FD_207650 | JGI IMG/M metagenome (GOLD analysis project Ga0316604, IMG submission 207650) | Wetland soil microbial communities from Old Woman Creek delta, Ohio, United States - OWC_soil_day20_CT | ecosystem: Environmental > Terrestrial > Soil > Wetlands | place: USA: Ohio... | reverse complement strand
GCATTCCCTTGCGCATCTCGTGCGCATGGTGCTCGAGGTCGAGCGGCCGGAAGAGTGAATACTGCATCGCAGCAACACGAATATTGAACGCTGCGGTTTAGGTATAAATCACGATTCTCCGGCTTTTTCACGCCGTGAACACTGCGCTGCATGCGACCACGGTGCGCAGCGCAGTTCCCCGCATCTGATCCTCCCTGCGGTTCCTGCTGATCTGGCCGTGCCTGTGGTCGCACCTTATTTTTTATGTCACACAAGCCAGCAGCGCAGGACGTTATTCCAGTCGTTGGAGTCATCGATCCCGATCCGGTAGCCCGGAACGGGCTGCGTACGCTGCTGCACGGCATGGGCGTGGACGTCTCGACGTTCGACAGCGCCGAGAGCTTCCTGCTGTCCGCCAACGGACGCCACCTCGGGTGCCTGATCGTGGACCTGCTGCTGCCCGGAATGTCAGGCCTCGAGCTGCTGCGGCGCCTGCGCAGCGCAGGCAACGACGTCCCGGTGATCCTGCTTGCGGACGAGTCCGACGTCCCGACGGCGGTAGCGGCGATGCGCGAGGGTGCGACGGACTTCATCGAGAAACCGTACGTGGACGTCGCCGTGCTGAAGCAGGTCCAGAAGCTGCTTCGGACTCCGCCGTCCCTTCCCGCCTGACGTGAGCAGTCTCGAAAGCTGGCGCGAGGAGAAGCAGTCCGCGTGGCTCTACCGCGAGCTTGCAGATTGCGAGCCGGACCAGAAGATCGCCGGCCTCTTCCGCGCACTCGCTACTGCCGCCGATGGCCAGGCCGAGAAGTGGCGCGCGCTGTCGACCGACGCGGTGCCCGAGTTCGCGCCAGCAATGCGCGCGAGGATCACGGTGCGGCTCGCGCGGCTCCTCGGCCCGCAGCGAATCAAGCCCGTACTTGCCGCAATGAAGGTGCGCGGGATTTCCGCGTATGACCGGCGCCGCGCCGTGCCCGGCCACCTGATGCCGACATCGGTGGCGCAGGTCGGCGTCCGCCACAAGGGGTACGGCGGGGGCAATCTTCGTGCGGCCGTGTTCGGCGTCAACGACGGCCTCGTGTCGAACACGAGCCTGATCATGGGTGTTGCCGGCGCCAGCGCCGGCGCCGATCTCGTCGTGACGAGCGGCGTGGCAGGCCTGCTGGCCGGCGCCTTGTCGATGGCCGCGGGCGAGTACATCTCGATGCGCTCGCAGCGCGAGATGTTCGAGTACCAGATCGGGCTCGAGCGGGACGAGTTGCACGAGTACCCCGAGGAGGAAGCGGAAGAACTCGCGCTCATCTACAACACGCGGGGCATGGACCTCGAGGAAGCGCGCCGCATCACGCGCGACCTGGTGAAGAACCACGACGCCGCGCTCGACGCGCTCGCACGCGAGGAACTCGGCCTCAATCCCGACGACCTCGGCTCACCCTGGGGCGCCGCGCTGTTCTCCTTCCTCGCATTTGCGGCTGGCGCGATCCTGCCGCTCGTGCCGTTCCTGTTCGGGCTCCCGCTCGGCAGCGCCGTGATTGCGGCCGCCGCGTGTGCCGGGGTCGCGCTGTTCGGGGTCGGCGCCGCGCTGAGCCTGTTCACCGGCCGCAACGCCTGGCTCGGCGGACTGCGCATGGTCGTCATCGGCGGCGGCGCAGGAGCCGTGACCTGGTTCATCGGCACCCTGCTCGGGGCTGCGATCGGCTGATCAGCGCTCCAGCAGCCGCTCGAGTTCGTCGAGCCTGCGCTCCAGCCGCGCGCGCTCCTCGATCAGGTCGAGGATCACCGCCACACCCGCGAGATTGACACCGAGGTCGTTCACGAGGCGCGCGGTGGCACGTGCCCGCACCAGCGCACTCGCAGGGAACGACCAGGCCTCCGGGGCGGGGCCGCGGGGCTCTATGACGCCCGCATCGACGAGTTCCGTGACCCAATGCCGGTCCACGCGCAGGTAGGTACAGAACTCACCGATCTCGAGCCACGCAGACTCATCGAGCATCTGGCCTTCGAGGATGCGATCGATGGAGCTCATCGCAGGCGCCTCATTGTCCGTGTTCCGCGCGCGGGTCGAAGGGCACCTCGCGCTTCATCTGTTCGAAGAGCTGTCGCGCGCGTGGACTGTCGGGCGGCAGCACGATCTTGAGCAGCACGAACTGGTCGCCCGGCGGATTACCCGGCAGGCCGCGGCCGCGCAGGCGCAGCTTCTGCCCGGCGTGAGCGCCAGCCGGAAGCTTCATGTCCACGGAGCCGCCGAGCGTCGGCACGGAAACAGTCTCGCCGAGCGCGGCTTCCCATGGTGCGACCGGCAGCGTGAGCGTGACGTCGCGGCCTTCCGCCTTGAAGAGCCGGTGCGGTCGGATGGTCACCTCGAGGAAGAGATCCCCTGGGGGTCCTCCGCCGACGCCGGGGCTGCCCTGGCCCGCGAGCCGGATCTGCTGGCCATCGGTCACACCGGCGGGAATCGACACCCGCAGCGTCCGCGGCTTGACGATCACGTGGCCGTCGGCGGTCATCTCGGGCGAGCGCAATTCGATCGTGCGCGTGCCGCCGCGGAATGCATCCTCGAGGTCCACTTCGACACGCGCAACGTGGTCCTGGCCCGCAGCCGTGAAGCCGCGGCCCGGCCGACCCGCGCCGCGCGCGTGGCCGAAGGGACTCTGCGCGCCGAACAACTCGGAGAAGAAATCGCTGAATTCGCCGGGTGCTTCGCCTGCGCGGCCGCGCGAGAACTCGAAGCCCTTGCCCCAGTCCGGAGGCGGGCGGAAGTCCTGGCCCTGGCGCCAGTTCGCGCCGAGCTGGTCGTAGGCGGCGCGCTTTTCCGGGTCCTTCAGGACCTCGTGCGCCTCCTGCAGCTCCTTGAACTTCTCCTCGGCGTCCTTTTCCTTGCTGACGTCCGGGTGGTACTTGCGGGCGAGCTTGCGGTACGCGCGCTTGATGTCCTCCTGGCTCGCGTCGCGCGCCACACCCATGACCTGGTAATAGTCCTTGAACCGCATACGCGTACTCTAGCGCCGGCGGGATCCGATCGGTCCCGCGATAACCCCCTACGTGGTGGCAGGTGCGCCGGCTGGCAAGGGGGCGGATAGCCCTTGGGGAGGGGCTTGTCCCGCCGGTTTGCGTCCCCATCTCGGGGCTCAGGGCATCACCCCGGACCGGAGCCACCATGTCTGCATCCCGCCAGGTCGTCTGCCAGCACTGCAACGGCGTCGTCGCCGTGCCTGCCGAGCGTCTCGGCGACGGCCCGAAGTGCCCCCGATGCCACACCGCGCTGTTCGAGGGCCATCCGATCACGCTGACGAGCGCCAACTTCGATCAGCACGTCGCGAAGAGCGGGGTGCCCGTGGTCGTGGACTTCTGGGCGCCCTGGTGCGGCCCCTGCCGGATGATGGCGCCCGCGTTCGAGGAAGCGGCGACCCGCGTGGAGCCGGCCGCGCGCTTCGCCAAACTCAACACCGACGAGGCGCAGGACATCGCCGGACGCTACGGCATCCGCAGCATCCCGACGCTGATCGTGTTCAAGGACGGCCGGGAGGTAGCGCGGCAGCCCGGGGCGATGGGGCTCGACGCGCTCACGCGCTGGGTCGGCTCCGCACTGCGCTGAGGCTCCGGCCTCAGGTCTTTTTCATCGGGCAGGTGCTGAGCCCGAACAGCGTATAGGCCGGGCAGAAGCGGAACACGCCGGTGGCCAGCATCACGAGGCCAATCAGGCCCAGGTAGCGCGCATTGCCCTCCAGCACGAAGAAGAAGGAAAGCAGCGCAATTCCGACCACGATGCGGATCACGCGATCGATTCCACCGACGTTGGCAGCCATGGTTGTCCCCTGCAGGTTGGCTGTCCTGATCCTAGGCCGCGACCGGCCGGATGTCTGTATGCACAGTCACCAGGCGTGATCCGAAGGCGTCCACGAATCGAAGAATTTCGGCTGAACGTCGCGACGCAGGCCCTCTTCCACTACCCCCTACCCCCTGATCACTACCCGCTATCTGCGATCCGCTGTCCGCCAGCCGCTTCCTCCAGCGCGACCAGCAGGTCCTTCGCATCGACGTGCTCGCCGGGCCTCGCCACGACCTCCACGACCTTCCCGTCGCGATCGGCGCGCACGCTGGTCTCCATCTTCATGGCCTCGATCGTGACCAGCACGTCGCCGCGCGCGACCTCCTGACCGACCATGACGTTGACCGTCGCGACCGTGCCCGGCATGGGCGCGCCCACCTGGTCCGGATGATCTGCCTCAGCCTTGCGTCGAGGAGGACGTTTCGCGACCTTGCTGCGGTCCGGCACCTTGACGGAACGCGGCTGGCCGTTCAGTTCGAAGAACACGGTGCGCGTGCCATCGTCGTGCACGTCGCTGGTGGCGACGAGGCGGATAATGAGGTGCTTGCCGCGCTCGAGGTCGACGGTGATTTCCTCGCCCGGTTCGAGCCCGTAGAAGAACGCGCGCGTCGGCAGGCCGCTCGTGTCGCCGAAGTGGACGCGATCGGCCACGTAATCCGTGAACACCTTCGGGTACATGAGCCACGAAGCGAACTCGTGGTCCGTGATCGCGCGCGGCAGCTTCGCCTGCAGGTCTTCACGCGCCCTGGCGAGATCGACGGGCGGCAGGATTTCGCCGGGGCGCCCTGCAAGCGGCGTGGCACCCTTCAGGATCTTCTCCTGCAGCCGGGGCGGGAACCCGCCGTACGGCTGGCCGATGTCGCCGCGAAACAGCGAGACCACCGATTCCGGGAAGGCGACCTCGACCTCCGGATCCAGCACGTCCGCGGTGGTGAGGCCACTGGTCACCATCATGAGCGCCATGTCGCCCACGACTTTTGACGACGGCGTCACCTTTACGATGTCGCCGAACATTTCATTGACCTGCGCGTAGGCTTTCGCCACCTCGTGCCAGCGCGTGTCGTCGGTGCCGAGCGAGCGCGCCTGCTCGCGAAGGTTCGTGTACTGGCCGCCTGGCATGCCGTGCACGTAGACCTCCGACGCGCCCGAGCGCATCTCGGTCTCGAACGCGGCGTAGCCGTGGCGCACCTGCTCCCAGTAGTTCGAGAGAATGCGGACCTTGTCCGGATCGAGGCCGCTCGCGCGCGGGCCAAAGCGCAGCGCCTCGACGATCGAGCCCAGGTTGGGCTGCGACGTGAGGCCGCTCATCGCGTCCATCGCGCCGTCCACCGCGTCGACACCCGCCTCGATCGCCATCAGCACGCTCGCCGCCGCGATGCCGCTCGTGTCGTGCGTGTGGAAATGCACCGGGATGCCGATCTCCTCCTTGAGCGTCTTCACGAGCGTGAGGGCCGCACGCGGCTGGCAGAGCCCCGCCATATCCTTGATCCCGAGGATGTGGGCGCCGGCCTTCTCGAGTTCCCTGGCGAGCGTCACGTAGTAGCGCAGGTCGTATTTCGTCTGGCGCGGGTCGTTCAGGTTGCCCGTGTAGCAGATCGCCGCCTCGCACAGCCGGCCGGTCTCCCGCACCGCGTCGACCGCGACCCGCATGTTCTCGACCCAGTTGAGCGAGTCGAACACCCGGAACAGATCGATGCCGTTCTTCGCCGCCTGCCCGACGAAGTAGCGCACGACGTTGTCGGGGTAATTCGTGTAACCCACGGCGTTTGCGGAGCGCAGCAGCATCTGCAGGAGCAGGTTCGGCATCGCCTCGCGGAATGCGATCAACCGGTCCCACGGGCATTCCCGGAGGAAGCGCATCGCGACGTCGAACGTCGCTCCGCCCCAGCATTCCACCGAAAAGAGTTCCGGCGCGAGGCGCGCATAGGCCGGAGCGATGGCCGCCATGTCCTTCGTGCGGAACCGCGTGGCGAGCAGCGACTGGTGTGCGTCGCGGAAGGTCGTGTCCGTCAGCAGCACCTGCTTCTGGGCCAGCATCCACTGCGCGAACTTGTCCGGGCCCAGTTCGTCGAGAATCTGTTTCGTGCCACGCGGCGGGGGATCGACGAGTGACAGCTTTGGTGGCCGGGGCTCGATCGTGCGCGTCGGCTTCGCGCGACCCACGACCTCAGGGTTCCCGTTCACGATGACGTCACCCATGAAACGCAGCAGGCGCGTGGCGCGATCGCGTTTCCGCGGAAACCGAAACAGCTCGGGTGTCTCGTCGATGAATTTCGTCGTGTAGTCGGCACGCTCGAAGCGCGGATGCGTGACCACCTGGTCGAGGAAGCGCAGGTTCGTCATCACGCCGCGCACGCGGAACTCCCAAAGTGCGCGGTGCATGCGCGCGTTGGTTTCCTCCGCGGTCGGCGCCCAGGCCGTGACCTTCACCAGCAGCGAATCGTAGGAGCGCGTGATGAATGCGCCGGTGTACGCCGTGCCTGCATCGAGCCGGATGCCGAAGCCGGCCGGGCTGCGATACGCCGTGATGCGCCCGTAGTCCGGGATGAAGTTGTTCTCGGGGTCTTCCGTGGTCACGCGGCTCTGGATTGCGTGGCCGTTGATGCGGATGCCAGCCTGCAGCGGCACGCCACTCTCCGGCGTACCGATGACCGCACCCGCCGCGATGCGGATCTGCGCCTTGACCAGGTCGATGCCGGTGACCATCTCGGTGACCGTGTGCTCGACCTGGATGCGCGGGTTGACCTCGATGAAATAGAATTGCCCGGTATCGGCATCCTGCAGGAACTCGACCGTGCCCGCGTTCAGGTACTGCACCGCGCGACCGATGCGCAGTCCGAGTGCGCACAACGCCTCGCGCTGCGCGTCGTCGAGGAACACGGCAGGCGCGCGCTCGACGACCTTCTGATTGCGCCGCTGCACCGTGCAGTCGCGTTCGAAGAGGTGCACCAGGTTGCCATGGAGGTCGCCGAGGATCTGCACCTCGACGTGCCTTGCGCGACGCACCAGCTTCTCGAGGTACACCTCGTCGTTGCCGAATGCAGCCTTGGCCTCGCGACGCGCAGCGGCGACCATCTCGGCCAGTTGCGACTCCGCCTCCACGACGCGCATGCCGCGCCCGCCGCCGCCCCAGCTGGCCTTCAGCATCACGGGATATCCGACCTCGGCGGCGAGCCGTGCGGCCTCGCGATCGTCATACGGCAGTGGTGGCGTCGCGGGCATCACGGGCACGCCCGCCGACACCGCAAGCTCGCGAGCCGTCACCTTGTTGCCGAGCCGGCGCATGATGTGCGGTGTCGGACCGATGAAGAGGATGCCGGCGCCCGCGCAGGCTTCCGCGAATTGCGGGTTCTCGGACAGGAATCCGTATCCCGGATGGATGGCGTCCACGTGCGCCTCGAGCGCCACGCGGATGATGTCGTCGATGTCGAGATACGCCTCGACCGGTCCTTTGCCCTCCCCCACGAGGTAGCTCTCGTCTGCCTTCATCCGGTGCAGCGAGAAGCGGTCCTCCTGCGAGTAGATCGACACCGTGTGGATGCCGAGCTCGTTGGCGGCCCGCATGACGCGGATGGCGATCTCGCCGCGGTTGGCGACGAGCAGGGTCTTGATCTTGCGGACGCTGCGCATGTGGGCAAGTGACCGGGTCGTCGCGTGAAACGCGGGAGGAAGCCGGATGATAAGCTCTGGCCCAACCATGCATGCAATTGCCGTCCACGGCGGTGCCGGGGCGCTCGCACCCGCCGACCTCACGCCCGAAGGCGAGCGGGCCTACCGGGCGGGCCTCGAGCGCGCTTTACGGGCGGGGTTCGCGATCCTCGATCGTGGCGGCGCAAGCCTCGACGCGGTCGTCGCCGCAGTGCAGGCGCTCGAAGACGATCCGCTGTTCAACGCCGGCCGGGGCGCGGTGGTCGCCGCCAACGGCGCGCACGAACTCGACGCTTCGGTGATGGACGGTCGCGACCTGAGGGCCGGCGCCGTCACCGGCGTGCGTCACGTGCGCAGCCCCATCGAGCTTGCGCGACTCGTGATGGAACGCTCGCCACACGTGATGCTTGCTGGGCCCGGTGCGGAGGAGTTCGCGCTGGAGCAGGGACTGGCACCGGTCGCGAATTCCTATTTCGCAACCGAGCGCCGGCGGCTCGAGCTCGAGCGCATGCTGCACGGCGACCTGGACCCGAGCCGCGAGTCGCTGATGGGAACGGTCGGCGCGGTGGCGCTCGACGCCCATGGGAACCTCGCCGCCGCAACCTCCACGGGCGGCATGACCGGCAAAAAGTGGGGACGCGTCGGCGACTCACCGATCATTGGCGCGGGGACGTATGCCGCCAACGATTGCTGCGCAGTCTCGGCGACCGGCCACGGCGAGTTCTTCATCCGGGCCGCGGTCGCGCACGAGATCGCCTCACTTATGCGCTACCGGGGTGTGGGTGTGCAGGACGCAGCCGACGAAGTCGTCATGCGCCAACTCGTGCGACTCGGGGGTTCCGGTGGGGTGATCGCGATCGGGCGCGACGGCCGCATCGCGATGCCGTTCAACTCGCAAGGCATGCTGCGTGGCGCCATGGATTCTCTCGGTCGCGTGACGACCGGGCTCCTGGTCGACTAGGCGCTCCCGCTCAATCCCGTTGGACCACTCTCAGCCTTGTCGCGAGGCTGCCTGACGCGCGTCAACCGGACCTCGTACGGGTCCCGAGCCGGGGATGTCCCAGGACCCTTCTGCAGTGTCAAGACCTTGCCGCCGGTGACCATCCCGCGCGAATCAGGGGAAGATGCCGCTCATGACAACCGTGTTGCACCGGAAGAGGGTGTCCCTCAGGCGCCGAAATAGCGCGCGAGGTACTCGTCGAAGCTGATCTTGTCGGTGGCTTCGATGTGCGCCTGCTCCGCAAGCGACGCCTCCGCCTCGGCCGAGAACTCGTCCTGCCGCGACTCGTTGGGCGAATAGAGTTCGAGGAAATAGCTCTTGTGGACCCCGGACATGCGCAGCGCGAAGTTGAAGAACGACTCCTCGTTGATGCGCATCTCGTCCAGTGTCCGGGCCGCGGGGGTGAGGGACACGTCGCGGACCTTGGCCGCCTGGACCTCGAGCGCGGTCGTGTGGGGGCGCTGCGGGTCCCCCTCGTCGAGCAATTCGCAGACGCCGCGCATCGAATCGACGATCTCATTCGCCCAGTCGCGCAGCTGGACGTCGCGGCCGTCGCGTCGCAGGGCGAGGCCGGGTTTGCGGCCCTCCCTAGCCACGCGCACGTGATTCCCGTCCAGTTCCTGCTGCTCGGGGGTCTCGATCGGCGGGCTGGCGCTCAGCACGCAATAGGCCGCGAAGGCTTCGAGGAACCGCAGCTTGTTCTGGTTGACGCCGACCGGGTCGAACGCGCTCACGTCCAGCGAGCGCATCTCGACGTACTGCACGCCGCCGCGACGCAGGGCCTTGGTCGGCCGCTCGCCGGTCTGGGTCACGCGCTTCGGGCGGATGAAACTGTAGTACTCGTTCTCGATCTGCAGCACGTTGGCGTTCAGCTGCCGGTATTCGCCGTCCACCTTTACGCCGATCTTCTCGTAGTCGGGGTGCGGGGTCGTGATGGCACGCGTCAGGTCGCGGACGTAGTGGTCCAGGCTGTTTACGGAGACGTTCAGGCTCGCCTGGCTGGTGTTTCGGTAGCCAAGGTCGCTCATGCGCAGGGACGTTGCGTAGGGCGCGTAGAGGCTGCCCGGGACGAAGTCCTTCAGCCAGTCGACCTTGCGTCCCTGCAGGAAGGACGGGCAGATCGCCGGGGAGTTGCCGAAGAGGTAGAGCACGAGCCAGCCGTGGCGGCGGTAGTTCCGCAGCAGGGCGAAATAGGCGTCGGAGCGGAAGGCCTGACCGGACTCGTGGCTCTGCAGCAGGTCCGCCAGGACCGGCCAGAAGTGCTCGGGGAACGAGTAGTTGAAATGCACGCCGGAGATGGCCTGCATGACCCGGCCGTAGCGGTGGCCGAGGCCGACGCGGTACGTGGTTTTCATCTTCCCGACGTTCGAGCGGCCGTATTGCGCGATGGGGATGCTTTCCTCGCCCTTGATCGCGCACGGCATGCTGGTCGCCCATAGGAGTTCGTCCTCCAGGTGCCGGTAAACGAACTGGTGCAGGTCGCAGAGGTACTGGGTGAGCTCCCAGGTGTTCGGGAAGGCCGGCGTGACCAGCTCGAGCAGCGCCTCGGAGTAGTCGGTGGTGATGTGCTCGTTCGTCAGGGCCGACCCCAGTGCCGTCGGGTGGGGGGTCTTGGCGATCAGGCCCCTCGGCGTGACCCGTAGAGACTCCTTCTCGAGGCCCTTCAGGCCGCCCTGCAGGGCGGCAGCGGCCCGGGCGTTCACCAGGCCGGCCAATCGGCGGTCGAAGGTGTGGTCGAGGGGCATGGCCGCTCGTGGCTCGAAAACGGGGGGCTAGGGTAGCAGAAGCCGTTGAACGGCCCGAATCGATGATTGCTGGCGGGAGACGCCGCAGATCCCAAATGCCCTAAACTGGGCTCATGCTGGCGCGACCGCTGGTTCTGTTTCTCATATCGTATTGCGTGATGGTGTGCCCGGCGCCTGCGAGCGCAGACGACACCATGCGCTGCGGAAGCCGCCTGGTCAGCACCGGTGACGGCAAGGACAAGGTGCGCACGCTCTGTGGCGATCCCACGGACGTCGCGTTCGTCGGCACCATCGGGCGACGCGGCTACTACACGGAGGGCCCGTACGACTACTCGTTCTTCGGACCGGCGTGGGTCGAGCTCCCCGTCGAGATCTGGACCTACAACTTCGGCTCGAGCAAGTTGCTGCGGAAGCTCCGCTTCGTGGGCGACGAACTCGTCGACATCCGCACGAATGGCCATGGGTACTGAACGGCGGATCGTCGTGCTCACAGCCCTGCTGCTTCCGTGTTTCGCGGCCGCGGACACCATGCGCTGCGGCAGCAAGTTGATCAGCGAAGGCGACACCATCGACAAGGTACTCGCGCTTTGCGGCGAGCCCGTGGCAATGCATCGTACGTGGATCACGCGCCAGCCGCGCTTCGAGTATGGCGGCCAGGAAGTGCCCTTTCCCGGACAGGAAGACGTGCCGGTGGACCTGTGGACGTACGACTTCGGCGCGAACAAGCTGATGCGGCGCGTTCGGTTCGTGGCAGGAAAGGTCGAGTCGATCGAGACGCTGGAGCACGGGACCAATCGCTGACTCAGGTCATTGCTGAGCCGCAATCCAGCGATCGACCTTCGCCTCGAGCACCGAGAGCGGCAGTGATCCGCCGTTCACCACCTGCGAGTGAAACGCGCGGATATCGAAGCGCGGGCCGAGCTTCTGCTGCGCGCGCTGACGCAACTCCAGGATCTTGAGCTGCCCCACCTTGTACGCGAGCGCCTGCCCGGGCCACGCGATGTAGCGCTCCACTTCCGCCGAAATGTCTGCCTCGCCCATCGCCGTATTGGCGCGGAAATAGTCGATGGCGCGCTCGCGCGTCCACCCC
>Ga0316604_10003368_pt1 | contig 11292 bp, 11 predicted proteins | sample OWC_soil_day20_C_FD_207650 | JGI IMG/M metagenome (GOLD analysis project Ga0316604, IMG submission 207650) | Wetland soil microbial communities from Old Woman Creek delta, Ohio, United States - OWC_soil_day20_CT | ecosystem: Environmental > Terrestrial > Soil > Wetlands | place: USA: Ohio... | reverse complement strand
CCGTAAACAGGGTAATATGAACAGGAACAATAACCAGCTTCGCACCTCAAATATTTTTTTATGCTGAAATATGATTGCTGGCAAAGATATAAAATAAGTCCATCGTCTATAGGTGCTCTGCATCTTTTCTGTATGATCCGGGCTGTATCCCTTTGCGCTGTTTAAAATAATGTGATAAATGACTGGCATCCGTAAAGCCGAACTCGAAGGCAATCTGCTTCATCGTTACTGTACCCGAAGCTATCCGGTTTTCTATTAGCTTAATCCGGTAGTCGTTGACATAATCCCGGTAACTTACATCGAAGTTTCGCTTGAAATAAGCACTGAAATAATTAGGGCTTATGTTGAAGTGGCTGGCGATATGCCTGATCTTAGTTAATGAGGGGTCGTAGATATGCTGATGAATATATGAGATCATTTCCTCTTTGTCGGGCTGTCCCTGGTCGATTCTCACATTCATACGAATCATCGCCTCTCTGATCAGCCCGAAAACCGACAATACCTGGAAGTACATCAACGGTGAGTTCGATATATCCTTCTCCTGTTTCCAATAAATGAGCAGGTTATCGATCGTATTACGCAGCACCACTTTCCCAGCCTCATCCATTACCGGCTTCATTTCCTTGAGAAGGGTAAGGCGCATGATCTTTTCAGGAGAAGCAGACAGGGAAAGATAACTTCGTCCACTGAAATAACTGTCTGTAAATTTTATAAAGATAAACCGGCTCCGCTGGCCGATTTCAAAATAATGCTCATCCTCAGGAGAGATCAAAAACAGGTCTCCCGCCTCATATGGAATTCTGTTATTGTTATGCTGGTGGATGCCATCACCCTTATATACATAAATCATTTCGTAATAAGTATGGCTATGCACCGGCAAATGGTAGACGTCTGTATCCATTTCGTCTATTTCAAGTGGCTCAAACTGTCTCCGCTTCATCTATTAAATTTACAATAATATATCCTACATATACCATTTTCGCCAAAGAATACTACAGGAACTTTGCAGATGAATACACCTGAGTGTAATGCTCTTTTAGCCTGTACTACTTACACTCCTATTGTTAATTAAATAATTAAATATGCAAGCAGCACAAAATGCTGGTGTTTCGTTGTCGAGAGTCCGTTCGACCATAGCGGAATTCGTTGCTTTTACCTTTATTGGATACTTTACCATTGGTCTTGCACTGGCGGTATTACCATTCTTTATTTATCACGACCTGGGTTTTAGTACAATGACTGCAGGTGTAGTGATCAGTCTTCAATACATTACGACTTTCCTTTTCAGAGGGTATGCTGGTAGCATCGTTGACAAACAAGGACCTAAACCCGCTGTGATAATGGGGATGATTGGTTTTGGCGTGAGCGGAGCGCTCCTGGTTGTCGCTTATTTCTTTAAAGGTATTCCTGCGCTGAGTCTTTCTTTGCTCATTGTGACCCGCCTTACGACTGGTTTTGCTGAAGGGATGATTGGCGCGAGTCCTATTAACTGGGCCATCCTCGCTGTAGGAGATGAACATACCAGCAAGGCGATCTCTTATAATGGTATTGGTAGCTATGGCGCATTGGCCATCGGCGCTCCTTTTGGTGCTATACTCCACCACAATTTTGGAATGAGCACTATGGCTGGTCTGATTATGATATGTGGTATCGTGGGATATTATTATGCCAGGGGTAAAACACCTTTGAAATCTACATCTACCGCCCCAAGACAACCTTTCATGGATGTATTCAAAACGGTGACACCGTTTGGTGTGTGCCTGGCGCTGGGAGGTTTAGGTTTTGGCACCATTTCTACTTTCATCACTTTGTATTATTCTCAACTGGGATGGCAGGGTGCTGTAATGTGCCTGTCTACCTTCAGTATCAGCTTTATACTGGGTCGTCTGTTCTTCGAAGATTACATCAACCGATATGGTGGTATGAAGACGGCGATCTTTTGTCTGCTCACAGAAGCCATTGGTTTGGCCATTCTCTGGCAGGCATATAGCCCGCATATCGCACTGGTAGGCGCTTGTATTGCCGGGTTTGGTTTTTCGCTGGTATTCCCTGCACTGGGAGTAGAGGCGGTGAAACTGGTGCCTGCATCCAACAAAGGGGCGGCTTTGGGTGGCTATGGCTTATTTATTGACCTTTCTCTGGGCATTACCGGCCCACTGGTAGGCCTTGTGGAGAGCACTTTTGGCATGGGACATATCTTTATGTTCAGCATGGTGATGGTGTTCACCGGGTTTATCATTGCCGTGCTCATAAATTACTGGCAGCATAAAGGCGAAATTCCTGTGCGCTAAAATCGCGGATAAATACCCACCTTTGCAGAATGGCGGGTATTTATTTGCATATTCCTTTTTGCAAGCAGGCTTGTTACTATTGCAATTTTCATTTCTCTACTTCATTGGCGCAGGAGCCAGCAGTAGTAACAGCCTTATTAAAGGAAATTGAGTTACAAACAGCATATCTGTCTGGCGAACCTATTAATACAATCTACTTTGGAGGCGGTACGCCAAGTTTGTTACCTGAAAAAGACCTGCTCCGCTTATTAGAAGCAATTCATAAAAACTTTACTGTCAATACTGGTGCCGAAGTGACGCTGGAAGCCAATCCGGATGATCTGACTCCTGAAAAGCTGCATATGCTGCAAAATGCGGGTGTCAACAGACTGAGTATTGGTATTCAGTCCTTTCACGAGGAAGACCTGAAATGGATGCATCGCGCACACAATGCTAAGCAGGCAAAAGAGTGTATTCTCCACGCGCAGGATGCAGGATTTGAGAACATGACAATTGACCTGATTTACGGCGGCCCAACCCTGACTGATGCAGGGTGGGAGTACAATGTACAGCAGGCAGTGGATTTGAAAGTTCCTCATCTTTCCTGTTATGCACTGACGGTGGAAGCAGGTACCGCATTAGATCATTTTATCAAAAAGAAGAAGATACCTGCCATAGATGCAGATAAAGCAGCCAGACATTTTGAGCAATTATTGAAATGGACAGAAGATGGTGGATATGAGCAATACGAGATTTCAAACTTTGCCTTAAAAGGATGGCATTCACGGCACAATAGCAGCTATTGGCAAGGGGCGCCCTATCTGGGTTTAGGTCCTTCAGCTCATAGTTTTGACACAAAGTCAAGACAATGGAATGTGGCTAATAATGCATTGTATATAAAAAGTCTGGAACACGGGAAATTGAACTTTGAAAAAGAGGAATTGACACCCGTAATGATGTTGAATGAATACTTAATGACATCGTTAAGAACTTCAGCAGGATGTGATCTAACCACCATTGCCGACAGATTCGGAAATGACAAAAAAGAAAAAATTCAAAAAGAGGTTGCTAAGTATTTGTATAAAGGCTGGATGCGTCAGGAAGGAGAGAAGCTAATGCTAACACCAGCAGGCCGGCTATTTGCAGATGGTATAGCCTCCGAATTATTCTTCTAAAAAAAAACGCCCCCCAGGGCTGGGGGGCGGGAAAATATTTATTTAACTCCAAATTTGTAAATACACTCAGAAGTATAAGTAGCACCTGGTTTCAACACCACGCTTGGAAACGCCGGCTGATTCGGAGAATCAGGAAAATGCTGTGTTTCCAGACAGAAAGCTCCACGATGTACATAAGTCTTATCATCCTTACCCTTATCGGTACCATCTAAGAAGTTACCACCATAGAACTGTACACCTGGCTCAGTTGTCCATACTTCTAAAGTACGGCCACTGGTAGGATCTTCTACCTTCGCTGCCAGAGACAACTCATTACCTTTCTTGTTAAGTACATAGTTATGATCATAACCACGACCAAATTTCAGCTGCTCAAAGTCTGCATCTACTCTCTCTCCAATCTTGGTCGGAGTAGTGAAATCCATTGGCGTACCTTTTACTGCTTCTAATTTACCAGTAGGAATCAGCGTGCTATCTACAGGAGTAAACTTATCTGCATTGATGGTCAGGATCAGATCATTGATATCACCATTACCAGCACCATGCAGGTTAAAGAAAGAGTGGTTAGTTAAGTTAACAACAGTTGCTTTATCTGTAGTAGCTGAATAATCGATTTTCAGTTCATTACTGTCAGTCAGCGTGTAAGTGAGGGTGATATCCAGGTTACCAGGATAACCTTCTTCACCATCTTTTGATACGTAGTGGAGTTTCAGTGAGTTAGGGGCAGTTTGCTCAGCATCCCAAACCACATCGTTGAAACCTTTTTTACCACCATGCAGGTGATTTTGGTTATTGTTGGTTGCCAGTGTATATTCTTTGCCATCCAGTTTGAACTTTCCCTTTGCAATACGATTACCGTAGCGGCCTACGATACCACCATAGTATCTTTCTTTGGTGCTAACATAGCGGGAGATGTTGTCATACCCCAGTTCTACATCTTCCAGCTTGCCCGATTTATCAGGCGCCAGCAGACTTACGATTTTACCGCCATAGTTTGTAATGGCAACCTGCACATTACCTTTACTTTTCAGGTAATACAATTTTGTCTGTTTACCGTCTACCGTGCTGTCGAAACGTGCAGCAGGTATCTTCCCTTCGATTGAAAGGCTGTCTTTAGTGGTCTGCATACTGTCTACTGAATTATTATTGGATTTTGTACCAGACTGGCAGGCGCTTAAGCTAACAGCGGCTGCCACCGTGAGTAGTGGAATAATGTTTTTCATGCATTGGAAGTTATAAGGGTACAATATACGCTTTTCTGTCTAAAAGCAAAGAGGGCCCGACATAATGATGTCGGGCCCTTTAACTATTTTTCAAGGTAGTAATTACCAACCCAGCAAATAAGAGAATATCAGCGGTGCTACGATCGTAGCATCAGATTCCACGATAAATTTCGGTGTATTGATATCCAGTTTACCCCATGTGATCTTCTCATTAGGTACTGCACCTGAATAAGAACCATAAGAGGTAGTAGAATCAGAAATCTGGCAGAAGTAACCCCAGAAAGGAACATCATGCCATTCCAGATCCTGGTACATCATTGGTACCACACAGATTGGGAAGTCACCAGCGATACCACCACCAATCTGGAAGAAACCAACACCTTTACCACCGGAGTTGTGTTTATACCAGTCAGCCAGCCAGATCATGTATTCAATACCACTCTTCATGGTAGAAGGCTTCAGTTCACCCTTAATGCAGTAAGAAGCGAAGATATTACCCATGGTGCTATCTTCCCATCCTGGTACTACGATAGGAATATTCTTTTCAGCAGCAGCAAGCATCCAGCTATTCTTTGGATCGATCTCGTAGTGTTCTTTCATCACACCACTCAGCAGCAGCTTGTACATATATTCGTGCGGGAAGTAACGTTCACCTTTATCTTCCGCATCTTTCCAGATCTTGTGGATATGTTCCTGTATGCGGCGGAAAGCTTCTTCTTCAGGGATACAGGTGTCAGTTACACGGTTGAAACCATCCTGCAGCAGGTCCCACTCTTCCTGAGGGCTCAGGTCACGGTAATGAGGAACTCTCTTATAGTGCGTGTGCGCTACGAGGTTCATGATATCCTCTTCCAGATTCGCGCCGGTGCAGGAGATGATGTCCACTTTCCCCTGACGGATCATTTCCGCGAAGGAGATACCCAACTCGGCAGTACTCATCGCACCCGCCAGAGATACCAGCATTTTGCCCCCTTCCAGTAAGTGAGCTTCATATCCTTTAGCAGCATCCACCAGTGCAGCCGCATTGAAGTGGCGATAGTGGTGCTGGATAAATTGAGAAATTGGACCTTTGTTCATTTCCGTTGTTGAATAAGTTTAAATCTTGAAACAGAGGGGCAAAGGTAAGGATTTTGAAAAGATTTCAATTCAGGCGCAACAGGGGAGCAGGTTATCATTTTGCTAATGACTATAAAAATTTTGCTAGTGACTGTAAAAACAAAAACCGGGGTAATAAATACCCCGGTTTCCAAAAATTAACAATAGTCTTCTTTAACTTAAAAGCAGGTTATGCTTTTTTCAGGCGCTGGTGTACGCTCAGGTCGCCGTTAGCACTTGCTTTGATCACCTTCCAGGTATTGTTACCTTCCAGTGTTACATAATACGCTGTATTACCATCACTCTGGAACTCTACTACCCAACGGATAGCTTCGTTTGGATAACGCTGCGCCAGTTTTGAAGCAACAGACAGCGGGAGGTTGGCTGCGTCAACATAACGACGCGTAGCCAGCAGATGACCTTCTCCATCAAAATAAGCCGTTACGTTACGCTCATTCAGCATGAACTTAGCCATAAAGGTCTTGTTGTCATCACTGTACCATTTGATGGCGGATGCTCCGGTAAACTCCTTATTCAGAGCGGTTTTCAATGTACTGGATGCTTCCAGCTCATTGGCGCCGGTACCTGCAAAAGAGTAGATCGAGGTAAATAAAGCAATTGCTACCAGGAGCAACAGCTTTTTGAAATGGCCAAAAGGCCTTACACCCACAGGTGCAATGTGGTTACTGATTTTTGAACTGAATTGTTTCATGGCGGAAACTTTATTTTGTTTGATGAGTCAAAGGTACATGGTTCCTGGCTGGTAGGTCAAGGCTTTTGTTACAAATGGAGAGTCACTGGATAAGATGTGCGCAATCTCCTGTAATGTTGGGGCGATATTCCTTTACCGGACACGATATACAAGCGTTACCATAGAAGAGTTGCACTGGAAGAAGGAAAGTTGCAGGCGTCACCGTTAAGCTTTTGTTAAACTGGACAAGGAAAATAAAATCTATCTTCGCTATATGAATTTTCTCGCTCATGCATATTTATCATATCACCAGCCTTCCATCACTATCGGTAATATGATTGCCGACTTTGTGAAAGGAAAGCACTGGCAGGATTATGATACAGGTCTACAGCAGGGCATTCGGTTGCATAGGCTTATAGATTCTTTCACGGATACACATCCTGTCACACTGGAAGCGAAGAGATTCTTTCAACCCGGCTGTGGCAAGTACAGCGCCGTATTCATCGACATTGTCTACGATCATTTCCTGGCCAACGATACAACCCGGTTCCCCGGCAATACACTGGCCGCCTTTGCACAGGAAGTATATACTACACTAAAGGAACGATATTACCTGTTACCCATTGGTTTTCAGGAAGTATTCAGGTATATGAGTGAACAAAACTGGCTGTTGGGTTACCAACACAAGGATGGTATTTACAAAACTTTCAGCGGCATTGTCAGAAGAAGCCGTTACCTGGAAGTAACTGCCGACGTACCTTTTGCAGCACTGGAAGCAAACTATGATGCACTCGCTGCCAGCTACCAGACCTTTTTTCCGGACCTTGTCACCTTTGTGCAAAATGTACCGCCAGCACCTACATCTGTATAACTTTAATCGTAGGTTTGCGCAACTATATTTTTTGAACAATTAAGAGCTATTAATGAAGCAAGTATTCATCGCCACACTGATTACCCTGTTTGGTTGTAGTGCTGTGTTTGCACAGGACAAAAAACTGCCGCCACTGGATTCCAGCCCTATGGACATGGCGTATTATCCCGTAATGTATCCTTATGTTGTGAGAGTAAAAGGAGAACCAGGCGCCCTCGTGGCCCGCGTGATCTACAGCCGGCCACAGAAGAAGGGAAGAAAGATCTTTGGCGATCTGGAACCATACGGTGAACTCTATCGCCTGGGTGCGAACGAAGCTACTGAAGTGGAATTCTACCGCCCGGTTTCAATCGGTGGCAAACTGGTGCCAAAAGGTCGCTACACCATGTATGCCATTCCCAACGAAACAAAATGGACCATCATCATCAACAGAGATAGTGACATCTGGGGAGCATTCAAATACAGCGAAGCAAAAGATGTAGTAAGGATCGATGTACCAGTGACCAAAATGGATACCCCGGTAGAACCTTTTACCATGGTATTTGAGAAAGCTGATTACGGTGCTAACCTGATTATAGCATGGGATGTAGTGAGTGTGAGCCTGCCTGTGAAGTTTAGCAATGCTGCTCCTGTAAAAAAATAAAAGGCGGTAAGAATACCGCCCACGAATTTTAACCATATCCTATGAAAAACCTGAACCGAAATTAGACGGAAATACTGCGGGAATACTACGGTATCCGCTTAACGTATAAATTTAGTTCGTGAACGTAGCGAATTCATCCGTGTAAATGATTCAGATGGCTGTTTTTGATTATATGGCTTTTTGGTATACGTAGTTCTACGCATTTTGCCGTTTGTGGGATGTACTGAGGATCGTTACCTTTGGTCCTTTCCTAATAAACTACAAAATCTTACAGGCATGAAGCTGGGAACTAAACTCATTCACGCGGGAGTAACGCCGGATCCGTCTACCGGCGCCATTATGACCCCCATATTTCAGACCTCCACTTATGTTCAAAGCGCCCCCGGCCAACACAAAGGATATGAGTATGCCCGTACCCAGAACCCAACCCGTGACGCCCTGCAAAATGCACTGGCAGCCATAGAAAATGGGAAATTCGGTATCTCCTTCGGTAGTGGCCTGGCCGCTACTGATGCAGTCATGAAACTCCTGAACCCCGGTGATGAAGTCATTGCCAGCAATGATCTTTATGGTGGCACTTACCGCATCTTCACAAAAATATTTGAGCGCTATGGCATCAAATTCCATTTCATAGGTATGCAGGATGCGCAGAACATCCGTAATTATGTCAATGCCAATACAAAGCTGATCTGGATAGAAACACCTACCAATCCGCTGCTCAACATCATTGACATTGCCACCTGTGCACAAATTGCCGGCGAACATAAAATACTGCTGGCGGTAGATAATACCTTCGCCTCTCCATACCTCCAGAATCCACTGGATCTGGGTGCGAACATCGTTGTACACTCTGCGACCAAATACCTGGGGGGCCACAGCGATGTGGTGCATGGCGCCATCATCGTGAAAGATGAAGACCTGGCCAAACAGCTATATTTCATTCAAAACAGTTGCGGAGCAGTACCTGGTCCACAGGATTGTTTCCTCGTGCTGCGTGGGTTGAAAACCCTGCATGTACGTATGCAAAGGCATTGTGAGAACGGGGCTGCGGTGGCACACTTCCTGCGCCAGCACTCCAAAGTAGCCAAGGTATACTGGTGCGGTTTTGAAGACCATCCAAATCATGCTATTGCTAAAAAGCAGATGCGTGGTTATGGTGGCATGATCTCATTTACGCTAAAAGATGATAGTATAGAAGCTGCGACAAAAGTATTGAGCGGTACCCACCTGTTCTCCCTGGCGGAATCACTGGGTGGCGTGGAGTCCCTGATAGGGCATCCTGCGTCTATGACGCATGCCTCTATTCCCCGTGAAGAGCGTATCAGCAATGGTTTAGTTGATTCGCTGATTCGATTGAGTGTAGGTATTGAAGATGCGGACGACCTGATCGCAGACCTTTCAAAAGCTATTGGATAATTGAAATCGCTTCTGCCTCAGGCAGGAGCGATTGTTTTTTGGGGACATTTGTTTTCACAATTTTACTTATTTTCAATGCGTCATGCTGCAATCTTATGCGAGCCAACAGACAAACCTAACCGAATAACCACCATGAAATTCCAGCAACTGAAGGCGTTTTTGGATACCAAAGCGGCATATTACAATACTCCGGATTTTATAGCCGGAGATCCTATTACGATACCGCACAGGTTTTCCAAACTACAGGATATCGAGATCGCAGGACTTTTTGCAGCCATACTTGCCTGGGGTAACCGAACCACCATTATCAATAAATGCACTGAACTGATGAAGTTGATGGACAACGAACCCTACGACTTCATCAAAAACCACCAGCCCAGAGAACGTATAAAGCTCATGCAGTTTTGCCACCGGACATTCAACGGGATAGACCTGCTCTATTTCGTCGAGTTCCTGCAGCACTACTATAGCAACGTCACTTCCCTGGAATTTGCCTTTAGCGGCCACATAACCCCTAAAGACGAAACCGTTGAAAATGCCCTCATAGGGTTTCATAAGATATTCTTCGCCATGGAGCACCCGGAAAGGACCCGGAAACATATTTCCACCCCTGCCAGGAACTCCGCCTGTAAGCGCCTGAACATGTATTTGCGCTGGATGGTCAGAAAAGATGAAAATGGCGTGGATTTTGGACTATGGAAACACATCCGCCCTTCACAACTGGTATGTCCTGTAGATGTGCATGTAGGAAGAGTCGCTACCAGACTGGGATTAATCTCATCAGCCAAGTCAGACTGGCGTACTGCGCTGGAACTGACAGAAAAGCTAAGGCAGCTGGATCCGGAAGACCCTGCCAAGTACGACTTTGCGTTGTTTGGCCTCGGCGTAATAGAAAAATATGTTTAAAATATATAGCGTAATGATGAAGCGATTTTTTGTGTCAATGGCTCTGGGCGCTACCATAGCCATGCCGGCATTTGCACAACAACAGGATGATAAAAGAGATTATGTAGATCTGAGCTACAATTTTCTCAAAGGCCAACAGTTCGAGCTGAAACAGGAAAGCCGCAGCGAAACCTATACGACAGTAGATGATGTCATGCAACGCGTAACACGCGATTTCAATAATACCATTGCTATCGAGGTGACCGAAACTTCAGACGGACATGCTACCCTGACTTTCAAATACAAAGAGCTGAAGTTCAATTTCAATGCACGCAATCAGAACATCCTGGTAGATGCTGCCGTGCCTAATGAAAAAGAACCTTTCCAGGCTGCCCTGAAAAGTATTATCGATCAGCCATTCTCTGTCGATATATCGTCCTCAGGATACATCAATAAAGTAATGGGACTGGACGATCTGCTGGACAAAGCATCGGCTACCTTCACGAACCTGAAACCAGATGAGCAGACTGCTTATAAAAAGCTAATGAAAGACCAGTTTGGTGCCAATGCATTCCGTACCTGGTTAGAACAACTGCTGGTGATCTATCCGGTGCGTAGTATCAAAACAGGTACCCGCTGGGAAGAGAACGTACCTATCCGTACCGGATTGGTAGGCGATATTTCCCTCTACTGGAACCTGCAAACATGGGATAGCCAGACGGCAAAGATCAATGGTACAGGTAAGGTCAACACAAATAAAGTAGAGACTTTTACAACCGATGATGGTATCGAAGCTACTGCTGAAATCAATGGCGATATCATGACGAATTATCTCATAGACCGCACATCAGGATTCCCTAGTATTGCTTCGCAGAATACAGAGATGAATGGTACGTATACTTACAAAGCGAATAAAGCGAAGAAGATTAAAAGTGATGTGAAAGTACCGGTGAAGATTGTGACGAATGCGTCTTATAAAATTAAAAGAATGAAATAACTAAATAAAGAAATTAAAGCAATTAGCAG
>Ga0316604_10003367_pt1 | contig 11294 bp, 9 predicted proteins | sample OWC_soil_day20_C_FD_207650 | JGI IMG/M metagenome (GOLD analysis project Ga0316604, IMG submission 207650) | Wetland soil microbial communities from Old Woman Creek delta, Ohio, United States - OWC_soil_day20_CT | ecosystem: Environmental > Terrestrial > Soil > Wetlands | place: USA: Ohio... | reverse complement strand
TTTCGCGCATAGTAACGGACATACTAAAACTCCTTAAGGGTTGAACCGCCACCCGCCGGAAACGCACGCCATTATTGAATTCTGGCGAACACCCTTAATCGGCGGATGTGTGGATTGATTGCGCACACCAAGCACGCAACCGTTTATTTCGGTCGACATGACCGAGAAAAACCGCCGGATTATAGCAGCAGAACGGGCAACTAAAAAGCCTGTTGGCCGGCTCAGTAACCATTTTGCTTAAGAGCAAGCAGTTGCAGCATGCGTTCGAGATAGGGCTGCCAGTCCGGCATCTGCAAGCCGAAATCCTCTTCGAGGCGACTGCAGTCGAGCCGCGAATTGAGCGGACGCCGGGCCGCGCTCGGATATTCGTCACTGGCAATCGGCCGAATCGCCGCCGGCTGCAAACGCAGATTGAAGCCCGGCGCCGCCGCTGCCAAAGCGACAATGCTCTGCGCAAAGGCATGCCAGCTGACCGGGCGCGCTGCGGCCAGGTGATAAAGGCGGTTTTCGCCCTTTTCGAGCAGTTGACCGCGCCGCAACATGGCCAGCACGACGCCGCTCACCGTCGCGATCAACGCGGCCGGCGTCGGCGCCCCCCACTGATCGGCCACCACGTCCAGCCCCTCCTTTTCCCGGGCCAGACGGAGGATGGTCTTGATGAAATTGTCACCACGCGCGCCAAAGACCCAACTGGTCCGGAAAATCAGCGACTTGCCACCGGCAGCGCGCATCGCCTCGTCGCCGGCCAGTTTGCTGCGGCCGTACACGGAGAGCGGCGCGGTGGGGTCACCTTCCAGATAGGGCGTCGCCTTGGCGCCGTCGTAAACGTAGTCAGTCGAATAATGGACGAGCAAGGCACCAAGTCGCGCCGCCTCCTCGGCCAACACTCCCGGCGCCACGGCATTGATGCGGAAGGCCTGCTCGACGTCCGATTCGGCCTTGTCCACTGCGGTATACGCTGCCGCATTGACGATCACCGAAGGCTTCAGCGCGCGCACCAGGGAACGAATCTGATCGACATCGGACAAATCGCAAGCGGCACGCCCAAGCGCCGTGACCTGGCCGTGCGGCGCCAGCGAGCGCTGCAATTGCCAACCAACCTGACCATCCTTGCCCAGCAGCAGAATCCCCATCGCCCATTTCCGCATCGAAATCCAGTAAGGCAGCAAGTATGCCACCCGGCCGCTCCCGGCTTTGAGAAACAGGGGGCATCATTTATCCTTGCCCCTCTCCAACGCAGAACAGAACAGCCATGAGCATCACGATCAAGACGCCTGAAGAAATCGAAAAAATGCGCGTCGCCGGGCGCCTCGCCGCCGAAGTCCTCGACTATATCGAGCCTTATGTGAAACCCGGGGTCACCACTGAAGAACTTGATCGCCTTTGTCACGACCTGATGGTCAATGTCCAGGGCTGCATCCCGGCCCCGCTCAATTACGCCCCCTCCGGTTACGACCCATACCCGAAATCGATCTGCACCTCGATCAACCAGCAGGTTTGCCACGGCGTGCCCGGCGACCGCGCCCTGAAGAATGGCGACATCATCAATCTGGATATCACGACGATCAAGGATGGCTACCATGGCGACACCAGCCGGATGTTCGTCGTCGGCGAAGGCTCCATCCAGGCCAAGCGCCTGTGCGAGATCACCTTCGAGTGCATGTGGCTGGGCATTTCTGTCGTTCGCCCGGGCGCTTACCTGGGCGACATCGGTGCCGTGATCCAGAAATATGCCGAGAAAAACGGTTACTCGGTGGTACGTGAGTTTTGCGGCCACGGCATTGGCAAGAAATTTCACGAAGACCCGCAGGTTCTGCATTACGGCAAGGCCGGCACCGGCCCGCGTCTCGAACCGGGCATGATGTTCACCATCGAACCGATGATCAACGCCGGCAAGGCCGCCATTCGCGAAATGGCCGATGGCTGGACCATCGTTACCAAGGATCGCAGCCTCTCGGCCCAGTGGGAACACACGATACTGGTCACCGAGACCGGCTACGAAGTCATGACCCTGTCCGCCAATTGCCGCCCGAAACCTGACTGGATCAAATGATGATCGGCAATGTTGCGGCGCTGCGCGCCGAGGTCAAGGAACGCCAGATCAAACTGCAACAGGAGTACGAGCGCACCGGCGATGCCTGCGCCCTGCTCCGGGCGCGTAGCGCCGGCGTCGACGAGGTCCTGTGCAAGCTGTGGACCTCGCTCGACTTTCCCGCCACCCTGGCCCTGGCTGCCGTTGGCGGATATGGCCGGGGCGAACTGTTTCCCTCCTCCGACATCGATCTGCTGATCCTGCTGCAACAGGAAGCCAGCCCGGCCCTGCAGGAAAAGCTGGAAACACTGGTCGGCCACTTCTGGGACATCGGCCTCGAAATCGGCCATAGCGTGCGCACCATCCAGGAATGCCTGGAAGAAGCCAGCAATGACATCACGGTGCAAACCGCCTTGCTCGAAGCACGCCTGCTGACCGGCAATGAAAAGCTGTTTGCCACCTTCGAGAAGCGCCTGCACGGCAACCTCGACCCGCTGCTTTTCTTCGAAGCCAAGAAACTCGAGCAGCAGGAACGCTACCTGCGCTTCAACGAAACGCCGTTCAGCCTGGAACCGAACTGCAAGGACTCGCCCGGCGGTCAACGCGACCTGCAGGTCATTTTCTGGGTTGCCAAGGCCGCCGGCTACGGCGGCACCTGGCAGGAACTGCACAAGAGCGGCATCCTGACCCATGAGGGCATCACGCTGGCCGAGAGTTGCGAGGAATTCCTGCGCCACCTGCGCATCCGGCTGCACTTGTTGGCCGGCCGCCGCGAGGACCGCCTGCTTTTCGACTACCAGAACACGCTGGCCGAACGCTTCGGTTTCGTTTCGACCGATGCCCGCCGCGCCTCCGAACAGCTGATGCAGGTCTACTACCGCAACGCCAAGGCGGTGACGCTGATCAACACCATCCTGCTGCAGAACATGGGCGCCGCCCTTTCGCCGGAAAGCGAACAGGTGCCGCAGGTGCTCGACGAGGATTTCCAGTCGGTCGGCAACCTGCTCGACATTCGCGACGAGAAACTGTTCGAACGCAAGCCCTCGGCCATTTTCGACAGTTTCCTGGCCATGCAGGAAAGCCATGAACTGCACGGCATGACCGCCCGCACCCTGCGTGCGCTGTGGCGGGCCAGCGACCGGATCGGACCGGAATTCCGCGCCGATCCGGCCAACCGGGCGGCCTTCATTCGGCTATTCACCAGCCCGCGCGGCGTCGTCCACGAATTCCGCCGGATGAACCAGCTCGACATCCTCGGCGCCTACCTGCCCAATTTCGGCCGTATCGTCGGCCAGATGCAGCATGACCTGTTCCACGTTTACACCGTCGATCAGCACATCCTGCAGGTGATGCGCAACATCCGCCGCTTTACGATGAGCGAGTTCGCGCACGAGTACCCGCTGTGCGCCCGGGTCATGAGCGAATTCGACCAGCCCTGGCTGCTCTATATCGCCGCCCTCTTCCACGATATCGCCAAGGGCCGCGGCGGCGACCATTCGGAACTCGGCACAGCCGACGCCCGTGTTTTCTGCGCCGATCACGGCCTCAGTACACAAGACACCGAACTGGTGATCTGGCTGGTCCGCAACCATCTGGTCATGTCGCAGGTCGCCCAGAAGGAAGACCTGACCGACCCCGAGGTGATCAGCAACTTCAGCCGCCTGGTCGGCGACCTGCGCCATCTGCAGGCCCTCTACCTGTTGACCCATGCCGACATTCGCGGCACCAGCCCGAAAGTCTGGAACCAGTGGAAAGGCAAGCTGCTGGCCGACCTCTTCTTCCAGACCCAGCACTACCTAGAGCAGGAAGAAGCACCGGCCCCGCACGGCATCATCGCCGAGCGCCAGGCCGAGGCGATGCGCCTGCTGCGTTTCTTCGCGCTCTCCGACACCGTCCATGAACGGCTGTGGAAACAGCTCGACATGGTCTATTTCCTGCGCCACTCGGCCGAGGAAATCGCCTGGCACACGCGCTCGCTGCATTACCGGATCTTCAACAACCAGCCGGTCGTCCGCGCCCGCCTGCACCAGGACGGCGAAGGCCTGCAGGTGATGGTCTATACGCAGGACCAGCCCGACCTCTTCGCCCGCATCGTCGGCTTCTTCGCCCGCGCCGGCTACAGCATCGTCGACGCCAAGATCCACACCACCGCCCACGGCTACGCGCTGGACAGCTTTGTCGTGCTCGACATCGAGAAACGCGACAACAATCGCGAGATGGTGGCCTACATCGAACACGAACTGGAGCATCGCCTGGTGCACCAGACGCCGCCGGAAGCGCCGTCCGCCGGGCGCCTGTCGCGCCAGGTCAAGCACTTCCCGATCAAGCCGGAAGCCAGCATCCGCGGCGACGAGCGCGGCACGCATTTCATCCTGTCGCTGATCGCCGCCGACCGCCCCGGCCTGCTCTACGCCGTCGCCAACATCCTGGCCGAGCACCACGCCAACCTGCATACCGCCAAGATCACCACGCTCGGCGAGCGGGCCGAAGACGTTTTCCTGATCAGCGGTGGCGACCTCAACGAAAGTGCCAGCCGCATCCGGCTGGAAACGGAGCTGATGGATCAGCTGAAAATCTGATCCGGGCAGGATTGCCGGGCCACCCCGGCAGTCCTGCGGTCAACCGGCCAAAAACCTCGATTTCTGGCCGGTTCTGCGCTTAAACCGAAGCCGCTGGCGGCGGGCAGTTGTTCTGGCAACCGACCAGCCCTTCGATGACACCGCGCACGCGGCCCATCGCTTCATGCAGGACCACTTCCAGACTCTCGAAACGAATGCCGTTGGCACTGCTGCCGCGACCGGCGGCATGGTTGGCGACAACGTTGATCGCCGCGTAGGGCAAATTCAGCTCACGGGCCAGCGCCGCTTCCGGCATGCCGGTCATGCCGACCACGTCGACGCCATCCTTTTCGAAGCGATTGATCTCGGCGGCGGTTTCCAGACGCGGTCCTTGCGTTGCGCCATAGACGGCACCGACCTTGACGTCGATGGCCAGCGCCTCGGCGGCCTCGCGAATCCGTTCCCGCAATTCGGCATCGTAGGGCTCGGTAAAGTCGATGTGGGTCACCGGGCTGGCCACGCCGTCGAAAAAGGTCGATTTCCGGCCCCAGGTGTAATCGATGATCTGATGCGGCAGGACGATGTCGCCTGGCTGCAGGTCGCTGCGAATGCTGCCGACCGAGGCGACGGAAATGACGCCGACCGCCTTGTGATGATGCAGCGCCCACAGATTGGCGCGGTAATTGACCATGTGCGGCGGAATGGTGTGACCGTAGCCGTGGCGCGGCAGGAACATCACCGGCTTGCCGCAGATTTCACCGAAGACAACGGCGCCGGAGGCTTCGCCAAACGGCGTACGGACCACCTCGCGGTGCGAAACATCAAGATTGGACAGCGTCGTCAGACCGCTGCCGCCAATGATTGCCAACATATTATTTTTTCCTTTCGGCCAGCAACGAAGCCAGCACCGGCACGACGTTCTTCAACGACGGGTGTGAATTGCGGAATTTGCTCATCGCCAGCGTATTGTCGTCGAGCTTGCGATACAAGGCATGCCGGCGTTCGGCCGTGAATGACAGGTCGCGCAGCGTCTTGCCGCCGTGATAGCCGACCAGCGTATCGCGGCCGATATCCTTGGCCTGCCAGGGAATCACCGTACGGTCGACGAAATGCAACGCCTGTACGCTGGGCAGGCTGGCCGCCAGTTCGGCAACGGCGCGGTGGATTTTCTCGCGATAAGCCACCACCGCCTGCCCGGCATCGCTTGGCGCGGCACCGGTGACCTCGGCCGGCGCCCCCATCAGCCAGCAGACCACCGTATCCGGCGCGAAGGCTTCAAGCAGGGCCCGCTGTTCGTCGCTCAACGCCGCAACCTCGGCCTGCAGCAACTGCACCGCCGGATCGGCGACACGGGCCTGCGTCGCCGCCAGGCACTCGGCCAGCGAATCCAGCGCCAGCACTTGCAAGCCGCGGGCGGCCAGGGCCTGCGTCGCGTAACCGACGCCGCAGCCAATCTCCAGCACCCGCTGCCCGGGGACCAGCCCGGCCATCCATTCGTAGTCGCCGCGCCGGACGTAGTTCAGCCCTTCGGCCTCCCAGTAGCCGAGGAATTCGGCAACCGTCGCCCCGCTCATCAGTCTTCCTTCATGGCGTAAATGGCGGGCAGATTGCGCCAAGCACCATCGACATCCATGCCATAACCGAAAACGAAGCGATCCGGTACGGTCAACCCGACGAAATCGGCCGAAATGGGCTTGGCCTTGCCGTTCAGCTTGTCGGTAAAGACGGCGAGCAAGACTTCGGCGGCGCCGAGGCGCGTCAGGCTTTCCTTGACCGCAGCCAGCGTCACGCCTTCGTCGAGAATATCGTCGACGACCAGCACGCTACGCCCCTTGACCGAGGTCCAAGGTGCCATCCGCCAGGAAATCTTGCCGCCCTGCGTTTCCGGGCCGTAACGGGTGGCGTGCAGGTAATCGAAGTCGAGCGGAAAATCGAGCTTCGGCAGCAGTTGACCGCAGAAGATCACGCCACCGGTCATCACGCAGAGGACCAGCGGATTCTTGTCGGCCAACTGGGCGCGAATGCGACCGGCGACCTGCGTCAATGCTTCCTGCACCACCGCTTCGGAGTGAATCAGCTCGGCCTCGGCCAGCAGCTTGCGGGCTTTTTTCTCGTCCATCAGTTCCCCAGCGTCTTCAGGTAAGCATCGAAGGCCGGGCCGACTTCCGGGTGGCGCTGGCCGAAGACGACCGTCGCCTGCAGGTAGCCGAGCTTGGAGCCGCAGTCGTAGCGCGTCCCGGCATAGCGGTAGGCCAGCACCTGCTCTTCCGAGAGCAGCGAGGCGATGCCGTCGGTCAACTGGATCTCGCCGCCGGAACCGGGTTTGATGTTTTCCAGATGATGGAAGATGCGCGGCGTCAGGATATAGCGACCGACGACGGCCAGCGTCGACGGCGCCTCTTCCGGCTTCGGCTTTTCGACAATGGCGTTCACCTGTTCCAGGCGATCGGCGACGCTGCGCGCATCGACGATGCCATAGCTCTTGGTGTCGGCACGCGGCACATCCTGCACACCGAGCACCGAGCACCGGTAGTAGTCGAAGGTATCGGTCATCTGCTTCATCACCGGCACCTTGTCGCCGTCGAGCAGGTCGTCGGCGAGCAGCACGGCAAACGGCTCGTCGCCGATCACCGGCTTGGCGCACAGTACGGCATGGCCAAGACCAAGCGCCTCGGCTTGGCGGATGTAGATGCAATTGATGTTCTTCGGAATCATGTTGCGGACGAATTCCAGCATCTCGTCCTTGCCACGCGCCGCCAGTTCCGACTCCAGCTCGTAGGCCTTGTCGAAGTGATCCTCGATGGCGCGCTTGGAACGACCGGTGACGAAGATCATGTCGGTAATACCGGCCGCTACCGCTTCCTCGACCGCATACTGGATCAGGGGCTTATCGACGATGGGCAGCATTTCCTTCGGGCTGGCCTTGGTCGCCGGCAGGAAACGGGTGCCCATGCCGGCCACCGGGAATACGGCTTTTCTGACTTTTTTCAATCTCGCTCTCCCTCTTGCAACAATTTCAGCAATTCTGTTTCATCGATGACCGCAACGCCCAGTTCCACAGCCTTGTCCAGCTTGGAACCGGCCTCTTCGCCTGCCACCACATAATCGGTTTTCTTCGACACCGAACCCGCCACCTTGCCGCCGGCGGCTTCGATCATCGCCTTCGCCTCATCCCGCTTCAGGGTCGGCAGCGTGCCGGTCAACACGAAGGTCTTGCCGGCCAGCGCTGCCACCGGAACTTCCTGAGCGGTCACCGCCGGCAATGCGGCCAGCAGTTCGTCGCGCCGAGTCGCCACGGCCGCCAGCAAGCCGCGGTTGCCACGGGCCTGCAGCCAGTCGCCGAGTGCAGCGATGAGCTCGCCGGGAATACCGGCGCTCGACAACGCGGCGCCGTTGATCCCCTGTGCAGCCAGCGTCGCCCCGTCGATCACGTTGGCCAGTTGCCTGGCCCGTACCGGCGTCAGCCGGGGCACGCCGAGCACCGCATACAGCTCGCTCCAGGCCAGGCGTTCGGCCAGAGCGGGCCGCGGCGGGTGCTCGTCGGCCGCGGCGACGCCAACTTCCGGACAGAGCAGATCGTCGACCGCCAGCACATTGCGCTCTTCGGCGAAGAAATCGGCAATCGCCGCCGCAACCGTCGCACCGATATCCGGCAGCACCGCCAGTAGCGGCGCCGGCGCCCGGCGCACGCGTTCGACGCTGCCCAGCCAGTCGGCCAGCGTCTTCGCGGTCGACTCGCCGACGTGGCGGATACCCAGCGCAAACAACAGCCGGGCCAGGCTCGGCCGGCGACTGGCGGCAATGCCGTCGAGCAGGTTCTCGGCCCAGCGCGTCGGTACTTGGCCGGCCTTGACCGTTTCGGGCAGTGTGCCATCGCGCTCGTCGGCGCGCCGCTTCATTTCCAGCAGGTCGGCGAGCGTCAGACGATAGAGGTCGGCGACGCCATGCACGTAGTCGAACTCGACCAGGCGCTCGACGTAGCGCTCGCCAAGCCCCTCGATATCCATCATGCGGCGCCCGGCAAAATGCAGAATGGCCTGGATACGCTGGGCGCGGCACGAGAAGCCGCCGGAACAGCGCGTCACCACCTCGCCCGCTTCACGTACGACGTGGGCGCCGCAGACCGGGCAGGCATCGGGCATCGCGAAAGGCTGCGCTGCGGCCGGCCGGCGCTCGGCGACGACGCCGACCACCTCGGGAATGACATCGCCAGCACGGCGCACGACCACCGTATCGCCGACACAGATGCCACCCTTGCGCGCCACCTCGTCGGCATTGTGCAGGGTCGCGTTGGTCACCGTGACACCGCCGACGAAGACCGGCGCCAGTCGCGCCACCGGCGTCAGCGCACCGGTCCGGCCAACCTGGATGTCGATCGCCTCGACCACGGTCAATGCCTCCTGCGGCGGGTATTTGTGGGCCACCGCCCAGCGCGGCTCGCGCGAGCGGAACCCCAGGCGCTGCTGCAGTTCCAGGCTATTGACCTTGTACACCACGCCATCGATGTCGAATGGCAGGCGATTCCGCAATTCGGCCACCTGGCGATGGAAACCGGCCAGCGCCTCGCCGCCCGTCAGCACGGCGCGATGCTCGCAGACCGGCTGACCGAAGGCAGCCAGCGCGTCGAGCACGCCGGCGTGGGTTTTCGGCATTTCCCAGCCGTCGACCGCACCGATGCCATAGGCGAAGAAAGACAGCGGCCGGCTCGCGGCCACCGCCGGATCGAGCTGGCGGATGCTGCCGGCGGCACCGTTGCGCGGATTGACCAAGGTCTTGTCGCCGCGTGCGGAGGCCGCTGCGTTGTAGCGTTCGAGATCGTCGCGCCGCATATAGACCTCGCCGCGCACTTCGAGCAGCGGCGGCGCGTCACCGGCAAGGCGCAGCGGAATCTGGCGCAGCGTGCGCAGGTTTTGTGTGACGTCCTCGCCGGTCACCCCGTCGCCGCGCGTTGCACCGCGCACCAGCACGCCGTTTTCGTAGCGCAGGCTGATCGCCAGGCCGTCGAACTTGAGTTCCGCCGCATACTCGATGGCCGGCGCAGTGGCCGGCAATTCCAGCTCGCGCCGGATACGGGCGTCGAAATTCAGGGCTCCGCTCGACTCGGTATCGGTCTCGGTCTGGATCGACAGCATCGGCACATCGTGCCGGACCGGCTGGAACTTCGGCAACGGCAGCCCGCCGACCCGCTGGGTCGGCGAATCCGCCGTCAGCAGTTCAGGGTAACGCTGCTCCAGCCCCTGCAATTCGCGAAACAGCTGATCGAACTCGGCATCGAGAATCGTCGGCGTGTCGAGGACGTAATAGGCATGGTTGTGCGCCTCGATTTCGGCGCGCAACTGGGCGGCGCGCTGCGCCGCCGGGACCGGCACCGCCATCAGGAGAACAGGCGCCGCGCCTGGGCCGATCCGGCCGGCAAGCCGAAGCCGAGCATCGTCGCCTGCGGCTTGCCGATGAATTCGCGACGGATATGGTCGAGTTGCGCATCCGACAGCGGCTGGCGATTGTCATCGACCAGCGCGCCGTGCAGCGTATCGGCAAAACGCTTGGCCAGTTCGGCCATCTGCTGGAACACGCGCTCGCCGTGATCGACGCGCGGCACGTCGAGCAGGAAGGTCAGGCCATGGGTGGTCAGGGTGCGCACGGTGTCGGCCGTGAACTGCGTGCTTTCGTAATTCTGCAGGCTGAACTGGGCGCGACCTTCGTCGTCGTAGCGAGTAAACAGGCCGTCGATGCCGAGCACCATGCCGGCCGCTTCGGCCAGCGCCCGGATCTTGGTGCCGGAGAAGGCACTGCCGCGGCTGACCAGATTGATGCCGATTTCGAGGTCGACCGCAGCACAGAAGCGATCGATTTCGGCCGCCTGATCGAGGACGCGGGATGACGGCATGTCGGCCACCGCCATCAGTTCGTCGGACAGCGCCCGGATGGCGTTGGTGAAAATGGTCAGATCGCCCTCGGAAACCGGCCCCATCCGGTTGACCAGTTGCAGGCCGACGCGCAGGCGGCGCAGGTACAGGTCATGGTCGGAGGTGAGGCGCTCCCATTCGCGGGTCCGTTCGTTGAAACCGACCCAGTGCAGCGGCTTGTTCAGGCGATGCAGCACATCGCGCTGGGAATGCAGGATCTGCAGCGCGGACACCGGTTCGACCAGTTCCATGGCGACGATGAATTCAGTCCGCGGATCGAGCAGTTCCGGCGGCACCGGCGGGGCCGGGAGATCGTGCTGCTCCTCGACGGCTTCGGCCGGCGGCGTACTGCGTACCGCCTTGCGCAAGGGCATGGCCGGCACTTCAGGTTCGGGCAGAGATTCCGGCGCGGGCGCCCAGGCCGGCTCAGGTTCGCTGGCGACCTCGAACTCCGGCTCGGCTTCCGCCGTCGCCATTACAAAATCATCGGAGGGCAGTGTCGGATCGGGATCGGAAAAGACCGGCTCGAGCCGCTCCGCCGCCGTCACCGGCTCATCAAGGCGAATTTCCGGCTCGCTGCGTTCGGCTGCGACCGGCGCCGCCTTCGGCCCGTCACCGAGCAGCACATCTTCGTGATGCGGCTTGAGCACGGCTTCCGCCAGTTTGCGATGCCGGTATTCCTGCCATTTGTTGTAAGCGAACACGCCGACCACCGCCGCCGCGCCCAAGCCAATCAATCCCATCTGGAGTTCGGTCATTTACGCCGCATCCCTCATCTTCAAAGCTTCTTCGATATCC